>Ga0207667_10006563_pt1 | contig 14075 bp, 12 predicted proteins | sample KBSCornC52_FD_184301 | JGI IMG/M metagenome (GOLD analysis project Ga0207667, IMG submission 184301) | Corn rhizosphere microbial communities from Kellogg Biological Station, Michigan, USA - KBS Corn C5-2 (SPAdes) (version 2) | ecosystem: Host-associated > Plants > Roots > Rhizosphere > Soil ... | reverse complement strand
GCTGAACACCGCGGCCTGCGTCTGCGGCTGGCCTTCGCCGCCCATGGTGCCGTAGGCCAGCGTGCGGCCGTCGTTGAGACGCGCCAGCGAAGGATTGAGCGTATGGAACGGCAGTTTTCCCGGTTGCAACTGGTTGGCGCCGTCGTCGAGCGTGAAGCTGGCGCCGCGGTTTTGCCACACCACGCCGGTGTCGCCGGCGATCACGCCGCTGCCGAACTCCCAGAAAATACTTTGGATATAACTGACCACGCGTCCCTGCGCATCGGCCGCGCCCATCCAGATGGTGTCGCCCGGTTTCGGCACATGCGGCCACGGCGCCGCGCGCTGCATGTCGATCTGCGCGGCTTCGCGGTCGAGCGCCTCGGGCGACAGCCAGTCGGAGGCATCGACCGACATGTGGGCGCGATCGGTGACGTGTTTGTTGCGCAGGATGAAAGCGCGCTTGGTGGCTTCCACCAGACCATGGATATGTTCAAAGCCGTCCGCCTGCTTGACGCCGAGACGATCGAACAGGCCCAGGATCATCAGCGCCGACACGCCCTGCGTCGGCGGCGGCAGATTGTAGATGCGGCCGGATTGCATCTGCACCATCAGCGGCTTTACGACCTGCGCGCGATAGGCGGCGAGGTCGGCGGCGCGCAACGGGCTGCCGGCCTGTTCGAGACCGGCGGCGAATTGCTGCGCCAGTTCACCGCGATAGAAATCATCAAGGCCGGCTTCGGCAAGGCGCGACAGGGTCGCCGCCAGCGCGGGTTGTTTCAGGATGTCGCCCAGCGACGGTGCGCCCTGCGCGGCATAGGTGCTTGCGAAACCGGGCTGGTCCTTCAGCTCTTCCCATTTGTCCTGCGTAAGCTCAACCTGCGAGCGCGTGACCGGCACGCCGGCCCTGGCGTGATGAATCGCATCGGCCAGCAGGCGCGACAATGGCAGGCGCTTGCTGCCGTCCCCATCCTTGACCGCTTCCAGCGCTGCCGCCCAGCCGCCGACAGCGCCGGCCACCGTCAACGCCGCACGCGGACCGCGCGTCGGAATCGCCGCGTCGCCATGCTGCGCATAAAAATCCTTGGTCGCCAAGGCGGCCGACTGGCCGCAGGCCTGGATCGCCACCGGCTCGCGGCCCGGTTCGCTGATCACCCAGAAGCCGTCGCCGCCAATGCCGTTCATGTGCGGATACACCACTGCGATGGCGGCTGCGGCGGCGACCATTGCCTCCACCGCGTTGCCGCCTTCGCGCAGCACGGCGGCGCCGGCTTGCGCCGCGAGGTGATGCGGTGCGGTCACCATGCCGCCGATACAGGTCTTGCTATACAACATAGATGTGCTCCTGAAACTGTCTTTGTTTAATTGTCCATCCACGACACATGCGCCGCCACGATGCGCCAACCCTGCGGCAGGCGCAGCCAGGTGTGGCTCTGGCGGCCGGTGCGTGCTTCGCCGGTCTTGGTGAACTCGGTGTTGGCGGTGGCGTAGTCGCGGCCGTAGGTCGTGATCACGGTCGCATGCAAGTCGCGCGCCAGGTTCTTGGGCGAGCGGCTGTTGCGAAACGCCTGGATGGTATCGTAACCGATCAGGTTTTCGGTCGCACCATAGCGCAAGGTGTGCGGACTGTTCCAGAACAGTTCGTCTAGGACAGCGACGTCGTTGTTGACCAGCGCGGCCTCGTAGCGCTCAAAGGCGGCGGTCACTTCTGCGACCACCTCAGGCAGGTTGATGTCATATTCCATGGATACTTTCTTAGTGTCCGCCGAGATAGGCTTTGGCCAGCGCATCGTTGGCGGCGATCTCGGCAGCGGTTCCTTCAGCCACCACGCGACCGCCTTCGATGACGTAGGCGCGGTCGGCCAATGCCAATGCCAGCGCCGCCATCTGATCGACCAGCAGGATGGTCATGTCTTCATCGCGCAGGCCGTCGAGCGCGGCGAACAGTTCGGCGATGACTTTGGGCGCCAGGCCCAGCGACGGTTCGTCCAGCAGCAGGATGCGCGGACGCGACATCAGCCCGCGTGCGACCGCCAGCATCTGCTGCTCGCCGCCCGACAACAGACCGGCGCGATGATGCAAGCGCTCGCGCAAGCGCGGGAAGCGCGTCAGCATTTCCTCGACGCGGCTGTCCATGTCTTGCGGATACAGGAAGGCGCCGAGGCGGATGTTGTCGAGCACGCTCAGCTCGGCGAACACCTGGCGCCCTTCCGGCACCAGCACCACGCCGTGCTTGACGATCTCTTCCGCGCGCAGGTGCATCAGGTTGATGCCGCCGACGTGGATGCCGCCGCGCACCGGACGATGCAGTCCCGCCAGCGCGCGCATCAGCGTCGATTTGCCGGCGCCGTTGGCGCCCAGCAGCGCCACCATTTCGCCCTGCTTTACCTGAAGGTTGATGCCGTGCAGGACCGGCTCGGCGCCATAGCCGGCAATCAGTTCGCCGACGCCCAACAATTCCTGGCCGGAACGGCTGCCGCGAATGCGCGCTTCGGCCTGCATCGCTTCGCCCAGATACGCCTGGCGCACCGCCGGGTTGTCCTGGATCTCCTGCGGCGTGCCGAGTGCGAGACGCTGACCGGCGTCGAGCACGACGATGCGGTGCGAGATATCCATGACCAGCGACATATCGTGCTCCACCAGCACCACGCTGATGCCGGCGGCGGCGATGCGTTGCAGCAGGCGCGCGAGCTTTTCCTTGTCTTCGCGCGACAGGCCGGCGGCCGGTTCGTCGAGCAGCAGCACTTCGGGATCGGTCGCCAGCGCGCGTGCAATTTCCACCAGCCGGCGATCGACGTGGGCCAGATCGGCCGACGGAATATCGACCGCGCCTTCGTAGCCGCAGTACGCCAGCAACTGCCGGCTGCGTGCGCGAATCTCCGCCGCGCCGAAGCGGCCGGCGTTGAGCAGACCGCCGAGCTTGCCCTTGCCCATCGCCAGTGCGACGTTGTCTTCCACCGTCAGCGAGCCGAACAGTTGCGAGGTCTGATACGTGCGTGCGACGCCATGGCGGGCGATGCGGAAGGCAGGCAAGCCTGCAAGCGCGGCACCTTGCAGCGAAAAGCCGCCGATGGAGGGCTTGTAGAACCCGCTCAGCATGTTCAGCGCGGTGGTTTTACCTGCGCCGTTGGGGCCGATCAGGCTGGTGACGGCGGCGGCCGGCACATCGAAACTGAGATCGCCGACCGCGCGCACGCCGCCGAAGATCATCGTCAATCCCTCGGCGCGCAAAGTACGGCGATCACGCTGCGGCAACACCGCCTCCTGCAATCGCTGCGGCAGGTCGTCGTAGGAGGGAGTGGCGGTCGCTGCACCGGGGATTTTCTTGTTCCCCATTCTTGACGCCAGCTGACGCAGCATGCCGGTCACGCCATCCGGCGCAATCCACAGCACCAGCAACAGCAGGCCGCCGAAAAACAGCAGCCGGTAATCTTCAAGGCTGGACAACAACTCCGGCAGCACACCGACGATGACGGCGCCGATCAGCGGCCCCATTGTCGCGCCCGCACCGCCGACCACCACCACCAGCACGAACAGGATCGACTGCATGAAACCAAAGGTGTCCGGCGTGACGAAGGTCGACAAGGGTGCGAACAGGCCGCCCGCCAACCCCGCCAGCATGGCCGACACGGCGAAGGCTACGGTCTTGATCACCAGCGGATTGAGGCCGATAGATTCGGAAGCGGTCTCGCTGTCCTTGACCGCGCGCATGGCCGCGCCCCAGGTGCCGCGCGCCAGCCAGCAGAATGCCGCGAGCAGGATGGCGGCGCTGCAGATCGCCAGCAGCGCGATGCCGCGCTCGCCTTGCACCAGCCCGCCGAAGCCCGGCGCGGCGATGCCCATGATGCCGTTCTGGCCGCCGGTGAGCCCGCGCATTTCGATGATGGCGTGCTGCACGATGAAGCTGAACGCAATCGTGATCATCGCCAGGTACGGCCCTTTCACGCGCAAGGCCGGCAACGCCAGCACCGCGCCCATGGCGCCGGCGATCAATGCCGCCAGCGGCCAGGCCAGCCAGAAGCTGACGCCGAATTTGGTGGTCAGGATCGCCACCGTGTAAGCGCCGATGGCATAGAAGCCGATGTGCCCGAACGAGACCTGCCCGGTCAGGCCGAGCAGCACGTTCAGGCCGATGCCGACGATCGCCATCAAGGCGATACCGGTCAGCACGAACACGTAATAGCTGTTGACGGTCAGCGCCAGGCAGCACACCGCCACCAATGCGGCCAAACCCACCGACAGCGGCAGCGGTCCGGCCAGGCCGAGCAAACGACGGGGCGATGGCGATACGGCTATTTTTGCAGCAGCCACGACGGAAGAAGGAGGAATGGTCATCATACTTTTTTCACCTGCGCGCGGCCGAACAGGCCGTTGGGACGAATGGCCAGCACCACGATCACCAGAGCGAACGTGATGATCTGCGTGTAGCCGGAACCGAGTGTGGAGGTGATCATCGCTTCGGCAATGCCGAACAGCAGGCCGGCGATCATCACGCCCCAGGCGCTCGTGATGCCGCCGAGAATGGCGACGGCGAAGGCCTTGAGGCCGAACAGCGTGCCCATGTCGGCGTTGACGTTGAACAGCGGCGCGATCAGCACCCCGGCGATGCCGGCCAGCAGCGTCGACAAGGCGAAGGCGACCGCGATGGCGCGCACGATGGGAATCCCCATCAGCCGCGCGGCGTCGCGGTTCTGCACCACCGCCAGCATGGCGATGCCCCAGCGCGTGCGGCGTGAAATGTGATGCAGCACCGCGGCCAGCGCCAGGCCGACCGCCGGTATCAGCAGTTGCAGCGGATACACGCCGAGGCCGACGCCGCCGACTTCAATCGATGACAGGGCCAGCGGCGACGGCAGGCTGCGCGGCTCCTTGCCGAAGGTATGCATGACGACGTTGTCGAGCACGATGCCCAGCGCCACGGTCGACATCAGCCAGGCGTTGGAGCCGCGATTGGCGAACGGCCGCACCGCCAGCACTTCCACCACCAGGCCGTACAGCGCGCATAAGGCCAGCGCCAGCACCACGGCCGACCACATCGGCCAGCCCAGCGTCTGCGAAAACGTGAAACACAGGACCGCGCCCAGCATCATGGAACTGCCCTGCGCAAAATTGACCGTCCCCGATACCGCATAGGTAATGTAAAAACCCAGCGCCATCAGGCCATACATGCTTCCCAGTCCCAACCCGCTGATCAGCGCCGACAACAGCAACATCTTGTTCTCCCTGATTGAATCTTGTCGCCCGGGCGATGCAGATTGCGTCGCCCGGGCATGTTCGTCATCCCCAAAACCGACAACGGCTTACTGAGTTAAACCCACCGGCAGGATGCGGTTGTCGATGAACTGCGCCCACACATAATCGTCGGATTGCAGCGCGTCGTGCACAGTCGGCGAAAACGGTTTGACATAGGTCTTGATCAGGCCTTCATAGCGATCGATCTTGTAGAAGCCTTCACGGATTGCATCGCCGTTGGTGGAGCCCGCCTTGGCGATCGCCAGCGCGGCCAGCTGCATGCCGTCATAGGCATTGGCGACGCCGACTGCCGGGGTGATGTCGTCCGGTCCCTTGATGTTCGGATACTTGGCCTTGAGGTCCTTGACCACCTTGTCGCCAACCGGCGTCAGCTTGCCGAAGAAGCTGAAGGTCTGGACGAAGTGGACGTTCTTGGCGTTCGGTCCGGCCAGTTCAGTGAAGCGTCCGCCGGCCGGGCCCCAGTGCGATACCACCGGCACTTTCCAGCCCATGCGATCAAGCGACTTCACCACCTGCGCCGACGGGCCGACATTGCCGACCAAAAACAGGGTATCGGCGCCGGCCGCTTTCAGGCGCGTCAGCTGCGGCACGATGTCGACGTCGCTGGCCTCGAACTTCTCGATGCCGGCCGGCTTCATGGATTTCTCCGCCAGTGCGGCGACGATACCCTTTTCGTTCGATTCGCCCCATGGGTTGTTGACCAGGATCAGGCCGGCCTTGCTGGTCTTGAAGGTCTTTTGCGCGTAGCTCAGCATGGCCTTGTCGACCTGCTCATCCACTGCCGAGACGCGGAAGGCGTAGTTGGGATTGGCGCCGTTCTTGGTGACGCCGGTACCGGCCGCCCACGGACCCATGAACGGCACCTTCTCGGCATTGACGATAGGCACGATAGCCATCGACACCGGCGTGTCGAGACCGCCGAAGATCACCGCCACTTTTTCCTTGAAGATCAGTTCGCGCGCTGCGACCACGCCCTTGGCCGGATTGCCTTCGTCGTCGCGGCGCACCAGTTCCAGCTTGCGGCCGCCGAGCAGGCCGCCCTTGGCATTGATCTCGTCGATGGCGACGGTCAGGCCGCGCGTGATGGCTTCGCCCGATTGTGCGGACTGGCCGGACAGGGCCGTGACCAGGCCGATCTTGATGGGGTCGGCGGCCAGCGCCAGCGGCGACAGGCTGGCTGCGGCCAAAGTAGCCAAGGCGGCGGCAATTGCGGTGCGACGAGTGAAGTGGATCATGTGGCTCTCCCGGATCTGAATTGATGAGTGGTTGGTTTTGCTTTGTTCCCGGCATGACTTATGCAAGGGCTATGCCAACTGCCACAATAAAAAATAGTTTTTGCCGACAATATGTATATCGTATTAGAAGCAATAAATCACTTTTATTGGCGCAAATATAAATTCAATATTGCAATCAATAATGCACGGACAAAGTGCAGAAAGTGGAAAGAGATGAATAAAATGATGCACGCCGCACCATCATCGATCAGCGCGATGCAGCCGGATCAGCCTGACCGCCTCGGCGCCTTGCCGGCGCACGGCCGTTTCGGCTACTCGGCCATCACGCAACGCCCGCATTACCGCTGGCCCAACGGCGCCGGCCTGGCGGTCTACCTCGGCTTCAACATCGAGCACTTCGCTTTCGGCGAAGGCCTGGGCGCGCGGCTGGGACCGGCCGCCGCCGAACCCGACGTGCTCAATTACGCCTGGCGCGAATACGGCAACCGCGTCGGCGCCTGGCGCTGCCTGGAACTGTTCGACAGCCTCGGCCTGCCGGCCGGCGTGCTGGCCAACACGGCGCTCTACGACCATTGCCCGGAGCTGATCGCCGCCTTCGTCGCGCGCGGCGACGAGCTGATCGGCCACGGCCACACCAACGCCCATCAGCAAGGCACGCTCGACGAAGCCGCCGAACTGGCGCTGCTGCAATTCTGCCGCGAGCGCATGCAGCAGCACAGTGGCCAGACGCCGACCGGCTGGTTGTCGCCCTGGATTTCGGAAAGCCTGGCTACGCCCGACCTGCTGCTGGAAAGCGGCTACCGCTACAACCTCAACTGGTGCCACGACGACCAGCCCACGCACATGCAGACGCGCAGCGGCAAGACGCTGTGGTCGATTCCCTACCCGCAGGAAGTCAACGACATTCCGATGATCGTCGCGCGTCAGATGGACGGCAAGGACTTCGCCCGGCTCATCGTCGACAACTTCGACGAGATGCTCGAGCAGTCGCGCCGCCAGCCGCTGGTCATGGGCATCGCGCTGCATCCCTATCTGGTCGGCCAACCCTACCGCCTGCGCCACCTGCGCCGCGCGCTGGAACACATCGCCGCCGCCCGCGACCGCGGCGAGGTCTGGTTCACCACGCCGGGCGAGATCTGCGAACACGTCGACGGACTCGAGGTCCTGAAATCGCAACCGGCGGTTGCACTGGCGCAGGGGTAATCGTATGAACGCTCAGATCAAGACCGATAAGACCGACCAGACCAACACCTCGCACGACAACTACGCAGGCGCCTGGGTGCCGCACGGCCGCTTCGTCGTTGCCGGCGCGCCCCAGGGTGAACTGCATGGCCTGCGCTTCGCCGCCAAGGACGTGTTCGACGTCGCCGGCCACCCCACCGGCGCTGGCAATCCAGCCTGGCTGGCCACGCATGCGCCGGCGCAGAAAACCAATCCGCTCATCACGACGCTGCTGGCAGCCGGCGCCACGCTGGTCGGCAAGACCGTCACCGACGAACTGGCCTACAGCATCCACGGCGACAACATCCATTACGGCACACCGCTCAATACGCGCGCACCGGACCGTGTCCCGGGCGGCTCCTCCAGCGGCTCGGTCGCTGCGGTCGCGGCCGGCCTGTGCGACTTCGCGCTGGGCACCGACACCGGCGGCTCGACCCGTGTGCCGGCCAGCTATTGCGGCGTGTGGGGCTTGCGCACCACGCACGGACTGCTGCCGCGCGAGGCGATGGTGCCGTTACAGCCGGCGTTCGATACCGCGACCTGGTTCGCCCAGGATGCCGCAGTGTTCGAGCGCGTGGGACGCGTGTTGCTGCCGTCGCGGCAGCAACCGGTGCACGGTTTCAGGCGCGCGCTGCTGCTGACCGACGTGCTGGCGCAGGCCGATGCCGTATTCCATGAACGGGTCGAACAAGTATTCGCCGCATTCGACGGCGCGCGCACGCGCCATGCGCTGGCCGCGCCCGGCATGCTGGAAGAATGGCGGCGCACTTATGTCACCGCGTCCGCCTACGACGGCTGGCAAGTCCACGGCGCGTGGATCGCGGCGAACCGCCCGGATTTCAGTCCCGCCGTCGCGGCACGCTGGCAGTTTGCCGCCGGCGTCGATGCGCGCGACGCTGCCCTGGCGATACAACGCCAGGACGCCATCCGCAAACAGGTAAGCGACTTGCTGGGTGAAGACGGCGTGGCGATCATCCCCTCGGCGGCGAGCGTGGCGCCGCTGCTCAGCGCCGGCGGCGCCGAAGTCGACGAGGTGCGCACGCGCAGCTTCCGCATCACATGCATCGCCGGACTGGCCGGTTTGCCGCAGGTCAGCCTGCCGTTTTCTACAGACGCGGGCCTGCCGATCGGCGTATCATTGCTGGGCCCGGCCGGCAGCGACCTGGCGCTGATACGGCTGGCGACGGCCTTGTGGAATCAATTGCAGGAAATTCGCAGAACACGATGAACGATATGCCTCTCCGCAGCACCGCAAAGAAAGCCGGCAAGCCGGCGCTCAAGTCCCTTAAGGCCGCACCGGCCGCGCCGACCGCAGCAGCACGCACCGGCCGTCCCAAGGTCCGTCACGACGCGTTGGCCGACGCCTCCGTCGATGCCGCACATGCGGACGATGGCGACGACATCATCCAGCGCATTTACCAAAGCGTGTTCACCAGTGTCATGAGCCAACGCCTGACGCCCGGCACCAAACTGCCCGAAGCTGCCTTGTGCGAACTGTTCGGCGTGGGACGCACGGTGGTGCAGAAGGCGCTGCAAAAGCTGGCGCACGAGCACATCGTCGAACTGCGCCCGAACCGCGGCGCCATCGTCGCCATGCCGACGCCGGAAGAAACCCGCGAGATTTTCGAAGCGCGCCGTTCGCTGGAGTCCGCCGTGCTGGCGCTGGCCGTGAAGAACGCCACCAAGGCCGATCTCGCCAAGCTGCGCCGCCAGCTCAAGGAAGAACATGTGGCCATGCACGACTACGCCCAAACCGACTGGGCGCGGCTGGCCTCGGCCTTCCACCTGCGCGTGGCGGAGCTGTGCCGCAATCCCATCCTGCAACGCTACCTGAGCGAACTGGTGTCGCGCTGTTCACTGATCGTGGCCTTGCATGAACCATCGGGCTACGCCGCCTGTGAGCACGACGAGCACACCAGCATCGTCGACTTCATCGAAAAAGGCGACGCCGCCGGCGCCATCGCGGCCATGGAAGAACACTTGCTGGTGCTGGAGCAACGCATTCATCTGGTCAGCGAAAAGTCGGCCAACAGCCTGGCGCGCATGCTGGGGATGGAATAGCGGTCGCCGTTACAGTCACCGTCAGCCGATGAATAAAAAAGCCGGGGCATTTTCATGTCCCGGCTTTTTTTGTCTCCTGCGCTTCCAGATTTCCTGCTGCCTCAAAACTCCAGCGTCGGCACCTTCGGCGTCAAGGCCTCGCGCGCTTCCGCCACGATTTCAAACGAACGCAGACGCGCCGCATGGTCGTGGATCTGCGCGGTGATCATCAACTCGTCGGCGCCGGTGTCATCGATGAAATTCTGCAAGCCGGCGCGCACGGTCTCGGGCGAACCGACGATGGCGCAGGACAGCGAACGCTCGACGTGGGATTTCTCTTCCGGACGCCAGTAGTCTTCCATGCTCTCGCGCGGAGGATTCAACTGGCCCGGTACGCCGCGCACCAGGTTGACGAACTGCTGCTGCAGGGACGTGAACAAGCGCTCGCCTTCGCGGTCGGTCTCGGCGGCGAACACGTTCAAGCCCAGCATCACGTGCGGACGCTTCAAAGCATCCGAGGGCTTGAAGCGGGAACGATAAATTTCTACGGCCGACTTCATGAAGCCCGGCGCAAAGTGCGACGCGAACGCGAACGGCAAACCCATTTCCGCCGCCAGCTGGGCGCTGAACATGCTGGAGCCGAGCAGCCACAGCGGCACGTTCAGGCCGTAGCCTGGCACGGCCCGCACCGACTGGTACGGCGAGGCTTCCTTGAAATATTCCTGCAGCTCGACCACGTCCTGCGGGAAAGTGTCGGCGCTGTCGCCGAGGTGACGACGCAAGGCGCGCGCAGTGCGCTGGTCGGAACCGGGCGCACGGCCGAGACCGAGGTCGATGCGGCCGGGATAGAGCGACTCCAGCGTGCCGAACTGCTCGGCGATCACCAGCGGCGAATGGTTCGGCAGCATGATGCCGCCGGCGCCAACGCGGATGGTCTTGGTGTTGGCGGCGATATGCGAAATCACCACGGAAGTCGCGGCGCTGGCGATCCCGGTCATGTTGTGATGTTCGGCCAGCCAGTAGCGGTTGTAGCCGAGCGCTTCAGCCTTCTGCGCCAGCTCCTTGCTGTTGTTGAAGGCTTGGGCGGCGGTGCTGCCCTGGTTGATCGGCGACAGGTCGAGTACGGAAAACGGAATCATGGTGGGTCCTTGCTGACTCCCGTAATGGGCGTCTGAAAATGGTTACGCGATTTGCATTAGGCGATCTGAACCACCAGCTTGCCGAAGTTCTTGCCTTCGAGCAGGCCCATGAACGCTTGTGGTGCGTTCTCCAGACCTTGCACCACATCTTCGCGGTACTTGATCTTGCCGGCGGCAACCCAGGCGCTCATGTCCTTGAAGAACTCGGCGAAATAGCCGGCGCGCTGGTAGTAATCGAAAATGATGAAGCCCTGCATGCGGATACGCTTGGTCAACAGGTTGCGCGGCAACGTGCCCAGCAGGGCCGCGTTCGGCGCGACGCCGCTGTACTGCGCAATCAGGCCGCACAGCGGCACGCGCGCATGCACGTTGAGCAGCGGCAGAACCGCTTCGAAGACCTTGCCGCCGACGTTTTCAAAGTACACGTCGATGCCCTTGGGACAGGCGTCCTTCAATTGTTGCGGCAAGTCGTCGCCGCGATGATCGATGCAGGCGTCGAAGCCGAGTTCTTCCACAGCATAGCGGCACTTCTCGGCGCCGCCGGCGATGCCGACCACGCGACAACCTTTCAGTTTGGCGATCTGTCCGACCACCGAGCCGACCGCGCCGGTAGCGGCGGCGACCACCACGGTCTCGCCCTCCTTCGGCTGGCCGATGTCGAGCAGGCCGGCATAGGCGGTAAAGCCCGGCATGCCGAACAGGCCGAGTGCATAGGATGGACGCGGCATGTTCTTGTCAAGCTTGGTGGCGCCGGTGCCATCCGACAGAGCGTAATCCTGCCACCCGGTGTAGGCCATGACCAGGTCGCCTTCCTGGTAGTCAGGATGCTGCGACGCCACCACGCGCGACACGGTGCCGCCGGTCATGACGGCGTCGATTTCCACGTGGGCGGCATAGGACGGCGCATCGCTCATGCGGCCGCGCATGTAAGGGTCCAGCGAAAGATAATCGGCGCGCAGCAGGAACTGGCCCGGGCCCGGCGTCGGCACGGCGGTTTCTTCCAGGCGGAAGTGTTCAGGTGCGGGCGCGGCGGTCGGGCGTGACGCCAGCACGATGCGGCGATTGACGGTGGCGGATTGGGACATGGCATTCCTTTAAAGGAGGCGTCGCCTGCCGGATGGCGGGCGGCGAGAGATAGATTTTCGGAGCAGTGAAGTCAGGGCGTGATCATGGCGCAATCAAGGCGCAGTCAAGGCGCAGTCAAGGCGCAACCAGCACGCGCCGGCTGACGTCCATGGCGCTTTCCAGCGCCTCGCGGTCGCGGCTGAGTTTGCTGAGCAGGCTGGCGCCGAGCCACATCTGATACAGCATCTGCGCGGTACGGTAGGGCTCCAGTACGGTATGCAGCGAGCCTTCGGCGACGCCTGCACGGATGGCGTCGGCAATGCGTGCGATGAAGGCCTCGGTGCCGGTGTGCAAGGCGACGCGCATGTCGTCGGACAGGTCGGCCACTTCGGCGCTGAGCTTGACCACCAGGCATTTATGCTCGGCGATTTCGCAGCATTGCGTCTCCAGCCAGTAGCCCCAGTAGGTCAGCAGGCGTTCGCGCGCTGTCGTGTCGGGCTGGCCGTCGGCGCTGAAACTCTTGTCCAGCTTCTGCAGGTATTCGTCGACGTACTGCTCGATCAGCTCGCGGCCGTAACGCTCCTTCGAACCGAAGTAGTGATAGAACGAGCCCTTGGGAATGTCGGCGGCAGTCAGCAACTCATTGAGGCCCACGCCGGTGAAGCCCTTCTGGGCGATCAGACGGCGGCCTGCCTGCAAGATGCTGAGTTTGGTTTCGGCGTAGGTATCTCTCATGTGGGCTATTTTACCGAAAAATTAGACCAGTCGTCTAAAGCCCTTCAAAACCATGGTTTCGGCCCATCTTCAAAAATATCAAGAAGATGATTCAAGCGCCGGACACATTCTCGAAAACGTACCCGAGGCAGACAATGTATTGTCTTCACTCACACAGGAAAACCATCATGTCTGACAGTACACTGCAACAACAGCAAGTCGTCGTCATCGGCGGCACCTCCGGCATCGGCCGCGCCGTCGCGCAAGAAGCGGCAGCCCGTGGCGCCGTCGTTACCGTCATCGGCCGTTCGGCCAAGGCCGGCGGAAATGCAGGCAACATCCGCGCTGTCGTGGCCGACGTCACCGACAGCGCCGCACTCACGCAAGCCTTCGCCGCCATCGGCAAGATCGACCATCTGGTATTGACCGCCGGTGCGCGCGTGGGCTCGCCCAAGCTGACCGAGCTTACCCGCGACGAACTGGAACTGGCTTTCAACGTCAAGCTGTTCGGCTCGCTGTTCGCGATCCAGGCGGCGCTGCCGTATCTGTCGCCGAACGCCTCCATCACGCTGACCTCGGGTCTGCTGTCGCGCAAGTTCGGCCCGGGCAGCCTGCTCAAGAGCGGCCTCAATGCGGCCGTCGACGCGACTGCAAAAAGTCTCGCCAGGGAACTGGCGCCGCGCCGCGTCAACGTCGTCAGTCCGGGCGTGGTCGATACCGAATTGTGGGGCGAAGCCGGTGCAGAATCGCGCGTGGCCGCCATGGCGCGTATCGGCAAGGGCTTGCCGGTCGGCCGCGTGGGTACCCCGCAGGATATGGCGCAGGCTTATCTGTTTGCAATGGAAAACGGCTTCGTCAGCGGCGCCGTGATTGATGTCGAAGGTGGAGGATTAGTATCATGAGCAATAACGCACCCCTGAAAGACTCGCCCCTGTTCACGCCCCTGCAGCTGGGACCGGTCGCTTTGTCGAACCGCATCGTGATGGCGCCGATGACGCGCGCCCGCTCGTCGCAGCCGGGTAATATTCCGAACCAGATGATGGCCGACTATTATGCGCAGCGCGCCGCAGCGGGCCTGATCGTGACCGAGGCGACGCAGATATCGAAACAGAGCCAGGGCTATTCGTTTACGCCCGGCATCCATACACAGGAACAGATCGACGGCTGGAAGTTAGAACTCATTTCATCAATAGGCGTGAGTGCGAGCTTGCCCTGTTTGGGATGAGATGCAAGGCGCGAATCGGGGTCAAGACTGGACGTCTTGCCCCCGATTCGTAACGCAGCAGATCGCCCAAACAGGCCGCTCCCTCCGGGTTCTTCCCAGAAAGGGCGCTGGCCGCGTTGCACTCCTTGCGCGTAGCACCGCTACGCGACGCGTCGCGCGCCTTGCCAGCGCCCTTTCTGGGAAGAACGCATCTCACGCCTATTG
>Ga0207667_10006561_pt1 | contig 14078 bp, 14 predicted proteins | sample KBSCornC52_FD_184301 | JGI IMG/M metagenome (GOLD analysis project Ga0207667, IMG submission 184301) | Corn rhizosphere microbial communities from Kellogg Biological Station, Michigan, USA - KBS Corn C5-2 (SPAdes) (version 2) | ecosystem: Host-associated > Plants > Roots > Rhizosphere > Soil ... | reverse complement strand
TTGGTTCGTCTGGTCAAGCTGCCGCCGATCGAGTTTGCCGGCGGCGCTACGCCGTGCAGCGTTCGCTGCGCGCGTTCGAGCTCGGCCGCGTTGCGCGACGAGCTGACCTGGAAAAACGGTTCGAGCTCGGCGATCGATGCGAGCGGCCGGGGCGGCTGCTTGCCCCGCGACAACAGATCTTGCGGGCCCACCTTCTTGTCCGCGATGCCGCGCTGCAGTTCTCGCAGCGACGTGTACACGAGTTCACGGCCTGAAGCCGTGCGCACGACCCAACGTTCGGGTGCCGCGCCGCCGCCTTCACCAGGAAAAATCTTGAATTGAAACCCGCAGTTCGTGCACTTGACCGTCGTGCCCCGTTCGGAAATCAGGGCATCGTCGAACTCGTACTCGGTGCCGCAACGGCTACAACGAACGTCCATATCGACTGGGGTGAAGAGGCCGAAAACTTAGCATGCTCGCGCACTTGGCATTGAATTCTTTGGCCTGTGCCGGCCCGAGGCCGGGGCCGGGAGAAAATTCATGTTCGCGCGCTATTTTCTGAGGCCGCTCCCGCACCGGACCCGGCTTGTCTCGGGCATGTTGCTTGCTACCCTGTGGCGCATGAAGCGACCGGTAATCACGGCGGTTTTTCTATTTGCGGTCGTCGGGCTGGCAGGCTGCCCCGTTTACGATCATGAGGACGCGGGCTGTTACCGGGACAGCGACTGCGCGCACGGCTACATCTGCGAACAGAACGGTGACTGCGTTGCGGTCACTGATACCACGACGTGCCACCAACCCGCAGATTGCGACACAACCTCCACTTGCACCCCGGCCGGCTTGTGTGAAGTCGGCGATTGCACTTTTTATCACGGCTGCGTTACGGGTTATCGCTGTGATTCGCGTAGCGGCGTGTGGGCGTGTGTGCTCGACAATGGCGGCGCCGGGGGCGGCGGGGGTCAAGCGGCAGCGGGAGCTGCGGGCGAAACGAGCACGACCAGCCAAGGCGGTGCGGCCGGGCAAAGTTCGGACAGCCTCGGCGGAGCTGGCGGAATGAGCGCAGGAGCGGGCGGCTGAGCACACCCGCGTCGATTGATTACTTCACGACGCGCAAGTACGGCGGGAGCTCGCGCTTCGGTTTGGCGCTCTCGCTCGCGCCGCGCGCGGCGTGGGGTTTGTCGGCATGCTTTGCTGCCACCGCCGCCTTGACCGCGGGTTGCTTCAGCGCGGGTTGAGCTTGCGGGAGCTTGGGCTCGGCCTTGGGCACGCTCGGCTTTTTCGCCGTGCTGACCTTGGCGGTGGGCGCTTTCTTCGCGGCGGCAGGCTTGGCCTTGGGCGCGGCCTTCGCGGCGCGCTTCGGCGCGGCCTCGGCGCTCGCTGCATCTTTGGGCGCCGGCTTGGGCTTTTTGGCGGACTTTTTCGGCGCAGCCGGGGCGGGCTCGGCGGCTTTTTCGGCCGCGGGCGCCGGAGCTGCTGCGGGCGCGCTTTCGCCCTCCGGAACCGAGCGCAAATGCCCGCGCGGGCGCTCAGGCTGCTTTTGCGCTTGGGCTTGAGCCGCCACCTCCGCCGGCACATCCTCGGCCCAAACCATGGCCTGGCCCTTTTCGCCGACCAGGGCGAACACGGCGCGCCAAGGGATCATGCAGTAAAAAGGCGAGCGGTTGAAGCTCAGCGTGCACGAGAGACCTTGCTCGTCCACGTGCAGATCCGGGATCGGCACGGCCATGTTCAGGCCGACCTGCAGCACGAGCTGCGGCTGCTTCTTGAACCACGCGGGCACCTGCACCGACTCCGCGCGCGGATCGAGGTGGATGTACATTGACGCTTGTTCGAGCAACGCCAATGCGACGTCCTTCTTCGGTGGAAGGCGAGCCGTCGGAGCCATATGAGCTCCGTTACTTAGCGCTCTCTCTCACAAAAGGCTAGCGAGCCCCCGGCGGATAAGAGCGCGTGCGCCGGGCCGGCTCGCAATCGCCACTTCTCGGCGGGCCGGGCGTGCGAGTGGCGCAGGCGTTCAGGGGCGAAAAGGCCTAGCGGGTCCCAATCTTGGACAAGCCCCGATTCCGAGGAGGGGGTCAATCGTCCAAGTCTTTGGGTCGACGTAGCAGGCGCAGCTCGCCGCGCACGCCCAGGGTCAGCTCACTGAAGCTCGTGATGGGCAGCGAACACTCGACGAGCCCCGCGGTCGGCAGCGAGACCGGCTCACCCGTGAGCAACATCGTCAGTGCCTCGAGGCCCGGGTTGTGGCCGACCACGAGCACGCGCTCCGCGTCGCCCCCGCGTTCCGCCAGCGCCGTTATATAAGCCTCTGGCTCTGCCAGATACAGCTCGTCGAGCTCGTCGATCACGTTGCCGAATTGGGCCGCCGCAGCCACGCGGCGGGCCGTATCCCGGGCGCGGAGCGCGCTCGAGCTGATGATTTTGTCCGGCACCAAATCTTCGTCGCGCAAAAAATGGCCGATCAGCTCGGCCGCGTGCTTGCCGCGTTTGGTCAGCGGGCGATCACGGTCGCCGCTGCCCTCGTCTTGAGCGGCTTTGCCGTGACGCAGAATGAGCAGCGTTCTCATGCCCGAGAACCATCGTCGGATCGCTCGGCGCGTGCAAGACGGATCCGGGCTTCTCCTTTGGAAAGCAAGGTCTTGGCCCTGCGCTCGCGGGCAGCACAGACCGCGCCCACGGCTTGCAACTCGGATGCTACGCTAGCGTCACCCATGAGCCACCGCATCCTGGTCGTCGAGGACGAGCCCGCCATCGCGGAATCCGTCGCTTATGCTCTGGGCCGGGATGGTTTTTCGGTCACCGTGGCGGCCACGGCGGGCGACGCCGCCACGCTCGCCGAGAGCGTCGACTTGGTGGTGCTCGATTTGATGCTCCCGGACGGCAGCGGCTTCGATCTGATCGGCAAATGGCGCAAAACCCGGAAAACGCCGATCATCGTCTTGTCCAGTCGTGACGCCGAGGCCGATCGCGTGGCAGCGCTCGAGACCGGCGCCGACGACTACGTGACGAAGCCCTTCTCGCCGCGTGAAGTCGTCGCGCGCGTGCGCGCGGTTTTGCGTCGCTCACAGACCGAGCTCGCGGCCGGGCTCGGCCCGGCATTTCCGCTCGCGGTCGACGCGGCCACGCGGCGAGCCCTCGCCCACGGCTCGAGTCTGGAGCTCACGCGCGTCGAGTTCGACGTGCTCGCTTGCCTGCTCGAAACACCCGGTCGCGTGTACACTCGCGCCGATTTGATCACCCGAGTTTGGGGTGACGGCTTCGCGATCACCGATCGCACCATCGATTCACACGTCAAAGCGTTGCGCAAAAAAGTGGCCGAAGCCGGCGCCGAGCCGGGCCTGATCGAAACCGTGCGCGGCGTCGGCTATCGCGTTACGGACACGCCGAGCCCGCTGAAAGAGCCGTGATTCGCCTGATCGTCGTCGCAGCGGCGTCCGTCGGGTTGATCCTGTTCGTGGCGTTCGTCGTGTCGCGTCTGGTGCGCACGCGCACCCGCGGTATGTCGATCCGCATGCAGATGTTCCTCGCCTTGGCGGTGATCGTCGGCGCGTTCGCCTTCGGTCTGGGGCTGATGGTGATCGATCGCATCGAGGCGCGCGCGGTGCGCATCGCCTCACAAGCGGCCCAGGACGAAGCGGTGGCGCTCGCCGGCATGATGGCCGGCGAGCTCGATCGCACCGGAGTCAGCATCGCCGCGCTCGGCGCGCGGCTCGAGCACGAACGCGGGCGCGGCGCGGATCTGCGCCTGATGCTGCTCGACGCGGACGGCTCGCGCATCTTCCCTGCTCAGGCACCGAGCGAGGAATCCGGTGTGGTCTCGGTGGATGCGCCGATCCTCGTGCGCGGTACGCGCGTGGGCGCCGTGCGCGTGGTCAAACCGACCGTGGCGATGCGCAATTTGCTGGCTGATTTCGCGCCCACCGTGCTCGTGATCAGCCTCGTCTTGGGCGCTGCCGCCGCGCTCGCCGCGGCCTGGATTGGTCGAGCGATCGCCGCGCCGATCGAGGCGCTGAGCGAGTTCGGAGAGCGGGTCAGCCTCGGTGAGCGGCGCGCTTCGCCGCCGATCGCGTTCGGGCGTGAGGTCACGCGCCTGAGCCGGGCCATCGATTCCATGCGTCGCGATCTCGAAGGTCGCCCATTCGTGGAAACGTTTGCCTCCGATTTATCGCACGAGCTGAAAAATCCCGTCGCGGCCATCCGCGCCAGCGCCGAGGTGCTCGAGGAGAGCGCGCTGGAGGAGCCGATCGAAGCGCGCCGTTTCGTGGCGCGAATTCGCGAAGCCACCCTGCGTATCGAGCGCTTGCTCAATGAGCTGCTCAGCTTGGCGCGCATCGAAGCGCACGGTGTCGAAGCATTTGCTCCGGTCGATCTCGCCGAGGTCGCGCGGCGCGCGCTCGAGACCGTCTCGGATCCGGAAGGACGCGTCACGCTCAGCGCGTCGGGCGACGCGCGCGTGCGCGGTGAACAGCTCTGGCTCACGCGTGCGCTCGTGAATCTGATCGCCAATGGCCTCGTACACGGCGAGGCGGGCTCGCCCGTCGAGGTCACGCTCGGGCGCGACGAGGCTTGGGTCAACTTGAGCGTGAGCAGCGTGAGCCAAGTCTCCCCGCACGTGCGCGAGCGGCTGTTTCGCCGCTTCGTGACGACCCGCGCCGACAAGGGCGGCACCGGGCTCGGACTGGCGATCGTCCGCGCGGTCGCCGAAGCGCACGGCGGGCACGTCGAGCTCGTCGAAGCGGGGCCGCCGCGCGCGGTTTTCCAAATGAGTCTGCCCGCAGCCCGCCGGAGCACGGCCGCCCAAATCCGCGAAGTCGTTCAGGAAGCGCGCCAAGAGCTCGCAGCGACAACAGAATTAGGCGAATGATCTCCATAGGTTACAGCCCAAGTTTCAGATCTCCACGAAAGCTCCACACTCGTTCGCCGTAGGGTGTGGGAAAACGTATTCAACACCGAGTGCTTGGCCGACTGGCCGCTTGGCGTTTTACTTGAGATTCAGCGAGCTTCCCTCGGACGGCCGAGGATTCAGAAAGAGAGTCAAGCGTGGTCAGTGGCAAGAACGGGTCGAACGGCGCAGCGCTTCTCCCCCGCCACGTGGCGATCATCATGGACGGCAACGGGCGCTGGGCGAAGGCCCGCGGTCTGGATCGAGCCGAGGGCCATGCCGAAGGCGCTCGCGCCGTGCGCGACGCGGTCGAAACCGCCACGCGCGTGGGCGTGAAGTACCTCACCCTATACGCCTTCAGCGTCGCGAACTGGGCGCGTCCCCGACCCGAGGTCGAAGCGCTGATGCGCTTGCTCGTGGAGTTCGCGAAGAACGAGCGCGCGGAGCTGCGCCAGAACGGGATTCGCGTGAACGTGATCGGCGCGCTCGAAGATCTGCCGACCTCGACGCGCCACGCCGTCGAAGAACTGATGGAATACACGCGCGACGGTGAGCGCATGACGCTCACCTTGGCGCTGTCTTACGGTGGTCGCCAAGACATCGTCGAAGCCGCGCGTTCGCTGGCCGTGCGCGCGCGCGCCGGCCTCGTGCTGCCGGAAGAAATCGACGAGACCTTCTTTCACAAGCAGATGACCACCCACACCTTGCCGGACGTCGATCTCTTGATCCGCACCGGCGGTGAAACGCGCGTCAGTGACTTCCTGCTCTTCGAATCGGCCTACGCCGAGCTCGTCTTCCTGCCCATCATGTGGCCCGATTTCCGGCCCGAGACATTGACCACTGCGCTCGCCGAGTACGGCAAAAAGGAGCGTCGCTTCGGCAAGACCTCCGAGCAAGTGCAGATGAGCCAAGCTGCGTTCGATCCGCTGGATAGGTGCTCCTAACGGAGAGCGGCAGAGCGCGGCTGGCGTGCTCGCGGCCCTCTGGGCCGCTGCGCGCGCCAGGGCCCTCAACGCCGGACGCGGCGCCCAAGCGCGCCGCGCGCGGCGGAGGGACCCAACGCCGCAACGCGACGAAGTTCGGCCCGCGCGGATCGCGCTGCCGCGGCGATCTCGAGACGAGGGCGTGATCCGGGAGCGGGGAGGGCTCGACCGCAGCGCAAGCGGAGGCCGCGCTCGCTACATCGAGTATTCGACCGTGTTCAGCGAGGGCACTTTCGCCGGCCAGGTGATGCTGCGGATCTGCGTCTTGAGGCACTCGGCGAGCTTCGGATTTTTGGGCGTGGTGGTCATGTCGATGGCCACTGCCTTGCCCCGCCAGACCGCGATCTTGAACGTGAAGTGCGTGCTGCCGGGCTTACACGGCGCATACAGCGACTCCTCTTGCAGCGGCTTGCTGAGCGTCTCTTGATCCACGTTCATGCGCTCGGCATCTTGCGGGATCGCTTTGATCGCTTGTTCGACGGTCATGTCATCGGTGAACACCGGCTCGACCGCGGGCTCGTCCTTCTTCTTCGGCTTGCTCTCCGCGTCCGGGGCGGGCGGAGCTTCGTCGGTGTTGGCCGCGGGCGGCGGCGGCGTGACGGCGGTGTGCTCGGCCTGGCTCGCATCTGCGGCGGGCGGCGTCGCGCCGCCGCACGCGGCGAGCAGCAAAACCACGACGAAATACGGCTTAGCTTGTCCCAACCTCATGGGCCGCGACGCTATCACAACTCGACCACGGTTCGGCCTGGCGAACGCGGAGCTCGGGCGATTGGCGCGGCCTCCCACGCTCGCTCGCTGAGCGCTCCGCAGCGCGTCGAGCCGAGCGACGCGAGCGGCCCAATTGGCCGTGATTTGCTAGGCCCGCGCCCTCAGCGCTAACCGTTCCCGCCGCCGTCAGCAGAAACGTACTCGCTCATCGAACGCGCCTACTCAGCGCAACCGATCCTTTTCCGCTCAGGGCGACTCCAGTGCGGGAGCTGCCCCCGATCGAACCGCTTCGGCTAGTCGCGAGCCGGTGGGGCTTTGCCCAAACGCTCACTGCGGCTCGCGCGACTCGCGCGCGCTCAAGGTGCCGCTGTTTCGAGCCGGAACCCGCCGGCATAGACGTTGAACCCGCCGTCCCGCGCGAAGCCGATCAAGAGTAGCCCTGCGCGCTCGGCGCTGGCAATCGCGAGCGAGCTCGGCGCCGATACGCTCACGATCGCCGAAATCCCGGCGCGCCAGGCCTTGGCCACGATTTCGAAGCTCGTGCGGCCGCTCACCACCAAGACCGACGTGCGCGCCGGCAATTCCGCGTCGAGCAGCAAGCGACCGATGGCTTTGTCGGTCGCGTTGTGCCGGCCAATGTCTTCACGCACGACGCGGTAGGTGCCGTCGGCGGCGGCGATGCCGGCCGCGTGCAGCCCGCCCGTGCGATCGAAGTTCGGTTGCCGCTTGCGCAAGCCGCTCGGCAGCACGCTCAACACCGACGCGGAAAAACGGCTGCTCTCCGGGAGCGGCGCCAAGTCTCGCTCCAGATCGGCGATGCTGCGACGACCGCACACGCCGCACGAAGCGTTCAGCGTGGTGCCGCGCCGCGCTTCGAGCCGCGCCTCGTCGAGCTGCACGCCCGGCGCGAGGGTCACGTCGAGCGTGTTGCCGTAACCGGGCTCGTCGGGGTGCCCGCAGTGCGCCATGCTCGATAAATCAGCCACGGATCCGATCAGTCCTTCGGCCAAGAGCAGGCCGGCGCACAGTTCGTGATCGTGACCGGGCGTGCGCATGGTCACGAGCAAGGGGTCGCCCGAGAGCCGAATCTCGAGCGGCTCTTCGACGGCGACCGCGTCGCGCCGAGCCTCCGCTTGGCCCGCGCGCACGCGCGTGATGTCGGCGATTGCCACGCCCGCGTTCGAGCCCACGGCTGCGTAGCGACTGGTCTCGTCGGGCTGCGCCGGGCGCGTCATGCGCGCGAGCGTATCATGCGCTCGCGGGCACCGAGATCTTGTCCAGCCAGCGCCGCAAGATCGCGCGGCCCTCGTCGAGCAGCGGCAGCTCGGTCCACTCGTTACGCTGATGTGCCTGGGCTTGAGTGCCCGGTCCGAAATTGACCGCAGGGATACCGAGGCCAGCAAAGCGCGCCACGTCCGTCCAGGCCTGCTTGGGCTCCACGGTCACCACGCCGCTTTCCGCGAGCGCGCGCACCAGCGGGTGCGTGCCGAACGGCGGAGCCGACGGGGAAACGTCACTGAACTCGAGCTCGGCTTCGCCCGCGACCAGCGCGCGCACGTATTCTTGCGCTTCGGCGGCGCTCGTGTCCGGCGCGAAGCGGTGATTCAAATTCAGCTCGAACACGTCGGGGATCACGTTCCGCCCGCGGCCGCCGCTGGCCATGGTGGCGCTGATCACGCTCCGCCACTCGAGGCCGTCGATCACGTGCGAGCGCGGTGCTTCGGCCGCTAGGCGCCCCAAAACCCCAGCCGACTTTTGAATCGCGTTCTCACCTTGCCAGGGCCGCGCGCTGTGCGCCGTGCGCCCGCGAAAGCGTGCCGTGGCGTGCAGCGAGCCGCCGCAGCCGAGCTGCAGCTTGTTGTCGCTCGGCTCGAGCGCGACGGCCACGCTCACGTGGCGGAGCTCCGGATCCTGATCGAGCACTGGGCCGAGCTCGTTCTCCGCGTACGGCCCTTCTTCGCGGGCGTAAAACACGAGCGTGAGATCGAGCGCGGGGCGCTCGGGGTTTTCAGCCAGATCCAGCATCAACGCGAGGCCGCTCTTCATGTCGGCGGCGCCTGCTGCGTATAGTTTGTCGCCCTCGATGCGCGCGGGGCCGTCGTGCACGGTGCGCACGACATCGAGATGGCCCGCCAATGCCACGTGCGGTCCGCCGTGACCGCGCGTGAGCGGGACGACGATGGATTCGCCGTAGCGGCGAACGGGTGCGGCCAAGCGCACCCGTGACAGCCGCTCCGAGACGCGATCGCAGAGCTCACGCTCTTCACCGATGGGCGAAGGGATTTTACACAGCCAGAGCAGCGTTTCGGTGAGCGACATCAGACTGCTACGTTGAAGTCACGCAGCGCTGAATTCAAGCTGGTTTTCTTGTCCGTGCTCTCTTTACGCTGACCGATGATCAGGGCGCAGCCAATCTGATATTCGCCCGCGGCAAACTTCTTCGTGCGCATGCCCGGGATGACCACGCTGCGCGCGGGAACGCGACCGCGATACTCGACCGGCTCCGGCCCGGTCACGTCGATGATCGCGGTCGAGGCGGTGAGCGCCACGCCGGCGCCGATCACCGCTTCGCGCTCGACCAGCATGCCTTCGACGACGATCGCGCGCGAGCCGATGAAGCAGCCGTCTTCCACGATCACCGGCTGCGCACCCGGCGGTTCGAGCACGCCGCCCAGGCCGACGCCGCCCGACAAGTGACAATCTTTGCCGACCTGCGCGCACGAGCCGACGGTGGCCCAGGTGTCGACCATGGTGCCCGCGCCGACGTAAGCACCGATATTGACGTAGCCCGGCATCACGATCGCGCCGGATTCGACGAACGCGCCGTAGCGAATGGTGCCCGGCGGAACGACCCGCACGCCAGCTTTGTCCAAATTCTTCTTGAGCGGGATCTTGTCGTAGAACTCGAACGGGCCGAGCTCGATCCGTTCCATCTTGGCGATGCCGAAGTAGAGCAATACGGCCTGCTTGATCCAGGCGTGAGTCGTCCACTTGCCGGGCGCATCCTGCGTCGCGACCCGCAATTTCCCCTGATCCAGGTCGCTCAGGACCTGTTCCACGGCAGCCTTGTATTCGGGTTTGGCGAGCAGCGAACGGTCGGCGTAAGCCTGCTCAATCAGTGCGGAGAGCTCGGGTGCGGACATGCCGGTCCATTACCGCACACCGCTAGCGGAGTCAGCCGGCTTCGTCCGACGGACGCTGAGCTCTGGTGAGCTCCGGGAACCCGAAGCACAAACTGGACGCGCTCTCGTCCCAGGTAAGCGACACGCCCGAAATGTGAGCCACCGCGCGCAAGCAGATCAAGGTGGGATCGATCACGCCGCGGGCCGTCAAAATCAGATCTTCGCCCTCGCGCTGGGGGCTTCGGGCGATCTGCATGCGAAAGCCGCCTTGTGCGTCTTGGTCGACCAAGACGTGCGGCGTCCCCTCGCCGCCGCGCGCGACCAGCTCGACGCCGAGCGCGAACAGCGCGGTCGCGATGCGTGGGTTCAGCTCTACCTCGATTTCGGCTTGCACGAAGCTCATCGTGGCTAGGAGCTGCTCGCGGTTCCAGGAGCCGCCGCTCGGCGGCCCGGTAAAGCTCTGCTGCACGAGCTCGGCCAGATCGACCCGCACCGGCGGATTCGACACCGCGTCCACGAGCAGATCGAGCAGGCCGCGGGCGGTGTCGAGCTCGAGCGACAGTTTGGTGATCACCTGCTCGAGCGCGAGCCGGGATTTGGCGCTGAGCGGCTTGTCTTTCGCCTTGCCGAGTTCGGCGTCCAAGAGCGTCAGCCGAGGCCAAAAATAGGCGGACAGCGCGGCGGTGGCTTCGGCCGCTCCGGCCCGCGTGGCGACGGCCGAGAGCAAGCCGTCGATCGTCACGCGCATCGGCGCGCAACCGGCCGCGACGTCGGGTAGCACCGAGACCAGCGCCTTCGAGCCGACCCGAACGGAGTGCAGGAGCTCGGCGAGATTGCGCAGCGCGCTCAGCGCCTCACGTAACGTTCCGCGCGCCGCGTTGATCTCATTCGCTGCGAGCGGATCGCTGCGCGATTCTAGGGGCGGCTTCCCGCTCTGCATCGAAGCTCGATAGGCTAGACCAGTTCCCGGCGCGCGTGCACCGCTCATGGCTGCCGCGGCCGAGCCGGCCGCAGAGCCCGCGGGCGCAAGAACGGGAGCTCGTCAGAGCAGCTCTGCGCCTTGAAAGTAGTAGGCCGTCTCGATGCGGCCGTTTTCCGGCGAATCCGAGCCGTGCACGGCATTTTCGCCGACACTCGCGCCGAACTGCTTGCGAATGGTGCCTTCGGCCGCCTTCGCCGGATCGGTCGCGCCGATCACGTTTCGCAGGTGTTGCACCGCGTTCTCTCGCTCCAAGGCGATGACCACGACCGGGCCGCGGGTCATGAACGTGCACAGCTCCTGAAAGAACGGCCGCTCGCGATGGATGGCGTAGAAGCCCTCCGCGACGGAGCGTGCCAGTTGCGTCTGGCGCAGGCCCAGGACCTTGAAGCCTTCTTCTTGGAGACGCTGCAAGATGGCGCCTTGTTTGCGCTTTTCTACGGCGTCCGGTTTGATGATGCAGAGCGTGCGCTCGAGAGCCATGGCGGGTCTTCCTGCTGTGGGCGTTTGTTGGGCGCACTCATAGCAAGCCAGGGGACTTTGACAATCCCGAACGGCCCGGGCAGACGGGCTGAACGACCGGAAAAATTAGGGCGCGGCGCCGTAGACTGGCTGCGGACCACCGCCGGCGCCGGTTCCACCGCTGGGCACGCCGAAGGAGCCTGCCGCCGGTGCCCCGTACACCGCCATGGCTCCGCCTCCCGTGCCGCCGAGGTTATTGGCGCCCGCGGTGGCGCCAGTGGTCCCCGCCGCGGCGCCGCCTGAGCCGGCCGTGGCCGTCGTTCCGCCGCTACCACCCGAGCCCGGCGTCTCGTCGGAGCCGCTGCAGGCGGCGAGCGCGCTGGCCGAAACGAGCGTCGCGCCGAAGGCAAAGGTGGCCGCGCGACCGAGGCGCGTCTTCGGCAGTTGGGGCTCCGGAGTGCCGGCGAGATCGAGCGGGAGCGCACAGAACGGGCAGGCCGCCTCCGACACACGCACATGACGACTGCATTCCGGGCACGGCACGAGATGACTCATCGGTTTGCCTCCACGTTCGGATCCGCTTCCACCACCAGCTCGAAGTGAGCGTAGTCGAAGGGCGCGCCCTCCGCCATCTTGGTCTGCACCAAGCGCTCGCGCAGGCCGTTTCGCTGCATTTCGAGCGCGCGGTGGTGGCAATACGGATTATTGCCCGGCCGCCCGAAGAACACGTGGCTCGTCCAAGTGCAGCCCGCGAGGCATTCTTCCGCGTAGTAGCAGGTGCGACAAAACCCCCACAGATCTTCCACGGTGCGATCGCGCGTGTAGCGGAGCGGCGTCGCGCGCTCCCAGATCTCACGCAGTGAATTGTCGCGCACGTTGCCGCCGGTCCAAGCTTCCGTGGGCAGGGACGGGCAGCCCTTGATCGCGCCGTCCGCCTCGATGCCGAGCGTGGCTCGCCCCGCGCCGCACGAGGCCATGTGGCCGCGCGGCATGCCGCCGCGCAGCGCGCTTTCATAGGGGCCGAAGTAGCCGATGTTATTGCCCGGCCAAATGCGCACGCCGAGCTCGTCGGCCCGCGCCTTGAGCTGTCCGAGCAACGGAAACACTTCGAGCAGATCGAAGGGCCGGAGCAGCACGTCGGGCTCGTCTGCGGCGCGGCCCATGGGGACGGTGAGCTGCAGTTGCCAACTGTGCGCGCCTTTTTTGGCGATCAGCTCCAAGATCTCGGGCAGCTCCGGCAAGCTCAGGCGATTGATCTGCGTGTTGGTGGCGACGCGCACGCCCGCGTCGCGTAAATGCTGCATCGCTTCGAGCGCCGAACGGTGCGAGCCGAGCACGCCGCGCAACCGGTCGTGCGTCGCTTCCAAGCCGTCGATCGACACGCTCACGCTGTCGATGCCCGCCTCTTTCGCGGCGCGCGCGCGTTCGGCCGTCATGCCGCGACCGCCCGTGGTCATCGTGGGCGAAATGCCGAAACGCTTCAGCTCGCGCACGATCTCGAGCCAATCATCGCGCAGGTACGCTTCACCGCCGATGAGCGTGGTTTCGCGCACGCCGAGCTCGGCCATCTGCCGCACCAAATCCAGACACTCGGCGGTGTCGAGCTCGCTCGTGCGCTCGTGCCCCGCGCGCGAGCCACAATGACGACAGGCCAAGTCACACTTTAGCGTGACCTCCCACACGGCGTAGATCGGTTGATACGCGCGATCTTTCTCGCGTGCGTCGGCGAGCGGCAGTTTGCGTCGCGCGGGCGGCGCATGCGGTGCGATCGGCAACTGCCGCGGGCGCGGCTTCAACATCTGCGCCGCGCGCTCCTCCGGAGTCAGCGTATCTACGGGTGCCACACGAGCCAGCGTAGCATGCGCGCTCACTCGCCGAATGGCGCGCGAATGAGCGAGATTTTTTGATGGTCAAAGAGCGCGACTGAGGCCGTCCCAGCCTTCGGCGGCGCGTTGCGCCGGGCGCAGCGCGCCCCTGCGCCCGCTTTCCCGGCACGCGCCGCCGAAGGCTGTGCCGAGATCGGACGCCGCGCGTGACCATCAAGCCAAAGGCAAGAACGCAGCGGGGCGTTGGGGCGCATTTGGCGTGAAGGGCGAGCGCGGAGCCGCGCGTGGCGCGCGCTGGTCTTTCGCGCTCGCTGCGATAGCTTTGCGAGATGCAGGATTACAGGCTTTGCGATCTGTCGGCGTTCGTCGTGGCTTGCTCGGCCGTGCTCGTTGCGTGCGCCTCCGCCGAGCACGCAGCGGCTGCTCCAGATGAGCATTCGGCAGCTCCGCCCGGCAAGCCCGCGGCGACTCTGGGCAAGCACTCGCCCGCGCCCGGCAAGCACGCCGCAGCACCGCTCGCTGCGCCGAAGGGCACAATGAACCTCGAGCAAGCGCGGCGCTATGTGCTCGCGCTCGTCAATCGCGATCGCGCCGACAATGGCCTCGGCGCGCTCGGCTTGGACGACGTTGCCTCGCGCGCCGGTCAGCGGCACGCCGACGACATGGCGCATGCCGGCTACACCGCGCATTGGGGCAGTGACGGCTCGGTCCCCGAAGAGCGCTATTCGGACGCGGGCGGCAGCGACTTCGTGCAGGAGAACGCGGGCTGTCTCGCAGATGGCCAGAGCCGCGAGCTCGACGCTTCGCCGCGCTTCAGCGCGCGCATGCTCGAGCGCGTCGAGCGCGCGTTCATGGACGAAAAGCCGCCGCGCGACGGACATCGGCGCAACATCCTCAAACCCGGTCACACCGCGCTCGGGATCGGCGTGGCCAAGCCGAAGGGCGTGGATCTCGCGTGTCTGTCGCAGGAGTTCGTCGACGACTACGGCGACTACGCGGCACTGCCGAAGAGCGCGAGCGCCGGGGCCGTCGTGCACATCGAGGGCGACGTGAAAGGTCGCGTGGTGTTCGGCGGAGTCGGAATTGGGCGCATCGACCCGGCCAAGCCACTCAGCGCGGAACACCTGAACACGACTT
>Ga0207667_10006552_pt1 | contig 14084 bp, 11 predicted proteins | sample KBSCornC52_FD_184301 | JGI IMG/M metagenome (GOLD analysis project Ga0207667, IMG submission 184301) | Corn rhizosphere microbial communities from Kellogg Biological Station, Michigan, USA - KBS Corn C5-2 (SPAdes) (version 2) | ecosystem: Host-associated > Plants > Roots > Rhizosphere > Soil ... | reverse complement strand
CCTTAACAGAACGCCGCACGTAAGACTGTACAATGAGATAAGACCCAGCTCAAATCAACCGATAAACGAATCAAGGACGTACCGGGGGTACTACAATTTTATCCATTCGGTTAAATCAGGCAACAGCCGCATTGAAATTTACAACGCCCCGGTCATCATGCAATCATTAAGTAAGGATGGCAGGGTGATAGGCTTTTCGCCGGGGGTAACGGCGCAGGCCTTCTTTAATTATGGAACTACAGAAATCTCTGCTATTATTAACGGGATTGATGTTGCCGGGGAAAGCCGTCTTTTCTCCTTCACGGATTATGTAGTGAGTGGCAATGCCGCCGACCTTAACAATATCAACAACAGTATCATCCTGGGAAAGGGGCTGGCAGAAAAGTTACTGGTGGATATTGGTGATGTAGTTCCCGTAACTACTGCTGCGGGCGACCGCTATCTTTTGAAAGTCGTGGGGTTTTACCAATCCGGTATCAGTGACTTTGATAAGGTGCAGAGCTATGCCTCGATCAACACGGTACAAAAGATACTGGTAAAACCCAATAATTATATCACCGATATTAAGATAAAACTTAAAGATATGGAAATGGCCCCTGGGGTGGCAAAAGAATACAGGCAGATCTACCAGTCAGATGCCGAAGACATTCAGACGGTAAATGCACAATTTGAAACAGGTACCCGGGTCCGGAATATTATCTCTTATGCAGTGGGCGTCACGTTATTAATTGTGGCCGGATTTGGAATTTATAATATTCTGAACATGATGATTTATGAAAAAATGGATTCAATTGCTATCTTAAAGGCTACCGGGTTTTCCGGGGCCGATGTACGAAAGATCTTCCTGACTATCTCCCTTGCGATCGGTTTTTGCGGTGGAATGGTGGGCCTGCTAACGGGATTCCTGTTGTCAAAAGGTATCAACCATATTCCCTTCAATACTGAAGCGTTGCCCACTGTAAAGACCTATCCTGTTAATTATAGCCCGTTATTTTATGTTATAGGTATTTTGTTTTCACTCCTTACTACTTACCTGGCAGGCTACTTCCCGGCAAAAAAAGCGGGAAGAATGGACCCGGTAGTGATCATTCGCGGAAAATAATATGAGCCAAACGATTTTAGAAGCAAAGCATATATCAAAAACTTTCTATGACCCGGTAGCGTTGAAGGTGCTGCATGATATTTCTTTTTTTGTAATCAAAAGTGAATTTGTTGCTGTCATCGGGAAATCCGGTTGTGGTAAATCAAGCCTGCTGTATATACTTTCCACTATGGATACCGATTATGAAGGGGATTTGATCATAGATAATGAAAGCATGCGCGGGAAGAAAGACAGCCAACTGGCCAGGTTAAGAAATGAAAAGATAGGATTCGTATTCCAGTTTCATTACCTGCTAAATGAATTTACCGCACTGCGCAATGTGATGTTGCCGGCCTTGAAGCTAAATAAATACAATGAACAGGACATAAAGAAAAGGGCAATGGAGAAATTGGATATCCTTAATATTAGCAATCTCGCATCCAAAAAAGCCTATAAATTATCGGGAGGAGAAAAACAAAGGGTCGCTATCGCCAGGGCCCTGATCAATGATCCGCTTATTATCATGGGAGATGAACCAACCGGCAATTTAGATAAGAAGAATTCTGATAATATTTTCGGTATTTTTCAACAGCTTACGCGCCAATTTAACCAAACCATACTGGTAGTTACCCATGACAATGACTTCGCCGAAAGAACTGACAGGATCATCGAAATTGAAGATGGAAAAATTATCCATCAATAGGAAGCAAGATAACGTCCCATGGCCTTAGAATGTTCAAATAAACAAATCCTCTTCTTTGATTATTGATAAGTGGAATAGAAATCATTCAGCTGCAACAAACATCGCTCTTCAGCCCCATCTTTCGCGCAAGCACATCCTTCAACCAGCAGAGAGTTAACGCAAGCCTCCGTGTGCCCGATTAAAGAGAGTTATGAGTAAAGAAATATAAAGCCTGCGGGTTGTGTGATTTTGTTTTCTGGAGTAAGAATTAATTTAATAACATTGAAGTTAATTATATATCACTACTTGTCTCGCAAACGGGAAGCGGGCGCTTGCCAGTGAGGGCTCTCAACGGGATGTTGCGTACCTGTAAACCATTTATATCTGTAATATTGCTACTTTGCATGCGATTAGCTGATCATATTGACAACCCTCACATTTTATATACAGCACTGATATGAAGACAACTCCTTTGATTCTCCTGTTTACTGCGTTTTTATCATTCCAAGCCAGCCAGGAGTGCAATGCACAAACAATTTCTACCAACATGCAGCCAGATACCACCCACACATGGTGGAAACAAGCCATCGTGTACCAGGTATACCCGCGGAGCTTTAAAGACGTTAATGGCGACGGGGTCGGCGATCTTAAAGGTATTGAAGAAAAACTGGATTATATTAAGGCACTTGGCGTTAACGTGGTGTGGCTTTGCCCCATCTTTCCTTCACCAAACTTTGACTACGGCTACGATGTCAGCGACTATAATCAAATTGCGAAGGATTTCGGCAACATGGCTGATTTTAACAGCCTGGTGGCCGCTGTCAAAAAGCGGGGGATGAAACTGATCCTGGATATGGTGATTAACCACACTTCAAACAAGAACCGCTGGTTTACTGAATCGGAGCAATCAAAAACGAATCCTTATCACAATTTCTATTTCTGGCGTGACCCGGGTACTAACGGGGGACCACCGAATAACTGGGGAAGACGCTGGACCTACAATAAAAACCTTAATCAATATTATCTGCACCTGTTTTCTTCGGCACAGCCCGACCTCAACTGGGATAACCCGGCCGTTCGCGACACGCTCTTTAAGATGATGCGCTTCTGGCTTGATAAGGGTGTTAATGGTTTTCGCCTGGATGTGGTTTCATTCTTTTCCAAGAAAACCGGGCTTCCTGATATGCCTGGAGGCGACAGAAGCTTTTTCGCCAACGGACCTCACGAACACGAGTACCTGCAGGAGATGAACCGACAGGTGTTTAGTCATTATAAAACGATCATGTCGGTCGGCGAAGCCCCCGGTGTAAATTTAGATCAGGCTCCGCTGTATGTGGGTCCTGACCGTCATGAACTGGATATGATCTTTCAATTTGATGTGGTAAACCGGAGTCTGACGGATTCGCTTCCGGCATTTAAAAATATTTTCTCGAGGTGGGACAGTGTGCTAACTGAACAGGGAAAAGGGTGGAATGCTGTTTATTTAGGTAATCACGATAATCCGCGTCTCGTTTCCCGGCTGGGTAACGACAGTACCTGGCGGGTGCCATCGGCCAAACTATTGGGCATGTTACTACTAACTATGCGTGGGACGCCTTTTCTCTACCAGGGAGACGAACTCGGAATGACCAACGCTCCTTTCACATCCATTAGTCAATTGAGGGATCGACTGGTGCTGAGCTTTTATGAAATGGCTAAAGACTCGGGACACGACGTGACGGCATTCAGGCAAAACCTGCTTAAAAACGGCCGGGATAATTCAAGGACCCCTATGCAATGGAACGACACGAAAAATGGTGGATTTACTACCGGTGAACCATGGATTATGGTAAATCCAAATTATAAGACCATCAATGTTGCGGCCGAAGAGCGCAATCCGAATTCTGTACTGAATTACTATAAACGTATTATCAAATTTCGGCACAACCACGATGCAATGGTTTATGGTGCTTTCAAAGTGTACGATCTTGATAATCCTGACGTATTCGCCTACACGAGGGGAAGTGGCAACGACCGGTGCCTGGTGCTGCTCAATATGTCGAACAAAACAATCGATTTTGCTTTACCTGCTGGTCTTGGGAATTCACCGGGAACGCTGCTGATTGACAACTATGAAAAAATACAGCGGCAGTCGGGGTCATCGGTTAACATGAGGCCATGGGAAGCCATGTTGTTTAAAATGTAAAAAGACGATGGAAAATTTATTGCAGGTGTTTGGAATTTAGTTAATAATCCCCTGGATTAAATACAGATCTGCAAGATATAATATAAATGGAGAACAAGGAATATTTGATAGAAGAACAATGACTCTACACAGCCGTGTCCTGCACCAGCACAAGGCCTGGAGTAGAGACACAGGGGGGAGTAAAATGGTCAAATTAGAAAATGACCAGTTACAGGGATTTGTGAAATCTTATTACTAACAAAAAAAACGATAAAATGAAAAAGAAAAGTGAACGACGTTCAAAATACAGCTTTGAAAGATTCGCTTCATCTGTTACAAAAGCAACCGGTACCACCGCTGCATTTATGGTTGCATTATCAATAATAATAATATGGAGTATTACCGGACCCCTGTTTCACTATTCGGAAAACTGGCAAACTTTTATAAGCACCGGTGCAACTATCATAACATTCCTTATGGTTTTCTTAATTCAGAAATCTCAAAACAAAGATTCATTAGCAATACAATTGAAATTAAATGAACTCGTAGCAGCAAACGAGATTGCAAGTAACCGACTGCTTAATGCCGAAAATATGACGGAAGATGAGTTAAAGGTTATTCATAAATATTACACCAAACTAAGTGATTTCGCCAAAAAAGAGGAAACGTTGCAGCAGTCTCATTCAATCGATGAAGTTCATAACCTTCATGATATTAAGAGCGAAATGGAGCAGGAACTAAAAGATACAGAACAAAAAGGTGACGATACTAAGGATTAAATTTACGAAAAAAAACCCCGCAATTGCAGGGCTTAGTTAAGGAGTTAATTATTAATCTCTGTTATCATCACGATACATCCTATGGTGTCTTGAGGCCCAGGACCTATATGAATGATCTTCAAATCGCCATTGGTTGTTGCGTGAATAACCATATTGATTTCTTCCCATATTTCCTTCGTCCTGATTGTATCTGTCATTGTTACGTCCATACTCATTTTCATTATTCCGGTTGTTCCGCTGTTTATCCATGTAATCTCCATTATCATTACGGAAGTTTTGTGAAGACAGCTCACCATGGTTTCCGGAACCTTGGTGTGACTGGTAGCCGTAACCGTTAGATTGATTGTTGGTTTGTTGACGGTGACCTGATTGTGCAAAAGATGCAGTGGTTAGAAACCCGGCAAAGAATAAAACTGTAATAATCTTTTTCATAATTGTATTTTTTAGTTGGTGATTTAATACCTATATGACGATGCTATTATCGATAAGCTTACCAATGAAACGTTAATACAAATTTGCTACAGAATTGAGCGCAGACAGGCATTTGGTAGAAATTGAACAAATAGGATAATCGAAATAATAAGCTTCCGTCTTTTACAAGATTCTATTCCCCTATAATATTTTCATACACAATAATTTTTTACCCCTTGCTTTTCTAATTGCATTGAATAAAGAATATCATTTTCTTCTAACTGATAATACTCCCGAATGCTATATGCAACAGGCATCTCAAAAAAAACCGTCTCATTTATTTTGAAACGGTTTGATTATGCTACCCGGAAAATATTTAATTTATAACAAATAATTTTTTCACACTGGTTGTACCTGTAACTTTTCCTGTAATGCGAACGAAATAACTGCCTTTCTCCAAATTATTTAATTGAGTAGTGTTGGTATTGTTTAAAGTAACAGATTTTACCAGCCGGCCGGATACATCCAGCAATTGAACTTCTGTTTGCTCATTTAGTCCGTTAATAGTAACATTGGTATTACCAATGGCAGGATTGGGGAAAATCGCAAAATCAAAGTTTGCACCCGATCCTTTAACAGATTTAGTTTCGGTATAAGTAAAAGTTCCATCTTTATCAATCATTTTAATTCTGTAGAAGCTTGCACCCTTGCTCATATTTGAGTTATCAGAAAAGGTGTAAGTTTTTAATGAATTTGACGTGCCTGCAGCCTCTACACTTCCAATTTTTTGAAAAGATGCATTCTCATAGGCTCGTTCAATTTCGAAACGGCTTGAATTATTTTCCTGCTGTGTTTGCCAGGTTGCTACTACATCGTTATTATTGCGTTGCATATCAAATCCCGAAAGTACAACGGGTAAAATACCTGGTGAAGGCAGACCGCAGGTTTTGTGAATCGGTGTTGGCCCAACTGATCCCGCAGGATAGGTCATGTAGACAGTGATTAAACCGATTGGTATAAGATTGTTATCACTTACACAGTAGTCAATATAAGTACTGCTTCCGCTACATACCGTTGCGAATATAGTGAAGGTTTCCGGCTGTAATACACCATCTATTTTAATAGAATCCAGTATTGGAGTGAAAGAAGGACATGAAGGAAAATACAACCTGATATGAGACGCGCAGCCGCCGTTATCGCCATTATTTCTCGTAAAATTGGTTGGACAGTCCGTTTGAGACAGCGCCGTAAATGATATAACAAGCGCGAGCGTAATAAGTAAAAATTTTTTCATTTTCGTGGTGTTTAAAATTTTAAAAAATGAGTGGTAATTACTTAGGATTGGGGCAAATAATATTTATAAAGAATTAACGCTAATAGTTAAAAACCGGCGTTGCGAAATTCAAAAGGAACCGGATAAAACAAATAAGAGAGGATTATACTGGTAGCGTACTACGGGAATTCAAAGGATAAGCATCAATTCAAAAACGTTAGGGGGAGTGCGGGGTAGTTAATATCTGAAAATCTGTGCGTATTAAGTTTTTATTATTTCCGTGCTGCCAATTGATACGCCATTCACTACAATGTTTATTAAATACATTCCCGGAAGTTGGGAAGACAAATCCTGTAATTGAACAGTATTAATGCCTTTATTAATGCTAGTTTCTTTTCTTTTAACAATAGTTCCGGATATGCTGATCATTCTAATTTCCGCATTACCATCATTTTTGCTGTCAAAATCTACGCTCAGTTTATCCATATAAGGATTTGGCATTGCCCTCATTACCAGGCCTTCCTTATTTATGTTGTTAAGGCGTATCATTTGCACAATACTGAGGGTATAATTATTATTAAGGTCCACCTGCTTTAGCCTGTAATAAATTACATTATGTTTCAACATCTCATTATCATTATCCTTAAAACTGTATTGGTTTTTTCCGTTACTATCTACCTGGGGACCCACAACCAAGCCCACCGTGGAGAAGTTGGCCTGATCAAAACTTCTTTCTACTTCAAAATATTTGTTGTTTGTTTCAGCATCTGCTGTCCAATATAAATTAACTATATTATTGTTTAATACAACTCTAAAGCTCACCGTGCCGGCAAATAACTGAGGAAGAGCATTATTCTGAGCTTTTAGGGAATTTGTTGCGAAGCTTGTAAGTAAAATCAGCATGCACAACCCTACTAATGTAGAATTTCTATTCATTTTCTTTGGTTTTGAGGTTTAATTGCATTTAACAGGGGGTACTGCATAAATACGATTAGGAATCTCAAAAGAATTGGAAGCGATTGGTAATTCTACAAGATTTGGAGATCTGGTGAAAAAGAAAGTATGAAATAGTTAAGGTTTCTAATTCAGGAACAAACATAGAGCGGATTTTCGAATAATGCAAGACCGTAAAATTACTGCCTTCTATTCCTGAATCTTTTCTAAATATTAAGCTTTTTAATTCATTTTTATCTATTTAACCTGAAGATGTATATTAGATAAAATTCAAAATGGCGTTACAAAATTTCGAAATATTTTGTATTTCTTAAAAAAGTTTGAGATTTCTATACTCAAACACAATAAGAATTGAAATCCGCTGTTCAGGCATCTTTGAGAACTTAGCCACGACTTAAATTTTGTTTGCGAAGCAATGAGGGAACTCTCTAACGCTGTGGCAATCTCGCCAGATTTTCAGAATATTGTTTTGATTTTGGTCCGAACTATGAGATGGCCACCCCATGATTTCTATGACTTAAACTCCCCCTTCCTGGCGGGTGTCCTTCCCCCGACATTCCTGAATTTCTATTATCTTAGAAATAATCATGTCAACATCTTTTGAATATTCCGGTAGCGAAAGAGTCATCAATCATTTGGCCAAAGGCGGTCAGTTTACGTGGGTTTTCCACTGAAAAAGTAATGATTTCATTTCAGGCCCTATCTCTTCTCCAGGGCTTGAAGCAAAGTATCACAAGCCTTTTATTTGGCATGATTATAAATAGGAAAAGTATTTAAAACTACGTGGAACAACAAAGAAGCTTTTCGACAAAAATTAAAAAATTCTTCAGTGTTTTAGGGCCCGGTTTAATAACGGGAGCAAGCGATGACGATCCGTCGGGCATTGCAACCTATTCCCAGTCCGGTGCAAAATTTGGTTTTGCAACCTTATGGACTGCTTTAATTACTTTTCCTTTAATGGCTTCCATACAGGAAATGTGTGCAAGAATTGGGTTGATAACCTCTAACGGCCTTACAACAACTCTTAAGACCTATTATCCTAAACCGCTTTTATATTCGATGATGGTTTTTAGTGTTCCGGCTATCATCTTAAATATAGGCGCTGATATTGCGGGTATGGGTGCCGTGGCCAATTTATTAATCCCATCAATAAAGCCAATGGTTTTCAGTGTCGCCTTTACCATTGTATTGATGTTTCTTATTATCTACCTACCATATAATAAGATAGTTGCTATTTTAAAATATTTGTGTCTTTCATTGCTGCTATATATCGCTGTTCCATTTTTTACTCATCCTGATTGGTTACGGGTTTTGAAATCAACATTTGTTCCCACCATAAAATTCAACAAAGATTTTATTGAAATAGTGGTAGCTATTTTAGGCACAACCATTTCGCCATACTTGTTTTTCTGGCAGGTAACCATGGAAGCCGAAGATGTAAAATCATCAAAAATATTAGTATTAGCACGCAGAAGAATTGTGCGTCAAAAGGAAGATAAAGTAACAACCAAACATAAAGAAAGAGGCCTTATTAACCTGCTGATAAAAAAAATGCAGCTGGATGTAAACTTTGGAATGCTGTTATCAAACATGGTAATGTTTTTTATTATTCTTGCTACCGGCACCGCATTATTTTCTCATGGCATAACGCAAATTGATACTGTAGAGCAGGCAGCAAAGGCACTGCAGCCTGTAGCAGGTAAAGCATCTTATTTTCTTTTTGCAATTGGCGTTATTGGAACCGGCTTGCTGGCCATTCCTGTTTTAAGTGGCTCGTTATCATATATCGTCTCCGAAACTTTTGGGTGGAAGGGAACGCTTGATAAAAAGTTTTACCAGGCAAAGCCATTTTATATAGTTATCATCATTTCACTTTTAGTAAGCTTGCTTATTAACCTTATTGGGCTAAGCCCTATTAAGGCCCTATTATATACTGCAATATTATATGGCCTTACGTCACCTGTTCTTATTGCTATTGTATTGCATATAGCCAATAATAAAAAAATAATGAAGGAGCATACAAACAGTAAACTGTCAAATGCTCTGGGCATTATCACTTTAATTTTAATGACAGGGGCTGCGGTGGCATTAATCTACCTGCAATTTTAAACTTTGCTTCTGGGCAGGATTCTGAAGGAATATTTTCAAACCGGTTACAATTTCTGCGTAACCGTGGTTCATGTCTTAATGAAGCACTTTCATAATTCCGCCTGGTGAGCACATGAACCGGGGCAATCGGATTCAATCTTCGTAAGTCCCGTGTTTCAAAAAAAGGACAACAGTGAAGTATGGTACTTGTTCTACACTTATATGGAATTGCATAGACCAATACGTAAGTGTTATCATAAAAAGGAGGGGGAATTTACGGCGGGGCACGATACTTGATTATTTCGTTATCGTAAGCAAATGCCGTTATTTTTTATGATTAAGATTTGCTACGGGCATTTAATTGAATGATTCTAAATACATTAACATGAAACATCTCATAAAATATTTTATCGCTTTAATGCTGCTCACAGGCACGGTAATGCATTCAGATGCACAGGTAAGCATTAACATTTCGATCCGGACGGCCCCGCCGGAGCTTCCTCAATACTCGCAGCCCTATTGCCCCGGGGAAGGCTATATATGGATGCCGGGCTATTGGTCATACGACGAGGATGCAGACGGTTATTATTGGGTTCCCGGCGCATGGGTGCTACCTCCTGAGTATGGATTATTATGGACTCCGGGATATTGGTATTTTGATCATGGATACTACCGGTGGCAACCGGGATATTGGTCGCAGAATGTGGGATACTATGGAGGTATAGATTACGGTTATGGTTATACAGGAGATGGATATTACGGCGGCAGGTGGGAAGGAAACAGGTTTATGTATAACAGGGCGGTAAACCACATAAACAACAGCGAGATCAATAATGCTTACGTTTATAATAGTAATGTTTCACATGGGCGCAGCGAAAACACCAGGCGAAGTTATAGTGGTCCCGGGGGAATAACAGCAACGCCGACCCCGCAACAACAAAGGGTGGCGCGGGAAAATCATGTGCAGGCGACCCAGGCACAACTAACACACATCTACAACGCCCGTGCTAACAAGAACCAGTTTGCTTCAGTAAATCATGGTCGTCCTGCTATATTGGCGCAGTCGACTATACAAAATGAGCATGCTGCCCAGCAAAACCAGGTAAGGGCTGATCGGCAACAGCAGGTAAATGCCCAAAACGAAAGAAGGCAGGTGCAGGTTAACCAGCAGCAGCCACAAGTAAATGCTGCTAAGCAAGGAAGACAGGAACAAGCTAACCAGCAGCAGCAAAGGCAAAAGCAAATAAATCCGGCAGATCAAAGACAGGTACAGGTTAATCAACAGCAACAAAGGCAGCAACAAGTGAATGCAGAAAATCAAAGAAGACAGGCGCAAGCAAACCAACAGCAGCAGCAAGGGCAACAGCAAATAAACGCAGCCAATCAAAGAAAGGTACACGTTAATCAACAGCAACAAAGGCAACAACAAATGAATGCAGAAAATCAAAGAAGACAGGCGCAAGCGAACCAACAACAGCAGCAAAGGCAACAACAAATAAACGCAGCCAATCAAAGACAGGTACACGTTAATCAACAGCAACAAAGTCAACAACAAGTGAACGCAGAAAATCAAAGAAGACAGGCGCAAGCGAACCAACAACAGCAGCAAAGGCAACAACAAATGAATGCACAAGATCAAAGAAGGCAAGCGCAAGCGAACCAACACCGGCAACAGCGTACGCATGTTCCTCCTTCACAGCCTCAAACACGTGGAAATGAAGGCAAAGGAAAGCATGGTGACGGACATAACAATAATTAGGAAACGATAGCCTTAGTTCCCTTCATGTAACCCCGGCGTCACTTTCACTATTTATTACAAATTATTTCAACGATTTGATTTTATTTTGTGAGAACTTTTAATTATTCACAGAGATAGTCAACCCTGCGATATACTATGACAGGTGCATTCACTGACCAGCTCGCGATGCTCTTCAACACCCCGGTTACACTTATACTGGTGTTCCTTGAAATTTACGTCAGCGTACGTTATCATAAACATTATTACAATTCAAAAGACACAAAAGCTAACCTGTTCCTGGGATTTTGTTATGTACTGACCGATACGCTTAGCAGGGCAGCAGGGCTTTTTCTACTCGCTGTTTTTTATATACATGGGTGGCATATAAGAGATGCATTTGGGGGCCACCTGGTTCTGTATTGGATTGTGTTGGTGCTTGCCGAAGATTTCACCTATTGGTTTATGCATATGATGGATCACAAGGTTCGTTTTTTATGGGCAGGACACATCCATCATCATTCATCCAAAGAATTTAATTTTTCGGTTGGCCTGCGTTCTGCCGTCTTTGAACCTGTTGAAAAATTTTTCTTCTTTATCCCGCTGGCCTACGTGGGATTCAGGCCACTCGATATTGTGCTTGTATACGTTTTTGCACAGGGATGGGGCACATTTGTTCATACACGCACTATCAATAAGCTCGGACCCCTCGAGTATATATTTACCACTCCGTCGCATCATCGTGTTCATCACGGAAGAAATGTAAAGTATCTCGATAAGAATTACGGAATGTTTCTCATTATCTGGGATAAAATTTTCGGAACCTTTGTTCCTGAAGATCCCAATGAACCCGTTGAATTTGGAACGGTAAAGGACATTGAGTATAAAAATTATGCGGATATCATCTTTAAGGAATACCGATCTATTATAAGAGATACAAAACGAGATCTACCTTTCAGGCTTAAGCTCAAATATATTTTTGGACCTCCGGGCTACAGCCACGATGGAAGTAGCATAACCGCAAAAGAAATGAAGGATATGACAAAGTGAGTGTGTTGTAAAAAAATAGTTGAAATGAAATAATTTATTGCAGTTTTTATTTAGTCCCCACTTCCTGGCATGTGTCCTTAAACCCAAATGCAAATCTAAAGGACGCCCGCCAGGAGAGAGGCATCGAGCCATGCACAGCCATACGCCGTCGTCGTTATATGTTCCCGGCATAAAGGCGTGGCAGGCTGTGCTGATGGTCTAGTAGCTTGGCAATCACCAAAAACTCATCTTAGCGGGAACAAAATTTCTAATTATTACAGAACATTTATACTAAAAAGAAATGTGAGTTTAGGTTTGTTTGGTTCATAACTCTCTAATCGTTGCCGCATTGAGCCCCTAAACTTGTCGTATTTACACCACATCAAATCCGGATTGAATTCCATCTTTGCATTATCAATAAAATCAAATTTAAACAGCGTTATGAAAAATCTATTCAAAACACGTAACCCTTTTAGATCGGTATTACTAATTGCAATCATTGTGTTTGCCGCTTCCCGATCAAACGGACAACAAATCAAACCTTATGACAGTGGTTACGCACCTGTTAACGGAATCAAAGTTTATTATGAAGTATATGGGAAGGGTACGCCCATAGTTTTACTGCATGGCGCTTTTTATACAATTGATATGAACTGGAGTCAATTGATCCCTGAACTGTCAAAATCCCGGAAAGTAATTGCTCTTGAATTTCAGGGACACGGGCATACGCCATATTCAGACAGAAAATTGTCGATTACTACTTTAGCAAGTGATGTGGAAAGAGTAATGGATTACCTGAAAATTGATAGTGCTGATGTAGCAGGATATAGTATGGGCGGCTCTGTGGCTTACCAGTTTGCTGTACAAAACCCAAAACGGTTAAGAAAATTAGTGATCATTTCTTCAACCTATAAAACGAATGGTTGGCTACCGGTAGTAAACGGTGCGTTCAAAAATTTTAAACCTGAATTTTTTGATAACACACCTTTACACGCCGCATACGATGCAGCAGCACCAGATAAAACAAAATGGAGAAAGTTTTTAGAGCAAATGTGTGCTTTCGCTAAGGAACCATTTAATGTGGGTGACTCCAATATTGCAAAAATTTCTGCGCCTGTATTAATTATATCCGGTGACAATGACGGACTCGATAAAATCGAGTTGGCGAAAACATATAAATTATTGGGAGGTGGCGTTTCTGCGGACCTTCAACCAATGCCAAAATCGCAATTAGCTATTGTTCCTTCGAAAGGGCATGTGAGCCTGATGATGGACACCGAAACAATACTAAAGTATATGGATGATTTTTTGAAGTAACGGCAAATGTTCATGCAGTTGTGGTGTTCTTAAAAAACGCACCGGGCCATGCACAGCTACAGGCCGATAGGCTAAATAACTAGCTTAAAATTCAAAGAAAGCTATATAAGCAAAAGGCTTTAACGGACTATGTTGTAGCAAGAATGGAAGCAGCAGGTGTTGACTGGCACCACAAAAAGAATAAAAGCGAAAACAGCTGGAATGACAAGTATGAACAGCTTATTGACCTTAGAAATAACACAGGAACTACCACGCCACCAAGAGAAGGAAATAAAGCCCTGTCGGCTTGGTGCGCAGGGCAGCGGATATATTACCAAAAAGGAAACCTCTCGGCCGAAAGAATAGAAAAATTAAATGTATTAGACTTTAAGTGGGAGGTTCAGGAGGAGCTTTGGGAAGAAAAATTTGCCTTGCTTACAGAATACTATAAAAAGTATAGCACGCCCGGGTGAATACAAAAAAAACTGAAACAAAATCACTTGGTTCCTGGTGCATCAGTGTAAGGAAAGCGTATAAAAATGGAAAGGTATCTCATGAAAAAATAAAAAGGCTGGAAGCTCTGGGCTCTTAT
>Ga0207667_10006546_pt1 | contig 14090 bp, 13 predicted proteins | sample KBSCornC52_FD_184301 | JGI IMG/M metagenome (GOLD analysis project Ga0207667, IMG submission 184301) | Corn rhizosphere microbial communities from Kellogg Biological Station, Michigan, USA - KBS Corn C5-2 (SPAdes) (version 2) | ecosystem: Host-associated > Plants > Roots > Rhizosphere > Soil ... | reverse complement strand
CAGGTCGGTGATCAGCCGTTGCATCCGCTTGGCACCGTCCACCGCGAAGTCGATGTACTGCCGGGCCCGGTCGTCCAGCTGCGGCCCGTACTGCCGCTCGAGCAGCTGGCAGAAGTTGGCCACCTTGCGCAGTGGCTCCGACAGGTCGTGGGACGCGACGTAGGCGAACTGCTGGAGGTCGTCGTTCGAGCGGGCCAGCTCCTCGCCCTGGATCCGCAGCTCCTCCTGGATCTCCTGCGCCCGGGCCAGCTGGCCGGCGATCTGCAGCCGCATCGCCTCGACGTCGTGGGCCAGGTCGGTGAACTCGACCGGCCCGACCGCGGCGATCTGCCGGTACGTCTGCCCGCCGGCCACCTCGCGGGTCTGCCGGCCGAGGCGGTCGATCGGTTCGAGCACCCAGCGGTGCAGGCCGCGCCAGATGAACACGACCGCGCTCACGACGACGCCGATCGCCAGGACGAGCGCGACCACGAACACGACGAGGTAGAGGCGGCGCTGGTGCCGCGCATCGTCGGAGCGTTTCTGCACGGCCTTCGACAACTCGCCGGCGCGACCCCGGACCTCGTCGAACAGGTCCTTCGCGCGGGTGCTCTCGGCGAGCCGGACGGCGGTCGGGTCGCCGGCGCCGATGCCGCCCACCGCCGGCTGGGCGATCACCCGCTGCCACTGGTGGGCGGCGTCGGCCAGCGCCCGGTACCGGCGCTGGAGCGCGGCGTCCGAACCGAGCAGGGACGACAGCCGGCGCAGGTGCCGCTCCTCCACGGCGGCCGCCGAGCGGTAGGGCTGCAGGTAGGACGGGTCGCGCGTCAGCGCGTACCCCCGCACGCCGGTCTCCTGGTCGAGCAGGTCGGCCAGCACCCGCTCGGTCTGCCGGCTGGCCGGCTCCCAGCGCTGGATGACGTCGTTGCCGCTGAAGATGAACCGGACGGTCGAGAAGGCGATCAGGGCCAGCAGCAGGACGGCCGCAACGGCGAGCCAGCCGAAGGTGGTGCCGATCCGGCGCCGCAGCCGCCAGGGGCGGGTCTCGGTGCGCGGAGCCGTCATCGACCTTCGGCGATGGTGAGGACGACCGCCGCCGTGTCGTCGGCCGCCTCCCGCGGGGCCCGGCCGACCAGGTTGGGCAGCCAGGTCTGGGCGTCCACGCCCTCGCGGGTGCACTTGTCGACCGCGGCGACCAGCTCGCCGATGCCGAGGCTGTCGGCGCCCGCTTCGGCGTACGCGTCCAGCAGGCCGTCGGTGTAGAGCAGGACGGCCGAGTCGCGCTCCAGCGGGATGCGGGTGCCGGGCCAGCGGAAGTGCGGCGCCCCCGTCAGCGTGACCCCGAGCGGCGGCCCGACCGTGACGTCGGCGTAGCGCGTCCCGCCGCCGCTGCTGATCACCGGAGCCGGATGCCCGGCCACGCGCAGGGTGGCCGCGCCGTCCCCGAGGGTCACGTCGCAGACGGTGACGTAGCGCGGGCGGACGTCCTGCTCGGCCTCCAGGAGGTCCTCCAGCGTCGGCAGGATCTGGTCGTCCGGCGTCCCGGCGAGCAGCAGCGTCCGCCAGGCGACGCGAAGGTGGACGCCCAGCGCGGCCTCGTCCGGACCGTGGCCCATCACGTCGCCGATGACCGCGCGGATGCGCCCGTCCGTCGTCTCGACGACGTCGAAGAAGTCGCCGCCGAGCACGGCGTTGTCCCGGCCCGGGCGGTAATACGTGGCGCACGAGACGCCGGGCGAGCGCAGCAGCGGCGTGGGCAGCAGGCCCCGTTCGAGGCGGGCCTGCTCGGCGGCGCTCATCCGCACCTCGCGCAGCTGCTGCTGCGTCCGCTGCGCCCGCTTGCGCTCGATGGCGTAGCGGATGGAGCGCTCCAGCAGCTCGCCGGTGATCGCGTCCTTGACGAGGTAGTCCTGCGCACCGGCCGCGAGCGCCTCGACGCCGTCCCGCTCCTGCCGGCCGGTCAGGACGATCACGGCGGTGTCCGGAGCGGCCTCGACCATCTTGTGGACGGCGCCGTAGCCGTCGGCGTCCGGCAGCCCGAGGTCGAGCAGGATGCAGCGTGGCGCTCCGGCGAGGGCCGCGATCGCGTCGGTGAGCGTGCGTGTCCAGGTGATGGCGCCGTCCGGGATGCCGGCCTCGCTCAGACTGGCCTGCACGAGCACCGCGTCGCCGTGGTCGTCCTCGACCAGCAGGATGGGGACCCGACGCAACGTCGGAGTGGCAAGCGAACCGCTCACGCCTGCAGCCTCTCCCGGTCCCGTCCGTTAACTCGGCGTAGGTGGTGGTTTCACTTCGCCGGATTCATGCGCACATTACTCAAACACGTGCCGGCGCGCGCGAGCCTCAGTCCCCGGAGCAGGGGTCGCCGCCGGCCTCGGGGCACGGCCCGTCCAATGCTGATTCGGCGGCCGCTTCGGCCGACGAGCAGGTCGCGACCAGCCGCTCGACCACCGCGCGGGAGATCTCGCCCAGGGCGTCCACCTGCTCGGCGGTGAGCTCGTCGAACAGGTAACGGCGGACGGACTCGACGTGCCGCGGTGCCGCCGCCTCGACCGTGCGCCGGCCGGCGTCGGTGAGCAGGATGAATGCGCCGCGCCGGTCCTCGTTGCAGTTCGAGCGTTCGATCAGCCCGCGCTGCGCCATGCGGGTGAGCTGGTGCGACAGCCGGCTCTTCTCCCAGCCGAGCGCGCGGGCCAGCTCGAGCACTCGCATCCGCCCCTCCGGGTGCTCGCTGAGCGGCACGAGCACGGAGAAGTCGGCGATCGAGATCCCCGACGTCTCCTGCATCTCCCGGTTCAACCGGGCGGTCAGCAGGGCGTTCATGTCGAGGTAGGCCCGCCAGGCCGACTGCTCGCGCGCGTCGAGCCAGCGCGGGGTCGGGGGCGCGACGGAACTCATGGAATGCATCATACCGCCTGGTGGTTGACACGTCATCCGAGTTCGCTCTACGGTGTTGTTGATAGCTCAACAACGAGCGGCCGGAACGACTAGAAGGAGCACGACAATGACCGCCACCACCACCACCGACTTCTCCACCCTGACCGGCACCTACGCCCTCGACACCGCGCACAGCCGCATCGGCTTCGTCGCGCGGCACGCGATGGTCACGAAGGTTCGCGGGTCGTTCAACGAGTTCGAGGGCACGACCACCATCGACGGGACGAACCCGGAGAACTCGAACGTCTCGGTCACCATCAAGGTGGAGAGCATCGACACCCGCAACGCCCAGCGCGACGGGCACCTGCGCACCAACGACTTCCTCGACCTCGAGAACTACCCGGAGATCAAGTTCGTGTCGACCGCCATCACCCACGAGGGCGGCAACGACTTCCAGGTCACCGGCGACCTGACGATCAAGGACGTCACGAAGTCGATCACCTTCCCGCTCGAGTTCCAGGGCTCGGCCCGCGACCCGTTCGGCAACGACCGCATCGGCTTCGAGGGCAGCGTCGTCGTGAACCGCAAGGACTGGGGCATCAACTTCAACGCCGCGCTCGAGACCGGCGGCGTGCTGGTCAGCGAGAAGGTCACCCTCGAGTTCGAGCTCTCCGCGGTGAAGACCGCCTGAGAACCGCTCCCGCATCCGGCCCGGCCCGTCCACCGTTGGTCTTCGGTGGGCGGGCCGCCGTGTGTCCTGCTCGTTCCGCACCCGATCCGGGTCGATCGTCCGGTAACGCCCGGAGTGCGGGCGGGCGCTTCGTATTGCGGCTGCCCTTCCGGGCACCGCGACCGCCCCCGCGGGTGCACCGCAACCACTGACGATCTAGGTTCTCGGTGAGCACAGTGGACGTACGGGGGGCAGCGAGGAGGCAGGATGGCCGGCGAGCCGGAGTTGGTGCTCGGCGACTCCAACGAGTGGGTGGCCTACCTCCAGCAACTCCTCGAGCACAACGGGTTGCCGACCACCGCCGACGGCTACTTCGGGGACGTCACCAAGCACCAGGTCGAGCAGTTCCAGCAGGTGCGCGGGCTGCCGGTCACCGGTACTGCCGACGCGGACACCTGGGCCCACCTCACCGGCGAGGCCGGCTCCCCCATCTACTGACGCGGTTCCTCGTGGTCGGTTCTCACGGCGCGACCGACTCCCAGCCGGTGAAGCCGGACGGGTCGTGCCGCCCCATGCTCGCGTGCTCGAACAGCCCCCACCCGACCGCGCCGTCGCAGGTGGCCCGCGCGACGTGGTCGACGACGGCGAACGGGATGCGTCCGGTCACGGCCGGGTCGGTGAGGTCGTAGACCGTCCCCTCGGCGAACTTCTCGCCCCTCCATTGGCCGTGCCCCCAGTCGGGGTCGCCGCCGTAGCCGGCGCCGACGTTCAGGGCGACGCCGGTCAGCGTCTCGACCTCGATGAGGACGGCCGTCCCGCGCTGGTCGGTGCAGTGCAGGCGCGCCCGCTCGGGGTGGCGGCTGCCCGAGCGGTAGTCGATCTCGACGCGCGGCCAGCCGAGCTGCTCGATGCGGCCGTCCGGCCACACGCGCACGGCGTCGTTGAGGGTGCGGTAGCCGTCCGGCCGCTCCTGCGCGATGAGCACGATCGCGAAGTCGTCGAAGCGCAGCGGCACGTACAGCCACCAGAACCCGCCGGCCGCGTCGGGCGCGGGACGGCCACCCGGCTCGGACTCGCCGACCGGCCGGATGCCCCACGACCGGTCGCGCGAACCGACCCAGTCCTCGACGACCCGGGTCGCGCCGTCCACCCGCAGCTCACCGCTCCAGCTGCCGACCTGCGCGAAGCGGGCGGTGTCGAGGATCGTCCGCGGCCCCGCGCGCATGACGTGCGGCGGCTCCTGCACGGGCGGGAACGAGCCGGTCCAGGTCAGATCGAACCCGACGCCGTACTCGTCGCCGTCGCAGGTCAGCTGCAGCCGGTGCAATGGTTCGAGTACCTCGAGGCGAAATGCCCCCACTTGCTGGACCATCCGGTCGTCCCCGAGCGCGTCGGAGAACCGCACCGCCCACTGGCGATCGCCGATGCGCACCGTCGCGTAGGCATCGATCACGCCCAGGTTCGGGTACACGCCGAGGCCGGTGACCAGGAACAGCTCGTCGGTACGCGCGTGCGCGTTGAAGTAGCAGCGGTCGTAGAAGTTGCGATCGCTGGTGCCCACGTACGCCAGCGACTGCGGCACCTGGTGGATCGGGTACTCGTCGAGCGGCACCGGCATCAGAAATACGTCCCCTCGAGCATGCGGGTGAGCGGTTCGCGGTTGTAGAGCAGCTCGTCCACGTCGGCCGGCAGCTCGCGCTCGCCGAAGTGCACCTGCCGGGCGCCGGTGCGCAGGTACACGATCGCGAACTGCAGCGCCGAGTACGTCTCGTAGAAGTCGAGCTCGCGCGGCTCGTACCCGCTCTGCTCGACGTAGCGGGCGAGGACGTCCTCCCGGCGCAGGAAGTCGGGCATGCCCGGCAGCCCGAAGGCGTGGGCGATGTCCTCGAAGTTGCGGTGGGCGTAGATCAGCCACGCGACGTCCAGCTCGCGGGGACCGGTCGCCGCCATCTCCCAGTCGAGCACTGCGGCCGGCCGGAAGTCCTGGTAGAGCAAGTTGCCGATGCGCGCATCGCCCCAGAGGACGACCGGCTCCGGCTCGGCGGCCGGCCAGTGCTGCTCGAGCCAGGCGAAGCCGCGCTCGATCAGCGGGGACGGTGCACCGCCCGCCGCGACGAAGTCGTACCAGGCGCGGGTGTGCGCGACGTGCCGGCGAAGGGCGGTCGCGCCGGCGTCGGGCAGCTCGAGGAACTCCTGGTACGGCATGCGGTGCAGCCGGGCGAGGACGTCGACGGTCGCGTCCTGCAGCGTGCGCTGCTGCTCCTCGCTCGCGTCGAACAGCCAGCTGTCGCCGAAGTCGTAGGGCATGACGTCCGGCGGGACGATGCCGTCGACGCGGGACATGACGAAGAACGGCGTGCCGAGCGGCTCGGCGTCCGGCTCGTTCCACAGCGTCGCCGGCACCGGCACGTCCGTGTGCTCGGCCACGGCCCGGATGATGCGGAACTGCCGGGTGAGGTCGTAGGTCGGGAACACCGGCACGTCGTCCGCGTCCGGAGCGCGCCGCACGACGAGCCGATGGCTCTGGCCGCCCCAGGTCGCGTCGACGAGCAGGGTGTCGCTCGACATGCCGGTGGCCGACGTCCCCTCGAGCGCGGTGACCTCGGCGTCGGCGTGCTTGCCGCGCAGCCAACTCGCGAACCGTTCGCGCTGCACCGCCGGGTCGCGGCTGCTGCGGCGCATCTCCGGGGCCTGCGGTTCCGTCATGGCGGCCTATTATTGAAGCGTTTCGGAAAATGTCAACGGGAGGTCGCGGTGGGACGCGGTCGCGGTCGCCCGGCGCGCATCACGCGGGAACAGATCGTGCAGGCCGCGCGGGCGGCCGGTGGGGACGTGCGGATGACCGACGTCGCCCGCGCGCTGGAGGTGGCCCCGGCCGCGCTGTACCACCACGTGCGGGACCGCTCGGAGCTGCTCGAACTCGTCGCGGCGCAGGTGCTCGAGGAAACCGCGTTCGACGACTGGATCCCGGCCGCGGCAGCGCCGTGGGAGGACTGGGTGCGCGCGTACGCAACGGCGTTCCGGTCGGCCCTGCTCGCCAACCCGGGCGCCCTGCGGTACGTGCGGCTGACCACGGCGGCGACGGCGGGCCGGCTCGAGCAGATCGACCGGCTCGTCGGCGTGCTGCGCGGCGCCGGCTTCTCGCTCGCCGACGCCGCTTCGGCGGTCGGGCACGTGAACGTCCTGGTCTGCGGCGAGGCGTGGGAGCGGGCCCTCGCCGCGCAGGAGGGCGACGAGCCGCAGCTGGCCGAGTTCGACCGCGCGGTCGCCGCCCGTCCCGATGCGCTGCCGAACCTCGTCCCGCTCGTCGGGGCCGCCGGCCGTCCTGACCCGGACGCCCAGTTCGCCTTCGCGCTCGACTGCCTCGTCGCCGGCCTCCGCGAGCGGCTGCGCTGACGCGCTGCGCGTCCCGTTCCGATCAGGTTCGTACGTCGAGGAGCCGCTGCGGGTGCCGAACAGCGACCGGCCGACGTACGAACGTGATCGCCGGCCGGCACCTCCGCCGACTCTTCCCCGGAAATGCCCGATTCTTGCGACCAAACCGACCATCTCCGGGGAAAGGTGAGCCACCGGAGTGGCCAGCGCGCCCAGCTCAGGCCGTGACGTCCCGCCGGCGGAACACCAGCACGGTCACCGCCGCGGCAACGGCGACGTACGCCGCCGTCGTGCCGAGTGCCCGCGCGAGCGAGACGAGCCCGGTCCCACCCTGGCCGACTTCTTCGAGCAGCAGACCCGGGAACCAGCGGTGCGCGGACGTCCACGAATCCGAGACGATGTGCTCGATCGGGCCGGCCCAGCCGATGCCGACGGCGAGCGCGAGCGGGACGGAGCGCAGCAGGGTCGCCAGGGCGAGCGCATACACGGCGTACCCGATCACCCAGGCCAGCACCGTCAGGTAGTCGCCGAGCGCGGCCGGGATGGCGTCGGCGCTCGTCCACTTCGCCGTCGACACGTCCCCGATGCCGGCCTCGAACCGGCCGGCCACCCACATCACGATCTCGAGCAGCGCCAGCAGCGTGCCGGCGTAGGTGAGCAGAGCGGCCAGCTTGCCGGCGAGCAGCGCGGGACGGTTCGGCTGGCGCAGCAGCATCGTGCGGTACGTGCCGCGGGCGTGCTCGGCCGCGAGCAGCCCGGTGAACAGGACGAACATCAGCGTGCCCATGAACGCGGCGAGGTACTGGAAGACGGCCGTCCCGCCGCCGGCGGCCGACAGGCTCTCGACGGTCGGGTCGAACGAGCCGGCGGGGTCGGCCTGGGCAGCCGGCTTCGCGGCCGAGAAGACGAGCGCCGGGCCACCGAAGCCGGCGGCCACGAGCAGGACGGCGGCGAGAAGCAGTCCGCGGCGGCTGGTCAGTCGGCGCAGCTCGGCGCGGTAGGTGCGGATCATGCGACGTCCTCGGTGATCATGCGCAGGTACGCGCTCTCGATGGTCGGTCGGGTGACGCGCAGCTCGGCCAGGACGATCCCGGCCGCGGCGGCGCGCTGGTTCAGGTCGGCGGCCAGGCGCTGGGCGTCGCGGTCGCCGACGTCGATCACGAGGTGATCGCGGCTGCGGCCGGCGTCGATCCCGGCGGCGGCGACCACGTCGGCCAGCGTGAGCAGGTCGTTCGGGTCGAGGGTCCGCAGTTCGATAGTCGGGTACTGGGTGCCGGCGAAGTCGGCCGCCGGGCCGCAGTACTGCACGCGGCCGGCGTCGATGATCACCAGCCAGTCGCACACCTGCTCCAGCTCGGCCAGCAGGTGACTGGAGACGAGAATCGTCCGGTCCTCCTGCGCGAGTTGCGAGATCAGTGCTCTCATGTCGCGCATGCCGGCCGGGTCGAGGCCGTTGGTCGGCTCGTCCAGCACGAGCAGGGCCGGATCGCCCAGCAGCGAGGCCGCAATGCCGAGCCGCTGCTTCATGCCGAGGGAGAACCGGCCGTACCGGTCGCCGGCCCGGTCGGCCAGGCCGACGAGTTGCAGCAGCCGCGGTATCGACCCGGCGTCGTGGCCGGCGAGGTCGGCCAGGACGTGCAGGTTGTCCCGCGCGCTCAGGCCGGGCCACAGCGCGGGCGTCTCGAGCAGCGCGCCGACCCGGCGCAGGTAGCGCTCCGGGTGACTGATCGGCTGGTCGAGCACCCGGCCGGCGCCGCTGGTCGGACGGACGAGCCCGAGCAGCATGGCCATGGTCGTCGTCTTGCCGGCGCCGTTCGGGCCGATGAAGCCGGCGACGGCGCCGGCCGGCACGACCAGGTCGGCGTGGTCGACGACCGTCCGGGCGCCGTAGCGCTTCGTCAGGGCGGTGGTGGAGAGGGCTTCGGTCATGCCATCGAGGCTGGCCGACCGGCGTTCCGGGCGAATCCGTCCCGCCGCGCATTTCCCACCTACGTCGCGGGGCGTACCAACCCGCTCTGGTACGCGAACACGACGAGCTGGGCGCGGTCGCGGGCGCCGAGCTTGACCATCGCCCGGCTGACGTGCGTCCGCGCCGTCGCCGGGCTGACGACGAGCCGCGCCGCGATCTCGTCGTTGTTCAGGCCCTGCGCCACGAGGGCGACCACCTCGCGCTCGCGCTCGGTGAGCACGTCCATGCCCGGCGGCGAGCCGGTGCCCGGCAGCGGGACCTGCCCGGCGAACTCGGCGATCAACCGGCGGGTGACGCTGGGCGAGAGCAGTGCTTCCCCTTTCGCCACCTCGCGGACGGCGCGGATCAGCTCGTCCGGTTCGGTGTGCTTGACCAGGAAGCCGCTCGCCCCGCTGCGCAGGGCCTCGAAGACGTACTCGTCCAGCTCGAAGGTGGTGAGGATGACGATGCGCGTCGCGGCGAGGTCGGGGTCGGCGACGATGCGTCGGGTGGCCGCCAGCCCGTCCGTGCCCGGCATGCGGATGTCCATCAGGACGACGTCGGGTCGGTGCGTGCGCGCCGATTCGTGCGCGCCGGCGCCGTCGCCCGTCTCAGCGACGACGGCGATGTCGTCCTCGCTCTCGAGGATCAACCGGAAGCCGGTCCGCACGAGCGGTTGGTCGTCGGCGAGCAGGACGCGGATCACGGTAGCCGCCATTCCACGCGCACGGCGAAGCCGGCGTCCGCCGGTCCGGCGGTGAGCGTGCCGCCGGTCGCGGTGGCTCGCTCGTGCATGCCACGCAGCCCGTTGCCGAGTGGCGGCGGCGGCACCGGGCCGCCGTCGTCGGTGACGGCCACGCGCACCACGCCGTCGGTAGCGGTGACCGCCACGGTCGCGGTGCGGGCCGACGAGTGCTTGAGCAGGTTGGTCACCGACTCCTGGACGATCCGGTACGCCGCGGTCGCGACGGTGGACGGGACGGCGGCCAGATCCCCATGCACCTCGAGCCGCGCGGTGCGGCCGGCCACGCGCACGGGCTCGAGCAGGGCGTCGAGGTCGTCCAGGCCCGGGGCGGGGGCGCGCTCGGCCACCTCGCCCGCCGCGCGCAGCACGCGCAGCATCGCGTTGAGTTCGTCGAGGACGGTGCCGCTCGCCTGCGCGATGGCCGCGAGCGCCTGCTTCGCCGCGGCCGGTTGGCGGTCGATGACGTGGGCCGCGGCCGCCGCCTGCACGTTGATGGTCGCCATCGCGTGCGCCACGCCGTCGTGCAGGTCGCGGGCGATGCGCAGCCGCTCCTCGGCCAGCCGGCGCTGGGTCTGCTCGGCCCGGCCGAACTTCCAGCTGCGCAGCGCCACCCCGACCGCGCCGGCGGCGGCCGCCCAGCCGGGATAGAACGCCACGAGACTGCCGTTGTGCCGGGCGAACAGCCAGCCCACGACCAGGGCCACCTCGATCGTGGCCAGGCCGCTGAGGGCCACCACCCGGCTCGAGCGGCGGCCGAGGACGAACATCGCCGCCAGCCCGGCCAGGTAGATCGGACCGTTCGGGTAGCCGCGCCCGACGTACCCGCCGAGGCCGGCCGCGACGAGGACGAACCCGGGAACGGGCCAGCGCAGGGTCGCCGCCGCCCCGGCGATGGCGACGACGGCGAGGACGGCCGCGAGCGCGCCCGGGGTGCGCGCGTTATCCGGCGGCGACAAGTGGTCGGTGACGAAGCCGGCGAGGGTGGCCACCAGCACCGCCACCGCCACCGCGACCGGCGGCAGCGAGCGGCCGTCGGTCGGTTCGGCGGTCGTCGGCCCGGACACCAGCCGAGTATGCCGATCAACGCCGGTCGCGCGCGTCGGCCGGCGAACGTACGTGCTCACTACGTCACCTGCCGTACGTCACCGGCCGGCGAGCGCCATCCGGGTGCCGAAGCCGAGCATCGCGGTGCCGGTCGCGGCGTCGAGCGCGCGGCGCACGCGCCGCCGGGCGAGGATCCGCCGGGCCCGGGCCATCGCACTGACCAGCAGCGTCAGGTACAGGAACGACAGCACCGCGTGGCTGAGCGCGTAGGCAACCGCCGTACCCAACGCGGCGTGCGCGGAGAGGAACTGCGGCAGCACGGCGAGGTAGAACGTCAGCACCTTCGGGTTGGTGACGTTGCTCAGGAAGCCCTGCCGCCAGCCGGTGAACGCCGGCCCGGCGCCGGCCGTGGCGCCACCCGGTTCGGGGTATGCGCCCCGGCGTGCCGAGAGCAGTGCTCTCGTACCGAGGTAGAGCAGGTACGCGACGCCACACCAGCGGATCGTTTCGAAGATCGGCTCGCTGTGAACGATCACCGCGCCCAGCCCCGCGGCGGCGGCCGTCCCCTGCACGGCGTTGGACGACGTCACCCCCAGGGCCGCCCACCAGCCCCGCGCCCGCCCGCCCCGGATCGTGTTCGACGTGACGACCGCGAAGTCCGGGCCCGGGATGAGGACGACGACGATCGCGAAGACCAGGAACTGCAGGTACGAGCTCATCCACCCATCCTCTCTTCGTAGTCGAGCGGAAGGGCGAGGAACTCGGCCAGCCGGCCGGCGGCGACGCGCACACCGGCCCGCACGTCCTCGCCCACCCGGGCTAGTTCGGCGCGCACGGTGACCCGATCGCGGCCGACCGTGCGCTTCCACGCGCCGACGTTGGTCGTCCCGTGCACGATGCGGGCCCAGAACGGATCGTCGGCGTTCGGCTTCGGGTGACCCTCCGCCGGCGGGAAGTTCAGCGCCGGGTAGGTGAGGACGGCCTCGTCGTACGTCGGGAACAGCCAGGCCGCGGGCGGCTGCGGGCGCCGGCGGGGCCGGACGGCGGGGTCGAACCACAGGGGGGTGCCGTCGACCTCGATGCACGACAAGGCATCGCCCAGCGCCGCGACGCCGCGGCGCGCGTCGCCGACCGGCAGGGACGACCACCGGGCAAAGTCGTGCGCCGAGGCCGGGCCGTGGCCGGCGAAGAAGCGGTGGACGAGCCGGGCCAGCGCCTCCTCGGCGTCCGGCTCCGGGGTCGGGGGCACCACATCGTCGACGAGGAGGTACGAGTGGTGCACGCCCTTGCTCGGCCCGCTACAGATCAACCCGCGCAGCTCGGCGACCAGCAGCAGGTGCCCCAATCGCTCGCCCGCGGCCGGCAGCCCCGGATGTCCGAGAGCACCGATCTCGGTGCGGGTCAGGTGGTTGCGGCCGGCCAGCACTTCGGCCAGCGCGTCCAGCCCGCGGCCGACGACCTTGGCGTCGTCCAGCTCGAGTTGCCGGTGCCGGGCCGCCATCGACCGTTCGACCCGGGGCGAGGTCAGCGCGAGGATCCAGCGCAGGTCGGCCGGTCGGACGAAGTGCCACGTCGGGCGCAGGACGTGCGTCCGCACGAAGTCGCCGCGATCGAGCGCCCTGCGCATCGCCGCCATCGTCGCGTCACGCGTGCGCAACCCGAGTGAGAACAGGGCGTGGTCCCGCTCCTGGCACTGCACGCAGGTCAGGAGCTCAACCACCTCGGCCGGCGTCGCCAGTGGGGCGGACGTCAGGCGCTGCGTCGCGAGGCGCTGAGTGAGGACCCGTTCGGTACCCGTGGACACGTCGTGATTCTCGCGAAGCCGTACGACACGAGCCGTCCCGGCCCTACACTCGCGCCGTGAATGGCGCCGCCGAACCGCTGTTCGAGCGAGGCGCTCAACTCGCCGCGCTGGCCGCGGCCTGGGGCGAGGTCGCCGCCGGTCGCGGGGGGCGGATCGCGCTCGTCGGCGGCGAGGCGGGCGCGGGCAAGACGGCGCTGATCCGCACCTTCCGGGCGAGCCTGCCCGCAACCGTGCCGGTTCGCGTGGGCGCCGGCGAGGCGTTGCACACCGCGCGCCCCCTTGGGCCGTTCCACGACATCGCCGTCGCCGGTGGCCCACTGGCAACGGCGATCGAGCAGGCGGCCCGTCCGTACGAGGTGGCGTCGGCGGCCCTGACCGAACTCGGTCGCGAGGGGGCGACCGTCGTCGTGCTGGACGACATGCATTGGGCCGACGAGGCCAGCCTCGACGTCGTGCGGCTGCTTGCCCGGCGATTGGACGCGCAGCCGCTGCTCGTCATCGTGACATACCGCGACGAGGAGGTCGGCAACACGCATTCGCTGCGGCTGTTGCTCGGCGAGTTGCCGTCCACCATGTCGCGTGTGCGGGTCACGCCGCTGTCCGCCGCGGCTGTCGCCGAACTCGCAGGTCCGCACGGTGTGGACGGCGCAGAGTTGTACGCCAAGACGTCCGGCAACGCGTTCTTCGTCACCGAGGTGCTCGCAGCCGTCGGACACCGAATTCCGGAAAGCGTGCGCGACGCCGTACTGGCCCGCGTTGCGCGGCTGGGACCGGCCAGCCACACCCTGCTCCAGACCGTCGCGCTGGTGCCGCAGCAGGCAGAGCTGTGGCTGCTCGACAAGGTGGCGCCGGGTAGCGGCGAAGCGCTGGACGCGTGCGTGGCGGCGGGCATCCTGCGGATCTCGGACGAGGCGGTCGCCTTCCGGCACGAGCTGGCGCGGCAGGCGATCGAGGAGTCCGTCCCGCCGGGGCGGCGGCGATCGCTGCACAACCAACTCGTCACCGCCCTCGCCGAGCCGCCGACCGGACGCATGGATGCCGCCCGGCTCGCGCACCACGCCGACGCGGCGGCGGACGGGCCGGCTGTGGTGAGGTTCGCGCGGCAGGCAGCGGCACAAGCTGCGGCGGTGAGCTCACATCGCGAGGCGGCGGCGCAGTACGCGCGCGTGCTTCGCTATGCCGGCTGTGTGGCCGAGGCCGACCTGCCGGAGGTGTACGCGGCGCACTCGCACGAGTGCTATCTGTCCGACGACGGCGACACCGCGATTGCCTCGGCCGTGGCCGCGGCCCAGCTCTACCACGCCATGGGCAATCGACTGGCGCAGGCGGACGCAATGCTGTGGCTGGCGTCCGTCCAGCGGATGGACGGCCGGCTGACGAGTTCGGCTGCATCGATGACGCAGGCCCTGCGGGTGCTCGACGCAGCCCCACCAGGACCGGAACTCGCGCGTGCCTTCGCCACCGCAGCGCGCGCGGCGATGGCAAGCGGCGATGACGACGAGGCGCTCGCCGCCGGTCGGCGCGCCATGCGTCTCGCGCAGGACTTCGACGATGCGGCCACACACATCCACGCCCTGATTACCGTCGCCACCGTCGAGATGGAGTTCGAGGACCGGTTCGCCGACGGGCGTGCGCACATGGAAGAGGC
>Ga0207667_10006544_pt1 | contig 14091 bp, 3 predicted proteins | sample KBSCornC52_FD_184301 | JGI IMG/M metagenome (GOLD analysis project Ga0207667, IMG submission 184301) | Corn rhizosphere microbial communities from Kellogg Biological Station, Michigan, USA - KBS Corn C5-2 (SPAdes) (version 2) | ecosystem: Host-associated > Plants > Roots > Rhizosphere > Soil ... | reverse complement strand
AGAGGGGGTAGAAGGGTTGCCGCCCCTCGACGAAGCCGACCGCCTTGTCGGCAACAAAAGCGAAATGCCGGTAGTGGTAGAAGAGGACGGCGATGGCCGAGACGAACCGGATGATCTCCAGCCCGATCAGTTTGTTGCCGGGCCCAGCGGGGCGGCTTGCTTTTTTGACGAGGGTGTCCATGGCTCTGCTGATCTCGTCCACGATGGCAGACTTTTCCTGAGAACGGAGGCCGAGTGTAATTCGCAACGCCGCCGCGCTCGATCAGCCGCTAGCTTGAAAACTCCGACACCGCAATGGGTCGAACCCGCAGCGCCCCCCCCTGCACCGTTGACGGCCCCTCAGAATGACGCGCGCATGGGTGCGAGCCACCGACCGATGACGGACCTGGTGGCGAGACCGTCCCGCCGGCTTGCCCAGGCCAAGCGCACCGGCGAAGGACCGGCGAGCGCTTCGCCGGCCCCTCGCCGTCACGCCGTCCAGTTGGCCGCGATGACCGGCATGAGCGCCGCCTGCTGCGACGGGCTCAACGAGGTCTCGCCCGGGGCCGGCGGCGAGAAGGCCGCCATGGCCTGCACCAGCGCCTGCACCTTCGAGTCGAGCAAGGTGGCGCCGTCCGAGGTCTTGAACTGCTCCACGTGGTGGGCCCCGCCCAGGTACCAGTCCTGCACCAGCGCGCGGTCCCCAGTGCCGATGACGCTCAGCTCCAGGTCGCTGCCCAGCTGCCGGAACCACAGCTGATCCGCCGAGACGCCGGCACCGAACTGGATGACGTCGACCGCACCGGCCACCGCGTCGTCCTCGTGGATGACGTCGGCGCCCGTGCCGCGGCCCAGCAGGTAGGTGTCGCCTCCCGTGCCGCCTTCGAGCACATCGTTGCCGGCGCCGCCGACCAGCGTGTCGGCCTGACCGCCACCGCCCAGGTAGTCGTCGCCCGCCCCGCCGTCGAGCAGGTCGGCACCGTGGAAGGCGTCGGGCACGTCGTCGCCGAGGTTGTCGCCGAACAGCTTGTCGTCACCGGCCCCGCCGATCAGCGTGTCATCGCGGCCACCACCCATCATCTGGTCGTTGCCGTTGCCGCCGTCGAGGCGGTCGTTGCCGTAGGCGGCGCCCGTCGGATCGGTGACGGGGGCGTCGCCGTAGGCCAGGTCGTTGTCGTCGCCGCCTTCGAGCCAGTCGTCGCCCGCGCCGCCGAGCAAGGTGTCGCTGTCGCCCTGGCCGCGCAGGGTGTCGTTGCCGGCCCCGCCGTCGAGCCAGTCGCCGCCGGCGCGCCAACCGGCGTCGAGGCCGTCGCCCTCCAGCACGTCGTTGCCTTCGCCACCCATCAGCGTGTCGCGGTCCGCGCCGCCGTCGAGGTAGTCGTCGCCCACACCGCCGTCCAGCGAGTCGCGGCCCTGGAAAACGGTGGGCACCTCGCCGCCCAGGGCGTCGCCGAAGAGGTGGTCGTTGCCGTTGCCGCCGATCAAGGTGTCGTCACGGCCGCCGCCCATCATCTGGTCGTTGCCGTCACCACCTTCGAGGCGATCGTTGCCGTAGGCCAGGCCCGAGGGGTCGGCCGCGGCGACGTCGCCGTAGAGCAGGTCGTTGTCGATGCCGCCCTCCAGGCGGTCGTCGCCGGCGCCGCCGACCAGCGTGTCGCTGTCGCCCTGGCCGCGCAGGGTGTCGTTGCCGGCGCCGCCGTCGAGCAGGTCACCGCTGTTGCTCCAGCCCGGGTCGCTGCCATCGCCCTCCAGCAGGTCGTCGCCGTCGCCGCCCATCAGCGTATCGCGTTGCGCACCGCCGTCGAGGCGGTCGTCGCCGGTGCCGCCTTCGAGGGTGTCCCGGCCGGCGCCACCGAGCAAGGTGTCGGCCTGGCCGCCACCGCCCAGGTAGTCCTCGCCCTCCCCGCCGTCGAGCAGGTCGGCGCCGTGGAAGGCCTCGGGCACGTCGTCGCCGAGGTTGTCGCCGAACAGCTTGTCGTCGCCGGCCCCGCCGATCAGCGTGTCGTTGCGGCCGCCGCCCATCATCTGGTCGTTGCCGTTGCCGCCGTCCAGGCGGTCACTGCCGTAGGCAGCGCCCGTCGGATCGGTGACGGGGGCGTCGCCGTAGGCCAGGTCGTTGTCGTCGCCGCCTTCGAGCCAGTCGTCGCCCGCGCCGCCGAGCAGCGTGTCGCTGTCGCCCTGGCCCCGCAGGGTGTCGTTGCCGGCCCCACCGTCGAGCCAGTCGCCGCCGGCGCGCCAGCCGGCGCTCAAGCCGTCGCCCTCCAGCACGTCGTTGCCCTCGCCGCCCACCAGCGTGTCGCGGTCCGCGCCGCCGTCGAGGTAGTCGTCGCCCGCACCACCGTCCAGCGAGTCGCTGCCCTGGACGTCCACCGGCACCTCGCCGCCCAGGGCGTCGCCGAAGAGGAGGTCGTTGCCGTTGCCACCGATCAGGGTGTCGCTGCGGCCGCCGCCCACCATCTGGTCGCGGCCTTCGCCGCCCAGGAGCAGGTCATTGCCATCGGTGGCACCCGCCGGATCGGGGGCGCTGCCGTCGCCGTAGACGAGGTCGTCGTCGTCGCCGCCTTCCAGCCGGTCGTCGCCGCCCAGGCCCAGCAGGGTGTCGCTTTGACCGAGGCCTTGCAAGCTGTCGTTGTTCGCGGTGCCGACCAGCAGGTCGTTGCCGGCTGAACCCTGGGCCAGCCGAGAGGTCAGCAGGAAATCGCCGAAGGCGCTGAGGTGGGTGCCGTCCGAAGCGGTCACGCGCACGCTCAGGCTGCCCGTCGAGGTCGGCGTGCCGCTGAAGCTGCGCGTGGCGGCGTCGAACCGCAGCCACGATGGCAAGGCGTCGCCGTTGCTGAGGCTGGCGCTGTAGCTCAGCGCATCGCCGTCGGCGTCCACGAAGCTGGCCGCGGGCACGACGAAGCCGAAGGGCCGGGCGACTGTGGCCGCCTGGTCCGCGAGGGGGGCGGACAAAACCGGCGCATGGGCGACCACGCCGCCCTCGACCACGGGCTCGGCGCGCGTGCCGTTCCAGGCCACGCCATTCCACACCACCCCATCGCTGAAGCGGAACTGCAGCGGGCCTCCATTCCCCATGAAGTAGAACGTCAGCGTGAGGCTGTCGGTCTCGCCGTAACGCAGCACCAGGTCGTCGCCGATCCGTTCCAGCGCGACGACCTCGGTCGAGCGCACGTCCAGCCACTGCACCACCGAGGGCGCATGGTCCGAGCCGGCGTCGCTGAAGATGTCGTCCCCCGCGCCGCGGGCCAGCCAGTAGGTGTCGCGGCCCTCGCCTCCGACCAGGTTGTCCCGGCCCGCACCGCCCTCCAGCGTGTCGTCGCCCGCGTCGCCCCTCAGGTAGTCGTTGCCGTCCTGTCCCTGCAGCAGGTCGTCGCCGACACCGCCGTCGAGGACATCGCCCTGGCTGCCGCCGCGCAGCGTGTCTTGGCCACCGCCGCCCAAGAGGCTGTCGTGGTCGGTCCCGCCGTCGAGGAGGTCGTCGCCCTCGCCGCCGCTCAGGGTGTCGTCGCCCTGCCCGCCCGCCAAGGATGACATCCCCGGGGCGGTGTACAGCGCGTCGTCGTCCTGGGTGCCGGTCGACACCCGCGCACGCACGGCCGCAGCGTCCCACACCGTGCCATCAGCGAAACGCAGAAGGGGCACGCCGCTCGACCCCGAGGAATCATTGCCGAAGTACGAGTAGACCTCGAGGCTGTCCAAGGTGCCCTGGATGGACACGGTGAGGTTCTGGTTCCAATTGCCCGTCAAGCGGATGTCGGATTCGGAGATGCCCACCCCCAGCTGGATGACGTCGTCGCCCGTGCCGTTGAAAAGCTGGTCGCGGCCGGCGCCGCGGCCGAACCGCACGGTCGTGGCTTGATCCGCGGTCAGGATGTCGTCGCCCGCACCACCGTCGAGGGTGTCGCCCGCGCCCACGGCGCGGAGCTGGTCCTTGCCCTGCAGCCCTTGCAGCAGGTCGCCGCTGGCGGCGTCGCCCTCCAGGATGTCAGTCCCCACGGTGCCGGTCATCATCTGCAAGTGCACCCGATCCAGGTTCCAGGCGGCCCCGTCGGCGAAACGGATGAGCGGAACCGCACCGGTCGCCATCAGGTACCCGGTGACCTGCAGGACATCGTCGCTGCCCCGCAGCTGCAGCCAGAGATCGCCGGCATCGCGGGGGCTGCGCATCACGTCGACGTCGGCCGGCGTGATGCCGTCACCGAGCTGGATCACCTCCACGTCGGCCGCCGAGCCCGTGAAGGCGCGCACCTCGTCGAAGCCCGAGCCGCGCCCGAAGAGGTAAGTGTCGTTGCCCACGCCCCCTTCCAGCACGTCGTTGCCGGCGCCGCCCTGCAGCGTGTCGTTGCCGCCGTTGCCGCGCAGCGTGTCGTTGCCCGCGCCCCCGGTCAGCGCCTCGCCGGCTGAGGTCCCCGCCAGGAGCTGGTCGGCGGGCGCCGGCAGCACCGAGGTGCGGGCCAGGATCTGCGCCGCGTTCCAGACCGTGCCGCCGTCGAACCCGATGGACAGGCCGCTGCCGTCGTCCATGGCCAGCAGCGTCGCCGTGTCCGTCGAACCGGCGATGCGGACGACGAGGGGCCCCTCTTCGCCGACGCGGGTCAGGCTGACGGCGGACGGGTCGATGCCCGCGCCCAGTTGCAGGCGGTCCGAGCCGGCGGCGTAGACCGTGTCCTGGCCGGAGCCCAGTCCGAAGCGGTAGGTGTCCGCGCCGGTGTCACCCATCAAGGTATCGTTGCCGGCGCCGCCGTCGAGCAGGTCATCGCCATCGCCGCCGTGGATTGCGTCGCGGCCTGCGCCGCCGTCGATCGTGTCGGCACCGGCGAAGCCGACCAACAGGTCGTCGCCGGGGGTGGCCAGCAGCACCCGGGCCTTGATGGCGGCGGCGTCCCAGCGCGCCCCGTCGGCGAACTCGATGAAGTCCACGGCGCTGGACGTGCCGCCGTCCTGCAGGAAATGGCCGAGGACCGTCAGCCGGTCGTCGGAGCCGCGGCGGGTGATGACCAGGTCGTTGCCCACCCGGCTCAGGTCGAGGTCGGCGGGCAGGATGCCGGTATCGATCCGCACCGTGTCCGGGTTGACGCCCTGGGCGTCGCCGTCGGCATTCGAGACGGTGTCCTGCCCGGCGCCGATGCCGAAGCGGTAGGTGTCGGCCCCGTTGCCGCCGCGCAGCAGGTCGGCCCCCGACCCGCCGTCCAGCATGTCGTTGCCGGCGCCGCCGTCGAGCGTGTCGGCAGACTCGCCGCCGAACAGCTGGTCGTTGCCGTCGCCGCCCGACAGCTGGTCGCGGCCGCGACCGCCCGAGAGCGTGTCGTCCCCCGCGCGGCCGTCGAGCACGTCACGGCCGTCGTCGCCGAAGAGCTGGTCGTTGCCGCCCAACCCGATCAGGCTGTCGTTGTCGTCGCCGCCGCGCAGCACGTCGTCGCTGGCGTAGCCCACCAGGGTGTCCGCGCCCGACGTGGCGTTGAACATGCGCGACTTGATGTCGGCCACGCTCCACACGCTGCCGTCGTCGAAGCGGAAGCGCCCGATGGCGCTCTGGTTGCTGCCTTCGTTGACGAAGAAATAGGTCACCGAGAGCCGGTCGCCGGTGCCGCGCACCTGGATCTCGAGGGTCGTCGCATCGACGGTGTAGGAGTTCTCGGCGCTGCGGCTGAATAGGAGGTCCTCGGGCCGGATGCCCGGGCCGAACTGCACGGTGTCGAAGTTCGAGCCCGGCGCGCCGGGATCTTCGCTGCCGACGATGTCGTGCCGCGAGCCGCGGCCGAACAGGTAGGTGTTCGCGCCGGTGCCGCCGTTCAGCCAGTCGTCGCCCGCGCCGCCGTCCAGGGTGTCGTCGCCCGCCTGGCCGTAGAGCGTGTCGTTGCCCGCCCCGCCCTGCAGCAGGTCGTGTCCGGTGCCGCCTTGCAGGAAGTCGCGCCCGTCGCCGCCGACCAGCAGGTCGTTGCCGCCCTGGCCGTCGAGCGCGTCGTTGCCGCCGAGGCCGATCAAGGTGTCGGCGCTTCCGAAGCCGACGATCCGGTCGTCGCCTTCGGTCTGGATGTTCAGCAGGCGGTCGCGGATCGCGGCATCGTTCCAGCGCGTGCCATCGGTGAACTCGATGCCGTCGACGGTCGCCGAATAGAAGCCCTGGTCGAGGAAATCATCCTTGAGCGTCAAGGCGTCGTCCGTGCCGGCGATGGCCAGCACCAGGTCCGAGCCCGAGCGCTGGACCTGCACGTCGGACGGGGCGATGCCCGCCGCCAGGCGCACGGTGTCGAGCAGGCTGCCGGGGACATCGAGGTCGAAGTTGTCGACGGTGTCGCGGCCGTCTCCGCGGCCGAAGAGGTAGGTGTCCGACCCGGATCCGCCGATCAGCAGGTCGTCGCCCGCGCCACCGGCGAGCGTGTCGTCGCCGTCCGCCGCGTCGAGCCGGTCGGCGCCGGCCTCGCCCAGCAGCAGGTCGTTCCCCAGACCGCCCAGCAAGGTGTCGTCGCCTTCGCCGCCGTCGAGGCGGTCGTCGTCCAGGCCGCCGTCGAGGCGGTCGTTGCCGGCATCGCCTCGGAGCCAGTCGCGGCCTTCCAGTCCCGTCAGCTGGTCGTCGCCGTCGCCGCCGGACAAGGTGTCGCCGCCGGCAAAGCCGGAGAGCTGGTCGTCGCCCGGCGTGCCGGCCGTCAGCATCGCCCTGACGGTGGCACGGTTCCAGGTGGTGCCTTGGGCGAAGTCGATGCGCAGCGGGTCGTCGTCGGCCTCGTGTCCCGGGGAAAAATAGCCGGACACCCTGACCGCGTCGTCGCTGCCGCGCACGGCCAGGACCAGGTCGTTGCCGGACCGCGTCAGCGCCAGGTCGTCCGGCGTCAGGCCGGCGCCGAGCAGCAGGCGGTCGGGTGCGTCCGAGCCGTCCCCGCCCTGGGCGTAGACGACGTCCTGGCCGTCGCCGCGGTTGTAGAGGAAGGTGTCCGCACCGCCGCCGCCGGACAGCTGGTCGGCCCCTTGGCCACCGGCCAGGGTGTCGTTGCCCGCGTCGCCAAACAGCGCGTCGTTTCCGTCGCCGCCCTGGAGCAGGTCGTTGCCGTCGCCGCCCCACAAGAAGTCATCGGCGGCCTCGCCCGCGAGCCGGTCGTCGCCGCCGTCGCCATGAAGCCCGTCGCGCCCGTCGCCGCCCCGCAGGTCGTCCTGGCCCTCGCCGCCCATCAGCAGGTCGCCACCGGCGTCGCCGAGCAGCAGGTCGTTGCCGGCGTCGCCTTGCAGGGTGTCGTCGCCGCCCAGGCCTTGCAGGGTGTCGTCGTGCTCGCTGCCCGACAGGTTGTCGGCGTTGTCCGTGCCCGTCGACATGCGCGCCCACACCTCGCTGCGGCCCCAGACGCTGCCATCCGCGAACTGGATCGTCAGCGGGTCGGCGGCGTCGGCGCCGCGGCCGGTGAAGAAGCCGTTCAGCCGCAGGGAATCCTGGCCCCCGGCGAAGGACATCACCAGGTCGCCGCCATACCGGTACAGCGTCAGGCCCTGCGCCGACAGACCGGGGCCGAGGAGCAGCCGGTCCGGCGCATCGCCCGCGTCCGTGTCGTCGATCGTGTCGTTCCCGTCGCCGAGGTTGAAGACGTAGGTGTCGCGGCCCTGTCCGCCGGTGAGTTGGTCCTGGCCCGCGTTGCCGGCGAGGGTGTCGTCGCCGGCATGGCCCTGGAGGATGTCGTCGCGGGCGCTGCCGGTGAGGCGGTCGGAGAGGGCGGAGCCGTCGAGGGATTCGTCTGGGGTGCCGGTGTAGGTGATGTCGACGGTGTGGTGGGACAGCAGGTCGGCCCAGGTCAGCACCGTGCCGCCGTCGAAGCGGAATTCGTCGATCACCGGCCGGTTGGCGTCCAGCGCGGTGCCGAGGCCGAGATTCAAGGTATCGCCTGCCGTACCGTAGGCCAGGCTGACGGTGCCGTCGGCGTCGCCGATGAGGCGCAGGCTGGCTTGGGTGATGCCGGGGGCGAATTGGATGTGGTTGGCGGTGGGGCCCGTATTGGCTACGCTCCTCGCATTCCCTACCAGTCGATCCTGACCTGCACCTTGCAGGAGTTGAATCTGCACCCCTATCGACAAGACGGCGCTGTCGTCCGCATTGCCGAGCACATAGGTGTCGTTGCCGCGGCCCCCGGTGAGCGTCACGCCGTTGGCTCCCGCCTCCAGCGTGTCGTCGCCGCCACCGCCATGCAGCGCCGCATTGAAGTGCGTCCCACGCACCGACACACCGGACAGCAGGTTGTCCTGCAGCCAATCATCGAACGCAACAGGTGTGTCGTCCACCACGAGCGTGCGGATACCGCCCGCCAGCGCGGCCGAGAGAACCAAGGCCGAGTCATCGCCGAAATCCAGCACGACACTGCCGTTCGTCTCGCCGCCTCGCACCGCCAGGGGCGCGCCGGTTTCCAGAACCAAGGTGTTGTTTCCCAGTACGTCGACGATGTTGTCTGCCAGACCGCCCTCCAGGGAAAGGTCGGCGTCCTCGATGATGTAGGTGTCGTCCCCGTCACCGCCGTCGAGGTAATCGATTCCCGAGCCCCCGACCAACACATCGTTCCCGCCCCCGCCAATCAGGTAATCGGTGCCATCACCGCCATAGAGCGTGTCGCTGGCGTCGCCGCCGATCAAGGTGTCGTTGCCCGACCCGCCATCCAGCCAGTCGCTGCCTTGGAGCGCCGAGCTGCTCGTGAACGAAGTTTGATCCGCACCGGCAAGCCAGTCGTTCCCTTCTCCGCCTTGAAGGGTGTCGTCGCCAGCGTCGCCCAACAGTACGTCATTACCCTCGCCACCATCGAGCACGTCGGCGCCATGGAATGAAGGATCGAGGCCATCGCCATCCCCCCGGAGCGTATCGTCGCCGATGCCCCCGATCAGCGTGTCAGCCTCACCGCCTCCCGTGAGAACGTCGTCACCGTCCTGTCCGTCCAGGTAGTCTTCGCCGTGATAGACACCGTCCAATGTCGCGGGGTTGTCGTCTCCGAACATCGTGTCGCTGCCTGCGCCGCCCAACAGGGTGTCGGCTTCGCCACCCCCAGCCATCTGGTCGTCCCCCTCCTCGCCGTCGAGGTAGTCCTGCCCGTGGTACTCGCCTGCGAGGGCGCGGGCCACCGCGTCGCCGAACATCGTGTCGTTGCCGGAGCCACCGAACAGGTCGTCGTCCTTGCCGCCGCCTTCCAGGTAGTCGTCGTCCTCTTCCCCGTCGAGGTAATCGTTGCCCTGAATGTCGACCGGAGCCTCCGAGAGACTGCCGTCGCCAAACAGCTTGTCGTCGCCGGCACCGCCGAACAGTTCGTCGTCACGTCCACCGCCGATCAAATCGTCAGCGCCGTTGCCCCCGTCGAGGTAGTCCTCGCCATGGTTGACATACGGCGTGTAGCGAGTGTCGGAGTCATCGCCATAAAGCACGTCGTCGTCGTCACCGCCGTAGAGGGCGTCATCGCCGCCCTCACCGGTCAAGGTGTCCTTGCCGGCGCCACCGTCCAGGAGGTCGTCGCCATGCTGGGCGCCCGGCGTCGTGCCGACGTACCCCGCCAGGTCGATGCCGTCGCCCATGATCCTGTCGTCGCCGGCATCGCCATAGAGCGCGTCGTCCCCGGCAAGACCGCGGATGTCGTCGGCGTCATCCCCACCGCGAACGGCGTCGTCCCCCGAGCCGGCGTAGATCAGGTCGTCTCCTGCACCGCCGTCGATGGTGTTCCCCTTGTCGCCGTCTTGAGCGAGCACGTCCGCCCCCCTGACGACGTAGACATGCAGGTTGTTGCCGTCATTGCCGATGTCATCGACCAGCCAAGAAAAGCCGCGTACATAGGCCACGCCCTGGGCGGCGATAGGGGGCGCCTCCGTAGAGCCGAGGTACGTCAGGCCGCCACGTCCAGAACCGTAGATGAAGTCCTTGCCCGCACCGCCGAGAATTTGGTCTGCCCCCAGGGCACCGAGCAGGAGGTCGTCGCCCTCCCCGCCTTCCATGACGTCATCGCCGTCGAGGCCAGCCAAGGCATCGTTGCCACCGCCGCCCATCATGTGGTCGTTGGACGCTTTGCCTGTCACGACGTCGGCAGCATTGGGATCCGCTCCGTCGGACACGTAATTTCCGTCGACGATGCGGTAGCGGGTGGGATTGCCTTCTTCGACCGCCTTCTTGAAGCTGCCACTTTCGGTGGTAGTGGGGGCCTCACGGTCGGTCAAGGTGATGCCGAAACCCACGGGGTCAAAGTTCTCCCCGAGTTCGACGACGCTGCCGTCGTCGAGAGTCAGCTTCCAGGGACTATTGTGGCTGATGGTGACCTTGCCGTCGTCGCTGGTCCAGGCGTTGGTGGAAGCATCTTGCCGCGTCAAGGCGATGGTGTTGACCGCCACCCCGCCCGAGCCGATGACCTTGATGTGGCCCCGTCCATCGCTGTCGACGACGCTGACATGCTGGACGCCTTTGCTGAGGTCGATGACGTATGTGTCATCGCCAGCGCCCCCTTCCATCGTGTCGTCGCCGCCTTCGCTGTAGAGGAAATCGTCTCCGGCCTCACCGACGAGCGAGTCGTTGCCGGCGCCGCCCTTCAAGACATCGTCGTTGTCACCACCGAGGAGGGTGTCGTTGCCGGCGCCACCCTCTAATTGGTCTTTGCCGGCACCGCCGACCAAGCGGTCGTTGCCCTCCTTGCCACCGAGGGTATCGTCGTCGGCACCGCCATAAAGGGTGTCGTTGCCGCTGCCACCGTCCAAGACGTCACGGCCAGCACCGCCCAAGAGCAAGTCGTTGCCCGTTCCGCCGTAGATGTTGTCAATCCCATCGTTTCCAATCAGCAGGTTTTTTTCCATGCCGGCACCTTGGCCGTCCAAAGAACGTGAATCAAGAGGCGTTGGGGAGGTGGCGGAACCGTTATAGGAAATAGCAGCAGAGTTCCAGTCTGCAGCAACTAAAGGGGCTTCCCCTGCGGGCAATTGGGTGTTAACCCAGCTTATAAATGCGTTTCGAGCTGGTTGTAGAACAGCAACCAGCGTTTGAACTTGACTCCCCTCCGTCAAGCGATAATCAGTATTTGCCGTTGCTATACGATTACTCGGAAGTGTATTATTCTCCGAATCCGCTTTAGTACCATATGAAGCCTCGTAGGCCAATATATCATTTTTATTTTTTGTAAAAACAGAATAAATTACTTTTGCATCATCAGAAGAAACAGCAGAAACATTGTTATAAAGACCAAATACTTGCGATTCATAATAATGACGCTTAGCCAAACCCGGCCTCAAATCAGCTTGCCCACCATTACTCTTGTATCGGATTTGATACCAGGCTTCCACACGAGCCTGAGCGGAATTTTCAGTATTTAGACCGCGGATTAAGTTTTCACCGATTAACGAAGTTCCGTTATACCCTACGGAAAGAAGAGCAGCCATTTCTCTTGTATTGGAAAGGGAATCATACAAAGCCTGCCCAGCAACATTTCCCAAGACCCTCTTAAATCGCCTCGATATCTCGCGCTTTTTTTCTTCTAGAGCTCTAGAAAAAAGGGTTTCCGCCTGTTGATTCGTCAACGGTGAAGCGGTCCATGCGGCGATAAATGCAAGTACCTCAGCGTGTGCCGCGGGACGTTGCTGAAGATTTGAAAGCCTTGCTATTTCATTCAGCCTATCAAACTGAGCGTCAGTCAATGCCACGCCAATGGCCGCCAGATCCTGGGTCATTGCCTCTCTATTACGAACGACCCAAGAAGTGGGCGTAGACCCGCGGAATATTAAAGTATAACCATAGCCTAGCGTAATGGTTCCATCCCGGACATCTTGAGGCAAAGACAAATTCTCACCTTCGGCCCCCTGAATAATTATTCTAGCCAAAGCATCCTGATTCTCGACGGGGGTTGCAACAATCGCCATATCTACTCCAATTACTTATTTATCAATTCTCTTCTGCGTGTGTTATCCACAAGCAAGACTGACCAACCAACTGACTTCCAGAGTGATTGTTATTTTTTCTTGGCAACAAGAAATCAACTATATATCCATAATTTTCAGCCACACTCCAGACCGCCAGCCCTTTTGCATATTTTGTCAAAGCCACCTGATGACCCTGCGGGTTTTCAAAAAAATCCCGTCCTTCAGCCAAATTCCCCAGGCCGCCGACATATTCACATTTTTTCAAATCAACCCAATTAAACCCCCGATCACGAAGCCCATCGACAGGAGCCGGCTGTTTTTCTTGAAAGAAAAATAAGTCAGCACTTGGATACGGGTTTATCTCATTCGGCAATTTATAAATACGAAATGGAGCACCACCGGTCCCTATTGAAAAGCTCAAAAACAACCGCCGGGCACGTTGCTCATCTCCATTGGCCTCAGCATTCCAGCAATAGCGCCATGGTTTATCATTCGATTCATTTTCAGAAACTATTTCTACAGGCTCGATGGGAGAAAACCCTACTCCTGATAGCAAATCCTTTAACATCGTTTTACAGGCAGGCGCATTGATGCCCGGGCTGCGTGCGAGCTTCAGCCGACCATTGGACTCACGGCGAATCAGATTTCGAAGTTTTTCAAGACGTTCCACTTCACTTTCAGATTTATCTATTTCCTTACAATGCGCTAGAGGCAGTGCCAGAGCAAAAACCACGACCCCAAAAATTCCCAGCATCATAGCCCTGGCGTCACGGTTAGACTCAAACGAACAATTTTTCATTACCTCTCCTTGTTGAACCTGGATATTTTCCAAGTCGCGTTTATTTGCAAAAATAAAGATGACACCTTCCTTAAATTATCAACCAAATATGCCATTATATTAATAATTTTTTAGCGCATAATATAAATACAGATAAACCAGAGTAGGCCTTACGGAAAAATATATCGAGCCGAAATTCAAAATTTAGCGACAATCTCATCAGACTCAGACGTCATCCCTTGCCCAAATCGCCCAAATTTTTCAAAAGCTAGAATTATTTCTTTTTTTAGTTCTTCGAAATTCAAACCACTTACTTTTTCGCAGCTATCAAATTCAATTAAATTTTCAAAAAATAGAGGTCCAATATTAAATTCGTACACTCCGTTCTCGAAGAAAAAAAGTAATGCAAGTTGGTTTGCTCTCGCATTTCCCGAGGAGCACTCAAGAGATAAAAGTTTTTTCTCCGATCCACAGCCCAAGTCTTCGACAAAGGTCCTTCTGAAAGACTATTCATAACACGTCGCTGCCGCCGTTTATCGCAAGAAAAATTTTCAATTATTTTAATCTCATCCTCGCGTGAAATTCTTTCATTAACATAGCTCATAATTCTCCCTTTCGTTCAAGAAGCACCCATCGTCAGATAGGCACACAATTCCATTACCAATAACCCTGCACGCAAGTCTTTACCCAGCGAAATTCTCACCAATCTATACGCCGGGCGATAATTCTATTACGCACACCACTCAATTTATTCCGTAGCGCTAGAAATTTCATCGGCAAGAAATAAAGTGAATACAAACTCTCCAAATCCCCACGTCGACAACTCATTCTTGTGATCCACCCGCCGCATCCCCGCTGGCATACAAAACATCCGTCCTCAACACATACTTCACCCCCGCCCCCACAACCGCCCCCCGATGCCGCAGCCTATGCGGAAAGACCAACGCCCGCCCTTGCACCGGCTGCACCGATTCCCATCCGAAGTCGGTACTGCCGCCCTCGAACCCATCGTTGAGGTAGACCATGAAGGTCAAGAAGCTTTCCTTGTGCGGCCCCAAGCGCACCGTGCCGTCCTGGTGCCAGGTGAACTGCTGTCCGGGGCCATAGCGGTAATAGCGGAAGCGCTCGTTGAAGCCACGGATGCGCCAGCCGTCCAGTTCGGGCGGCAGCCAAGGTTCGGCGATCCGGTACAGGCGCTCGGCGATCTCGGGGCTGTCGAAGACGATGCGGTCGTTGTTGCGGGCGTCCTTGTACAGGCGCTCGCCGTCGTCGGTCCGGATGGCCGCCTCGGTGTAGCCATGCGCCTCGCTCTCCGTGATGAGCTGGGCGCATTCCGTTGGGGACAGGAAGCCGTCGATCGTGTGAACGCCTGCGCCCAGGTGGTTGATTTGCATGGTGATGGAACCGGAATCGAAGTCTTCTGGAAATAGGCCGCACGCAGCCGGAGGCTTACGTCCGAGCGGCCATGGTTTTGGGCGGGAGATGCC
>Ga0207667_10006542_pt1 | contig 14094 bp, 11 predicted proteins | sample KBSCornC52_FD_184301 | JGI IMG/M metagenome (GOLD analysis project Ga0207667, IMG submission 184301) | Corn rhizosphere microbial communities from Kellogg Biological Station, Michigan, USA - KBS Corn C5-2 (SPAdes) (version 2) | ecosystem: Host-associated > Plants > Roots > Rhizosphere > Soil ... | reverse complement strand
CGTTCACGGCTGGAACTTCATCGGTGGCGCAGATGGCAAGGACGTTCAGTACGACACGTTCGTGCTCACGCGCTTGTTCGTCCGTTGCACCGGAACACTGCAGACGGTGACCGAGCGCGCGATGCCGGCGATGGATTCCACGACGTGCAGCAAGGTATCGGCAGAATACGCAAGGAAGAAGACCGAGATCAATTCCACTCTGGATCAGATGCGTACGATCGAGGCCGTGATGAATCGCGCCTTGCCGATTCTGAAACAGGCGGCCGGCACCGACAGCCTCACTCCAGCGAAGGTCGAGGCACTTGCAGCGACCTCACCGCAAGTCATCGCCGCACGCGGACTGTATCTGCAACTTGCGCAGCAGGGTGCGACGCCGGAAGCGGTGACGGAAGCCGTGACTGAATACGGAGTGCAGTCGCAGTACGGACTGAATACGGAGTACGATCCGCGCGCGATAGTCGGTGACGACTTTGCAGACCTGTCGCAGCGCAATTATGGCAATGCCGATGTCACCGGGCCCGACGCAAAACACGGGACGCACGTGGCCGGTATCATCGCGGCGATGCCGCAGGATGGTGTCGGCATCGAGGGGGTTGCGTCGGCTGCGTTGATCATGCCCGTGCGCGCCGTACCGGATGGAGACGAGCGTGACAAGGACATCGCCAACGCAATTCGCTATGCGGTGGACAACGGCGCCCGAGTGATCAACATGAGCTTCGGCAAGCCGTATTCACCGTTCAAGAGCGCGGTGGACGCTGCGGTGAAGTACGCAGACGCGCACGGAGTCCTGATGGTCATAGCGTCAGGCAACGATGGTGCGAGCCTCGACACCGCGTCGAATTTCCCGACGCCGGAGTACACCGGTGGCGGGAGGGCCGCGAACTGGATCGAGGTCGGTGCGTCGTCCTGGCGTGGTGGCGACACGCTTGCAGTCGCGTTCTCCAACTACAGTCACACCAGGGTCGATGTATTCGCGCCAGGCGAGGACATTCTGTCGACGGTGCAGGGCGGCGGTTACGAGCGGCTGAGTGGCACAAGCATGGCCGCGCCTGTCGTGACGGGTCTGGCGGCGTTGATCATGTCGTATTATCCCAATTTCACCGCCGCACAGGTGCGACAGATCATTCTCGACTCGGCGACACGGTACAATCGCTCGTCGCTGGTGCCGGGCGGGAAGTCAGGGGAGGCGGTTCCGTTTGCGTCGTTGTCGGTGACGGGTGGCATAGTCAACGCGTACAATGCGCTCAAGATGGCGCAGCAGAGGAGTGCGGCGCACTAGGGCGGTAGATCGCCATTCCCGCGAAAGCCGTCCCAGATTCGTCATTCCCGCGAAAGCGGGAATCCATGTTATCGACCTCTGAGTCCGATGACGGTGTAAAGTTGGTCGGCAACAGATGGATTCCCGCTTTCGCGGGAATGACGAGTCTTTCGGCATTGCTGCTGGAAAGATGGTATGATAATTCATCATACCACGAGGTATATGATGGCCAAACAGAAAGTGGCAATAACGCTCGATCGCCAGTTGCTGACGGAGATCGATGATCTCGTCGCATCTGGCACCTATCCGAATCGAAGCCAGGCGATAGAAGCTGCGCTATCTGAGACGCTCGCGCGGCGCGCGCGCACACGACTGATTCGCGAGTGCGCCAGGCTCGATCCCGGCGAGGAGCGCGCGCTCGCCGAAGAAGGACTTGGCGCTGAGGGGATCGAGTGGCCAGCATACTGAGGGGCGACATTCGATGGGCCGATCTGGATCGGGCGCGAGGACATGAGCAATCCGGGCGGCGGCCAGTGCTGATATTGAGTCAGGATGTGTTCAACGAACGATCAGGAACCGCCATCGCGGTGGCGCTCACCAGTCAGGAGCAGCGCGCCGGTTTTCCGTTGACGCTCGAGCTTGCAGTCGCGAACCTGCCAAAGCGTTCGTGGGTGAAGATGGGCCAGGTGCGGACACTTTCAACGGAACGCATCGGCCGGCGGATTGCGCGGGCATCCGCCGAGGAGATGGTGAGAGTGGTGGAAGGCGTCAATGAGATAATTGGCGGGTGAGCGCTCAGTAGTGCAGACGCTTTCCGCCAGATACGCCTTTCGTTACAGCTCGTCGTGGTGAACGCACGTAGTGCTCGTGGCGTCTGCATTGATATTCGGCGTCAACGCGCGCTGAAGCAAGTGCAGCTTCTCACATCCCCCCACGCGCCGGAATTGCTTCTCGGCCACGAGTAGCGTGGCAGCACACCAGCGCAGCTTCTGATCGCTCGTCCTCCAGCGATCTACACTGTGGATCTTCGCTTCTACTTGCGCTGTCACGCTCTCGATCAGATTTGTCGTTTTGAAGCTGCTACCCATTGCCGGGAACGCGCCGAGTCGGTGTTGAGCGTTTCTTCCAGCCTCTCCTCCAGGCCTCAGGCGGCCGATTCGTTCACGAGCCCCGGCTCGCGCACCAGCCGTTCGAGAGCGCGCTTGGCGTCTGCACACGCTGGATGTGCGTATACCACCTGTAGCTTCCGCCTTCACTTCGGCTGTTCTTCCTTCGCCGGATAGCTTACCACGCTCCCGTAGATACTTCCGTTATCACTCAGGGATTGGACGCGCTTGACAGGCGGCACACTGCCAAAGCGCGCACGCGCAGCGAGCGCAAGATGTTGCTGTAAAGCGGTCGAGCGATACTTCGGCGGCGCTGCCACATGCGCGATTGCTTCACGATCATGGCAGTCTAGGACGATGCCCAGTTCCACTAACTCCCCATTCCGGCACGAGATCTGGAGAGTATCACTATGCCAGCGCTCGTTCGAGTTACGACGCACGATGCGCCCCGTGTGCGCCTGCCCATTCCGGCGTCGTACCGGCCGTAGCAGATTCCAACCGTTCATCTCCATCACACGCCGATAGCCATACGACCTGCGCTCCCTGATTATCTCGCGGATCTGCGCCGTGACGACCGGATCATCTGCCTTCGCATATTTCTCGCGGCGTCTGTGCGTGCTCCGGTATGGTGTATTGCGATCGATGCTCGGTGTGCGGCAGATCGCCGCAGTCGACTGGTGTGTCATCTCGCGACAACGCCGCGCCGGTCGCCCCACGATGCGGAGCCGCCCGCGTACCAAAGAGGCCTTTCTTGATCTCATCTCGAGCCGCCTAGCGGATATCTACCTCGATGGTCTTTCGACCGAGTGCGTGCTCCAACTCCCTGATTCGCTGCTGCGCGGCTTTGAGCTCCGAGACTGTCAACATATCCTCATTGGCCGTTACTGCGACGCTAGCACCGACGGCAATTCGCCGCTTCGAGTGCTGAAGCAGTGACGGTTGTATCCCAAGCCCCGGCTCAGTTCAGTAGCCGTGATCTCGCCGTTCGTGAAACGGCGAACCGCTCCCGGCTTGAACTCGGCGCTAAATAGCCACCGCCCGTCGGAACCCATCTGGTGTTTCTCCGGGGTTTGACACGGCTCCGAATGACTGCCAATATCTCATCCGAAACTGTCGCGCTGAAGTGCGGAGCAGAGCAGGCGGAACAGGAAACTTAATGCAAAATAGCGGCGCTACCTAATAAACTGCGATTGACAAGTTGCCCTTCCGCTGTATGGTCGTATGAGACTTTGTGAGTATTGTGCTTTCCTGCTGCCGCGTCCGAAAGCGGCGCAATACTCAACTCAATTGCTCGCCAAGAGATTTCTTGGCGTGATTCCCTTGAACGCACCTTAGCCTCGCGACACAAGTAAGTGTTGCAGCGTGTAAGTGCCGGCAGTGACGCAAACAATCATGGACACATCTCACTGTGTCTACGACGGATCGCTGATAGGTGAGTAGTGGTGCTACGCAGCCGTATGGGCCCCCCAGCGATAGCCGTTCGGTCGCGTCGGGAATATTCTGTGGGGGTGCGCGCAAGATGTGCGCACTGCGCAACGAATTCTGCTGCGGAGGTGACTAAGTCGGCGAAATGTCGCAAACGAAAGGTGCGCCTGAACGTTGACCCGGCTGTACCTAGTCACGGAGAGAACGCTTCCACTTCACGATCGAGGGTGACACCAATGAGCAACCTGTGTAACCATTCCGTTTCAGTGCGAAGGTGCAGCGTCGCAGTTCTCGCGACTCTGATCGTCGCGACCGCGTGCAGAGAAGATACTGGCTCACTCACTACCCCGATCGCTCCAGCAGTCGAGGGAGCGCTCGCAAGTGTGTTGACTGCCGATGCTGCGACACATCTTGGCGTGGATGGTAAGCTGCGATTGGGCGGTCCTGCAGCGCTAGGCGTTCCGCAAATTGACAGCGCTCTTGCAGGAAAGCTAGCCAAAGTATGGGCATTCAGTTCCGCGAGCATGGTTCTCAACCGGCTGGAGCAGCAGCACGGCGCAAATATCGACGTGTCGGCACTTCGCTCCTGCGGAGAAACGGTCTACGCGCGAAGCACGTTCGCGCTACTCCCGCCGACGGAGGACCCAGTTGTACGCCGTGGATACGGACCTTACTGGATCGTTACGCTTTGTGGTGCGGCGTTGGATCCGGAAGTTTCTGTTGCTGTCTCAGCGTTAGCGACCGACCTATCTGTCAAGAACGGGCGATTGACCTTCCCGCAAGGAGTGCCACTTGGCGAGTATTTTCACTGGTTGGGTATACCAATCGGGCAAACGAGTCTTCCCATTCCACCGGAGACCGCTGCCCTCGCGGGTGCCCAACTGGCACACCGCAAAATTGCGAGCGTGCCCGAACTCGTTATCACAGGAATCGATCTGCCGGGCCTGGCGCGGTGGCATCTTGCTCTTGACTCCGCTAGTGCCGTAGGCGACAGCCACGCGAAAGGTGGTATTACCGCCGCCGAGCACCTTTATGTCAGTCTCAATTTGGCGAGCGGCAAACCGCTTACGACGACTCCAAGCGCGACTCAACCGGATAGTGTCCGCGTTCTCGTCTTGACCGCCCATCCTGCGATTGGAAGTAGGTACACTGGCCCTCCACAGTTTAGATCCCTGTATTTGCATAGGCTGCAAAGCTATCCTGTTGCTTTAGATACCGTTACCTCGCCAACGGGGGGAGAGTAACATGGGAATCAGACGATCGCTGATGGCGGTATTCGCGACTGCCGCTTTGGGAAGCTGGCTGGCTGGCTTGCGTGGACAGTTCGTCGGCGTGCGAAGTCGATGCTGACGACGTTTGGTTGTCAGCGTTTTTTCATATAAACGTTGTAGCTCCATATTGGTGTCCTGTGACGGTGGGCAGCGATGCCACAGAGCCAAATTCCGGAACGCTCGAGTACTACTCCGCGACGGTTAGTGCGCCTGCCGGTACTCCCAGCACGTGGACCGTCTTTTTCCAAAACGCCGCGCCGTATTCCACCATCGTAACAGAACTCGACGCTGTGCTTCACACCAACGGCACTGGAATGGTTGGCGACATCTCAGCGTACTATGACGCTGCCACGGCTGGAGTCGACGGAACCAGTAGCGAAGATATTGCGATCAATTCGCTCTACGCTCCGGGCGGTGAAGTAGGAACTGCTGATGCATATTTACCCTATCAAATTCCGCAGTTCGTTATGTCCGGTCCTAACGATCCCGTCGGTACGGGTGACTACATGACGCTCCAGGTGAAGTTCAGACCCGTCGGCACGTCCCAGTATCAGTGGCTTGTCGACGGTGCGCCACTTGGCACAACTTCAGCGTCCGCCTGGTCCGGGGCGGCACCTAGTTCGGCCGGCACGCATACCTTTAGGGTGAATTTGTTCGATTCGAGCGGCACCTATTTGGGAAACACAACGTTGGACGTAGACGTGGAGTAGAAGTCTCTGCGTGGGTGATTGCCGATTCCGGCAATCACCCACGCAGAGACTGGATATCGCAAGACTTCTATTGCGCAAACACATGTCGATGAACTCGGTAGACGCGGAGATGAGCACCATTCCCCTATTGTGCATGATTGTGGTGTCTGCATTACAACTTACGCATCACTGGACGAAACTTGCTTATGCGCCAGGCGTTGTTGTTGAAGCTGATACTTCCTCGGTCCTGCGCGTAAGAGGATTCCTTTATATCTGGGAGCGCCTGACTGTTCGCTCAAAGTACCCGCGACAGTCACCACAGGCGCACTCTCAAGTGGTTGTCGCACGCGTGGAGCTACAATGCATAGGCGCCGAGAGCCGAACGCTAGCCGTGATCACCTATCAGGACGATTCTACCTTGAAGTTTGACAACTTCGACAATCGGCGATTTTCGCACATTCTGCCAAACTCGCCAGACGAGACGCTTTTCAGATACTTCTGTCCCAGGTATGCGAACGGCCCACGCTGATAATTGCGACTGGCGCTCTCAAATAACCGAGCCTCCAATAAAATCCGGGGCGATCCACCACCTGCCTTTTCAACTAGATCTCGGGCTCACCCACTTGCGCAAGCGCCGTGGTGTTATCGCGCCGCCGACTCACATCATCGGGGACCTACTCGATAGCTCCCGCGCTCCTGAGCGCTGCCGCTCCTCCGACAATCGGAAGGCTGAACGAGCTGCCGTTGAGATCGACGGTAAGCTCCGTTCCCGCTTTGGGCCACAGGGTGAACTCGGGGTCGCTCGACATGATCATCACGCCGATCTGCTTGCCTGCCGGAATGAATTCGTCGTCCGGCTCGATGTCGAACGTCATGTTGTAGAACTTGCCGGGAACAAGCTTCTCGCCGGCGAGTTTCGAATCGTAATTGCCACCGTGCGTGAGTGACCTGTAGTTCTCGGGGTCTGCCCAGCCGCGCGTGATGAGTCCTTCCTGAATCGACGTGCCGATGGTGGTCGAATCGAATGGGAGCTGCACGAGCCATACTGTTAGATTCGCAGCGGGTTTACTGAAAGCAATGCGCAGCGTGATGCGTGACGTTCCGGATATGTGAACGGTGTCGGTGAGTGGCGCAGTCGCGAACAGCAATCTGTGCGGCGACTGAGCCGCCAACGCCAGCGCGCTTCCGCTGAACGAGACGTCGTCGATCAGCTTCTCTTTCTTCTGATTCTTCGATGACGTGAGACCGAGACTCCCGACCGCGTTACCGTTGCCGAGCGGATGCAGCACTACCTGCACCGAACCCGGTACCGGGAATGACGCATATGGAGTTGGCGCGGTTCGCGGTGGACGTGGACCACCGCGTCTGCCGCGCTGCACGGGGGTGCCGGCTGCAATGCGCGCTTCCTCGGCTTTCGCCTGCGCGGCCTGTGCGGCTTCTTCGTGAACGATCCATACCGGCGGTGCCTTCTCGATACCGTTGTCGACGCCGTACAGGTAATGGCTGAACCACTTGTTCACCATGTCATCTGGCGGGTTTCCGCCGTGTCCGCCCTGATGGAAGTATGCGGAAACGGGAAGACCATCGGCCTTCATCTCATTGTAGATGCGCACGCTGTGCTCGGGCACGACGTTCCAGTCGTTGAATCCGTGCGCCAGCAGTACGGCAGCCTTGATGTTCTTCACGAATGGAAGAAGATCTCGCTTCGCCCAGAAGTCGTTGTAGTCACCCGTCGCGCGATCGCGTCCGCCGGCTGCCGCGAAGAGTCCGTCGCGATATGTGGCGTTGCAGTACGCGCGCTTTGCCGGATCGCCGCTGTGGATGAAATCGTAAACGAAGTCGATGTCCTCGCCCAGCCATCCGCCCGGATGGCGGACGAGACCGTTGGTGCGATAGTAGTGGTAGTACGACGTGTTCGGCGAAACCGGGATTACCACCTCGAGTCCCTTGACGCCAGTCGTCGCAGCGGCGAGCGGAAGTGTTCCGTTGTAGGACGTTCCAATCATGCCGACCTTGCCGGTGGACCAGCTGGCCTTCACTTCTTCGTTGCCGGTCTCGGTCGTGTAACCCTTGGCCCGACCGTTGAGCCAGTCGACCACAGCCTTTGGCGCCATACGCTCGGGTGTGTCACCGACAGTCGGGCATCCCTGCGACAGTCCCGTGCCGGGTGCCTCGGAATGCACGACTGCGAAGCCGCGCGGCACCCACTCGTTGATCAGATCGTTGGAGATCCGCGGACGCACGGGCGTGAATGGAATCTCGGGCTGATGCTCGCGCTGGGTTGGCGTGGCGCCGACTTCCTGCTTGACGTTCCAGAGGTACTGTCTGGGCCCTGACGTGCCGGCGAAGTAGGGACTGGATTCATAGACAACGGAGACCTTGAGCCCCTCCGTGTCCGTCTGTCGCGGGCGGGTCACGTCCACGTGCATGCGGTCGGGTTTGCCGTCACCGTCGGTGTCGAAGCCGGTCTCGATCCAGAGCTCCTGGCGGACCCAGCTGGTGGAATCGGCAAATCCGGGGACGATCTGCGCCATGCCGTCCTTGAAGACGGGGACGGATCGGTCCTGGGCGGCAGCAGTGTGCGGAAGAATGACACCGAACGCCGCGATGGACACAAGTGCGGCGGCCCCGCAAGCGGCGCTGTAAATCATGGTACGGCTATCCCGAGATTGCATCCAGGTCACCTGTGCGAGAGGGCGGAAATGGAGATTGGCGGACTGGTCGCCGGCCCGAAGTCTTCTTCTTCAACAACGGATAAAGTATACGATTCGTTGGAATGAGTCGTATGGATATGGCGCGCAGGTCATCGCCTCTATGCTTGGCGCTATACCTTCCGAACCGGCCCCGGATACAGAGCCAGTCGAGCGTCGCTGGTGAGAAGAGTGATGCCTTCCGTGAGGGCCTGTGCCAACAGCAATCGGTCGAATGGGTCCTTGTGTAGAGGAGGCAAGGTATCGATGCTGACGGCGTGCTGGCCGCTTATTGGCAACTCGGTATAACCATTGTCGAGCAGGCCACGGCGCAGAAGTCGCGGGTCGACGCGAAAATCGTCTCGTCCGAGTCCGCGCTTTATAGCGATTTCCCAGAGGCTGGCGGCGCTGAACAGTAGCTCGTTCTCAACGTCCCGCAGCAACTTGCTGGCGGCCTTCGACAGGCGCTTCGGCTGGCCAGCTGCCCAGAGCAGAAGTTGGGTATCGAGAAGGAGCTTCAATCTTCGATGCCGAACAGAGCGGCGAGCTCGGCGTCGCCCATTGTATTGAAATCATCGGGAACGGAAATCTCGCCTTCCATGAAGCCGAGTCGCTGTGGCGTCGCCGGAGCGTCCAGCGCAGTCACCTTCACCAGCGGCTTGCCGGCTTTCGCGATCACAAACGAGTCGCCCTTCACAGCCTGATCGACCAGCTTCGAAAGCTGGGTCTTTGCTTCGTGGATATTGATCGTGGTCATGAGTAGAATAAGACTAAGTTCACCAAACTAAGTCTAAATGGGAAAGCGCCCTCGGTCAACCCGCTCGATTGAACCGCTCGCATCGACGGAATTGGCGGTGACGGCCATATATGGCCGCTCAGTCGGGTCAGGTTATCATTGGAACGAACCAGCCGACCCACCAACCTCCTCACTTTTCGCCATGAGTTTCGCGTGACCGACAAGCCGACGAATCTGCGCCCCACTACTTTCATCGAGGCGCCGCGGCTGAGCGAGCGGCTGGGTGCGACGGTGGTCCTCGCAAGCGAGACATTCCAGTACACGGGCAGCTTCAAGCTCCGCGCAGCATATAACGTCGCGACATCGGTGCCGCACCCGATGATCATCGCGGCGAGCAGCGGCAACTTCGGCCAGGCGACGGCGCTCGCGTGCAAGCTGACCGGCAAGCGTTGCATAATCGTGATGCCGCAGAACTCTGCTCGCGTCAAGGTCGATGCAGTGATCGCATACGGAGCAACTGCAGAGCTGATCGATACGACCGTCATCACGCGTGAAGCTCGCGTCGCGGAGCTCGCCGCGCAGTACCCGGAGGCATACATCGCGAGCGCATACAACGATCCACTCGTCATTGCAGGCAACGCAACGCTGGGACACGAGCTTGCCAGCGCGCCATACTCCTTCGATGCGGTCATCGCTCCGATAGGCGGCGGCGGACTGTCGTCCGGTATCATTCAGGGACTGCGCGAATCCGGAAGCGAGCTTCCTGTATACGGGGCCGAACCACTCGTTGCGAACGATGCAGCGCAGTCGCTCCGCGCGGGACACATCGTCGTGAACGAGCACGAGCCACAGTCCATCGCGGACGGCGCGCGTACGCGCTCACTCGGCGCACACAACTGGGCGATTCTGCAGCACGGACTCGCCGGCATCGTCGAAGTTCCTGAATCGCAGATCACCGAGGGCGTGCGATTGCTCTTCTCGCTCGCCAATATCAAATCGGAGCCGACAGGTGCGTTGACCACCGGTGCGATGCTCACCGATCCGTCGCGTTTTGCGGGGAAGAGCGTCTGTCTGGTAGTCAGTGGCGGCAACGTCGATCCGGCGATTTACGGAAGGGTTCTGGCCGGAGAGATCTAGCGATTACGGTGTACGCAATGTGTATACGGCAGCGGGGTCGAGAATGATTAATTCTCGACCCCGCTCTTCATTCAACCGCTCTCAAATATTCATGAGCGGCTCACGCGGCTACTGTGAAACCTTCCCGCCCTTCTTCGTCGACGCGATGAAGTTTGCGATGTCGGACTTCAGCTGCTTCGCCGATGCCTGGTTGAGATATGCCATGTGGCCGCTCTCGTAGTACTTGAACTCGACGCGATCGCTGTACGTCTTGTCGAAGCCAAGGTGATCGAAGGTGTACTCGGCGTTCGCGAATGGTGTTGCGGTGTCGTAGTAGCCCGCGCCGACCATCACGTGAAGGTACGGATCCTTTGCCATCGCGATGCGCAGGTCTTCGACGGTGCTGGGGTATCCGGCGTAGCCACCGGGGCCCCAGTCCCAACGCCCGCTATGGCCGCCCATGTAGTATTGCAGGTTGCTGGAGTAGCCGAGGTCGTCGTGCAGGTAGTGCATGAAGGCGGACATGAATGCGCCTGATGGTGCGACGTCCGACGGATCGTAATCCTGGCGCGTGCTCGAGGCGTTTCCGTTGATACCGATCATGCGGCTGTCGTAGCGTCCCAGCATCTCGCGCTGATCGCGCAGCAGCTCGGTGCGGAAGGTGCCGGCGTCGATGCGAAGATTCGTGTTCAACACGAACTGCTGCGACAGGCCCGTGAGTCGCGCAACCTTCTGCGCAACTGCTGTACGCTCGGCTTGCGTCAGCTTGTTGCCCTTGGCGAGCGCGGTCATGTAATCACCGAAAGCATAGTCGCGCGACTGCTGCACGACCTGTTGCAGCGTCTGACTCTGCAGATCGGATGGCAGCTTCTTGTGATACCATGCCGTCGCGGTGTAGGTCGGAAGGAACGTCGAATAGCCGATGTCATTGGTCGCGGATGGCGCGATGTACTGCAAGTCGAGCACGGTGCCGAGCAGCATGATGCCGTTCAGCTCGATGCCTTCGGCCGACTGCAGGTGCGACGCGAGGCCGGCCGAGCGGAACGTGCCGTAGCTCTCACCGAAGAGATACTTGGGCGACTGCCAGCGCTTGTACTTGTCGAGGTAGTCGCGGATGAACTCACCGAACATCGCGATATCGTTCTGCGTGCCGGTGAAGTCGGTTTCCTTGACACCCTTGGCGGGGCGCGAGTAGCCGGTGTTCATTGCATCGACCTGAACGAGATCGGTAACGTCGAGTGGAGAGTTGGGGTTCTCGACCAGGTTGTACGGAGGTGCGGGCTGTGATCCGTTGGGGCCCATGTCGGGGTGCATCGGTGCCATGATGCCCATGTCGAGCCAGAGCGATGCGGAGCCGGGTCCGCCGTTGAAGAAGAACGTCAGCGGACGTGTCGCCGGATCTTCCTGATCCTTTGTATAGGCGATGAAGAAGACCGAAGCCTTGGGCTTTTCGTTTTCGTCACGCAACACCATCGTGCCGGTGTGGACCGTATAGCTGATCGACTTGCCATTGATGCTCGTTGTGTGATGGGTCGTCGAGATCTTCTCGATGGCCGGCACGCCAAGCGTGTCCGCAGCCGTGTCGGCTCTGGCTCCGCGTTGGGCGCCGGGTGCAGCCGGTGCACCTGGGGGTGCTCCCGGTCGGCCTCCGGGACGCTGAGCCGAGACTGTTCCTGCGACGAGTAAGGAGGCTGTGGCGCTAAGCAACAGCTGGCGCATCTGCATGACGAATTTCTCCAGGTTGTGGTCCGCACGGGTACCGGAAATCGGACGAACGACGCCAGACGGCGGGTCGGCCTATGGAGGCGACCCGCCGTCTGAGTTTATTGCGTCCCATACATATCGCGCGAGACGGCGAATTTGTTGAGATAAGACAATCGAACGACCGTTCTAAAGATGATTCCTAATCGATTGGGCGTACCGCACCAGTTCGTCATTCCTGCGGAAGCGGGCTCAGAGACCCGTCATTCCCGCGAAAGCGGGAATCCATGTTATCGATCTTTGGCTGCGATGGCTATGAAAGCAGGTCGGCAGCAGATGGATTCCCGCTTTCGCGGGAATGACGGGCACATGGATCCCCGAGGCGCGGATGCATCCGCGCCCTACAGTGGGGATGACGACAGCTAACCTCGACGCTCACGGGACTCGAATCTTCGGCACGATGACAATCGCCTTGCCGCCGAGCTTCGTGTTGAATGCGGTGAGGTCGGCGCCGAGCAGGGTGTCGATGCGGGATTGCACAGGCACCCACTGCTGCTGAAGGTCGGCGAGGCGTTGCTTGTCGCCGCCGGTCACCGGCATGTAGGAGCCGTCGATGTTGCCGGCCAGATACAGCCAGTCATCCACAACGCCGTTCGGGAAGCCGATGATGTCCTGCCCGTTGGTGTGCTGCGGCTGAACGAGTTCGATGCTCAGTGAATCGAGCCGCGCGGCGAGATGCTTGCCTGTGGACGACACCTCCGCGCTGTCCGGAAGATCACCAGCGTGCGCCACGATCGCCTTCACCTGATCGCGCACGTCGTTGAGTCGCTTTGCATCGCGGAAGATCGCGTTGACGCGATCGGTGATGACGCGCATCGTCTGACTCTGCTCGGCGATCTGCGCAGTGGTCAGATGCACGCGCGGATCCTGCAGCACCTCGAGCGGAGCAGTGAGCATCTTTCCATCTGCGGTAAGACGCACGGTGTACTGGCCGGGCGCAACGCTCGATCCCGAGATCGATCCGAAAAACGTGAGACCCTTCGGCGCATCCAGCTGCGCAGATTGAAGATTCCACACCATTCGGTGCATTCCGGGCTTGCCCGAAATGACGCTGTTGACGTCGGTTGGCTTCGGCTTGCTCGTGTACGTGCGGACGGTGACACCAGCTGCGTCGACCAGCTCGAGCTTCACCTTTGTCGAATCGGTTCCGCTGGCGATGTCATAATAGATGATCGCGCCGCTCGGCGGATTGGCACCGGCGTCCGGTGCGTTGGTAGATCCCCAACGCGTGAGGTGCGCCTGTCGCGGATTGAAGATGCGTGATTCGTTTGCCGGAACCGATTCAGCGTGCTGCTGGAGAGGCGAGATGTCGTCCATGATCCAGAATGCGCGTCCCTCGGTGGACGCAACGAGATCGCCGTCGCGAATCTGAAGATCGGTGACCGGCACCACGGGAAGATTGGCTTGCAGGCTTTCCCATTTCTGTCCATCGTCGAACGAGACGTATGCGCCAGTCTCGGTACCGGCGTAGAGCAGACCGCGGCGCACGGGATCCGCGCGCACGACGCGCACCTGATCGCCATCGCGGATGCCGTTCACGAGTTTGATCCAGGTGCGACCGTAGTCCGTAGTCCTGTAGATCTGCGGCGACCAGTCACTCCACTTGTAGCCATCGTAGGTCATGTACGCGGTGCCAGCCTCGAACGGTGATATCTCGATTGCATTGACGAAGCCGGGGCGAAGTCCCTTCGGCGTGACATTCGTCCAGCTGTGGCCACCGTCGCGTGTGAGCTGCACCAGGCCGTCGTCGGTGCCGACCCAGATGGTGTTGGTGTCGCGCGGCGATGGTGCGATGTAATAGATAGTGTTGTAAACCTCGCCACCCGCACCTTCATTGGTGATCGGCGCGCCGCCAGGACCCTGGTGTGCCTTCTCGTTACGCGTGAGGTCGGGGCTGATCGCGGTCCAGTTCTGGCCGCGGTCGCTCGATCTGAACAGAACGTTGCCGCCGTGATAGATGATGTTGCGCGCGAGTGGCGAGGTAACGATCGGTGCACTCCAGTTGAAGCGATACTTCTGCGTCTCCGGCGATGTCGAAAGGC
>Ga0207667_10006540_pt1 | contig 14095 bp, 12 predicted proteins | sample KBSCornC52_FD_184301 | JGI IMG/M metagenome (GOLD analysis project Ga0207667, IMG submission 184301) | Corn rhizosphere microbial communities from Kellogg Biological Station, Michigan, USA - KBS Corn C5-2 (SPAdes) (version 2) | ecosystem: Host-associated > Plants > Roots > Rhizosphere > Soil ... | reverse complement strand
TGATCCGCAAGATCGGCAATGACCGCGCCAAGCTGACCGAAGCGGCGGTGCGCCTGCGCCGCAGCCTGTCGCACGACGGTCGGACGGCCTGACCCGGCGAAGTCAGCCGAGCAGAACCCGGACGGCCGAGACGATGAATGTTGCGGTGACAATGACGGCTGCTCCTGCGATGGACGACAGCCGCGTGAAGTAGGGCATGAACAACTCCCTGGTCCACCATCGTTTTACGCAATCGACCTGAGATCACCCAGCGCATTGCGACGAACCGAACGCAGGGTTCCGCCGTTTGGCCCGGCCCACCCACGGCCGGCCGCCGATGAGCGGCAAGCACCCGCTTGTTTCGTGCCGGAGGCAGGCCTAAGCGTCCGCTCCATGCCAGAGTCGCGCTCGCTGTCCGCCCCCCTTCCCCGCAGCTTTCGCGAGGCCATGCTTCGCGGGATCCTGTGCCGGTGCCCCCGCTGCGGCGCAGCCCCGCTGTTCGCCCGCTGGCTCAAGCCGGTCGAGCGCTGCGGCGCCTGCGCGGTGGACTGGACCCCGCAGCGGGCCGACGACTTCCCGGCCTATATCGCGATCATCGTCACCGGACACCTGCTGGCCCCGATAATGATCGCGCTGGTGCTCGATTTCGCCCTGACTCCGGCCCAGACCGCAGCCGTGCTGCTGCCGCTGTGCGTAGCCATGCTGATAGCCATGCTCCAGCCGTCCAAGGGCCTCGTGATCGCGCTGCAATGGTGGCACGGGATGCATGGCTTCCTGCGCGAGCGGGCCGGATAGCGGCCACGGCGACTGACGGAATTCAGTCCGACACTTCCTCTACCAGGTTGTTGCGCAGCCGGTTGAGCAGGCCGACCAACTGCTCGAATTCGACCGGATCGAAGTTGGCGAGGGTTTCGGCCATCATCGTCTCGGCCTTGTCCTGCAAATGCCCGAGCAGGTCTTGCGCCTCCGGGGTGATATAGAGCAGCCAGGCCCGGCGATCGGACGGGTCCGCCCTGCGCTCAACCAGATTGGCCTTTTGCAGGCGGTCGATCATGCGCCCGACCGTGATTGCTTCCACGTCCAGCAAGCCGGCCAGCACCGCCTGGGTGATCCCCGGCTTGTGGTTGAGCGCGGCCAGGACGCGCCACTGCGGCCCCGTCACCCCCAGGGCCCGGGCCGACGTATCGAACCGCTTGCGGAACAGACGGCCGATATCGTGCGCGAGGAACGCGATATTGGTCTGCCGCGGGCGAACGGGAGGACGAGGGGTACTGGCCATCGTCCGGCAAACCTAGCAGCGGCCTCACGCTTGTAAATGACCGTGGCACCGATCGGCACGAGGGCGCCCGCTGCGGGCGCCTACCCGGCGGGGTTTCGGGCGCTAAACCGGCAGGCCGACATAGTTTTCGGCAATGGACAGCTGCGCGGCATGGCTGGTGGCGACATAGTCCAGCTCGGCCATCTGCATTGCCCGTTCGAACGGGCCATCCTCGGGGAAGCGATGCATCAGCCGGGTCAGCGACCAGCTGAACCGTTCGCTTTTCCAGACCCGGGCCAGCGCCTTGGCGGAATAGCCGCCAATCGCATCGGCATCATGGAGGCGGAAGTATCCGATCAGGGCCTCGCAGGCATAGTGCACGTCGCTCGCGGCCAGGTTCAGCCCCTTGGCCCCGGTCGGCGGGACGATATGCGCCGCGTCGCCGCAAAGCAGCAGGCTGCCGTGGCGCATCGGCTCGAACACGTAGGAGCGCAGCGGCGCGATCGATTTCTCGATCGACGGGCCGCGGGTAATCCCCGCGGCCGCTTGCGGTCCGAGACGGAGCGCGAGTTCGTCCCAGATGCGGTCGTCGGGCCAGTCCTCGATCCGCTCGCTCAACGGCACGTCGATATAGTAGCGGCTGCGGGTGCGGCTGCGCATCGAGGCCAGCGCGAAACCGCGTTCGTGGTTGGCGTAGATCAGTTCGGCCGTGCATGGCGGCACGTCGGCCAGGATGCCGAGCCAACCGAACGGATAGACTCGCTCCACCTCGCGCGCCGCGCTGGCCGGGATCGCCCGTCGGCTGGGCCCATGGAACCCGTCGCAACCCACGATGAACCGGGCCGCGATTCGCTGTCCGGCACCGTCCGCGCGGAAGGTGATGCTCGGCGCATCGCTTTCGATATCGTGCAGCGCCACGTCCCCGGCGCCGTAGATCACCTCGAGCCCGCGCGGGGCCGCGGCATCCATCAGGTCGCGCGTGATCTCGGTCTGCCCATAGACGACGACCGACTTGCCGGTGAGTTCGGTCACCGGGATGCGGATCAGCCGTTCGCCATCGGCAAGGTTGAAGCCTTCCTCGACCAGGCCCTCGGCCGCAAGCCGGGCATCGAGCCCCAGCCTTGCCATCAGCCCCACGGTGACCTGCTCGAGCACGCCGGCGCGGATCCGTCCCAGTACGTAGTCGGGCGTCTGGCGCTCCACCACCACGCAGTCGATCCCCTCGGCACGCAGCAGGTGGCCAAGCAGAAGTCCGGCGGGGCCGGCACCGACGATTGCGACTTGGGTTTTCATCCGCTGATCCCGTGGTGTTGGGTTGTGTGAGATGGTGTCATGCGACGAGGATGAGGGCATCGAGGGCGCTGGTGCCGTGGCCGGTTGGGTTGAGGATGACGGGATTGAGGTCGAGTTCGGCCAGGGCGGGTTCGGCGCGCAGGATGGCGAACACGCGGCGGATCAGGCTGACCAGGGCGGGCAGGTCGAGGGGTGGGGCGCCGCGCCAGCCGGCCAGCAGGGCGGCCTGTTGCAAGCTCATCAGTTCGGCCGTGATCGCCGCTTCGGACAGGTCGGGGGTCAGCAGGCGGACGTCCTTGAGGATCTCGGCCGTGACCCCGCCGAACCCGGCGAGGACCACCGGGCCCCATTCCGGATCGTTGCGCGCGCCCACGATCATCTCGACCCCGCGCCCGCTACCCGGCGCCATCATCGCCTCGACCAGCACCCCGTCGAGCGCGATCCTGGCATCGTAGGCCGCGACGCTGGCGTACATCCGGTCCCAGGCGGCGCGGACCGCGGCGGCATCGGCGAGGTTGAGGATCACCCCGCCGGCCTCGCTCTTGTGGCTGAGCGCGGCGGCCTGGGCCTTCAGCGCCACCGGATAGCCCAGCGCCTCGGCCGCGGCGACCGCCTCGTCCGCCGAGGCGGCGAAGCGCCCCTGCGGGAAGGGCACGCCGCCGAGCGGTGCCAGCGCCTTGGCGCGGTATTCCGGCACGACCCCGTGGCACGCGGCCAGGCCCGGCACCGGCGTGGGCGCGGGCGTGTGGTCGGCCAGGTCGCGGATCGCCAGCCGGCCGAGCCGGGTGAGCGCGCGCAGGGCCCGCTCGCTGGTCGGGAACCACGGCACGCCGCGGCGGCGCAGCTGCCCGACGTAATCGGCCGGGATGCCCGCGCCCTCGTCGAGCCCGGCGAAGATCAGCGGCTTGGCCAGCTCGCGCCCGTCGAGCGCGGCGAGGATCGCGGGAACCTTGATCCCGCTGGTCACCGGATCGCCCTGGATGATCCCGCAGACGATCGCCCCCACGCGCCCGTCGTCGAGCAGGGCATCCAGGCTGTGGGTGTAGATCTGCGGCTGGCTCAGCCCCTGCGCGGTGATGTCGAGCGGATTGCTCACCGGCACGAACGGCGGCAGCGCCGCGCGCAGGGCCGGGCTGTCCCCATCGCCCAGCGCGGCCAGCGGCAGGCCCAGTTCCTCGGCCAGGTCGAGCACCAGCGCCTTGAACGCCCCGCTCTCGCCCAGCACCGCCACCTCGGGCCGCGCGACCGGCGCGCAGCGCACGAGGATCTCGGCAATGTCGCCCAGTTCCTCCAGCGTCTCGGCAAAGACCACCCCGGCGCGCTCGACCTTGGCGCGCATCAGCTGGTAATCGCCGGCCATGGCCCCGGTGTGGGTCGCCGCGCTCGCGCGCGCCGCGCTCGACTTGCCGGGATGGAGCAGGACGATCTGCTGGCCCGCCGCCCGCGCCCGCGCCGCCGCCGCGAGGAACCGCCGGGGCTGGCGGAACTGCTCGACGATCATCGCGATCACCCCGGTGTCGGGCTGATCGACCAGCCAGTCGACATAGTCCTCGACCCCCGAGGCGGCCTCGTTGCCGGTCGAGATCGAGTAGGACAGCGCCAGGTCGCGCGATTGCAGCGTGGTGCACAGCACCGCCGCCATCGCCCCCGACTGCGAGACCACCGCGATCGCCTTGCGCCCGGCCGGAGCCACGCATTCGGTCTCGACGAAGGTCAGCGGCACGCCATCGACGTGGTTGACCATGCCCAGGCAGTTGGGCCCCTCGATCACCATGCCCGCCGCCGCCGCGATCCGCGCGATCTCGGCCTGCTCGGCCAGCCCCTGCGCCCCGCCCTCGGCAAAGCCCGAGGCAAAGACGATCGCCGCGCCGACCCGGCGCGCGGCCAGGGCGCGCACGGCCTCGAGCACGGCCGGCTGCGGGATCGCCAGCACGGCCACGTCCACGCCCTCGGGCAGGGCCTCGACCGAGGGCAGGCAGGGCCGCGTCCCGATCGTCGCGCGGTTGGGGTTGATCGGATGGATCGCCCCGGCAAAGCCGTTGCGCTCGAGGTTGCCGAGCACCGAGGCGCCCAGCGCCCCGGGCTTGTCGCTGGCGCCCACCACCGCGACCGAGCGCGGCCGCAGCAGCCGGTCGAGCATCGCGCGGTCAGGCCGCCGCTCCATCGCCCCGGGCACCCCGCTTACCGGGCGATCTTCGAGGTGTCGAAGGCGCCCAGGCCCGGCTTGAAGGTCTTCTCGTCAAGGAACTGCCGGGTCGCCTCCTTGCGCGCCTCCAGCCCGCCCATGCCGTTCAGCGCCTCCTGCGCGCGGATCAGGTAGTCCATCGCGTTGTCGAAGGTCTGCTCGGTCATCCGGCGCATCGCCCACTTGGTCGCCCGCAGCGCGTTGGCATCCTTCTTGAGCAGGACCTGCGCGATCTCGGTCACCCGCGCGCGCAGCCGGTCGGCCGGCACGCTCTCGGTCACCAGCCCCTGCTCGGCCGCCTGCACCCCGGTGAGGTTCTCGCCCATCATCGCGTGGTACATCGCCTTGCGGAACGGCATCAGCTCCTGCGCCACCTTGCTGGCGCCGCCGCCCGGCAGGATCCCCCAGTTGATCTCCGACAGCCCGAACGTCGCATCGTCCGCCGCCACCACGATGTCGAGCGCATGGAGCGGACCATAGGCCCCGCCAAAGGCCCAGCCGTTGACCATCCCGATGGTCGGCTTCTCATACCACCGCAGCCGGTCCCACCAGCCATAGGCCTCGCGCTGCGACTGGCGGATCGCGCCAATCCCCTTGGCCTCGTTCTCGCGGAAGTATTCCTGCAGATCCATCCCGGCCGAAAAGGCATCCCCCTCCCCGGTCAGAACCACAACCCCAACGTCATCCCGAAACTCCAGACCCTCCAGAACCCGCAGCATCTGCCGGTTCAGCCCTGGGCTCATGCAGTTGCGCTTCTCCGGACGGTTGTACGATACCCACCCAATCCCATCCAAAACCCGGACGGAAACCGTATCTTCTTCTGCTCGATCAGACATGGCATAGACTCCACAAAAGCGTTCATATTTGCTATTGTTCATAGCAATTGATTCGCTATGGTCAACAGTGATTTGCATTCTGGAGTTCCGTAGTGGCCAAGTCCCCCGCCGCCCCGCTCGCCGAAGCCGCGCAGCGTCCCGATGGAGGCCTGGCCCATCTGCCCGGCTACGCCCTGCGCCGCGCTTCGGCCGCGATGATGGCGGAACTGGCCAGCCGCCTCGCCCCGCTCGACCTGAGGATCGCCGATGCGACCGTGCTGTTGCTGATCGCGGGACGTGCCAACATGACCTCGAGCGACATCGGCCGCATCATCGACATCCAGCGCGCCAATATGGTCCCGCTGCTGGCCCGGATGGAGGCGGCCGGGCTGGTCCGGCGAGTGCCGCTCGATCGCAAGTCCCAGGCGATCGTCCTGACCGATGCCGGCCAGTCACGCCACGCGCAGGTCGAGGCGATCACCGGCCAGTTCGAGGACGACCTGATGGCCCGAATTCCCGAGGAACATCGGCCGCACCTGCTACCGGCTCTCCACGCCCTCTACGCCTAGCGCCAACTCAGCGCACCACGTAGACATCGATGAGGACGCGGTCCGGCCTACGGATGCCGCGAGCGACGAAAGCATTGCGCCGCAACCACGCATGGGGGCCGGCGGTGACCTTGAAGCTGGGGGTTGCGCGGAAGTAGTAGGCCGAGGGATCGACCTCCTCGCCCCTCGCCAGCCGATCGATCACGGCCGGCTCGGCCACCCGCACGCCCGGATTGGCGATTTCGATCACCGTGCCGTCGGCGGCCTTCAGGAAGTAGTGCGCGTCCACCCGGGTCAGCCCGCCCGGCTCGATCACCTGCCAGTCCCCACCACCCGGCAGGACCTCGCCGCTCAGCAGCGGGCCCGCGACCTTGCCGCCGGTGATCGGGATGAACCGCTTGCGGCCGCCATCGGCTTCGCCCTGCTCCAGCGGCTGGCCGACCAGCACGGTGGCGGTAAAGGCATATTCGAGAGTGGGCGCCGGGGCGGCGGGGCCCGCGACCGCCGCCCCGGCGCTTGCCAGCGCGGCGACCCCGACGAGAACCCTGCGCATCGGGCGCTTCCTCAGATCGGATAGTGGCCGGGCTGGGTCTCGACGGTGATCCAGCGGGTTTCGGTGAAGCTGTCGATGCCCTGCCGCCCGCCGAAGCGGCCGTAGCCCGAGGCCCCCACCCCGCCGAACGGCATCTGCGCCTCGTCGTGCACGGTCGGGCCGTTGACGTGGCAGATGCCCGACTTGATCCGGCGGGCAACGCCCAGGCCGCGCGCCGTATCGCGCGTGAAGACCGCGGCGGACAGGCCATATTCGCTGTCGTTGGCCAGTTCGATCGCGTGCTCCTCGTCGCGCGCGCGGATCACCGCGACGACGGGGCCGAAGCTTTCATCACGGTAAAGGTTCATGCCGGCCGCGACCCCCGCGACGACCGTGGCGTTCATCAGCACGCTGGTGCCCTTGCCGCCCGCAACGACCGTGGCACCCTTGGCCACGGCATCGTCGATCAGGGCGTTGACGTGATCGACCGTCTTGCGGTCGATCACCGCGCCCAGCGGGGTCTTGCCCTCGCGCGGGTCGCCCGCCGGCATGGTCCGGGCCTTGGCCGCGAACCTTTCGATAAAGGCATCGGCCACGGCTTCCACCACGATGATCCGCTCGGTGCTCATGCAGATCTGGCCCTGGTTCATGAAGGCGCCGAAGGCCGCGGCCTTCACCGCCTCGTCGAGATCGGCATCCGCCAGCACCACGAACGGCGCCTTGCCGCCCAGTTCGAGCAGGCAGGGCTTGAGATGCTCGGCCGCGCGCCGGGCGATGATCTTGCCGACGTGGGTCGAGCCGGTGAAGTTGATCCGCTTGACTTGCGGAGCATCGATCAGCGCGCCGACCACCTCGCCCGCATCCTCGGGCGCATTGGTGACGACATTGACCACACCCTCGGGGAAGCCGGCATCGGCGAAGGCCTCGATGATCAGGGCATGGGTGCGGGGGCAGGTCTCGCTCGCCTTGAGGATGACGCTGTTGCCGCAGGCCAGCGGCACGGCGATGGCGCGCACGCCCAGGATGATCGGTGCGTTCCACGGGGCAATCCCGAGAATCACGCCGACCGGCTCCTTCAGCGCCATGGCGAGGCAGCCGGGCTTGTCGGAGGGGATCACCTCGCCGGCGATCTGGGTGGTGAGCGCGGCGGCCTCGCGAACCATCCCGGCCGCGAGCATCAGGTTGAACATGGCCCAGCCGGCGGTCGATCCGGTTTCGGCCATCATCGCGGCGACGAAGGCATCCTTGCGCGCTTCCAGCGCGGCGGCGGCCTGCATCAGCACCGCGCGCCGCGCGTTGGGACCCAGCGCGGCCCAGGCCGGGAAGGCAGCACCGGCTCGCGCCGCGATCGCCGGAACATCGGCTGCCTTCATTGCGGTGGCCGACGACGCAATGTCGCCCGTCAGTGGATTGATGCGGGTGAATTCCATGGCGGCAGACCTCTCGCTCTTTAGCTATGCAGAATAGCAATATCGCAAGCCGCCGGCGATGGCAAGCCCGCTCGCGCGGGCCTGGTACCGGTATACCCCCCCGCGATGAGTGCGTGGAAATCATAACCATGCTCGACGCCGGCCCTCATACCTCTGCGGGATTGGCCGACCGGTGCTAACGATAGGCTCAATGGGAGAAGAGTCGGTCAATCACAACGAAAGGCAAAAATCGTGGATCTTCAACTCACGGGCAAGCGCGCGCTGGTTACGGGCAGCAGTTCCGGCCTCGGCCGGCAGATTGCGCTGGAACTGGCCGCGGAAGGTGTCGATGTGGTGGTCAACGGGCGCGATGCGGACCGCACGGAAAAGACCGCCCGCGATATCGAAGCCCTTGGCGCCAGAGCGGCAATCGCCATCGCCGACCTGTGCACCGACGAGGGTGCCGACCATGCCGCCGCGGTCGCCAATGACAGGTTCGGAGGGGTCGATATCCTGGTGAACAATACCGGCGTGCTGCTGCGCAAGGACAATCCGGCCTGGGACGAGGTGGGCATCGATGAATGGATCGCCAGCTTCAACGTGAATTTCCTGGCAGGCCTGAGGATGGTCCACCGCCTGCTTCCCGGCATGAAGCAGCGCGGCTGGGGCCGGATCATCAACGTGTCGAGCACTTCCGGCTCGCAGCCCAAGGGGCTTTCACCGGAATATGGTGCGCCCAAGGCATCGGTGGACAACTTCACCGTCAACCTGTCCAAGCTGGTCGGCCCTTTCGGCATCACCGTAAATTCGATCGTCCCGGGCACCATCATGACCCCGGCTGTCGAAGTGTGGCTCGAAACCCTGAAAGCGCAGCGCGGCTGGGGAGATGACATGGACGAAAACGAACAGCGCTACGTCAGCGAGTTCGTCAAGCAATCCATCCCGCGGCTGGGCCGCCCACGCGAGATCTCGACGGCTGTGGCCATGCTGGCAAGTCCGTTGCAAGGCTACACCAACGGCGCAACCCTGCGCATCGACGGCGGCATGGCCATCCACATCGGAGCCTGAGCGGCCCGGAGGCCAAACACACCTAAGCCAGGGTCGGCCTTGCTTTCTCCGGGCGCATTTCGTGCACCAGGAAGAGCATGCCGACCACCGCAGTGGCCGCCAGAACGGCAAGGCAATCCTGGGCGTCCTTGATGGCGACCAGGCTGAGCGCAGCCTGGAACAGGAACGCACCTCCGAAATAGGCGCCCTTGGTCAACCCGATCGAACGGCCCTTCTCGGCAACATCGCCGTGCCTGCCGGCATAGGCCATGAGGTTGGGCGTGAGCATGCCGACGCCGAGACCGAGCAGAATCAATTCGATCCAGTGGGCCAGCGGTCCCCACAAATAGGCCAGCGCGAAATAGCTGGGGGCGACAATGCCAAACATGACAACGTTGATCGCCGCAATCGACAGCCATCGCCGCGCCAGGCCGTAGGCCATCGCCGAAACGCCCGAAGCAACCGAATAGAGCGAGAACAGCCGCGCGATGCGGCCCGGGTCGGACACGCCGTTGGCGACAAAGGCGAACGGCAGATACACCGCCGTGGTGAGCACGACGGCACCGGTAATCATCCCCAGGGCGATCTGCGGCAGGAACCGCCGCCACGACCCGGTATCGGCCGTCCGCTGCGTCTGCACCGCCGGAGCGGTCCCGCCGTTCGGGATGAACAGCACCACGAACAGCGCGATCGGGATCGCCGCAACATGCATCAGCAAGGCATAGCGCCAGCCATATTCCCCCAGGGCGCCGCCCAGCATCGCGCTGGCCGCCCCCCACGCAGCGCCGAACGTGCCGACAAAGCCCATCCACTTCTCGCGCGGGCCCGTGGGATAGTAACTCATCAGGAAGGTAAAGCCGGTCGCCATGCTGGCAGCCGAAGCGAGCCCCGCGAAAAATCGCGTGACCAGCAAGATGGGCAGGTTGGGAGCGACCATCCCGACGAGTCCGGCCGCCAGATAGGTGCCGGCACATATCAGCAACAGGTTGCGAAACCCCAGCCGCTGGAGCAGCCAGCCCATGAACGGCGCGATCAGGATGGCGGCCAGGCCGCCGACCGTCCCCAGCGCCTTGGTCATGAAATCGACCCCGGGGGTATCGGCGAAGGCATCCCGGATGCGCGGCAACACGGGCGACAGTCCGGCCGTGACCGAGGCACCGATGAATACCACCAGCATGACGGTAAGGCCCGTCAGCACGGGATGCTTCAACGAATTGGTCGTGCTGGCGTCATGCATGGGCAGCCCCTTGTCGATGCGGTGTCTTGCGCTTGCTTCAGGCCACCCGCGCCGCCTCGGCGACCATGCGAACCCAGGCGTGGGTGCGTTGCCACAGGCGCGCCCGCGTGTTGGCGAAGTTGTGCATGTGGGCCATGCCCGGGACAATGAAAATCGAAACGTCGCTGGCTGCGTCGAACGCGGCCGGCTCGCGCAGGGGCTCGGGGCAGACGTCGCGTTCGCCCATGGCCATGAGGACCGGAACATCGATCTGCGAAGCCTCCGCCGCGAAGAAGTGCGGGGAATTGCAGGCCATGACGCAGGGCGGGACGGTGGGGCTGCCGAACGGCGGCGTGGTCACCCGCCGCGGATTGCCGCCAGACATGTCGGCCGCGACCACGTCGGCGGGCTGGTCCTCGTAATGGTAGGCATACTGGTAATCGGGATTGGCCTTCTGCGCCCGCCGCTCCATCAGTTCGGCATTCGGCGTCGCCCTGGTGAAAACGTAGGTCGAACGGGTCAGCCGGGCCAGCTCGGGGGTCGGCTGGGGCAATACGGTGTGCGTGGCGCTGATGCCCAGCAGGACGATCGCCGCATAGCTGCGATGCCGGCCTTGCATGATCATCGTCAGCCCGCCGCCCAGCGACTGGCCGCTGCCGGCGACGAATGGCTGCGAAATCGCCGGGAAATCGGGCTTCAGCGTTCCGGCTTCAAGCCGTGCCACGATTTCGCGGACGGCGGCGTCGTTGGCGGCGGCCATGTGCTCGATCCGCTGGACGGCCAGGTGTTCGGTGGTGCTGCCGCCCACGCCGAGATGGTCGAGGGTGACGTAGATGAAGCCGCGTTCGGTGTGGTACTGCGCCTCGCTGTAGCCCTCGCGGCCGGCGAAGTGCATGTCGAAATAGCCGCGCGAATAGCCGCCCCCGGGAGCCGCGAACAGGATGATAGGGACATCGCCGATCCGGGCTGGATCCGGCAGGAACACGCTTGCGGCGATCTGCGAATTCGCCAGGCCGGTGGCTTGCGAAACGTCAATGCGAATATCCAGCGCGCTCGTCACTTTCTGCTCCTCTTTGGTCGCGACCGCGGCTCGGTCGTCTGACGGCGGGGATTGCCCGCAGGTTCGCCCGCAAAAGTCCAGCCTTGGGCAACAGTCACCACAAATGTAATTATCGTATCACTTGCCGGACGTTCCGTCCTGTTACGAGAGATAACAATTCAGACCCGGATGAAGCCGGCCAATCACAGATGCGATAGGACGCCATCGCGCCGCGGCTGCGATTGCCGAATGACTTTATCTGCCTTAGCCATAAATGGCACGACTATAAGTTGGTGCCGGCTGCGCAATTGCCGATGGCAAGCCCGCAGACCGCGAAGATATATAATGGGAGGAGACGGATATGCATTTCTCTTGCAAGCCACGCCTGCGTTCGGCCGCCACCGCCAAGTTGCTGCTGATGCTTTCGGGCAGCATGATCGTTGCCGCCGGTACCGCTCACGCCCAACAGGCTCCGGCCGACGCGGGGACGGGCCTCAACGAAATCGTCGTCACCGCGCAGAAGCGTTCGGAAAACCTGCAGTCCGTTCCGCTGGCGATCTCGGCGCTGGGCACCGATGCTCTCCAGAAGCGCGGCGTCAGCGGCCTTGACAACCTGCGCACCGCCGGCCTGCCCGGCGTGCAGATCAACATGTTCGGCGGCCAGCCGCATGTCGTCGAAGTCCAGGTGCGTGGCGCCACGACCTCCAGTTCGAACGACGCGGGCCGTGAATCGAGCACGGCGATCTACGTCGATGACGTCTATCAGCCGCGTGCCCACGGCATGGCGCTGACCCTGGCCGACCCGGTCCGCATCGAACTGCTGCGCGGGCCCCAGGGCCAGCTGTTCGGCCGCGGCGCCGATGGCGGCGCGATGCGCATCGTGACCGGCGATCCCACTGGCAAGCTGGAGGGCCGCATCTCCGGCCAGCTCGGCAACTACAACGCGCGCAAGGGCGAGATTCACCTCAACCTGCCGGAATTCGCCAATTTCGCGATCAAGCTGGACGGCATCATCGACCAGCATGACGGCTATACCAAGAACCCCGCCAACGCGAACATCGCCCCGGCCGGCCAGCACGACTTCAACGAGAAGGACGACAAGGGCTTCCGCGTTGGCGTGAAGTGGACGCCGAGCAGCGACGTGCGCATCAACTACGCCTACAGCTACCTGAAATCGTTCGTCACGTCGGACTACTCGCAGTCGATCGCGCGCCCGGCCTTCGTGCCGAGCTTCCCCATCCCGGCAACCGCCCAGAACACCGCCCTCTACCCCTATACCTCGGCGCCGATCTGGCGCGGCGTGGTGCCGATCCAGCCCAATCGCCGGATGGATACCGCCTTCGCGGGGAGCTACCAGGCCGGCTTCCGTTCGAGGATCCACCTCCACTCGCTGCGGGCCGAGTACGATGCCAGCGATTCGCTGACCATCCGTTCGATCACCGGCTACAACCTCACCAAGGTCGCGGGCCTGACCCAGGACGGCGGCAATATCATCGGCCCGACGAGCGTCGGCGCCTTCGATGTCGTCAACCTGGTGCCCCATGCCGAAGCGATCACCGGCGTGGCGCCGGGTGCCCGCATCTATGCGATCCAGGGCAGCATGGCATACAATACGCTGCGCTCGGAATTCTTCAGCCAGGAACTCCAGCTCGTGGGCAACCTCGAGCGTCACAAGTGGGTCGCCGGGCTGTATTACTCGAACGAGACCATTGACCAGGGCAACGGCTCGCCGCTCGACATGGTCTACTTCGACCCGAACAACACCGGCAGCGCCAACCTCGTTCGCAACTACGCCACCTACGCGTTCGTCAATCCATTCTACACGTCGGCGGCCGCCAAGCTCGGCATCAATACGCACGAGAATTCGCGTTCCTTCGCGATTTTCGCGCAGGATACCTTCACCCCGGCCGGGTTTGACGACAAGCTGCACCTGACCCTGGGCATGCGCTACACCGACGACAACAAGGGCGGCGTGCGCGTGACCGATACCGTGGCCGGGGCCAGCGGCCTGGCGCTCAAGGAAATCGCCACCAAGCGCTTCGATCCGGCGGCGACGATCGGCTATGACCTGACCGATCTCAACCAGGTCTACCTGCGCTACTCGCGCGCCTACAAGGCGGGCGGCTACAACCTGACGTCGAGCGCCGTGGGCACCCCGCCGGCAGTGATCAGCTTCGGGAATGAGCAGAACCAGTCGATCGAAATCGGCTCGAAGAACGAATTCTTCGACCGCAAGGTGCGCCTGAACGTCGCCGCGTTCTACAGCATGCTCAAGAACCTGCAGATGAACGTGTTCAAGGTTCCGGACGGCGCCCCGGTGGGCACGACTCCGCAGTCGTTCACGATCAATGCGCCGGGCACGACCAAGACCTATGGTGTCGAGGTCGAGCTCAATGCCGTGGTGGCGCCCGGCCTGACCGTTGGCGTCAACTATGCCTACCTGCACCAGAAGATCCCGACGATCACGCCGGCGATCGACCCGGCGGTGGTGGCCAACGGGACGACCGTGCTGACCCCGGCAATCTACTTCCCGAGCAACGCGCCCCGCCATTCGATCAGCGGCAGCATCGATTACGAGACGTCGGTGGGCATCGGCACGGCCTATCTCCACCTCGATGGCGCCTATACCAGCATGTTCAACACCACCAACCGCCAGGGCGAGAACCTCTATCTGGTTCCCCGTCGCCTGGCGGCGATCAACGGGCGCGTCGGCATCCGGGAAATCGAGCTGGGCATGGGCAAGCTCAACCTGTCGGTCTATGCCAACAACCTGA
>Ga0207667_10006539_pt1 | contig 14095 bp, 17 predicted proteins | sample KBSCornC52_FD_184301 | JGI IMG/M metagenome (GOLD analysis project Ga0207667, IMG submission 184301) | Corn rhizosphere microbial communities from Kellogg Biological Station, Michigan, USA - KBS Corn C5-2 (SPAdes) (version 2) | ecosystem: Host-associated > Plants > Roots > Rhizosphere > Soil ... | reverse complement strand
GGCAATGCGCTGTTCGTAGTGCAGGCCGTCGGCCAGCAGTTCACGGGTCTGCGCCACGAAGCGTTCGTGCATGCCGGCGGGGCGGGCGGCATTGAGCGCATCGATGGATGGCCAGTCGCGGCCCTCGACCAACCGGGCGTGCTCGCGCCACGCGGCCAGCGGCATCCGGCCGAACACTTGCGGATCGACCGCACCGCGCGCCGGCGCCACATAGCGCATGGCGCGTTACACGATCTTGAGCGCGGGATGCGCCAGGCGCGCGTGCAGGTCGTGTTCGCTGGCCGCCTCGACCACCACGTCCACGAACTGGCCCGGCTTCAGCTGCTGGCCGTCGGCGATCAGCACGCAGCCGTCGATCTCCGGCGCATCGGCGGCCGAGCGAGCCACCGCGCCGTCGACGCCGGCCTCGTCCACCAGCACCTTGAGCGTGCGGCCGATCTTGCGCTGCAGTTTGGCGGCGGAGATTTCCGCCTGCACCGCCATGAACTGTTCGAGGCGATCCTCCTTCAGTTCCTCGGACACCGCGCCGGGCAGCTCGTTGGCCTTGGCGCCGTCCACCGGCGAATAGGCGAACGCGCCCACGCGATCGAGTTCGGCCTCGCGCAGGAAGTCCAGCAGCTCCTCGAACTCGGCATCGGTCTCGCCGGGGAAACCGACGATGAAGGTGCTGCGGATGGTCAGCTCCGGCACCAGCTTGCGCCAGTTCCGGATGCGCTCCAGCGTCTTGTCGATGTTGCCGGGGCGCTTCATCAATTTCAGGATGCGCGGGCTGGCGTGCTGGAACGGGATGTCGAGGTAGGGCAGGATTTTTCCCCCCGCCATCAGCGGCATCAGCTCGTCCACGTGCGGGTACGGGTAGACGTAGTGCAGGCGCGTCCACGCGCCGAGTTCGGACAGGCCTTCGCACAGCTCGGTCATGCGGGTGCGGTAGTTCTTCCCGCGCCACGGGCGCTCGGCGTACTTCACGTCGACGCCATAGGCGCTGGTGTCCTGCGAGATCACCAGCAGTTCCTTCACGCCGCCCCTGACCAGTTTCTCGGCCTCCACCAGCACCTCGTCGACCGGCCGCGAGACCAGGTTGCCGCGCATCGAGGGGATGATGCAGAAGCTGCAGCGGTGGTTGCAGCCCTCGGAAATCTTGAGGTACGCGTAGTGCTTCGGCGTCAGCTTCACGCCGGTGTCCGGCACGATGTCGAGGAACTTGTTGCGCGTGGGCGGCAACACCTCGTGCACCGCGCTCATCACGCTGGCGTAATCCTGCGGGCCGCTGATCGAGAGCACGTCCGGATAGGCCTCGCGGATCAGCTCGGCGCGCTTGCCCAGGCAGCCGGTGACGATCACCTTGCCGTTCTCGTTGAGCGCGGTGCCGATCGAGTCCAGCGACTCCTGCACCGCCGCGTCGATGAAGCCGCAGGTGTTCACCACCACCGCGTCGGCCTCGCCGTAGCTGGGCACGATCTGGTAGCCCTCCACCTTGAGCTGGGTGAGGATGCGCTCGGAATCCACCAGCGCCTTGGGGCAACCGAGACTGACGAAGCCGATCTTCTGGGTGGGCTGGGGCATGGCGGACGGCTACCGTGGCAGGGCGCGAAAACGGTTGATTATACGTGACGGCCACGCCCTCGCCGCTGCGGTTACCATCGCCGCATCGGCAACTGATCGAGGCAGAGCCATGGGCCAGGACATCACCATCCCCACCGGCGGCACCCATTGCATCGGCGCCTACATGGCCACCGCCGAGGGCAAGCCCAAGGGCGGCCTGGTGGTGATCCAGGAAATCTACGGCGTCACCGCGCACATCCGCCGGGTGGTCGACCACTTCGCCGCGCTCGGCTATACCGCGATCGCGCCCGCGTTCTTCGACCACCTGGAAAGCGGCGTGGAACTGGCCTATGACCAGGTCGGCACCAACAAGGGCCGCAACCTGGTCAACGAGCTGGGGCTGGAGCGTGCCGTCGAGGACGTCGCCAGCGCCGCCGAGGCCATTTCCTCGGCGGGGAAAATCGGCACGGTCGGCTACTGCTGGGGCGGCACCGTCGCCCTGCTCGCCGCGCTGCGCCTGGGGCTGCCGTCGGTGAGCTACTACGGCGCGCGCAACCTGCCGTTCCTGCACGAGGCGCCCAGGGCGCCGGTGATGTTCCATTTCGGCGAGAAGGATCAGAACATCACGCCGGAGATGGTGGAGAAACATCGCGTGGCGCTGCCGCAGATGGAACTGTTCACCTACCCGGCGGACCACGCGTTCAACCGCGATGGCAGCAAGGCGTATCACGAAGCCAGCGCCAAACTGGCGCTGCAGCGCACGCTGGCCTTCTTCGACAAGCACCTGGCCAACGCATGAGCGAGGCGTTCACCCTCGACCCGCGGCTGGCCGCCGACACCCGCCTGCTCGCCTCGCTGCCGCTGTGCGACGTGCGCCTGATGGATGACGCGCGCTACGGCTGGCTGGTGCTGGTGCCGCGCCGCGACGGCCTGGTCGAGATCGCCGACCTGGACGAGGGCGAACAGGCCACGCTGTGGCACGAAGTCAACCGCGCCGCCGCCGCCCTGCGTGCGGCGATGCCGTGCGACAAGCTCAACCTGGGCGCGCTGGGCAACATCGTGCGGCAGTTGCACGTGCACGTGGTGGCGCGTCGCGAGGGCGATGCCGGCTGGCCCGGCCCGGTGTGGGGCCACGGCCAGCGCGAGCCCTGCGCCGAAGCCGTGCTGCACGAGCGGATGACCGCGCTGCGGCAAGCACTCGCGGCGCGCGGCTAGCGTGCCGGCCGACGCGATCCAGTTCGAGCCGCTGGCCGAGGATGCGCTGCTGCTGCGCTTCGGCGACCGCATCGAGCCGGTGCTCAACGACCGCGTGCACGCCGCCGTGGCCGCGCTGCGGGATCTGCCTTCGCTGGAATGCGTGCCAGCCTATGCCAGCGTGCTGTTGCGATTCGCGCCGGCGGCGTGGCAAGGCGACGAGGCGGCGAGTGCGCACCAGCGCGTGGAACGGGCCGCGCGCATCGCGCTGGAAACCCGCCACGCGCCGGCCGGCGCTGGCCGCATCCACGAAATCCCCGTGTGCTATGGCGGCCCGCACGGCCCGGATCTGCATGAACTGGCGCAGCACCTGGGCCTGTCCGGGACGGTGGTGGTGGCTCGCCACGTGGGCGTCGACTACCGCGTGGCGATGCTCGGCTTCGCGCCCGGCTTCCCCTACCTGCTGGGGCTCGATCCCACGCTGGCGATGCCGCGCCGACGCGACCCGCGCACCCGCGTGCCTGCCGGCAGCGTCGCGATCGGCGGCGCGCAGACCGGCATCTATCCGGCCGAACTGCCCGGCGGCTGGCATCTGATCGGGCGCACGCCGCTGCGCCTGTTCGACGCCGACGCAAGCGAACCTTCGCTGCTGGCCGCCGGCGACCGCGTGCGCTTCCGCGCGATCGACGCGGAGGAATTCGCCGACCTCGATGCGGCGCGGCACCGATGAGCGTGCGCGTGCTCAAGCCCGGCCTGCTCGGCACGCTGCAGGATCGCGGCCGCCCCGGCCATGCAGCGATCGGCGTGGGCCGCGCCGGCGCGATGGACCTGCCGGCCTGGCGCCTGGCCAACGCGCTGGTCGGCAATCGCGGGAACGAGGCGGCGCTCGAATGCACCCTGCTCGGGCCAACCTTGCGCTTCGAGCGCGCGACATGGATCGCGATCACCGGTGCGCCGATCGCCGCCCGGGCCGGCGACACCGACTTGCCGACCTGGACAGCCTGCTGGCTGCCCGCCGGCAGCGTGCTGCAACTGGGCCGCATGGCCGCCGGCTGCCGCAGCTACCTGGCCGTGCGCGGGGGTTTCGACGTGGCCGCCGTGCTGGGCAGCCGCAGCAGCGACCTGCACGCCGGGCTCGGCCGCGCGCTGCAAACCGGCGACACGCTGCCGGTCGGCAACGCCGCCAGCAGCGCGGCGCCGGCGAACCATCCCCACGCCCTGCCATGGCGACTCGACCCGCGGCCATGGTTCGACTTCGCGCAAACGCCGCTCATGCTGCTGCCCGGCAGCCACCACGCGCAACTCGACGAGGTGTCGCGGCAAGCACTGCACACCGGCACTTTCCGCGTCGCCAGCGACAGCAACCGCACCGCCAGCCGTCTGGACGGAGCACGCCTGCAGCTGTGCGCACCGCTGGAACTGATCTCCGAGGCAACCCTGCCCGGCACGATGCAACTGCCGCCGTCCGGCCAGCCGATCGTGCTGATGGCCGAGGCGCCGGTGACCGGCGGCTATCCGCGCATCGGCCAGCTTGCCGCGGCGGATCTTCCGCGCCTGGCGCAACGCCGGCCGGGCGATCCCGTATGCTTTCGCCGTGGCACACTGGAACAGGCTGCCGATCGCCTGCGGCGCCGCGAGCACGCGCTCGACGCCCTGTACCGGCAGATCGCGCGACGACTGCAACACGACGGACTCCTCCTCGCATGACTGGCCTTGCATGACGCGCATCGACCTCAATGGCGACCTCGGCGAATCGTTCGGCGCCTGGCGAATGGGCGAGGACGCTGCGCTGCTCGATGTGGTCAGCTCGGCCAACCTCGCCTGCGGCTTCCACGCCGGCGACTTCATGACCATGCAGCAGACCGTGGCCGCCGCGATGGAGCGCGGCGTGGCGATCGGCGCCCACGTCTCGCTGCCCGACCTGCAGGGCTTCGGCCGCCGCGAGATGCGCGTGACACCCGCCGAGGTGCACGCGATGACGCTGTACCAGCTCGGCGCGCTGCACGGCTTCGCTCACGCCGCCGGCACCCGGCTGAGCCACGTCAAGCCGCATGGCGCGCTGTACAACATGGCGGCACGCGATCGTGCGCTGGCCGATGCGATCGCCGCGGCGGTGTGCCAGTTCGACCCGCGCCTGCGGCTGTTCGGCCTGAGCGGATCGGCACTGGTCGACGCGGGCGCGGCGCAGGGCCTGGCGGTGGCCGCCGAGGCATTCGCCGACCGTCGCTACCGGCCGGATGGCACGCTGCAGCCGCGCAGCGAAGCCGGTGCGGTGATCGATGATGCCGGACTGGCCACTGCGCAGGCCTTGCAGATCGCGCTCGACGGCACCGTCACCGCCATCGACGGCAGCACCATCGCCATGCGCGCCGACACGCTGTGCCTGCACGGCGACGGCGTACATGCCGCACGCCTGGCGCGCAGCCTGCGCGCCGGGCTGGAAGCGGCCGGGGTGACCATCACGGCAACGGGTGAGGCATGAACTACTGGCCCCTGCTCGGCGTGGCGGTGATCGTGATCGGCTTCGCGCTGCGCTTCAACGCGGTGCCGGTGGTGGTGGTGGCGGCCCTGGTCAGCGGACTGCTGGCGGGCCTGTCGGTGGCCGACCTGCTCGCCCTGCTGGGCAACAGTTTCGTGTCGCAGCGCATGCTGCTGCTGTTCGTGCTGACCTTGCCGGCGATCGGCCTGCTCGAGCGCGCCGGCCTGCGCGAACACGCCCAGCGCTGGATGGCGCGATTGCAGAACCTGACCCTGGCGCGGCTGCTGATCGGCTACCTGCTGCTGCGCCAGTTGCTGGCCACGATGGGCCTGACCGGCGTGGCCGGCGCGGCGCAGACCGTGCGCCCGCTGCTGGCCCCGATGGGCGAGGCCGCGGCGCAGAAGATCCTGCCCGAGCTGGACCAGGACGATCGCGAGGAGCTGCGCGCGGTCGCTGCGGCCACCGACAACATCGGCCGCTTCTTCGGCGAGGACGTGTTCATCGCGCTGGGCGCGGTGCTGCTGATCCAGGCCTTCTACACCCAGCATGGCATCGAGCTGAGTCCGCTGGCGATCGCCTTGTGGGCCCTGCCCACGGCAGTGGCCGCGTTCGTCATCCAGTCGGTACGCATCTGGCTGTATCAGCGCCGGCTGCAACGACGCGCCGCCCGCCGCGAGCGGGGCGCCTGAGCATGCTGCGGATCGAACACGCGTACTGGCTGATCGCCGCCTTCCTGCTCTACAGCGGCTGGCGCAATTTGCGCGACGGCCACCGCTGGCATGCCGCCTTCTGGATCGTGCTGGGCCTGCTGTTCGGCGCCGGGGATTTCATCCTGGCGCAGTCGGCGGCCGGCAACGCCCTGCCCGCGCAGATCGCCGGCATCGGCGTGATCGCACTGGCCTGCCTGGCGCCGCGGCTGCGCCGCCAGGCGCATCCGGAAAACCGCAGCGCCGAACAACGCCTGCAGTCGGCGATCGAGCTCGGCCACCGGCTGTTCGGGCCAGCCCTGCTGATTCCGCTGGTGACCCTGCTGGTGGCGTTGTTCGGCGGCTACCTGGTGATCGGGCAGTTCGCATTGTTCGCCCAGTCGCAGATGACGCTGACCGGGCTGGCGCTGGCCTGCGTGATCGCCCTGCTGGCCGCCGCAAGGGTGGCGCGCACGCCGGTGCACGAAGGTGTGGCCGAGGGCCGGCGACTGCTCGATGCGATCGGCTGGGCCGCCCTGCTGCCGCTGCTGCTCGCGGCGCTTGGCCAGGTGTTCACGCGGAGCGGCGTGGGCGCGGCGATCGCCGAGATCGCCACCGATTTCCTGCCCACTGGCAACGCCACCGCGGCACTGGCGGTGTTCGCGCTGGGCATGGTGCTGTTCACCGTCATCATGGGCAACGCGTTTGCCGCCTTTCCGGTGATGATGGCCGGCATCGGCCTGCCGCTGCTGATCCAGCAGCACGGCGCGCACCCGGCGATCCTCGGCGCGATGGGCATGCTGTGCGGCTACTGCGGCACCCTGCTGACGCCGATGGCGGCCGACTTCAACCTGGTGCCGGCGGCGCTGCTGGAATTGCGCAACCCCTACGGCGTGATCAAGGCGCAGGCCTGGAGCGCGCTGTGGATCTTCGCCAGCACGTTCACCATGATGTGGCTGCTGGTGTTTCGATGAACGCGCGAGGCCCGATGAGCAAAACCCTGCCACGTATCCTGTTGACCGGCTTCGACCCGTTCGGCGGCGAGACGGTCAACCCCTCGTGGGAAGCCGCGCGCGCCCTGCACGGGCGGCGCATCGGCGGGCACCGGGTGGTGGCGCGGCAAATCCCGACCGAGTTCGCCGCCTCGCTGCGCCTGCTCAAGGCCGCCCTGCGGGAAACGACGCCGGCGATCGTGCTGGGCGTGGGCCAGGCTGGCGGGCGCGCGCAGTTGTCGCTGGAACGCGTGGCGATCAACCTGCAGGATGCGCGGATTCCCGACAACGCCGGCGCCCAACCGATCGACGAACCGGTGATCCCCGGCGCGCCCGCGGCCTACTTCAGCACCCTGCCGCTGAAGGCGATGCTGGCGGCCCTGCACGAGGCCGGACTGCCCGCCGCGATCTCGCACACGGCCGGCACCTACGTGTGCAACCACCTCGCCTACGCAGCGCTGCACTGGAGCGCGCCCAAGCGCCGCGTGCGCGCCGGCTTCATCCACATCCCGTGGCTGCCGCTGCAGGCCGCATCGCGGCCCGGCGCGCCCAGCATGGCACTGGACGACATGGTGCGCGGCCTGGAGATCGCGCTGCGGGTGGCGGCCGTCACGCACGCCGACCTGCGCCTCGGCGGCGGCACGATCGCCTGATCGCCGTTCGACAAAAAGCCCGCGGCTCGCGCCACGGGCTTTTCGCGGTGCCGCGGTCGCGGCGGTTCAGTGCTGCTGCGAGGGCTCGTAGCCGCCGCCGTCGCTGGACGGCTGCGCGCGCTGCTGGTGGTCCTCCAGTTTGCGCGCCTTGACGTCGACCGGGCTGATCTGGGTGAGGCGGCCCTTGTGGTCGAAGAAATACGCGGCAAAGCCGTAGTCGATCGACATGCGGGCCAGATACTGCAGATGCTTCTTGCCGACCTTGGCCTCGTCGCTGTCGATCAACAGCACTTTCGCGGGCAGCTTGCCCTGGTCGCGCAGGTAGGCGAAGTGACTGCCGGCGTCGAGCGCCGAGAGCACCGCGCCATCGATCAGGAATTGCCCGTCCTTGTACGCCTGCATGGTCAGGCTGAATTCGCCCTTCATCGACGCCGCCAGGTGCTGCTCGTTCTTGACCTGGTTGCGGTGGCAACCGGCCAGCAGCAACACGCTGCCCAGCACGATCGCGGCGGACATGCGGACAAGCAGGGTGGACATTCGGCTCATGCAGCTCTCCCGGAAGGCGTCGTGGCAACGGTGAAGTCTAGCAGTCCGTGGCGCCGACGGCGGTTGCCGCGCGCCGCCGTTCAGGCAGGCGGGGTCAGGTACGCGGCAGGGTCACGCCCTGCTGGCCCTGGTACTTGCCGCCACGGTCCTTGTAGCTGGTCTCGCACTCCTCGTCGGACTCGAAGAACAGCATCTGCGCCACGCCCTCGTTGGCGTAGATCTTCGCCGGCAGCGGCGTGGTGTTGGAGAACTCCAGCGTCACGTGCCCCTCCCACTCCGGTTCCAGCGGCGTCACGTTGACGATGATGCCGCAGCGCGCGTAGGTGCTCTTGCCCAGGCACACCACCAGCACGTTGCGCGGGATGCGGAAGTACTCCACCGTGCGCGCCAGCGCGAACGAGTTGGGCGGGATGATGCACACGTCCGAGGCCACGTCGACAAAGCTGTTCGGGTCGAATGCCTTGGGATCGACGATGGTCGAGTTGATGTTGGTGAAGATCTTGAACTCGCGCGCACAGCGCACGTCGTAGCCGTAGCTGGAGGTGCCGTAGGAAACGATGCGCCCGCTGTCGTTCTGCTTGACCTGGCCCGGCTCGAACGGCTCGATCATGCCCTGGCCCTCGGCCATGCGGCGGATCCACTTGTCGGATTTGATGCTCACGCGCTCTCCGGTCGATTGCGGGCAGCCCGAACCAACCGGGCGCAAAGCGGCAAAAATACATGGTCGGGGTACCGCCACGCCAGCCGGCTGGCCTTCGTCACCCGTAGGAGCCCGCTGGCGGGCGATACTCTTGCGAACCCCGAATCCCGGCCAGGAGCATCGCCCGCCAGCGGGCTCCTACGGGCGGGGTGGAAGCGCGGCCAGGAGGTCCAGCGCTGCGTGCAATTCCGCGCAGCGTTCCGCGCTGGCCAGCACCTGCGCCGCGGTGCAGCCGGCGCCCGGCAATGCCACCGGCACGGGCCGTGCCGCCAGCAACCGGGCCGACATGGTGAACAGGATCTCGGCCAGTGCCTCCTGCGCATGGTGCGAACCGCGCGCGGCCGTGTTCAGCAGCAACACCGGCTTGCCGGGAAACTCCAGGCTGCCGACCAGCCAGTCGAGCAGGTTCTTGAACGCGCCGGGCACGCCGTGGGCGTATTCGGGACAGGCGATCAGCAACGCATCCGCGGCGCCGACTGCTTCGCGCAACGCCAGCACCGATGGCGGCAACGGATCGACCTCGTCATCCGGATTGAACAGCGGCAGCGCGCCCGGCGTGTCGTGCAACACCAGTTCGAGCGGTGCCGCGGCCAATTGGCACGCGGCTTCCAGCGCGGCGCGATTCGACGATACCCGGCGCAAGCTGCCGCACAGGCACAGCACGCGCCGCGGCGCCGTCATGCAGAGGGCACGCCCTGCACCACGATCTTGCCCAGACCCAGCGACTTGTTGCGCGGCTGGCGCGACAGCCGGCCGGCGGTATTGCGGGCGATCTCGCGGTAGCGGGCAGCAAGGTCGGAATCGGGGATCGCCGCCACCGTGGGGTTGCCGCCATCGGTCTGCTCGCGGATGCGGATGTCCAGCGGCAGCGAGCCGAGGTAGGCCGCGCCGTACTGCGTGGCCATGCGCTCGCCGCCGCCTTCACCGAAGATGTTCTCCTCGTGGCCGCAGTTGGAGCAGACGTGGGTGGCCATGTTCTCCACCACGCCAAGCACCGGCACCTCGACCTTCTCGAACATCTTGAGCGCCTTGCGCGCGTCCAGCAGGGCGATGTCCTGCGGCGTGGTGACGATCACCGCGCCAGCCACCGGCACTTTCTGCGACAGCGTGAGCTGGATATCGCCGGTGCCCGGAGGCAGGTCGATGACCAGGTAGTCGAGCTGTTCCCAGCGGGTGTCGGTGATCAGCTGCATCATCGCCTGGGTCACCATCGGGCCGCGCCAGATCATCGGCGTGTCCTCTTCGACGAGGAAGCCGATCGACATCACCGGCATGCCGTGCGCCTGCATCGGCAGGATGCTCTTGCCATCGGGCGAGGCCGGCTTGCCGTGCACGCCGAGCATGGTGGGCTGGCTGGGGCCGTAGATGTCCGCGTCCATCACGCCCACCTTCGCGCCCTCGGCCTGCAGCGCCAGCGCCAGGTTGGCCGACACGGTGGACTTGCCCACGCCGCCCTTGCCCGAGGCGACCACGATGATGTTCTTCACGTTCGGCAGCGGCCCCAGCGTGCCCTGCACCTTGTGCACGTGGATGCGGCTGGTGATCGACACCGTCGCCGACTCGATGCCCGGATCGGCCTGCAACGCCTCGCGCACCCGCGCGGTGATCGCCCCGATCGCGCTGGCGGCGGGATAGCCAAGCTGCAGGTCCACCGAAACCCGGCCGCCGTCGACGCCCACGGCGCGCACGGCCTCGCCCAGCGGGGCACCGGTGTGGGTGTCGATCAGCCCGCCCAGGATCTGGCGGACCAGGGCTTCATTCACCTGCGTCATGTCGGTTCGGTCGTCGAGAGAGACGCCCATTATGCCAGCGCGCCGCAGACGGCCGGCTGACACAGATCAGCGCCTCACCGGCGCACCGGCAGCCATGGCGCAATGCAGCTTGACGACCTCGCCGAACCTCGCCAGTCTCGATTCCATACGCTTTCGTACGGGAGAGACGCCATGAAGTCAGCACGACGCTTTGCCTTCGCCACCTGCCTGCTGCTCGCCGCCGGTTCGGCACTGGCCGCCAACGACACCCCCGTGGGCAACTGGAAAACCATCGACGACGAAAGCGGCCAGGCCAAGTCGATCGTGCAGATCACCGACGAGAATGGCGAGCTGAAGGCCACCATCGTCAAGCTGCTCAACCGCAGCCCGTCGGATATCGCCCGCGACGGCGAGGTGGCGCTGTGCAAGAAGTGCGACGGCGAGCGCAAGGACAAGCCGATCGAAGGCATGAACATCATGTGGGGCGTGCACCAGGATGGCGACGTCTGGAGCGGCGGTCACATCCTCGACCCGAAGACCGGCAAGGTCTACAAGGTGAAGCTGTCGATGCTCGACGGCGGCCAGAAGCTCAACGTGCGCGGCTACATCGGCTTTTCCTGGGTCGGCCGCTCGCAGCAGTGGGAACGCCAGCCCTGACCTCGCCATGCCGTAGTTGAAAACGCCCCGGATCGCCACGCAATCCGGGGCGTTTTCATGTGGCGAAGCTCAGCCTGCCGCGGCCCGATGCACGCTGACGCCATGCGCGCTGAACGCGGAGCGCAGCGAACGTCCCACCGCATGCTCGACCACCAGGTGCTGCACGTCGGTGATCGGGGCGATCCGGTGCGTGGCCGCGGCGCCCAGCTTTTCACTGGTGGCCACCACCACGGTCTCGCCGCTGGCCTCGATCATCGCCCGCTTCAGCAACGATTCCTCGCTGTCGAAACCCCACAGGCCGCTGTCCACGTCGATCGCGCAGGCACCGGGAAAACACAGGTCGGCACGGATGCGGCGCAACTCCTCCAGCGTCTGCGCGCCGACGGCGCCACCGACCTCCGGATCGACGCGGCCGCCCAGCAGCAGGATCTCGAAGCCCTCCCGCTCGACCAGCGCCAGCGCGATATCCGGTGCGTTGGTGATCACCGTGAGGCCCAGGCGCTCGGGCAACACGGCGGCAATCGCGGCATTGGTGGAACCGGCGTCGATCAGCAATACCTGCCCCTCGCGCACCAGGGTCACCGCCGTGCGCGCCAGAGTCAGCTTGCGCCCGACCTGCTCGCCGCGCCGCTGCTTCAACGGGGCGACCGCCGCCGACACCGGCAAGGCGCCACCGTAGACGCGCCTGCACAAGCCCTGCGCCGCCAGTTCGCGCAAGTCGCGGCGGATCGAATCTTCGGACGCGGAAAACTCCACCGCCAGCTCAGCAGCCACCACCCGGCCGCGGCTGCGCAGGCGCTGCAGGATGCCTTGCTGGCGCTCCTGCGGCAGCATCTCGATGGGAAGCTGCGGCTTAGCCATGCGGCAGGACTCCCGCCTCGTCGAGTTGAGTACGCAGGCGCGTCGCGTCATGGAACAGCAGGCCGTGCATACCCAGCCGGCAGGCGGCCGCGACATTGCGCGGCGCGTCGTCGATGTAGATCGTGCGGGCCGGCTGCAGGCCGAAGCGCGCCAGCATCCGCCGGAAAATTTCGGGATCGGGCTTGACCAGCCGCTCCTCGCCGGACACCACGATGCCGGCAAACCACTGCAGGAAATCGAAGCGCCGCCGCGCCACCGGAAAGGTCTCCTGCGACCAGTTGGTCAGCGCATACAGCGGCACGCCACGCCCGCGCAATTCATCGAGCACCGCTACGCTGCCGGCGATCGGACCGCCGAGCATCTCGTGCCAGCGCGCGTGGTAGGCCTCGATCCACGCGGCGTGCTGCGGGTGCTGCGCAACCAGCACGGCCGTGGCTTCGGCCCAGTTGCGCCCGGCATCCTGGCGCTCGTTCCACTCGGGGCTGCATATCTCGGCCAGGAAGTGCTCCACCGCAGCGGCATCGTCCGACAACTGGCGGAACAGGTAACGCGGGTTCCAGTCGATCAGCACGCCACCGAGATCGAATACCACGGTATCGAAGCGGCTCATGAGCGCACCAACCGTGCCGATGCGGCGACCAGCAACAGCAGCCCGGCGACCATCGTCAACGCCACGGCCAGGTTGCTGGCCTGGGCCAGGAAGCCGATCATCGCCGGACCGCTGAGCAGGCCCGCGTAGCCCAGCGTGGTCACCGCGGCGATGGCGAGGCCGGGCGAGATACCCGGCAACCGACCGGCCGCACCGAACATTACCGGCACGATGTTGGCGGCGCCCAGGCCCACCAGCACGAAACCGAACAGTGCCGTCGCCGGCCAAGGCAACAGCGTGGCCATCAGAAAACCGGCCGCCGCCACGCATGCACCCGTGCGCACCGTCCGCACCGGGCCGAAACGCGCGATCGTGCGATCACCACTCAACCGGCCCAGCGCCATCGCCACCGAGAACGCGGCATAGCCGATGCCTGCCGACGACGCCGCCAGCCCGCGGAAATCGCGCAGGAACACGGCGCTCCAGTCCAGCATCGAGCCCTCGGCGAGAAAACTGATGAAGCACAACAGGCCCAGCACCAGCACGATGCCGCGCGGCATGCGAAACGGCACCGGACGCGCGCCGCTGTCCGCCAGCTCGTCAAGCAGGCGCGGCCATTGCGTCAGCACGATCACCGCCAGCAGCAACGACACGACCAGCGCGCTGGCCGCCAGCGACACGCCCAGAGCGAGCAGCACGCTCACGCCCGCCGCGCCGACCAGGCCACCGATGCTGAACAGGCCATGGAAACCCGACATCAACGGGCGCGCCGCGCGGCGCTCCACCTCCACCGCATGCGCGTTCATCGCCACGTCCACCGCACCCAGCGCCACGCCGAAATACAACAAGGCCCCCGCCAGTGCCAACGTGCCGGGCGCCAGCGCCAGCAACGGCAGCGCCAGGCAAAGCATCAACCCGCCCACCCCGATCACGCGGCGACTGCCGAAGCGATGGGTAAGCAACCCCACCACCGGCATCGCCACCATCGAGCCGCCACCGAATGCCAGCAGCACCAGCCCCAGCTCGGCATCACCCAGGCCCAGCCGCGTCTTGGCGTAGGGCACCATCGGCGCCCACGCCGCCATGCCGATGCCGGACACCAGGAAGATCAGGCGCGTGGCGAGGACCGCCGACGAAAGCTCATGGCGATGCTTCGCCAACAGGAAATCATCACTCGTGTGCACGACAGACTCGCGTAACTCAATGCGCATAAATGTAAACAATCATGCATAAACGCGCAATGACCCGGACCGCCGGCGCACCACCAACGCTCGCTCAATGGCGCTGGACGGCCGTGGCATAATGCGCGGTCACCATCGGAAACGCATGCCGTCATGAGTCGTCGCCTGCTCGTCACCCACGCCCTGCCCTACGCGAACGGTCCGCTGCACCTGGGCCACATGCTGGGCTACATCCAGGCCGACATCTGGGTGCGTGCGCAGCGG
>Ga0207667_10006536_pt1 | contig 14097 bp, 15 predicted proteins | sample KBSCornC52_FD_184301 | JGI IMG/M metagenome (GOLD analysis project Ga0207667, IMG submission 184301) | Corn rhizosphere microbial communities from Kellogg Biological Station, Michigan, USA - KBS Corn C5-2 (SPAdes) (version 2) | ecosystem: Host-associated > Plants > Roots > Rhizosphere > Soil ... | reverse complement strand
TGTGCTGGCAGGCACTGCGTGCATCGACTCTAGTCCACATGTACCGCCCGACAAACGAGCGGGTACCCCGAATTCGAGGCCTCCGATGCGATTGCCTGTGCAGCCAAGATAGCAGCGGCTCCAGAAGTGGTCGACAGAAGTGCCCCTCCTTTCTCGTGGATGGTCAGCATAGCGCGAATGGCCTCCCTGCGACTCAGACCCACGTGCGCAGAAAGCATAGACACGACGAACTCCATCGGAGTCGTGTCATCGTTGAGAACTTCCACCCCGCACTTGAATCCCGGTGGAACGAAGCCGGCCAACGACAGCAACGAGGTCTCCGGCGGCAGCACCAGGGACGACGGCACCGCGTTCGATGCAGAAAGTGTGATGGCGGCAGGACGCCCTATCTTTCTGAGATACCGTTCCACAAAACCGACCACGAGCACCACAACCACCAGCCCGATCAGAACTCCACCAGGTTCATGCAAGAAGACTCCGAACGCGGAGTTGGGCCTCAGCTCGTACGTCAGCGGAATGCCCAACAGCGCCAGCGTCAGAACCGCGTAGAGAACAAGTCCGGACCCCGTGATTTTCGCCGCGAAGGGATGAGCAGATCGGTTTCGCAACCAACGACGGGCCAACCATCGAAGGGCAAAGAAAAGCGCCATCGGGCCAAACACGAAGATCACGAGAAGCATGGAAAGGATCAGAGCCATACGGGTTTACTATGGACCGTGAAAATCGTAAAAGCTGGTGAGCATCAGCGCAGTGCCCGCGTACCACAGAGACCCCATCGCCATGCACACCACCACGATGCGCAACAACCGCACATCGGTTCGTGGTAACAATTTCAATGTAAGTTGGCCCAGTCGATTCGGGTTCATGGGTCGTCTAGCGATCTAACCCTTACCGCTGCGCGTTACAGTCGCATCCCAAGCCAGATCACCGCTTCAGTCGCCCAGCTCACCACAGGCCGAAGAAGCTTTGACCAAAATAAGCCCGCTCTGGATTCCACGGCAGCCCTGTCATAATGAGCGAGCTCATCGTCATATGTCGACCTGATGGCCGAAACCGCCGCCAGATCTAACGAGCTCAAGACTGCCACCTGAGCTTGGAGATGCCGCAGAACAACTGATTCGACGGCGACTGTTGTCGCGGCTATTGAAGCGCGTCCGCAAGAGCCCGTAATCAAGCCTAAAGCAAATCCTCCAATGCCGCAGAGCCTGTAGCTTCGACAGCGATGGCGACGACGCCGGGCGAGCTCAGCCTCGAAGATTGCGCGGTGTCGCTTTTCGTGCTCCAGAAACTCTCGTAAGGCAGACTTCAGATCGGACTTCCGCCACCAGGATGCGAGCAGCTGCGCGCGATAGATGTTGACCGCACCGTGCTCACCAGCGTGGTTGACCTTGATGATTCGGTCTCCAAGCGTCTCGTCAGCAATTTGTCGCGCGATTACTTCCATGACACGCAATTTGTCGGAACGGCAGCCGCTAATGCGGCGTTTGAGAAACCACTACCCCGAGCTGTCGCTCGAGTTCTGGTAGAGAGGATTGGACAGTATCCCAGACGATACTCAGATCAATGTCAAAGTAGCCGTGCGCCATTCGGTTGCGCATGCCGCGCATTTGCGCCCAGGGGATCTCGGAATGGGCAGTCGCGAAATCCTTTATGCTCAGTAACGATCCGAGAAGCGGCCTCGCCGATCGTTATCAGATTGAGAACAACTGCCTGTTGAGTACGCCGGTCTTTGATGAAATCGTCCTTTGAGGCGCCGGCGACATATGCGCGTGCCAGCCGTACGGCTTCCAACATGTGCGAAAGATAGTCGGCGAGTCGCAGACGCGATTCGTCGCTGGTCATACCGGGACGGCTTCGCTCAATACCCGCTCGCGCGACCGCTTCGGGAGGTCCCCGGGGGTCAAAAGGTCTACCGGCACGCCGAGTAACTCTTCCAAAGCGATCTGCAGTCCTCCCAAGTCAAAGAGGGTAGTGCCCGGCAATGGATCGACAATAATATCGAGGTCGCTACTATCGGTGTCCCGCCCGCGCAATACGGAGCCGAACACGCGCGGATTGATCGCGCGCGCCTGCTGCACGAGGCGCCGGATCTCGTCTCTGTGGAGTTTCAATGCGCTAGACGGTCTCACGGGTGCATCCAGTTTCCTGATGTAGCTATTTTACCCTCGTGGAGCACGCGTCCCGGAATTGATAAATACATTTTAGTTCAAAGACTTACATCAAGCGCCGCTTTCCTGGCGCGCCCGCCACATCCCCTCGCCAAGCGACCGATCTGCTGGCGGCGCCCTGCTCCGACCGCAAGACGCCAGGGATCCCAGGGCGTCGACGCTCGCCGCAACTGCCTGAATCTGAAGGACGTACTTGCTATAAAGCTCGAAGCAGCCCCCGCTACCACATGTCCCCAGGCCGTCCACGAGCGCGGCTACGTTTTGATTTCAATGGGCCATGAATCCGCCGTCCGGGAGCGGATCGAGCCTGATCTTTTCCGCCGAACCATTTCCGCAGAAAGACGCGCGCTTTGCTCGCGGCGTTTGGATCGCCATCCAGGCCGAGAACGAGCTGTCGGCGATATAGCTCTGCCCACGGGGCAGCGTTGCGAAAAGCTTCGAGAGCGGTCGGCTGGATGCGCCGTGACTGTATTGCAATTCGCGCCACTGACCGGGGGAGCTCTACGCGAGCGGTGTGGGCATCGCCCTCGGATATCTCAACTACGCAACCGGGGATGAGAGCTTCTTTCACGAACCAACATCGCTCCCGGGCTGATTTAGCGTACCGGCGATCTGGTCAAGGAAACTACCCCGGGGGTGCTGGAGTTCATTGGCCGCACGGATAGCCAGAAGTCTTGCCGCGGTCCTGCCTCGATGCATGATACCGGACCGGCTCGTGCGCACAACGCTGCCGATCTCCAGAAACGGCAAGATCGATCGCAGAGCCACGCGTGGCTCGTCTTGCTGACAAAGGGACAGCAGATGACCAAAGACGTAATTCGCAGAACCATCCTGGACGTGTTCCGGCGACGGGATCTGATGCAGGGCATCGACGAAGACGCGGACTTCTTCGACCTGGGCAAATATGGCCTCGTACTCGTCTGCGGCACGGATAGATATGGACGCAACCGGGTCCTCGCCAGCAACTTGCGTGGCAGACCCTTCATTCCCTACGATCGCTGATGTAGGCACCACATCATGGAGAGACGCATGCCACAGTCGCTTCCCCCGGGATCACGCCGCAGCGGCGCCACCAACAAAGTCCTCGACCAATACACACACCTCATGCAGCTCGATCATCCTGACTTCGTCTGGATGAACTACGGCCTGGCTTGTCACGATTATTCTTGGATCCGGAGCGATCTCGACAAACGGTGGAAGTTTCAGGTCAGTCTGGCCAGGTTTACGGTCAGGGGGGTCGACATCAGCGGTGCGCGCGTGCTCGATACAGGCTCAGGACGCGGCGGCAACTGCTCCTACCTGGTGCGGTACCATCAGCCCAAACAAGTCATCGGCCTGGATCAGAGCGCTTTGCAGGTCAACTGGTGCAACAAACGCTTCAAGGACGAGGGGATCAACTTCGTCGCAGGCGACGCACAGGACATTCCATTCCCGGACGAGGCATTCGACGTCGTTACCAACATCGAATCCGCTTCTATTTATCCTGATAAGAGCCGCTTCTATGCTCAGGTACACCGGGTTCTGGCGCCCCGGGGATACTTCTGCCACTCGTGCAACTATGCCAACGTGCCGTACATTGAAAATGAGCTGCAGCGTGCCGGTTTTGCCATCCTCGAGCGCGAGGATATCACCGAGCGTGTCATACAGGCATTGGTGGAAAATGACGAAAATTTTCGTTTGCTGCTCACACAGATCGCCGGCACCCCGGCCGCCATGACTTTTGCCATGGGTCTACACACCACACTGACGCACCACATACCCAAGGTGTTCACCTCAGAGCATCGCTACATGTCGTGGGTCCTGCGCAAGGTATCCTGACTTGCGATGACGCCGCTATTTCAGATTCCGCACCATCATTGTCCCGACTGTGCCAGCAGCCATTCGTAAGCCGGAAGCACCTCGATATGGGGTACATGTTGGACCTCGCTCACCGCATCACGATCAAGCACCAGAATGAGTTGGCGTGCGTGAGGATGCTCCTTGGCTGCAGCCTCGAGCGCTCGAACCTCGCGCGCAAGGATGTCCTGTGATTGAAGGTTCGCGCAGACCTGGATCAATTCTTCGCCGGCACCTCGGTAGCGGGCTAGGAAGTCCACCTCAAATCCATCGGCGGTCTTGACGTAACCAATCTCGGAGCGACGTCGCTCGAGTTCGTTGAACACCGCAGTTTCGAGTGCGTGGCCGGTATTAGCTCGGCCGCTGGCGTCAAACGCGCGAATGAGACCAGGGTCCACAGGATAGATCTTGCGCGCATTGCTATTTCGCTGGCGTTCAGAGTCGGTTGCCACCGGCACGGCACTGAGAAGGAAGGCATCCACGAGATGCCCTAACATTGCGTTGACCGCATCGCGGGCAACGCCATGACCTTGCGACTTCAAGTCGTGAGTCAATCGATGAACGCTGAAGCTTCCCACTGGGTTACGCAGGCAGTGGCGCACCAACCAGCGCAAGGCTGTCACTTGCGAAATCTCAAACCGCTCCACCACATCGCGGAACAAGACCGAGTCCACGTAACTTTGCAGAAGTTCGACTTGCAGTGCGGCGGTAAGACTCTGAGCCTCCGGGAAACCGCCACCAGCAAGAAACTCGCGAAATCGTTTCTCAACCGATGAGCGCTGAGCCGCGGTCCACTGCCGTGCTGGCTTTTGCGGCTCTTCATTGCGGTGTCGTAAAAACTCGCGAAAACTGAACGGTCGGATGACTGTTTCCATCCCGCGTCCGCGCAGTGAGGTGTGTACTTCCCGCGAGAGCATTCGTGCTGAGGAGCCAGATACGACGAACTCGACCCGCTCGGAATCCATGGCTCGTCGAATGAAACGCTCCCATTCGGGTACGAGTTGGATTTCATCCAACAGCCAAAGCACGCTCTGACGGCCGCGCAGCGCTGGATAGCGCCGATAGAACTCCTCCAGCAGGAACCCGAGCTACTCGACCCCTATTCCGACTAGCCGGTCGTCATCAAAGCTGAGATAAAGAGCCTGTTCTGGCGGCAGCCGCGCGCGGCGCTCTGCGAGGAGCTGGCGCAGATACGTGGTCTTGCCTGCGCGGCGCATTCCTATGACCGCATGCGTCTTGCCAGGTATTCCCGACAGCTTGGCGTCGCGCACAGTGACTTCGGCGGGAAGGCTGGGCTCGAGCGCGGCATTCAGCCGCTCCTCCAGCACAGGGTGTAATGGCATAGGTAGGAGACCCGATTATCTGGATCTAGTTCAAGGCCAGAAGTGAAGTCGGATGAGGCTGACTGCCAATTCGAATTCTTTCGGTTCAGTGACTTCCAAGGCGCCCTCCTACCCTGGGTCTTGCATAACTTATCGCACTGCTCGCGCGTGATGTCGCCGCCCATGCACGCCAACCCGAGGTGCGGCGTTCCAGCCTCGAAACTGGTCTTCCAACCCCCGAATCGGAGCATTCATTGAATACTCGAGCCCGGCCGTGGAGTACGCAATATCTTGCTCTCCCATGCGACTCAACGACATTCCTCTCCTTGGCGGGATACACACCTTCTTCCACGTGATCTCCTGCGCCATCCAGATGGCCCCCAGGAAAGACACGCTCTCTCACTTGCGCTGGGGCAGTGCGTCGCATGCGACGAACGGTCGTCCCGCCAGGGGAGCCCTGGATCGACGCAGAGCAATGCCCTGCGCAAAAGGAGACGTATGAGTGTTCTTGTCGAGAGTCGCAGGCTGAGCAAGGTCTACCAACGAGGGAAGGAAAAGATCGAGGTACTTCATCAAGTCAACCTCGATATCAAGGCGGGGGACTTTCTCGCACTGATGGGCCCGTCAGGCTCAGGCAAGACCACCTTGCTGAATCTGATCGGCGGCCTGGATACCCCGACCGAAGGAACACTCAGTGTGGCGGGTCAACGGATCGATAACCTTGGGGAGAGTGCGCTCGCACGGTGGCGGGCCAAGCACGTCGGTTTCGTGTTCCAGTTCTACAACCTGCTACCGATGTTGTCCGCCAGGAAGAATGTCGAGTTACCACTGTTGTTGACACGACTCAGCGGCGCGCAACGCAAACGCAACGCAACAGTCGCGCTCGAGTTGGTCGGGCTGTCCGAGCGTTCGGCCCACAAGCCCAGCGAGCTCTCAGGCGGCCAACAGCAGCGCGCCTCCATCGCCCGCGCGATCGTCTCCGATCCCACGCTTCTGGTATGCGATGAGCCCACAGGCGATCTCGATCGACAGTCGGCCGAGGATATTCTGACACTCCTGCAGCAGCTCAACCGTGATCACGGCAAAACGATCATCATGGTGACGCACGATCCGAAGGCCGCCGAATACGCCCGTCACGTGTTGCATCTCGATAAGGGCACGCTGGTCGAGCGGCCGCAGGCGGCGCTTGCGTGAAATACTTCCACCTCTTGTGGACGGCGCTCTTCAGGCGTAAGACCCGTACGCTGTTCACCCTGCTGTCCGTGGTCGCCGCGTTCTTGTTGTTCGGGTTGCTGAACTCGGTGCGCACGGCCTTCGCCAACGTCGGTGGCGATGTGGCCGGGGTCGACCGCTTGGTGACGATGTCCAAGCTCAGTTTCACCGTCTCGCTCCCGAAGAGCTTGTTGCCCCGCATTCAGACGGTGCCTGGCGTGGCCGCGGTGTCATACGCGAACTGGTTTGGAGGATTCTACCAGGATCCTAAGAACTCCTTTCCCAACGAGGCGGTGGCTGAGAATTTTCTCGATCTCTTTCCGGAGTTTGTTTTGCCGGACGAGCAACGCGAGGCCTTCAGACGCACCCGCAGCGGCGCCGTAATAGGCGCAAGCCTCGCACGGCGCTTTCACTGGAAGATCGGTGACAAGATTCCCTTGCAGGCGACCGCTTTTCCGCAAAAAAACGGTTCCAACACCTGGACGTTCGACCTGGTGGGCATTTTTCACGGGCGCGACCCGCAAACCCAGGAGGGCATCCTGTTCTTCCATTGGGACTATTTCAATGAGGCGACTCAGTTTGGCGGCGGGAACAGTGTCGGCTGGTACGAGGTGAAGCTCGCGGACCGCAAGCAGGCGGACCCGGTCGCGCAGCGGATCGACGCGCTGTCCTTTGACTCCGATCACGAGACCAAGACGCAAACCGAGCAGTCGGTCACCGCCGCACTGGTCAGCCAGTTCGCCGACATCGGACTGATCGTTGGAGCGATTATGGGCGCGGTGTTCTTCACCTTAGTGCTGTTGACGGGTAACACGATGGCGCAGGCCGTGCGCGAGCGCATTCCGGAGCTCGCGGTGCTCAAGACCATCGGGTTTTCCAACGTCAGCATTCTTGTCCTGGTACTGGGAGAGGCCGTGCTGATGCTGTTTCTCGGGGGTGCAACTGGGATGGCTCTGGCCTCGGTTATCGTCGACATTGTGCGGCAGAAACTCGGCAGCAGCATCCCGCTGGCATCGCTGGCGGGTTCCACCTGGCTGTTGGGGGTGGCTTTCATGGTAGCAATCGGGCTGATCGTCGGCGCCTTGCCGGCGCTGCGCGGCATGCGATTGCGCATCGTGGAAGCGCTGGCGGGTCGCTGACCTCATTCCAGGGCGAAGTCAATTCACGCGCGAAGGGCTGACATGTTAGGCAGGCTCGGCTTCTGGATGGTGATGGCGCTGGCAGTGGTCGGGCCGGTTTTGTTATTGACGTACATGCCCTGGTGGGCTCTGCTCGCGACGCTACTGTTGCTGGCGGCATGGATGGCGTCGACACGCATTGGTCAACAGTCATGGTCTGTAACGCAGGTCGGCATCGCAACCATTCCGCAGCGGTTAGGCTCCTCTTCGGTGGTCGTGATCGGCATCGCGGGGGTTGTCGGCGTGTTGATCGCCGTTTTGGCGATGGCAGCCGGCTTTGAGACGACATTGCGAGAGACAGGCACGGATGACACGGTTGTCGTCACGCGTGCCGGGGCTCAGACAGAGCTCAATTCGGTCATCGACCAAGATACCGCAGCCGTCGTCACGCAAGCCAAGCAGGTGTTGCACAACGCGGCGGGGCAGCCGATCGCCTCTCCAGAGCTGGTTGTCATAGCATCGCTGCCGAAAAAGAGCGACGGTCTTGATGCCAACGTGGAAATACGCGGTGTAGGTCAGCGCGCCTGGGAACTGCGCCCCGGTGTCAAAGTCATCGCCGGGCGCAAGTTCACGCCGGGTCTGCGTGAGCTCATCGCGGGCAAGCGGGCCGTCGGGCAGTTCAAGAATTTGCAGATCGGCTCCTCCATGAAGCTCAACGGGCAGCTATGGACCCTGGTGGGCGAGTTCGACTCCGCAGACGCCCACAATTCGGAAATCTGGGGTGACGCCGATGTGGTGGCCTCGGCCTATCGCCGTGGCGGCACCAGAACCTCGGTGAACATGAAGTTGACCGACCGCGGGGAGTTCGAGGCGCTCAAAGCCGCTCTTACGACTGATCCCCGGATCAAGGTGGATGTCAGTACCACGCGCGATTATTACAACCGGCAGTCCGAGAATCTGACGCGGGCGATCCGCATACTTGCCATTACGGTAGGCATCATTATGGCGGTGGGAGCGGTGTTTGGAGCTCTCAATACCATGTACGCAGCCGTGGCGACCCGCGCCCGGGAGATCGCGACCTTGCGGGCCATCGGCTTTCGAGGACTGCCGGTCATTGTTTCGGTGCTATTCGAGACCATGTTGTTGGCGGTTCTCGGCGGCACGCTCGGGGCGGGACTGGCCTGGGCTATCTTTGACGACTACACCGCCTCCACACTCTCGAACTTCAGTCAGATCGTATTCGCGTTCAACGTGACCCCAGGGCTGCTGTGGAACGGGCTGAAATGGGCACTGGCGATAGGCTTTATCGGCGGTTTGTTTCCAGCCGTGCGCGCGGCTCGTGTGTCAGTGACAGCGGGCCTGCGTGAGCTGTAGACCCGGGATGCCACATCCTGCGCTAGCGCTCGCTCTGTTGCAAAGCTCACGTCTCGCCAGGTGAGAAGTCGCGCGCGACCTGAACGCCCACGCGGGGATGGTGGGGCCATCACGTAACCAGGCCAATACTCCAGGGATAGCTCGGCAACGAGAGCCGATCAGCGACCATCGGCTTCAGAAGAAGATTTGACGCACCCGGAATTCCGGCCAACCGTGTCAACTGGTTGCGTATGACAAGGCCCAGGCGAGTACGCGGTGCGAACCATCCGCCCAGACGCAGTGCCGAGCGCTGTTTTCGGTCCATGAACGCCTTGAGGTGTCGCTCATAAGCTCGAAAGGCGCGCTCCGGCTCGCCGCCACTCGCCGCGAGCTCTCCGGCGAGCACATAAGCGCCCGCCATCGCGAATGAGGCGCCCTCACCAGCGAGAAGCGAGGGACAGTAGGCTGCATCCCCAAGCAACACGATAGGGCCGGTTGACCACGTCGGCATGCGGATCTGGCAAACGGAATCAAAGTACAAGTCTTCGCTTCGTTCGAGTGCCGCGATGATCGCCGGCACCTCCCAGCCCATACCGGAAAGGGCTTCTGCCAGGAAGCCTCGCGCGTCCTGCGGCGAACCTATCAGCCTGTTGTTCATCACCTCGTCGGCCAAGACTATGAAGAACACGGAGCTTGTGCCGCGAAGAGTGCATCGGACGACTTGGCGACCTGGCACCGTGCGGCTCAGATAAACACCCGGGTCCCTATGTTCGTAGCCTTCGGCCGTGAAAGCGGCCGCCCAGTACCCGAGCGAGCGCACGAAGCCTGTCTGCGCGCCAAACGCCAATTCACGCACGTTCGAGTGAATACCATCCGCGCCGACTACTGCATCAAACACCCGCGCGGGCTGTCGCTCGAATTCCGCGAGCACCCCGTGATCGCACCGCCGCAGCGTAGTCACCCGATCACCGAAGATGATCTCCGCGCTGTCCTCGAGCGCCGCACACAGCTCCCAAACCAGGTCGCCCCTGAGGAGGCTCACATAACGGCCGCCAAGGGCCTCGCGGAGCGAGTCGGTACTGAGGACCGCCTCTGAGTGTCCCACCTCATCTAAGAGGCGGATCTCGCGAATGTCGTAGCCGAGCCGGTGAAGATCGGCGCACAAGCCCATGCGCTCAGCCACGGTGTACCCAACACCCCAGAAGTCGATCATATATCCGCCGGTGCGCAACTGCGGCGAGCTTTCTACGATAACCGGCTTGACGCCGGCCCTGACCAGCCAATAAGCCAGAGTCAATCCCGCGACGCCGCCGCCGGATATCAAAATGCTCTGCGCCATCATATGCTCCCGCGCGGTTACGGTGGCGAGGGTCGTGTCGGCCGCGGCACCTCATCGAGGCGGAAGGCAGACCAAGGCTTCCAACGACCAGCTGGACTTATGATCCTTTGACCACCACAAAGTTCATCCAGCTCCAAACTTTCAACTCGAGATCGAAGGGCCGGATGATGAGGGCCCCTGCCCGACTTCTGCGGCATATCTCTTGCTCCACAGCGAGCGTGGATGCGCAGCTCAATGCTCCCCCTGGCGCTCCTGACCCGAGTAGACGCCGATTCCTGACTTTCGCCACGGTCGGGGTGGGGGCAGTCGGCACCCTTTTCGTCACGATTCCCTTCATCGAGTCATGGCTCCCCTCCGAGCGCGCCCGCGCTCTGGGGGGCCCGACCCAGGTCGATCCCCGCAAGATCGACCCGGGTCAGATGATCATCGTGAACTGGCGCCGGAAACCGATCTACATCGTACGCCGCACACCCCAGATGTTGACACTGCTAGGCAATCACAACGACCGGTTGAAAGATCCGCAGTCAGACAACTCCGATCAACCTCCCTATGCCAAAAACCCGCAACGCTCGCGCGAGCAGGCGCTATTCGTGACGATCGGCATCTGCACCCACCTTGGTTGCCTGCCCAAACCGCGCTTTGAGCCAGGGCAGCCGCCGCTGGGAGCCAACTGGCCGGGTGGCTTCTTTTGTCCTTGTCATGGGTCCCGATTCGATCTCGCCGGAAGGGTGTTCGAGGGCTCTCCAGCCTCGGTGAATCTGGTGATTCCCCCCTACACCCTCAGCCCAGAGCGGCTCACCATTGGGGTGGGCTGATCCACGCCCAAGCCGCGCCGCGTTGAAGAACTGGAACACGATAGCGAGCGAGCACGCCTGATCGGATCCGGGGGTGTGGCCAACCGGCGGCTACGATGTCCGCACATGCGCTCGTCGTCAGTGCCACCGCACCGAGCTGCATGCGCCCGCCGCACCCAGCCGCCAGGCTCGCGATGAGCTCACCTCTTCCATTGCCTGTCCTGCTGCAACGCTCCGGGAGCGTACCAGGACGTGCTTCACTCGCATTCACCCAGACAGCTCGTGACGTTGAACTGAGCGCGGAGCTTCCGCAGCAGTGCCGAAGCCAATCCCGGTGCGCCAGAGGAGTGCGGATGCAGGCCTTCTCGAGTCGGGTGACAACCCGAATGCATCCTTCATCAGCTCGGAAGAACAGTACATCCTCTGTTGCAATCAGCTTGCTGCTCTTGCCCAGCGACGCGGTTATCCACGGGATGCCTCCACTGCGCGCAGCGCGGAAGCCCTGGCGGATCAAATTGCCACGACCCTTCACCAATGCTGCCCATTGAAACCTCCTGCCGCGCTCACTTCTTGAACCCCTTCGCCACCAGATAAACCTCGCGCGACTCTTTGCGTGAGGCCTCGGGTTTGCGGATGGTCACTTTCACGAAATGCTTCCGCAACTCCTTCAGGTACTCATCCGACCCCGAGCCCTGAAACATCTTGGCAGCGAAGGTCGCACCAGGCTTCAAGGTCTTACAAACGGTATCGAGCGCTAGCTCCAGAAAATAGATCGACCTTCCCTGGTCGGCTGATTCGATGCCGGAGATGTTCGGCGCGATGTCAGAAACGATGAGATCGAACTTCGCGCCGGCGAGCCAGTCGAGCACCTGCTGCACGACGGTCTCATCAGTGAAATCGCCCTGAATGAAATCGACATTCTTCAACCCATCCATGGGCAGGATGTCCGTGGCCAACACACGCCCTTTCTCGCCGACGAGCTTGCCGGCCACCTGCGACCAGCCGCCGGGCGCGGAGCCCAGATCCATGACCCGCATGCCGGGACGAATCAACTTGTCCTTCTCATTCAGCTCGATCAGCTTGTATGCCGAGCGCGAACGATAACCGTCCTTCTGCGCCCGCTTGACGAAGGGGTCACTGAGGTGTCGCGACAGCCAGCTGGCACTGCTTTTGGTTCGGGCCATCTTTCGGAGGGTTACGCGCTAAAATTGGGAGATTCTACTGCCCTTCCGCCGGATTTACCGGCCAGGATGTCACTTGATTCGCATTACCGAGTTGCCGCTGCCGCTCGATTACACGCCCGAGGCACTGCGTCAGGCCATTTCGAAGCGCCTTAACGTCGCGGCGGCCGAACTGGTCGATATCGCTCTGTTCAAGCGCAGCTACGACGCGCGCAAGAAAAAAAGCGGAATCCTGTTCATCTGCACCGTCGATGTCACGCTGCGCGATGAAGCCGCCGTAATAAAGCGCTTCGCGCGGGATCGACAGGTGAGCGTCGCGCCGGATACGAGCTATCACCCGGTTGTCCCACGTCGCCCCGCTGGCGCTTCGCGGGATTCCCTTCGCTCCGCCGCGGTTGCGCTCGCTCCGGCGGAACTCAAAGAACGTCCCCTGGTCGTCGGATTCGGTCCCTGCGGACTGTTCGCGGCACTGCTGCTCGCACAAATGGGCTTCAAACCCATCGTGCTGGAACGAGGACGCGATGTACGACGCCGCACACGCGACACCTGGGCGCTGTGGCGGCAGAACACGCTGACGCCCGAATCGAACGTTCAGTTCGGCGAAGGCGGAGCGGGCCTGTTCTCCGACGGCAAGCTCTATAGCCAGATCAAGGACCCGAAATTCTACGGCCGCAAGGTGATGCACGAGTTCGTGCGCGCCGGTGCGCCGGCGGACATTCTCTACGTCAGCAAGCCTCACATCGGCACCTTTCGGCTGACGGGTGTCGTGTCGACGATGCGCGAAGAAATCATCTCGCTCGGCGGTGAGGTGCGCTTCGAGAGCAAGGTCACCGATCTGCTGATCGAAGCGGGTCAGATCGAAGGCGTGGCGCTCGCGAGCGGCGAGACACTGCACAGCCGTCACGTCGTGCTCGCCCTCGGGCACAGCGCCCGCGATACCTTTCGCATGCTGGAGCGGCGACAGGTGTATCTCGAGGCCAAACCCTTTTCCATCGGCTTTCGTATCGAGCATCCGCAGTCAATGATCGACGCCGCACGCCTCGGGAGTTTCGCGGGTCACCCGGAGCTGGGCGCCGCTGACTACAAACTCGTACATCACGCCCGCAATGGGCGTTCGGTTTACAGCTTCTGCATGTGCCCTGGCGGCACTGTGGTTGCCGCCACCTCCGAGCCGGAGCGCGTGGTCACCAATGGTATGAGCCAGTATTCGCGCAACGAGCGCAATGCCAACGCCGGCATCGTGGTCGCAATCAATCCCGAACCGGATTTCCCCGGCGGACCGCTCGCCGGCGTTGCGTTACAGGAAGCGTTGGAATCCACGGCCTATGTATTGGGCGGTAGCAACTACTGCGCACCCGGCCAATTGGTCGGCGATTTCCTGCGCGGCGTCGGCTCGACTCAGCTCGGTGGAGTCACTCCTTCATATACACCGGGCGTGCGGCTGGGCAATCTGTCCCCTGCACTGCCGGCTTACGCCATCGATGCCATCCGTGAGGCATTGCCAGCTTTCGGCAAACAAATCCGCGGCTTCGATCGTGACGACGCCGTATTGACCGGTGTGGAAACCCGCACCTCATCTCCCGTGCGGATTACGCGCGACGCGGATTCGCTGCAGAGTCTCAACGTGCGCGGCCTCTATCCTTGTGGTGAAGGCGCGGGCTACGCCGGCGGCATCCTTTCGGCTGGCGTCGATGGCATCAAAGTGGCCGAAGCAGTTGCGCGGGACCTGTCGTGAAGTTCGAAGACATCAAAAAACTCCATCAGAAGAAGTTCC
>Ga0207667_10006534_pt1 | contig 14099 bp, 16 predicted proteins | sample KBSCornC52_FD_184301 | JGI IMG/M metagenome (GOLD analysis project Ga0207667, IMG submission 184301) | Corn rhizosphere microbial communities from Kellogg Biological Station, Michigan, USA - KBS Corn C5-2 (SPAdes) (version 2) | ecosystem: Host-associated > Plants > Roots > Rhizosphere > Soil ... | reverse complement strand
CTCTACGCGCGCGCGGGAATCTACAGCGAAGACGGAGTCGCTTACGTCGACAATCACATCCGCTTTGCGCTGTTGAACCAGGCCGCGCTCGAAATCGGCCGCAGTATTTTTCGGCCCGACATTTTCCATGCGCACGATTGGCCCGGCGGGCTACTGGCTCCCTATCTGCGCGAGAACCATGGTTCAGATCCGGACTTCATGGGCGTCAAAACGATCATCACGATTCACAACCTGGGATATCAGGGCAACTTTCCCGCTGCCGCCATCGACGATCTGGGGCTCAGTCCGGCGCTGTTTCATCCGAACGGACTGGAATTCTGGGGAGAGCTAAGTTTTCTCAAAGCCGGCATCGTGTGGTCGGACGCCATTACCACGGTGAGCCCCACCTATGCTCGAGAGATCCAGACTCTTGAATACGGACATGGACTGGATGGCGTGCTGCGCGAGCGCGCCGCGAAAATCACTGGGATACTCAACGGCGTCGATTACGGCGAGTGGAGCCCCGACACCGATCCTCATCTGCGCCACCGGTATTCGGCACAGGATCTCTCGGGTAAGCGGCTGGCGAAACGCGCGCTACTCGAAGAAGTGGGACTGCCGCTGAATGAGACGCGGCCACTGATCGGGATCGTCTCGCGTTTCGCTGGACAAAAGGGTTTTGATCTATTGGAGGAGATTGCACCCGAGCTGGCGACGATGAATTTTGCCATGGCCGTGCTTGGTTCGGGCGAAGCCCCCATTGAGGAGATGTTCCGGACCATGGCGGAGTCGTATCCGGAAAAATTCGCGGTTCAGGTTGGCTACGACGAAGGTCTCGCGCACCGCATCGAGGCCGGCGCCGACATGTTCCTGATGCCTAGCCGGTACGAGCCTTGCGGCTTAAGTCAGATGTATAGTTTGCGCTACGGGACGGTGCCGATCGTGCGCGCGACGGGAGGGCTCGAAGATACCGTGGACGAACTTACCGGCTTCAAGTTCACCGAGTACACGCCGGAGGCGCTACTTGAAGCAATGCGCGAGGCGTTAGCTGCCTGGTCCGACCGTCCGGGCTGGCTGGAGCGAATGCGCCGCGGTATGGCAAAGGATTTTTCGTGGGATGCCGCGGCGGTCCAGTATCAGCGCCTGTACCGCAGCCTGTAGGGCGCGACAGGAAACAGCGCGCGCGTTCCCCTGCGGGTTCGTGCGACTATAGAGTTGTAGTTACGGGCCCGCTGATTTTGGCATCTCTCGCATCGTCCGGTACAATCCGCTCCCTTTCGACTCCTGCCGCGATTCGCAGCTCAGCCCATTCGAAAGGCAGACCATGAAAAATATCTTTGTAGGAAATCTGAGCTTCACCGCGACCGAAGACGCCGTGCGGTCGATGTTCGAAGTTTACGGAGCCGTCGAGCGCGTCAGTATCGTCACGGACCGCGATACGGGACAGCCGAAGGGATTCGGTTTTGTCGAAATGACGAACGACGCCGAAGCGGAACGGGCCATCGCGGCGCTCAACGGCACCGAGCTCAACGGACGCGCGCTCACCATCAACGAAGCGCGGCCGAAAACCGAGCGCACCGGTGGTGGCGGCTACGGTGGCGCCCGCCGCGGCAACCGCTACTAGCGTGGTTCAAAATCACATGGCAAAAGTACACGAATACATCCTGGTGGCGGTGGATGGGACTTGTGGCGTCACCAAATCCAACGGCCCCATTTGCTTCCAGCAATCGCGCCAGGAAGTAGGCGGACACTTTGAAGCCTACGACCCGCAACTGGGAGATGGGTATACGGCTCAAGTAAACGAAGACGGGCGGCGCTTCAAAGCCAACGCTCTGTTCGACGACGTGGCCGGCAACGTATTGATCGGCCGCGCGCATGGCGCCGAAATGTGGGGCTTGAGCGTGGAACAGCGCGCGGAAGTCCTGACGCTCTTAAAAACCAAGCGCTAAGTATTCAGATGAGGACGGTAAGCGCGGACCGCGCTTCGATCGATTACTGGCAGGATTACGGCGCCGGCCGGCAGGTGCTCAAAAGCCACTTCGGCATCCGGGTGTGGCAGGACCGCTGCTGCGCGATTACCAATGTGGCCGCCGAAACCCCCAGCCTGTTCGGAGAGCCGCACGCGATTCCGGTAGATCTTTCGACGGGTGCCGGCCAGCATAGCCTCTCGAATGTGGTGAGCGAGCACATGAACCATCACCCTGAATCCGATCTGATGGCCGTGCTCACCGGCAAAAAAGCCTTCCACGAAGCCTTGGAATAGCGCGCTTGGAATCTCACGCAGTGGCTTCGGGTACTTGTGATATTTCATCCGGCTGGCCGGGGTTCTGGTTGTAATCTCACTCGGCGTGGCTCCGGTTCTTATTGAAATCTCACCGGCGTGGCCTCGGGTTCTGGTTGTAATCTCATTCGATGTGGCCCCGGTTCGCGACGGGTAAAGCGTGACGTCGCCGCGGCAAGGCGCCGGTGCACACTGGCTGGGTCCCGACGCACTGGGCCGCCTCGCTTGCTAGACTATAAAAACGCATGCCCTGTGGTGAGCAGCAGCTTCGCGAAGACATCGTCGGCGCGGGCCGCATGATGTATGAGCGTGGATGGATCGCGGCCAACGACGGCAACCTGACGGCGCGCCTGGATGGTGAACGCATCCTGGCGACCCCCGCAGGGGTTTGTAAGGGCCGCATGCGTCCCGAGGATCTCATTGTGTGCGACGGCGCCGGAAACAAAATTTCAGGTTCGGGCGAACGCACCACTGAGATGGCGATGCACGTCGCAGTCTATACTACGCGGCCCGATGTTCACGCCGTGGTGCATGCCCATCCGCCGATATCCACCGGATTCGCGGTGGCCGGGCGCGCGCTGAATCTGGGGTTGATGCCGGAGTTGATTGTCTCGATGGGGTCGGTTCCTTTGGCCGACTACGGCCTCCCGGGAACCCCGGCCCTGGTGGATGGGATGCTACCCTACGTCCCGAAATTCAACGCGATTCTGCTCGCCAACCACGGCGCTGTGTGCTACGGCGTAAGCGTCTCGCAGGCGTACGCCCGCATGGAAACGCTGGAGCACCTCGCGCGCATCGCGCTGGTGGCGGAGATGCTGGGCGGACCCAAGGTTCTGCCACGGGTGGAAATCGAGAAACTTTTTGAAGCCCGCGCGCGCTATGGCGTAAGGGTTCCCAATGGTTTTGAGCCGGGGAATCCCATGGCGGCCGAAGACATGCCGGACCCCAATGAGAAGCTGGAAGTCACGCGCCAGCAGTTATTGGCGCTGATCGACGAAGCGCTGCGTGTGCGCGGTGTCTAGCGCGGGCTAGAGCGGCTCGCGCAGACGTTCCCCGTTTCTGGCTCCCAAGTCTTCGTCCTCAGCCCGGCGTAGCCGCCGGCGGGATTTGTGGGTGAGCATCAGGGCCGTCAGCAACCCACCAATGAGTAGCTTGGCCGATTCCGCCCCCATCCAGACCTCGGTTAGCGCCCATACGCGCGCCTGCGTGCCCAACATCTGATTCCCCGGCGGAAAATCGGCTTCCCTGCCGCGGAACGTGAGTTCCGGATGGATGGCCAACTGGAACAGCACCAGCGCCAGCATCAGCCCGCACAGGATCTGCGGAATCCAACGTTTTCCCGCTGCCAAATACAGCACCGCGGCGAGTAGCAGCGCTCCGGGAATCTGGATTAGCTCCCAACTCGAGAAATAGTAGCGATATTGCTCGGCGGCGAAGTGGCGAAGCAGCAGGGCGATCTGCTCCTGACCGTTTTTGCGGATAATATCAGTCACCATCGGCGCTGCCGGGCTCGCGGAGTCGATTGCCCGGCCCACCAGCCGCAGGCTCTGGAGAGCCAGAAGATCCATGCACACGCAGCAACTAATCCAGGCACCCAATAGAAACGTGGCTACTCGCGTGGAGTGCATTGCCCTCTAGTGTGCCACAGGCTGGCCGGGCGCCCGGCGATGGTGCGCTTTACTAGCGCAGCAGTTGGTCCGGAGCGTGCGCTTGCTCCTAAAAAGCGAGAAGGGGAACGTTGCCGTTCCCCTTCGCCGCGTCGATCAGGTAAGACTCCGGAATCGTAACTTCTTGGTCCCCTTCTTGACGGGGACCTTCAGTTTATCACTTCTCGCCGGATTCCTGCTGCCCGGCGGCAACCGGTTCCGCCGGTAGCTCGGATGCGGATGCAGACAAAAATACCACCCGGTTGCGGCCCTGACGCTTGGCCCGATAGAGGGCATCGTCGGCCACTCGAATCAACGCCTCTTCCGCCGGCTCCTCGCCCTTCACCCAGGCTGTGGCTCCGAAACTGCAGGTGACCAGCTTCGATTCCTCGTTGAACCACATGGGCTCATGGGCCAGCGCGAGGCGCATCCGCTCGGCTTGCTTCTCGGTAACATCGGCATCGCAGCCCGGCAATACAATCAGAAATTCTTCGCCGCCGTAGCGCCCGATCGCATCGTAAGGCCGGATGGATCCCGCCATGCGCCGCACAAACTCGCGCAGCACCGCGTCGCCGGCAAAGTGGCCGTAGGTGTCGTTTACGGATTTGAAATGGTCCAGATCCGCCAGCACCAGGCCCACCGGGCGGCCCTCGCGAACTCCTCGCTGCAACTCGCGATTCAAGATATCGAGGATGGAGGAACGGTTCCAGATGCTGGTCAGGAAGTCCTTGGTAGCCTGGTCGCGCAATTCTTCGCGCGCCGTAATCAATTCATGCTGCAATTGGATGATGCGCAATCCCGGCCGCAAGCGCACCTGCAGCTCGTGCTGGTCGAATGGCTTGGTCAGGTAGTCGTCGGCGCCGGATTCCATCCCCTCAATCAAGTCCTCGCGCTGGCTTTTGGAACTCAGCAGCAGGATATAGGTATAGAGGTCCTTATCCTTGACGTTGGCGCGCACGCGGCTGCAAACTTCCGGCCCGGTCATGCCCGGCATCATCCAGTCCAGGATGGCGATTTTGGGGGCGTCTTCAGCCTGCAGGATTCGCCAGGCCTCATTGCCGTCGCAAGCGATGACGACTTCGTAGCCCCAGCGGCGCAAAGTTGCGTCCAGCAGGTGCCGCGAAACAATGCTGTCGTCCGCGATCAGTATCCTCATAGTTGCAATTTCAATTATACGGGCGGCGCATACTGCCTCTCCTCTACCTTATCGGCTGAAGGGTCGTAGTACCCGAGGCTTTTTGGTAGGCTAAATCGATGCCGGAGCCTGCGTCCGCTGAAGCGCGCTCCTTGATGGTCCTCCGCCACGAGGCGTTCGAACACTTGGGCTGGTTTGAGGAGATCCTACGAGACCGGAATATTTCCTTTATTTATAATGACTTGGGCGATGTTTTAGACCTCGGCGCCCACGACGGCCTCATCATTATGGGAGGACCGCAATCGGCCAACGATCAGGAGATGGCGGCCGAACTCCATTTCATTCAGCAGGCGTTGGATTCGAAGACCCCTGTTCTTGGAATCTGTCTGGGTGCGCAACTGATCGCCAAGGCCTTGGGCTCCCACGTCTACCGCAATCCCGAAAAGGAAATCGGCTGGGCGCCGGTCTATCTCACCGAAGCCGCCGCGGGCGATCCGGTCTTCGGTGGCCTGCCCTCGCCGAATACGTTTTTCCACTGGCACAGTGAAACCTTCATGCTGCCGGCTGGAGCGGTTTCCCTGGCTTACTCCGACCGCTGTCGCCAGCAAGCCTTCCGCTTCCACGACACGGTTTATGGCATCCAGTTCCATCCCGAAATCACGCCGGAGATGATCGTCGACTGGTCCGCACAATCCGTTAACTGCGCCGACGCCGCTACTCTGGACGCGCCGCTTGATCCCTACGCAGCCGATAGCTCGCCTCTGGCTCGGCAAATTCTGGAAGGCTGGCTCAATACGTTCTAGTTTGGAATTTCCCGAGATTCTTTAGCTCGCCAGGGACTTCCCGGAGGCGCCGGACAGAACGCGGGCGCCCGCTCCTCCACCGATCCGCTCGTTCGCGAGTTCGCGATAGCGGTAAGCCACGGCGCTCGAACTGTTGGCGATTTCAGCATCGGTTAAATAGCGAATGGGAGCCGCTGCCGGGATCCGCTGCACCACTTGCGCAAGCCCGCTGATCATGGCGCACTCAGCGGAAGTCATGGATTTGCCGATCAGCACGCCGCGCCCTTCGATTAGCAAGAGAGGCCGATGGCGGTAGCGCGCCGTCCATTCGTCTGGAGAATCAGAGCACGCAATCGAGCGGAATAAGGCCGGTGTACTCGAATTCGAAAAGATGGCTTGGCAGGGGTACAACAGGCCACCTGCGACGATAGCTCGGGAAACGGCGTCGGTAGCCAGGGCGTGGATCGCATCGTCGTCCGGCAAGTCCCACAGCGAGCCTGCGGAAGCCTCCGCCAGGACGGTGTAATCCGCGGGGTGCGCCTGTCGCGGGGGGATGGCGAGACGCCGTCCGACTTCGCTCAGGAGATTCTCGGCGGCCCGGCAAGTTTCCGCTCCGATCACTAAGCCGTGATTACCCAGTACAAATACGTCGGCGTCTATATTCGCGTCGCCACCTGAAAGAGCGTTGCGGATAGCGCGCCCCAGGGGCAGGCCGGATTCGACGTAGGGAATCCAGCGCCAGCGCAGGCCGCCCAACCGGTCCTGCAATTGTGCGCGGGCATCGCTGCGCACCGCCCATGCAATGGTATTCACGCAATGAACGTGAAGAACCACGCGGTGCGGCAACAAAGCATGCATGGCCGTTTCGAGCGACGCGCCGGGATACCGTTCCGCCGGATCCAGATCCCGCTCCAAGCACTCGCGATGTACGTCCGCGAGGTCTAAAGGGATGAGAATCTCGTTCTGGCGGGCATCCGCCATCCATCTGCCAGATGCTTTGATCCACAGGACACCATCCAACTTTAGGGACGTGTTGCCGGTGCTGGCTTGTGCCAACAGCGGATTGCTTCCCAACCGATGAGTCAGTTCGCGCAGCATTTGGAGTTCAACAGGACCTTCAAAGCGGACTTCCATCTGGCCGCCCTGTGACGAATCGCTTGTCATTCGTTCCTTCTCCTTTCTTTCCTAGCCCAGTACCCGTAATGGTTCATCAACTACTGGCGGATGCCGCTTAGCGCGAGCGTGGCCAATCTTAATCGAAGCTTTGAAGATCGCTCCCACGGGAATGATCCCTGCCAGCCGATGCGCGGCAACGGCGGCCAGTCCCATGGAAGCGACGCATCCACACGAACTGCAATCCGGGTCGCCGCCGAATTGGCAGGGGACGATCTTGGTCTTCAAGTCCGCCGACAGAGTCTGCGTGGTAAGAGCGAAGACGCAATCGCGGGGGCTCGACGGAGGCGTGGCAAATTGGCGGATCATCCCTTCCGGCATGTCCAGCTTGTGGAATTCCCGACGTAGTGCGAGCATGTCGGCGATGGCCTGCGCCCGCTCGCCCGGTTGCAGCATTTCCGGCAGCAGATCGCCCCGCTGCGGGGTGAACAAGCTGAACCATACTTTGCGGATCTCGGGCCGGGGCGCCCAGAACTCCAGAAATTCCCGCAAGTAACCCGGCCGCTTCATCATCTGGCCGGTAATGGTGCAGTGAATGGTAATGTTTTGGCGGGCGATGTTTTTCAGGATGCGATCATAGGTCGCTGGAGCGCGGCGGATGTCGTGTTCGGGTTGCAGTCCGTCAATAGACACCACCACATTCATGTGCGGCAGTTCCGCCCAACTCTCCGCGAGAGGCCGGAACGCGCTGGTAACCACCTGCACATGGATTCCCCGGTTCAACAGCAGCGGGACCAGCGTCTCCAATTCGCGATACCGGACCAGGGGATCGCCTCCCACGATGGATAGATGCAAAGGCCGAATGCGGTCGACCAATGCCAGCACTCCGTCGATAAGTTCTTGACCCTTGCGGTCGGCCAGGCTGCGCAGGGTTGCGCCGCCACCCAGGTGCGCATCGTCATAGGCATAGCATCCGGGGCATTGCAACGGACACTCGCGGGTGATTTCGATTGAGAGCGAGGGCCGCTCGCCTCGAAGAATCTTACGCCAAGCGCTAATAACTTCTGAAGTCTTCACGGAATTCAATACTCCTCAGGCGGGTTGTGCACGCATGGAACCATAGCGGCAAAGCACCGCCGCACAACGTGTCAGCCGGGTGCGGTGTTTTCAGAACACACTTTTCGCGAGGTTAGAGGAAGACGGGAGGGGACGGATCGCCAGCAGCGCTCACGCGAGCAATCTGATCGCTGGGGCGGCTCGACTTCAGGGTTTCGATGAAATCGACTCGCCGGACCGGAAGGAAAAGGGCGAGGCATGGGGAGACTCCATACAGGCGCAGCTCAGGGGAGGCGTCCGGGACTTCGAGTATCCTCACGATTCTGAGATCCAAGCTGTGCGGGTTCACTGCGGGGGGATCGGGAACGGCGTCCACGGAAGCCGCTACCATTAAGACGCTCAGTACCAAGGCTATATACAAAAGCGATTTCATGGCGTCCTTACAGCCCCTATCATAGCCGATTCCTGAAGACTAGGTGCCGATTCCCAGAGGCTCGGGCCGAATCCCAGGGCTTCCTTCTAGCACGCCGCGCGCTCTTCGTCGCGGCATTCGGGCGACCCGGCGCTGACGACCGCGCTATCGAGCGCCATATATCCGCAAGCGATCACCACCAGGAACATGGTTAGCACCTCGCTGTCCCCGAGATTGACGTTGGTCACGCCGTCGAGCAGGGTGGCAATCACCACGGCGATGCCCCCATGCAGCAGGAACCGGCGATCGTCGCGACCGGGCGGCAGCGTGCGCAGACCGCGCCAGAAGTCCCGCAGGATGCGCCCTATCAGCCATAAAAAAACCAAGAGCGTGGGAATTCCGCGCTCCGCCGCGTAGTGCAGATAGATATTGTGCAGGTGAATGTAGGAGCCCACCGGCAGCGGCCGCGGAATATCTGCCGGAACGTATTCGTCGAAATGGATGCGCGGCATCTCTGGACCCAGCCCCAGCCAGGGATGCCGTTCGATCATGCGCACGCCAGTGCGCCAGGTTACCTTGCGAAAATCGTTGGAATCCATCGTGCGGGGCCGCAGGATGGAGGTGAAGCGCTCGCGAATGACGGCTGGCGACAGGAGGAAGCCCGCTGCGATCAGCACCGGCACCAGCATTACCAACCAGCGGCGCCAGAACCACAGCAGGTAGAGCGCTCCCGCCGCGGTGGCGATCCATACGCCACGCGTCTCGGCGAGTAGCAGACCCAGTGAACTGACGAGCGCCATGACGATCCACAGCCACATCCGTTTCCGCGCTTCGGAAGCGAAGAACAGGAACGCAGCGAGCATCAGCAGCACGTACATTTCCTCGGCCGAGAAGGTGTACCAGTGGCTCATGAAACCGGTAACGCGCTCGCCGATGTAATAACTGTAAATGTCGCTATGCGCGGCGTGGGCTAGTTGCACCTTGCGGGCGAACTGCACGAAGCTGAGACCGGCGCTGATACTGCCGATCGCAGCCCAGCTCAAGAACAGCCAGCGGATGAACGCCATGTCCCGCAGCAGCGAGAACACGATCAACAGTTGAAAGAAAACGTAGATTTTCTTGATTTGCGGCCAGCCCGCGGCGGGATTCCCAGAAAATGCGATCGCGATCAGCGTTCCCAGCAGGAACAACCCGAGAGGCAGCTTGATCGGAGGCAGCCGCAGTTTTTCTCCGGATAAGAACAACGCCGCCAGAGCCATGCCCAGCAAGATTTGCGAAGGCGCGATGCCGAGGACGATTGCCACGGAGGACGCGAATGCCAGCCAGCGTGCGGCTTGAAGCAGACGCGAAGCCCCAACCCCGGATGATTCCATGACGTCCATGTTGGACCTTATTATCCCAAAGCGCGGCGGCGCTGGAATCGTTAGCATCGTGAGAATGCGATAATACCAGTGGCGATGAAGCTAACGGCTGTATTCATGAAGGTGCCCGAGGGCTATGTGGCCTTCATAGAAGAATTGCCTGGCGCGAATACTCAGGGTGAAACTCTGGAGGAAGCCCGTGAGAATCTGCATGAGGCGGTCGCACTCGTGCTGGACGCGAACCGAGCTCTCACCGAGCAGTCCCTCGAAGGCGCTTCTGTAGTCCGCGAGGCATTCGTCCTTCCCATGGCATGAAGCGGGTCGATCTGATCCGTCATCTGGAGCGCTGTGGTTGCGAATTTCTGCGCGAAGGAAACAATCACACTGTCTACATCAATCGTACGGCTAGAAAATCTTCATCGGTTCCACGCCATCGTGAAATAAACGATTTCCTCGCCCGCAAGATTTGCGCCGATCTTCAAATCCCGAAGCCGTAGTCCGCAACGCGGTCTAGCGGTCTCGGCGCTCTCTAGTAATGGAAGCGGTACTTCAACTGCAGATAGACTTGCCGCGGATCAGCGTAATGGGTGCCGCCGAACGTCTGGCTATTGTCGAGCAGGAAACGCCGGTTGGTTACATTCAGCGCAGTCACCGATATCGTCAAATTCTCGGAGATCGTCTTGCCCAAACTCAGATCAAAAGTGGTGTGCCCCGGCAAGTGCGCCGGCACATCGCTCGATCCATCCGTGAATCCGGAACCATAGTACAGATCCCCGCTCGCCATCACGCGATACGGAAGGTTGAAGCTAAACCCCGCATGCAGCGTCTGCCGCTGGTCATGATCTAGCAGAAAATAGCCGCTGGCGGGCGGAGAAAAATCGGTAAGGCCGCCGCTCACGGCGCCGCTGCCCTCGGCGTGAGCGTAAGCGTAGCTGATATACACCTCGCCACGATGCAGCAGGCGCGGCGAGCGAACCGTCGCTTCCCACCCATAGAGTCGGGCGCCGTTGATGGTGAGCGGGAAAAACAGATTGGAGTTTCCAATCGCGTTGTGGTCGAAGTAATTTCGCGCCCGCTGATGATAGTTGTTTACTTCGAAGGCCCAGCCGCGCAGCGGAATCGTGAGGCCGAACTGGTGCTCCTGGTCGCGCTCGCCGCGCAGCGGAATAAATCCCAGTCCTTGATCTACCGCGAAATTCAGCAGCGGACCGGTCACTGTTGAGAGCGGCGGCGCTTGGTAATAGGTGCCCCAAAAACCGCGCAGCACCCAATTCAGATGTGGGATGCGAATCGCGCCGCCCAGACGCGGACTGGCCGCGTTCTCCGAAATCGCTCCGGCGAAATGTGTGAGCCGGGCACCCGCTGTCAGCGTCAACCAGGAGAAGGCTTTATATTGATCTTCGAAGAACAGCGCCTCGAGCTGGCCGTTGGTGGCCTTTTGATTCGCCAACGTGAGTCCGGAACCGTCATTCGCGATCAGATTTACGCTCTCGTCGTCGTGCTGGCCGAACGCATACACCCCGACGCTCGCATTGTTACGCTGCGTCAGCAGGTTCAACGCTACCTGCACGCCGCCGTAACTCGATGCGCGATGTTGCGTGGCGCTCAGAGGAGTATCCGTTAGGCCACCATCGTAGTTGGCGCGGTTGAAGTGATAGAAGGGCGAAGTGGTCAGGATCAAGCCCGGCCGAAACGTATGCAGCCAAGATAGACTGGCCACGGCATCGCGTTCATTTTCCTGATCGCGAATGCCTGCCGCCTGCGCGTCCGGGTCGTTCGGGATTTGATAGTCGTCGCCGCGCAACAAAGATACCAAGCGGAATTGATTGTTGGCGTCGCGGTTATAGATCAGAGTGGTCATGCCGCCGAGGCCCCATCCACGATCGTGCAGAACGTCCGGGCCCGGCGTGGAGAGCCCGTAGTCGCTGCGATTGCCATTCACGCTGGCATAGTAGGCGAACTTTTCGGTGTGGCTACCGAAATTCAATTGATCGTTAGTCTGATTGAACGTGCCGAAAGTGGTGACCAGGTCGCCTTCCTGATTCCGCTCGAAACCAGTTCGCGGCACGGCGTTGAAAACCCCGTAAGTGCGATCGCCATAGACGGGGGAGTAGCCGCCGCGTTGTGCCTCCAAATAGTCGATGTCTTTGGGATCGATCTGCGGGCCGACGTTGCTGGCGATGTTGGTGTTGGGAATCGGCACGCCGTCGATGGCCCAGGTAACCTGGTGCCCACCACGCACGTGAAGCTGATCGTGCGCGATCCAGGCGCCCGGAACGTAATCGGTGATCGCACTCAGACTATTGCTCAGGCTCGCTCCGGGCGTAGTGGCGATTTCACTGCGGCTGATCATGGTTGCAGGCGTCATCTGCTCGGCATTTACCGCCAGCGCAGATTCGGCGACAGTCACCGAGGACTGCAGCGCGCCGATCGCCAGTGGAAAATGCAGGATCGGACCACTGCTGGAGCCCACCACGATCTCCTGCATCGCGGGTGCGAATCCATCATGCGTCACCGTCACCTGATAAGCGCCCACCGGTATTGACGCCATTTCGAATTCTCCGTCCGCGCCGGTTACGGCCGTCTGCGAATAATCCGACGTGCTGGACTTCGCCACGACCGTGGCGCCCGTTACCGGACGATGATCCGGGTCATGCACAATTCCGCGCACCGAACCGAACACCGCGGCTCGAATGAGCGGCGGACACAGGCACAAGAAAATAGAGATCACGAGCGCAGACAATTTCACGGTGGCTTCCTTATGAGACATCGAGCGGCCGCTATCGCGGGCGCAGTTCGCCCGCCAACAAAATTAAAAGAGGGAATTAGGAAAGAGCCGGAGGAGGCCGCTGATGAAGGAAGGAGTCGACGATCCAGCGCACGCCGGAAGCGCGCGTCGCGAGGATGAGTTTCTGGTGATGATTCGGCAGAGTAAGCGAGGCGTCCGATAACAGAACTCCGGTCGCAAAGGCTGAGGGCGCGGCTGCAACTTGCGAACATCCCGCCGGGCAATTGCTCTCTGAACGAAATCCTACGCCCGAGGAGTCGCTGGCCGGCGAATGATGGAGTGCGCAGGATCGCGCGAAGCCCTTGCGCTTGCAGCAGGCCATCTGGCACTGCGGTTCATCTGGCAGCGCCAGCAAAGAGAGCACCGGGGCAGGCCCGAACAGCAGGACCAGCGCCAGACCGATCGTCCGGCGCATCCAATTTGCGGCTTGCCCACTCATCTGTTTCGAAGTATACACAGTTCCTAATGCAGCTTGAACAGCCGGAAAACACTGGGACTGGCAATACCGGCCAGCGCGGGCAAGAAGCCGGGAGCGACGCCCTGACGGCGAAATTCGCCGTGCACGGCGTGCCCTCCCAAATACAAGAAACTGCCGCCTGCGATCGCGAGCAGCGCGTTCAGAACATGCGGGCCAAGATACGGCGCGAGGCCCAGCTCCAGCGCGGCTCCGGCCAGCGTCGCCGACTCGGCGAGCAGGCACCAGCCGAGCGCGGCCCAGCGCGATTCCATGGCGGCCCGGACGATGACGCCGAGCGCCACGCCTTCCGGAATCTTGTGGATGGCGATGGCCAGCACGAAAGGCGTCCCTAGATGTGCCGATCCATGGGCCGCCGAAACGCTCCAGCCATCGAGCGCGCTGTGAATCGCGGCGGCGATCAGGAGCGGCGGCGCGAAACCGTGCAACTCGGCAGAACAGGGATCGTGATCGCGAGGATGGGAGCAGGCCGGGCACACCGGATGGATAAAACGATCAACTACCCACAGTGCCGCGAAACCGGCGGCGATCCAGATCAACGCGTTCATCCAGCTTAAAGCGTCCGCCATTTCCGGGAGCACCCAGAAGATGGCTACACCTATCAAAATGCCTCCGCTGAAGGGCACGAGACGCTTCGACCAGGCATGCAAAGAGGTCAGCCAGACGCCCGCGAGGGCGCTCAAAACAGCGATCCCGGTTATGAAGAGCGGCAGATAAAAATGCAGACAAGCTCCTGTGAGCCAAAACTTACACGGAGGTGGCTGCGCCGGACGCCTCCCCAGACGCCTTCATTGTAGCTTGTGCTCTGGGAATCAGCCTGGAACTCGGCCCGCGATGCATTCGCTAGCTTGCGGAAGAACTTGCTGTGCTATTCTGGAGTACGCCGACTTGGCAATGCGGGGACGTAGTTCAGTTGGTTAGAACGCCGGCCTGTCACGTCGGAGGTCGCGGGTTCGAGCCCCGTCGTCCCCGCCATTTCCCCTTTTTTTTCATAGGCTATCCTCCAGGCGCCTGAGACTTGGTCGCGCCTTCCGAAGACGGGATCGGAACGTGGCAATCGCTTAACGGCAG
>Ga0207667_10006531_pt1 | contig 14102 bp, 5 predicted proteins | sample KBSCornC52_FD_184301 | JGI IMG/M metagenome (GOLD analysis project Ga0207667, IMG submission 184301) | Corn rhizosphere microbial communities from Kellogg Biological Station, Michigan, USA - KBS Corn C5-2 (SPAdes) (version 2) | ecosystem: Host-associated > Plants > Roots > Rhizosphere > Soil ... | reverse complement strand
GTCGCGTTGCCCGGTCGACGCCGGCGAGGATGCGCCGGCAATCGGCCAGGAAGACCGAGCCTTCCGGCGTGAGCTCGACGTGGCGGGGAGTTCGCCGCAGCAACGTCACGCCCAGTGCTCGTTCCAGAGCCCGCACCTGCTGGCTGACGGCCTGCTGGGCGATGAACAGTTCGGCCGCCGCGCGAGTGAAGCTGCCGTGGTTCGACACGGCGACGAACGTGCGAAGCTGCCGGAGATCGAAGTCCGAATCGCGGGCCACGACCGAGCAGCGTAGGCGACAAGTGCAGCTTGTCGCTCGACAACGATCTCCGCTTGCTCGGCACGATTTCGCGCCCATACGCTCGCCCGGTCGCGCCGCCCGGCACGTCGGCGGATCCATACGTAGCGGGAGAACCGAATGGGCGCTGCAACACCGCCTGGTCACCTCGATCACCGCATGCGGGTCGATCTCGTCTCGTCGGTCCCCAAGCGCGTCCTTCTCGTCGTCGCCAACCCGGCGGTCTCGACCACGCTCGGCTGGCCGGTCGGCTTCTGGGGGGCGGAGCTCACGCATCCGTACTACGAGCTGACCGATCGCGGCATCGAGGTCACGATCGCCAGCCCGGACGGTGGCCGGGTCGAGTTGGACGGCCTGAGCGATCCGCGCGACCCGTCCAAGTGGTCGGCGAGCGACCTCATCACGATGGGCTTCGTCAACACGCCGGAGCTGGTGGCGCTGCTCGAGGACACGGTCAAGTTGGCCGACGTGGACGTCGCCGACTATGACGCGATCATGGTCGCCGGCGGCCAATCGCCGATGTTCACCTTCCGGGGGCATGCCGGCCTGGCCGGCACGCTGCGCGCGTTCTACGAAGCAGAGAAACCCGTCGCGGTCTACTGCCACGGGACGGCCGCCCTCATCGACCTGACGCTGTCCGACGGGTCGTACCTGGTCGATGGCAAGACCGTCACCGGCTTCGCCAACGTCGAGGAGGCGTTCAGCGACGAGTTCGTCGGGCAGCGCGTGATGCCCTTCCGCGTCGAGGACGAGCTGCGCCGCCGCGGCGCGAACTACGTGCACGGCGGGCTGTTCAAGGCCTTCGCGGTGCGCGACGGCCGGCTGATCACCGGTCAGCAGCAGTACTCGGCGCGCAAGGTCACCCAGCTGGTGATCGAGGCCCTCGGCGTCTGACCGCCCAAGCGGTATCAAGGACGGACGCAACGACGACGATCAGGAGCGCCATGCCAGTCGAGATCCTCAACCCGGACGGCCTGCCGGCCAACCCCGCGTTCGCGCAGGGCACGGTGGCCTCCGGCCAGCGCATCGTCGTCGTCGGCGGTCAGAACGGCGTCACCGCGGACGGGACGATGGCCGACGGCCTCGCGGCCCAGACCGAGCAGGCCTTGCGCAACGTGATCACCGTCCTCGACGCCGCGGGCGCAACCCCGGCGGACGTTGCCCGGCTCGGGATCTATCTCGTCGAGTCGGCCGACCCGCGCGAGGCGTACGCCGCGGTCGGGCCCGTCTGGGGGCCGCACGCGACCGCGATCGTCGTGCTCCGCGTCGCCGGCCTGGCTCGTCCCGACGCGCTGATCGAGATCGAAGCGCTCGCCGCGGTCTGACACCCGGGCCGGGTGGCACTCGCAGGAGCAGGCAGGCCCGCGCGCTACCGAACGGGTCGGTATCGGCGCCGCGGACACCACGCCCCGACGCGTGCCCGGACCACCCTTCCCGACGCCTGCGGTGAGCGCGTTGGCCAGACCGGCCGGCGAGGGTCGTTGCGTCCGCGGTTTGCACCCGGAAATGTCGTTCTTGGGTGCAAGCCGGCCGAGGACGTACTACGCCGCTCGCCGCCGGCGCCACCACACCAGCCCGGCGAGGCCGGCCAGCCCGACCCCACCGGCGATCGGCAGCCCTACGACGGCCCAGGTGCTGGACGAGCCGGAGTGCCGGTCGGCGGCCGCCGGCCGGTGGCTGGCCGGCGGCGTAGCGCTCGACGATCGGGGCAGCGGCGTGGCCGGCGGGTCTTCCAGGCCGGCGATGCGATCGCTGTCCGCGGCCCGGACGGCCGGGGCGGCGGTGACCGGCCCGAGGAACAGGCTGGCGAGGCTGGTCACGCGCAGACTGCCGGACGGGATCGTGCCGATCCGGACGCCGGCCCGCCGGCTCACCGTCGAGTGGGCCGGCACCCGCACCGTCCAGCTCGCCTCCTGCCGGCGCACCGTCGCCGCCGGTGCGTGCCGGTAGCGGGCGAAGGCCGGCACCTCCAGGACGAGCCGGCCGCTCACCGCGGCGTCACCGTCGTTGACGACCGTGGCGACGTACGCGACCGAGCTGCGATCGCGCACCTGCGCGACGCCGTCCGAGACGCTGATCGACACCCGCGTCGGGCCCGGTGCGGCCACCGCCGGCGCCACCGCGCCGGCGGCGACGGCCGCGCCGAGGCCGCCGGTCAGGACGGCGGCCGCGGCGATCATCCGCAGTGCCGGCAACGCTCAGACCTCCGCCCGGCGCCGGCGACGGACGCCGATCACGGTGAGCACCCCGCCCGCCCCGAGCAGCAGCGCCGCGAGCAGCAACCCGCGCTGCACGTCTGCGCCGGTGCTCGACACGCCGCCGCCGCCGTTGGCCGAACCGCCGTTGGCGCCGCTGCCGCCGGTGCGCACCGGGTTCGCCGTGCACAGCGGGTCGTCGGCGACACACTTGTCCGGCGGGGTCGTCCCGGTCGCGCCCAGGAAGTTCGCGATCAGGTGATCACCCTGGTCGGCGACGTCCTTGACCTTCACCGAGTAGGTGACCCGCACGGTCTGGCCCCCGGCCAGCGTGCCGGTGACCCGGAACGATCCGCCGGCCGGCGCCGCTGCGCTCAGCGCCGCGTCATCCGCCTTCGGCAGCGTCACCAGCGTCGCGTCGTCGAGCACTCCGCTGAGGTCGTCGGTGTAGTCGACCGGGTACGCGCCCTTGCCGGTGTCGTGGAAGGTCAGCGTGTAGGTGAGGGTGTCTCCCGCTCGCACCTTGCTGAAGTTCGCGGGGTCGACGGTCTTGCTCACCGCCAGGTCGCCGACCGGGTTGGCCGTGCAGGTCGGCGCGTCGGCGTCGGCGGGCTTGCAGTCCGGGGATGTCGGCGCGGGGTCGGTCGGCTTCAGCAGGAAGTTGGCCAGGATCCCGTCGCCGTTGTCGGGCTTGTCGACCGCGAGCGCGTAGGTCACGGTCACGGTCTGGCCGGCCGCGAGGGTGCCGGTGATCGCCGCCCGGTTGTCGGCTCCGAAAGCCGTCACGCTGAGCGCGGCATCGGAGGACGACGGCTGCGTTGCGACCTTCGCGTCGTCCACCGCCTGGGTGATGTCGTCGACCGCGTCCACGCTCCCGTCGGCGGTGCCCTTGTTCCGGAAGTGCAGCGTGTACGTCAGCTTCTGCCCCGGCACGACCGGCGCGCCGCTGGCCGGGTTCACCGTCTTCCACGATGCGATGTCGGGCATCGGGTTGGTCGTGCACAGCGGGTCGTCGGCCGTGCACGAGGACGGCGGGTCCTCACCGGCCTTCGTCACGAAGTTCGCCGCGGTGTCGTTGCCGCGCGTGCCGTCCGGCTTGATCGTGACCTGGTAGATCACCGTGTAGCTGGCGTCCACCGGCACGGTGCCGGTCACCTCGAACTGCTCGTTCGCGATCGCACCGACCGTCAGGTCGCTGCTCGAGGCCACCGGCGCCGACGTGACGGTCGCGTCGTCGAGGACGTCGGCCAGGTGGTCGACGTAGTCGATCGATCCGGTCGCCGCGCCGATGTTGTGGAACGTCAGTGTGTAGGTGAGCACGTCACCGGCGTGGACGGTCGAACCCGACGCCGGGTCGACCGACTTCGTCGGGACGATCTCCGGCACGGGGTTGTGCGTGCACGTCGTGTCGTCGGCCGCACACTGCGCCGGCGGCGTCGTCCCGGTCGGCACCAGGAAGTTGTCGAGCTGGTTGTCGCCGCGCTGGCCGTCGGGGTTGACCTTCACCTTCACCGTCACCGTGTACGTCGTGGTGGCCGGGACGGTGCCGGTGACCTCGAACGTGCCGCCGGTGACTGCGCCGATCGCCAGCGCCGGGTTCGACGCGGTGGGGCCGCCGGTGATCGTGGCGTCGTCCAGCACCTTCGACAGATCGTCGGTGTAATCGATGTCGCCGGCACCCTGGCCGCTGTTGGCGAAGGTCAGCGTGTAGGTCAGCACCTGCCCGGCGACGACCGTCGAGCCGTCGGCCGGGTCGACCGACTTGCTGGCCGTGATCAGCGCCGCCGGCACCGAAACGCTGGCGCAGTTCGGGTCGGTGCCCTGCTTGGGCACGCAGGCGGTGTTCACCATGACCGTGTCGCCGGCGCCGGTGTAGGTCACGCTGTACGTGATCGTCACCGCCTCACCCACGGCGAGCGCGCCGGACCAGCTGAGCTGCGTGCCGGTCACCGCCGGCGTGCCCGGCCGGGTCGCCGCCACGTCGCCGTTGTAGGTCGCGTCGTCGAGGACGTCGGACAGGTCGTCGGTCATCGACGCCGGGTTCTGCGCGGTGTAGTCCGCCCCGCCGTCGTTGGTGACGACCACGGTGTAGCTCACGGTGTCGCCCGGCGCCGGCCGCTCGGTGGTCGACGCACTCTTGCCGATCGTCAGGTGTGGGATCGGGTGGACGACGCAGTTGTCGGCTGCGAGGCAGTCGTTCGGGGCGCCCTGGCCGGGCTTGGCCACGTAGTTCAGCAGGCTGTGGTCACCCTGCTGCGCGTACGGCTTGACCGTGACCGAGTAAGTGACGGTGTACGTCGCCCCGGCCGGGATCGTCCCGGTGATCGGCAGGGTGTCGTTGCTGACCGTCCCCACCGTCACGTCCGGGTTCGACGCGGTGGCCGCCGTGGTGATCGTGGCGTCGTCGAGCACGCCGGCCAAATGGTCGACGTAGTCGAGGTCGCCGGTCGCCTGGCCGGTGTTCTGGAAGGTCAACGTGTACTTGACCACGTCACCCGCGGCGACGGCGCTGCCGTCCACCGGGCTGGAGGTCTTGGTGACCGACACGTCCGGGATCTTGTGCTCGGTGCACAGCGGGTCGCCGCTGACGCAGGTCGTCGGCGGGGTCGACCCGGTGGGGAACACGAAGTTGACCAGGTCGTTGTCACCGCGCTGGCCGTCCGGCCCGACGGTCACCTGGTAGGTCACCTCGTAGGTCGCGCCGGCCGGCACGCCCCCGGTCACGGTGAACGCGCCGTTGGTGATTGCGCCGACGGTCAGGTTCGGGCTGGACGCCGACGGGCCGCTGGTCACGGTGCCGTCGTCGAGGACGTTGCTCAGGTCGTCGGTGTAGTCGGTCGCGGCCGTCCCCTTGCCGACGTTCTGGAAGGTCAGCGTGTAGCTCACGACCTGACCGGCGACCACGGTCGCGCCGTCGGCCGGGTTGCTGGACTTGCTCACCTTCAGGTCGGGCACCTGGACGACCGCACCGCACGCGGGATCGGTCGAGGCCGCGGCGCAGTTGGACGGCGTGCCGGCCGGCGTCACCACCCGGTTGAACATCGAGTGATCACCGGTGTCCGGGTCGTCCACCGTGACCGCGTATGTGATGGTGGCGGTCGCGTTCGCCGCGAGCGGACCGGACCACGAGATCGTGTCGGTCGTCGAGTCGTAGGACGCCGTCCCGGTCGACGCGGTGAGGCTCGCAGTGTTGTAGGACGAGTCCTGCAGCACGTCGGTGATGTCGTCGGTGAAGGACGCCGGGTCGGCGGCGAGGTAGTCCATCGTGCCGGTGTTCTGCACCGCGATCGTGTACGTCACCGTCGTTCCTGGTTTCGCTGGATCGGGGGCACCGGTCTTCGTCAGGTGCAGCATGCACTGCGCGGCCGACGGGGTGACGTTGAAGATCGCCGTCCCGCTCGAGTTGCCGCCCGGAGCGTCGGTCACGGCGCCGGCGGTCGTCACCGCGGTGGCCGTGTTCGACACCGGGACCGTCGTCAGGCAGGGCACCGGGTCGATCGTGGTCTCGTAGCAGACCTGCACCGGGTCACCCACCCAGCTCGCCCGCACCCGGGAGGCGTTCACCGCGGCCGTGTTGTTCACGGCGGCGAGGTTCACCTGCGCGGTCAGCTTGGCGGTGTTGCCGGTGACCGGGATGGACGAGATGTCGATGGTCTGCGGGCCGCTCGCGGGGAAGGGGACGTTCGTCCAGGCCGGCAGCGCCGTGCCGTCGGCGCCGAACAGCGTCAACGTCGCACCCGCGTAGTCGGAAGCGGACAGGCCCGGCAGCGTCACGTCGCCCCAGCTGTCGATGTGCCCCGGCTGACCGTCGCAGTAGTAGACGCTCGGGTCGAGGACCAGCGTCTGCGAGGCCGACGAGCACGGCGCGCCGGTGACCGCGTTGAAGATCTGGATCTGGGCGCCGTCCCCGTTGGAAGCCATGCAGCCGGGCAGGTTCTGCAGCGCGCGAACGGTGTAGCTGCGCAGGTTCGGCGGCAGCGTGGTGAACGCAGCGCACGGCTGCACCTTGCCCCCGACCAGCGGCAGCGCGAAGTTGAAGCAGTTGTCGACGTTTCCGTTGCCGGTGTAGTACTTCGTGCCGACGAGGACCCCGGTGCCGAATCCCTGGTTGTTCAGCGGGGAGAACGAGTACGACGTCTGGCCCCACGGGTTGGCGATGGGATTGCCACTCGTGCTGAAGCAGGCGTCGTTGAAGATGGCGCATCCGCCGAGCACCGTGCCGGTCGACGAGACGACAGGCATGACCTCGCTGTCGTAGTTCGACCCGGGAGCACCGACCGCCTTCGGGAAACCAGGGCACAGCGCGCTGGTGGTGGTGTCGAAGCAGGCCAAGTTCTCGGTGGCACCCGAGGCGCTGCGGTACGAGATGAACACGTAGCGGCCGTACGTGCCGACCTCCTTCGCCCCGGCCGCCAACAGCGGGCCGCCGGCGACGTTGGTCGCGCCGCATGACGTCGCCGTCGGCGTCACGCACTGCAGGAAGCCGTTGAGGTCGAAGTAGTAGTAGTTGCCGTCGGCCGCCGCGATCCCGTCACCGGACAACGGGTAGCCGGCGACGGTCGTGGTTCCGAACTGGTTGTAACCACAGCTCACGAGGGCAGTGAGGTCGAGGCACTGGAACCCGAACGGGTCCACGCCGTTGCCAGCGTTCTGGGAGACGGGCCAGTACAGCCGGCCATTGGCGATGAAGGACCCGTTCGTCAGTGCCGTGACGTAGACCCCCGCCGTGCCTTGACCGAGCGGGGTCCCTGCCGTCGGGTCTACGAAGCTCGAGTAAGCCGGCCAGCCCGGGCAGACCTGGTTGCTCAGCGTTGCGCAGAAGACGACCGTGGCTGCGGCCGTGTGGTGGAAGACCGTGTAGATGTTGTTGCCGAAGCCCTCGACCGAGTAGCCATCGCCGCCGGGAGTGCTGAAGTTGACCGCGGACGCGCTGAAGTTCGGCGACTGGTTCGCCGTGGCGCCGCTGAGCACCGTGCCGTTCACGGTCAGCGTCGAACCGGTCACGCTGCCGGCGAGTCGCGGCGGGGTCTGGATCGAGTTCGGCACGAAGGTCTGGCCACTGGCGATCGGGTCGGTCATCGCGACGGTCGCGTCGGCGCCGGTCGTATTCTTGTAGTTCAGCGCCCACTTGATCGTGTCGCCCGGGCGGGCCGTGCCCTGGTTGCCGGTGGCCGAGTCGGCCCGCGAGCCGGTGCGCTGGTTCGTGCCGGTCTTGCTGAACGTGGAGGCCGCGGTCGTCCCGGCCTGGGCGGCGGCACCGGTCACGACCGACGCGCTCACGAAGGCGGCGACGAGAGCCAGGACGCCACCGACCGCGGTCGAGCGGCGGGAGCGAGCCACGACCCGACGGTGCCGGGCGGACGGGCGCGCGGCAAACGGCGCACGAAGATGACGGACCGGCACGAGGCCTCCAGGTGTCGTCGAACCAGGACTTGCTTCCCCACACCCAGTCCCCGTGCCCGGTGACGCAGTCAGCCGGGCTCCCTCTGGATCGAGACAAACGAAGCCTTCACAGCGTTGTGGATCTTCGCCAGCCGAAGTCGCGAATTTCATCAGGTGCTTCATCAGGGGTACGGCGTGATCACCCCCGGGTCCGTGGGAAGTCACGGCAATACCTTGAGGTATGCTCCGCTAACGTTGATCTAGAGCCGACCGACGCGGTCCCTCGTGACCGCGATGGCTGCCGATACAGTGAGTTGGCCAGCCGGTCACGCAGCGTCGCTACCGGCTCGGCCGACGAGTGCCTAACGCGGGGAGGCGAAGGCACGGTGGGCCCACGCCTGGCGGTCCCGCTGATCGCGCGCGGCCGCCTGACCGAGCGGCTCGATGCGCGCCGCGCCCTCACGGTGTTGCGGGCACCCCGCGGGTACGGCCGGACGACCCTGGCCGGGCAATGGCTGCGCGATCGGCCGATCGGCGCCTGGCTCGACACCCCGGCCGGCGGCGGGGCGGCCGCCTTCTGGCCGGCGCTTGCGCAGTCGCTCGAACGGGCCGGCGTACCGGTCGGCGAACTCGATCGCCGGCCGCCCGAGGTCGCCGTCGAGCGCGCGTTGCGGGCCGAGGGACCCCCGGTGTATCTCGTGGTCGACGATCTCGATCACGCCGACGACCGCACCATCGATGACGAGCTGGTCGAGCTGTTGCGCCGCGCGCCCCGGCTGCACCTGCTCACGTGCGTCCACGAGCGAGGACGGATGCGGGCCGGCCGGCTCGGCGACCTGGACACCACGACGCTCACGGCCGCCGACCTGCTGTTCACCGTGGAGGAGACCGCCGAGCTCGCCGCGGCGATCGCGCCCGAGCTGCCACGGTCGGCCGCCGAGGTCGTGCACCGCGAGTGCGGCGGCTGGCCGGCCCTCACCCGCGCCGTCCTGATCGAACTCGCCGGGCGCGGGTCGGCGGCCGGCGACGAACACCAGCTGACCCAGCTCGTGATCGGCACTGTCGACGGGATCGCGCGCGACGTCCTGCAGGAGCGGCTCCGGCACGAGCCGAACGCGGGCGAGCTGGTCGAGTTCGCCGTCTCCACCGCGCTGGCCGAGGAGCTGACCGAGTCGTTCGCGGTTGCCGTGACCGACGACCCGGCCGCGAAGGCCCACCTGCGGGCCTGGGTGGACGCCGGGGTGCTGCTGGTAGCCGGCCGGGCGGGCTCGCCCGTCTATCGCTGGCCTCCGGCCGCCCGCCGGCTATTCGCCGCCGAGCTGGATCACGCACCGCCCGGCCGGGCCGCCGGAGTACACGCCCGCCTGGCCGAGGCGTACCTGGACGACCACCCGGAGTGGGCCCTGGGCCACGCCGTCCGGGCCCGGGCGTGGCCGCTGGTGGTGCGCGTGATCGACACGTCCTGGCGCGCGTTGATCGTCGGGCACCGCAAGCGGCTGTACGAGGCGATCACCGCAACGCCGCCCGCCACGTTGCGAAGGAGCCGCCGAGCGAGGGCGATGCGCGACGTCATGCTGCAGGTGCCGACCGAGGGCATGCTGTCGCGGGACGACCTGCCGCCGGACCCGGACGCCGTCGAGGCCTTGGCCCGCTCCGATCGGGCCCCGGAGGAGCTCGACGCGGCGCTGGCGGTGCTGGTCGCGTTCCGTAACTGCGCGCCGGCCGACGAGGCGCGCGCCGTCGCGCTGCGCGTGCACCGGTTTGCCCGCGCGACCCGGGCGTGGCACCCCGCGGCCGTGGCCGACCTGTATCCAGGGGTCGTCTCGCAGGTCGGGGCCGCGCTGCTCGCGGCCGGCGATCGAACGGCCGCCGCCGATGCCTACACGGAGGCCTTCCGCCGCGCCGACGAGGGCGCCTTCGACTACCTGGCTCGGGACGCCGCCAGCAAGCTGGCCCTGATCCACGCCCTCAGCGGCGACCTGCGCCGCAGCTCCGCGTGGCTGCAGCGCTACGACGCCGCCCCGGCGGCCTCGACCTGGATGACCACGTACTTCGAACCGGCCGCGACGACCGCCGCCCTGCTGTCCGCCGTCGACCGGCTCGACATCCGCAGGGCGGTCGAGCTGAGCGACCGCCTCGCCCCATCGACGTTCCCCGACCCGTTCCGCGGGCTGTACCTGTACGGGCGGGCCGTCCTCGCACTGCACGACGGCCGCGCGACCGACCTGCTGGAGGAGCTCGACGAAGCCGCCGCCGATCGGGCGCCGCGACGGCCGCACCACGCGGCGCTGCTCGCGGCGGCCCGCGCCGACCTGCTGCTCGCGTTGGGGCGGGGCAACCAGGCCCGGGCCGTCGTGGAGGGCGACCAGCGCGATCACCCCGCGCTGCGCACCGGCCGGGCCCGCCTCGCCCTGCTCACCGGGGACCACGGCGCGGCACTGCGCCACGCGCAGGACCCACAGTGGGAGCGACGGGCCGGGATGCGGCACCGCCAGGAGATGCTGCTGGTGCGAGCCGTCGCCGCACACCGTGCCGGCCAGCAGGATGTTGCCGTCCATGCGCTGCAGCAGGCCGCCGACGCGGCTCGAGCGACCGGGGCGCTGCGGCCGTTCGCCACCGTCCCGCGGGCCGAGCTGCGGGACGTGGCCGCTGGCCTACCCGGCGTCCTCGACCTGCTGGCGGCCGAACCGCTCGCCGGTCAGCCGGACCTCTTCCCCGCCCGCGTCCCGGTCGTCACCCTGACCCAGCGCGAGCAGCTCGTCCTGGAGAAGCTGGCGTCGGGGTTGACGCTGCAGCAGACCGCCGACGCGCTCGTCGTCTCGTACAACACGATCCGCAGCCAGCAAGCCAGCGTGTATCACAAGCTCGGCGTCGACTCGCGGGCCGACGCCATCGCCCGAGCGCGGCAGTGGAGCCTGCTGTGAACGCTCCGCCTCGCTAGCCGGCGACCCGGTTGCGTCCGGCGTGCTTCGCGTCGTACAGCGCGGTATCGGCGACCTTGATCAGCTGCTCGGCGGTCTCGACGACGGTCGGCGGCCCGCAGGCCACGCCGACGCTCACCGTCACGATGCCCGGCTCGGTCAGCTCGTGCGGGCGCGCCAGCCTCTCCACGGCGCGGCGGATCCGCTCGGCCACCATGAGCGCGTCGACCTTCGACGTGCCCGGCAGCACGACGATGAACTCCTCACCGCCGTAGCGGGCGACGAGGTCCGTGTCCCGCACGCTGTCCTTGATCGCCTGCGCGACCTGGCGCAGGCACTCGTCACCGGCCGGGTGACCGTAGTGGTCGTTGAACAGCTTGAAGTGATCGATGTCGAGCATGGCGATCGCGAGCGGGCTGTCGGGGCGGACGGCCCGGCGCCACTCCAGGTCGAGCGCCTCGGTGAAGTGGCGGCGGTTGGCCAGCGACGTCAGCGGGTCGGTCGTGGCAAGGAGCTCGAGCTGCTCGTTGGCCTCCCGCAACGCCTCGGTGCGTTCGGCCACCTTGCGCTCGAGGCTGGCGTACAGCAACGCGTTGTCCAGCGACACCGACAGCTGGCCGGTGATCAACTCGACGGCGTCGAGCCGGTGCGCGGCGAAGGCGCCACGGCTGCGCCGGTTCTCCAGCAGCAGGATCGCCCCGACCTCGCCGCGGGCCTGCACCGGCACGCCGAGCAGGGAGCACTCGGCCAGTGCCTGGAAGTAGGGGTCACGGCCGAACCGGTCGTCGCGCGTGGCGTCCTCGACGACCAGCGGAGCCTGCGTCCGCTCGACGTAGCGCAACACCGACAGCGGCAGCCGCCCATCCGCCGCCGCGACCTCGACCGGCACCCGGCGCCCGTCGGCGGCGGGCACGACCCAGCCGAGCGCGTCGGGGTCGCGCAGGACGATCTGCACGCCGGTCGCGCCCGTCATCGAGCGCAGCACGTCGGCCACTACCTCCTGCAGCCGGCTGAGGTTGGTCTCCGAGCTCAGCGCCTGCGACGCGCGCAGCACCGCCAGCATGTCGACCGCGTCGGCGGTCAGCGTGCCGACGTGAGTGGTGGTGGGACGGCGGCCCGCGCGCCGCCAGGTGCCGCCGGCCGGTTCGTCCGCCCGCACGGCGAGGTACGGGAACTCGTCCTCCAGCAGCCGGACCTTCGCCGCCGCGCCCCAGCTGCGGTAGCGAGCGGCCGCCTCGGCCAGCGCGAGCCGGCCGACGTGCGGCAGGCCGTTGGCGAGGTGGAAGCGGGCCAGCCGCTCGGCCACGAAGGCCTGCAGCCACGGACGCTGCCGGCCGGCCACGTCTTCGGCGGCGGCGTCGAACGCGCGGGCCGCCTCGGCGGCCTCGCCCAGCGCGGCCGCCCGCTCGGCCGCGACGAGATGGGCCAGCCCGGCGAAGTTCTCCGGGGCCTCCTGCGCCCGGGCCCCGAGCCACGCCTCGATCGGCCCGAGCTCGGCCAGCACCGCGGCCCGCTCGGCAGCGCCGGCCGCGGCGAGCCGCCCGGCCAGCGCCAGGCCGCGCATCAGGTGCATGGCGGTGACCGTTTGGGTGGCCTCGACGTACGCCCGGAACGGCAGCGCCGCCGCCGAGTGGGCAGCGAGCGCCGCCGCATCCCCGAGGGTCGCGGCGAGGAAGGCGGCGAAGACGTGGACGTTGGCCTTCGCCGTCGGGCTGCCGGTCAGCTCGCCGAAATGCCGCTGGAGGCCGTAGTCGTCGGCGGCGGTCGCGGCCAGCTCGCCCGTCAGCACCTGCGCCACCTTGCGGGCCGCGATGCAGTGCTCGGCGACGAACGGGTTGCCACTGCGCTGCAGCCACGCGATCGCGTGCTCGATCTCGGCGACGGCGTCGGTCAGCGTCGCGGCGTGGGTCACCGCGTGCCACGGCACCGGGAAGAAGGTGTAGTCGGCGTTGCGCAGGTCGCCGTGCCGGACGAGGTCCTCGCGGGCCCGCTGCAACTGCGCGGCGGCCTGCTCGGCCGGTTCGAACCACCCGCCCGCGCTCAGCGCGTACAGGAACCGGGCCTGCGACGTCGCCGGCTCGTAGCCCTTCGCCTCGCTGACCGCGAGCACGCGACGGACGGCCTCGTACCCGGTGCGGTAGTCCTCCTGCGCGCCGATGGTGATGAACGCAGCGTGGGCGAGGCCGCCCACGAGCGTCGCGCACGGCCCGTGCTCGCGCCAGAGCCGGCCCGCCTCGACGACGAACCAAGGCAGGACGGGGTGGCCGAGGAAGAACGCGACCGGGATCGCGGCGTTGATCAGCTCGGCGACCTCGGCGACGGCCGGATCGGTGTGGTCGGGCCGGGCCAGGTCGTCGCGGTAGGAACCGGTACGCACCCACTCCTGCAGGACGAACAGGCCGGCCCCGACCTCGACCATCAGGTCGTCCCCCTCGGGTATCACCGCCCCGTGCCGCGCGAGCGCGGCGATCGCCAACTCCAGCGCGGCCGGCAGCTGCCCGCGGCCGGTGAGGCTGCCGACCTGCAGGGCCGTGCAGGCCGCCGGCGGCTCGGCCCGCACGGCGATCCGGGCGTAGGCGGCGTCGGCCTCCTCGTGCCGGGCGAGGCCGACGAGCGCGAGGTGCCGGTCGAGTTCGAGCCGGCGGTACTCCTCGCCGTCCTCGCCGTCGTCGAGCAGGTCGAGCGCGCAGGCGAGGTAGCGCTCGGCGGTGGCGTAGTCGGCGAAGCGCCGGGCGTGCGCCGCGGCGGCCGCGAACAACCCGGCCACGACGCGCCGCTCGCCCGGATCGGGGACGTCGTCCAGCGCGAACAGGTACTGCTCAGCGGCCAGTGCGGGGTGGTTGCCGTCGGCGGCCAGCGCCCGGGCCAGCTCCAGGTGGACGGCCCGGCGGCGGTCCGGCTCCTGCCGGGTGTACGCCGCCTGCCGGATGCGGTCGTGTCGGAAGGCGATGGCGCGCGTGCCGTCCGGCTGCTGCAGGAGCAGCCCGTCCTCCAGCGCGGGGGCCAGCCGCTCGACGGCATCGGCTCCGAGAGCGATGCGCACGAGCTCGAGGCCCACCTCGCCGCCCAGGCAGGCCAACCGGTCCAGCAGCTCGACGGTGTCCGGCCCCAGGCGGCCGATGCGGTCGGCGATGAGCTCGAGGACGTCCCCGGAGCCGAGCCGGTGCCGCAGGGCGCCGGCGTCCCAGCTCCAGCCGTGCTCGCCGGGGCACAGGATGCCTTCGCGGCGCAACGCGTTGACCAGCTCGACCGTGTCGAACGGGTTGCCCGCGGTCCGCTCCCGGACGGCCTCGGCGAGCGGCGCCACCAGCTCGCCGAGGCCGTCCG
>Ga0207667_10006529_pt1 | contig 14103 bp, 10 predicted proteins | sample KBSCornC52_FD_184301 | JGI IMG/M metagenome (GOLD analysis project Ga0207667, IMG submission 184301) | Corn rhizosphere microbial communities from Kellogg Biological Station, Michigan, USA - KBS Corn C5-2 (SPAdes) (version 2) | ecosystem: Host-associated > Plants > Roots > Rhizosphere > Soil ... | reverse complement strand
TCATGTGCTGAGGCGTGAGCTACGCGCAACGGATCGAGCCTATGCGCTTCTTTCTGGGGATTCCTGAGGTGTTTCGCCGCGCCGTCGCTGAGCAACTTCGCAAGTTGAGGACAGGAGTAGAGCGCGTCCCGCTCGTCTCAAGGGCGCCAAGCTCGTGCGGAAGCTCCGCGCGTACTTCGCGGCAACGTCAGCCGCTTGCAGGGTGAGCGCATGTGATCCCGATCCCTCGAGTTCACAAAAATCGATTCAAGTCCTTGCACGACGGCAAATGAGCCCTATTCAAACAATGGGTGAAGATGGGAGGATCACAACTAGAGCTCTCGCGCACTTCCGAGTCGTGCATTACTCGGTTCAGAGTAACCACCTGCCCCTGATCATCGAAGCCGCGAGCACCGCGGGGCTCTGATCGGGCCCACCGCGGCTCGCAGTGCGGGTCGCGCGGCGCGCGTGCTGTTTGGGCTCGAGCCGCTTTCTTCCGCAGCATGGTTTCATAGTTTCGCGACACCGCTTCCAGCGGGCTTTCGTAACATCGACCCGCCGTACGTCGTGGCGGCGAAAACATCGGATCGGCTTGCGGTCGTCACGGGCAAATTCGGATCACAGAGGCGCCGAAGAGCTGACCGCACGTGAGAGTCGCTGACACCTAAGGGCAATGCCGATCGGTTAGCTTGGAAGGGATCGGAATGATTTGAGAAATCAGGAGGGCTTTTTGTCGGTCGACAGCTGTGCTTTGAGAGCGGCAGAGCAAATCGATGGGATTTCAGCAGGCCTTCCATTTAGCCGCAACGTTCGCATCGCCTCCTTCGCTGGATGACTTCCGGAAACAGATCGACCCAAGCTGGATCGATGAGGCCCTTGCGGCGACTGGAACTGCGACCATCCGTCGACGACGGCTCCCCGCCGACCAGGTGATTTGGGTAGTTCTGGGCATGGGGATGTTTCGGGATCGCCCCATCGAGGATGTGGTGAGCAAGCTGGATCTAGCTCTTCCATCCACCGGCTCCACAGTGGCGCGGAGCTCGGTATCGCAGGCGCGTGATCGTGTCGGGAGTGAACCAGTCCGCTGGTTGTTCGAACGTAGCGCGTCCGTCTGGTCCACGCGCAGCGCCGAGGCGCATGAGTGGAGAGGGCTGAAGCTCTACGGAATGGACGGCAGCACCGTGCGCGTTCCCGACACGCCAGAGAACCGCGAGACCTTCGGTGGCCAAAGCGGCCGTGAAGGTAGCGAGAGCGGTTACCCAATGGTGAGGATAGTGGCATTGATGGTGCTGCGCTCGCATCTGTTGGTTGGCTGCAACTTTGGCAGCTATGGAGCGAATGAGATCCAGTACGCATGGCCCTTGCTTGACAAGATTCCCGGCAAATCGCTGACGATTTTGGACCGCGGCTTCTTTGGCGCGCGCTTCTTGCTGGCGATCGAGGGAGTGCGAAATCGACACTGGTTGACCCGAGCCCGTAGTGACCTGAAGTTCCGAGTCGTCAAGAAATTCGCGCGTGGCGACGACTTGATCGAGGTCAACGTCAGCGCCCACGCGCGTAGGCAAGACCCGTCGTTGCCCACGACGTGGCAGATGCGCGCCATCCGATATCGCCGAAAGGGCTTCGCGCCTCAGCTCTTGCTCACGTCGCTTCGGGATCCCACCGAGTATCCGGCAACAGAGATCGTTGACCTCTACCACGAGCGTTGGGAGCTTGAACTCGGCTACGACGAGATCAAGACGGAGCTGCTGGAGCGGGAGGAAACGATTCGCAGCCGAAAGCCCGATGGTGTAAAGCAGGAACTCTGGGGCATCTTTCTCGCATACAATCTCATCCGCCTCGAGATGACGCGCATCGCCGTGGAAGCCGACGTCGAGCCAACCCGGATCAGCTTCGTTGAGGCACTGCGCCTAATTCGGGACGAGTGGGAATGGCTCACCGTTACAAGCCCCGGCGCGATCCCAAAGCGCTTGGATACGATGCGCCGCAACGTCAAAAGATACATCTTGCCACCGCGACGAACCCGCGGCTTTCCCAGAGCTGTCAAAATCAAGATGAGCAGCTACGACCGCAAACGGCCAGAAGTCGAGCGCGCTAAATGAACGGCATTGCCGCTAAGCCCCGTGCCGCGGCCGGCGCGCCCTTATACGCGCACGCGCCGCGATTTGTCCCCGGAATTTGTGGGACGCGCGTGAATCGTCCGAGCTCGAGGATTCAGCGCCGGATGATTTTTGATGGTCACGCGTCACACCGCGGCGCCCCCCAGCCTTCGGCGTCGCGAACGACCGCACGCACCGCGCGAATCACCCCGCCGAGTGACGAGCGCGCACGACCAGCGCAGCGCGTCTGCGGACTCCGTCCAGGGCCCCCGCCGACCATGTCCGAGCTCAGCGGACCCCAACGCGCCACGCACCGAACCTCTGGCACCTGGCGCCCGTGCAGCCTCGAACCGGCTCGTTGCGAGGGCAGCGCGTAACCAAGTGCCGGCAAAATCGCAGAAAACCTTGACCGGCCCCAATAAATCCCTATGTTCCTCGTACCCACACCCCCTCGGGGGCGATCGGTTTCGACGTGGGGTCTGAAGGATAATCTGCGTGCGGTGGCACCCGTCCCACTCATCAAACGGGCCGTATAATTGCGAACGACAACGCAATCGCTCTCGCAGCCTGAAAAACTGACGAGTGCCGTCCGACCGTGAGATAGCTTTTGTAACGGAAGGGCGTCAGCACTAAAGCTGGGAAGCCGAGCGCGTCTCGGGTTCGGCTTCCGAGAAACACCGAGGCTAGGTCGTGGCCGAATCCACGAACTCCTGCCGGCGGGGGCAACCACCGGCTACGCACGTGAACGAAGGTTATCTCGATGCCTTGCGGACCCGGGTTCAATTCCCGGCGCCTCCACTACAAAATGGCTTGAAACAAGCCACTTCAGAAACGACCTTCAAGGTTTTACTCAAGAACTTGAAGGCGTTTCTGAAGATTTGAGAGCCAGAAACAGGCTGCGCAAGCGCCGGTTGCTCTCCTTGAAGGAAGCATCCCCGCGTGCAGCCAGACCCGGTTTAGCGCTAGTTCGGGGCCTCGACGCCGCCTACGCCGGCGACCTCGAGAAGGTCGAGAAGGAGCTCCTGAAGTGCTGCCGGGCACTCGGAGGCGGACGGTGAGCCGGCGGTCGGCGGCGCTCGCGCTGGTCGTCCTGGCGCCCGACGTGGTGGTGGTAGGCGAGGCTGCAGGCGTCGCGGGCAGGCGGTATCCGGGGGTGGCTGAGTGCGTCGATGGCGGGCCTCCAGGGGCGGCCTGCGCGCGCACCGAGTGCCGCTACCACCTCGCCCACCGCGGCTACTGGGAGCACCACCTGAAGCCCACGCACGACTGCTCGCTCGACGTGGCCAACGAGGGTCCGCGCACGCTCGACGAGGTCGCCGAGGTGCTCGGCGTCAGCGGCGAGCGCGTGCGCCAGATCGAGGAGGAAGCGCTCGAGCATCTCAAACACAACGCCACCCTGAAGGAGTTGTACGATGAGTCACCGGAGTGAGGTCGAGACGTTCGCGCTCCGGGCTGCTCGCGAGTACGCGACGGCGCGCGGGTTGAAGCTGGTCGCAGCGTTCGAGGACACGCTGTCGGGCGACGTGGCGCGCATGCAAGTGCTGCGTCGGGTGCGTCGGTCATTTCCCAAGGTGCCGCGGGCCGCGCTGGACGAGCTTGTCGAAGAGCTGCTCACGCCATGAAAGACTGGTCGAAGGAGCGCTGGCGGAAGCTGTACCTGCGCGAGGCGCTCGAGCAGCGGCTTTGGTCGGTGATGGCGCGTGGGTTGCGGGACTATTTGATTCGGCTGGCGGAGGATGATGGGGCGTTGATTCGCGACGCGGACGACCCGGTGGAGGCGCTGCTGACGGTGCTCGGCGCGCACGTGGATGAAGCGGCGCTCGTTCGCGGGGCCATCGAGCTGTTGCGGCGGGATGGGTTTCTGGGGGGCGGCGCTAGGGCGCTTTTTGTGCGGAATTTGCCGGTGGCTCAGAGTTGGGAGCCGCGGACGCCGGTGACGGCGAGCGCGCCGGAATTGGCGGCGGAGGTCCCCTCCCCGAGCACGTCTGCGGAGCGTGTGCGCCGGTACAGGGAGCGACTCCGGCTGGCGGCAAGCGGTGCGCTCGCAGCCGCGACCGGTAACGCGGCGGAGGCCGTTTCATGTAACGCGGAGCCCGTTACATCGGGCGTTACAAGCGGCGTTACATCGACCGTTACAGGTAACGTTTCATCCGGCGTTACAGCCTCGCGCGGTTCCAGCAATCTCAATCCTTCTGGGAGCTTCTTAGATCTTCAGAAAGACAAACAACTAGATCTTCTTCCTCCTGCAGAGCGCGCGAGCGCCGTTACATTGACCGTTACAGGTAACGTTTCATCGAGCGCTACGTCGCGTTACACGCGCGAGGAGGAGGAGGAGGACGACGATGAGCATTTACAAGTTCCTCGGAGCCGAGAGGAGGCGCTGAGGATCGGAATCGCGGCGCGGGCGGCGCTGGTCATGAGCAAGCCGGCGCTGGCGGCCGTGACGCAGCCCGAGCAGTGGCCCGAGGTGCTCAGCGTCGCACAGGTGTTCGCGCGTTCCGCGGGCGTCGGAGAGCAACGAATGGGCCGATATCAGCGGGATCCTGGGGTTCGGGCGCTGGTCGAGCTTTACGCCGCGGGCTTCACGCAGCTTGAGCTCGAGCGCGTCGCGCAGGTCGTTCCGAGGCAGTCTTGGTGGTCGGCACAGGGCAAGCGACTCGGGTTGTCGTCGCTGAGCATTGAGGTCGTGCGGCGCAACCTGCCCGGCACCGGACCGCGTGAGGTCAGCCCGCAGGTCGCCAAGGTGCTTGAGGGGGTGCGGCAACGTCGGGAGGCTGGCTAGCCATGGCCGAGCGAATCAGAGCTTCGGGGCCGGAGGCGTACCCGTACGACCCAAGTCTGCGAATGGACGCGCAACGAGGGCTCGATCGGTTGCGGTGCGTCGCCGATCGCGCGCTCGCTGCCAATCTGTTCGTGCTGTTCGAGGCGGCGGAGCGGAACAGCGCGGCAGCTACTGCGGCTGACCGCGAGGTCGAGACCCGCCGCATGGCGGAGCTGAAGGCGTTGCAGACGCTTGCGGCGCGCGCACTCGAAGGCAAGCTCGGTCCCAAGCCCAAAGAGCTCGCTGACAGCCTCTTGCTGGACCAAGACGGCGCGCGAGTGACCGACGAGCGCTCGCTGCGCGAATTCGCCTTCGCCTTCCGTCAGCTTCGCAAGCTAGCCGGATGACTTACCGTTCTTGACCCTCGTTTTGAAAGCCAAGCTCGATGCAACGAAGCCAAATCCGCGGGCTGACAGAAAGCGTGAACCCTCGGCGAAAGTCGACGTTTTGCTTTTATGGGGATCAGGTCCCTGAGGGAGGTTCATGAGTCCGTCGTCTGCGCACCCTGGGCGTCTTTACACGAGGCTCGAACCCCGGCGGCAGCGGCAACTGCAACTGCAGCGGATTAGCTACAGCGCGCTCTTCGGATTCACAACGTGCGGGACTTGGCTCGAACAGCTCAAGGGCACGCCACCGGTGATGAGAGTCTCGCTCATGAAGGAGGACCTCGAGCGGCCGATCTCGCGATAACCATCGAACGACTCGCTCGCGCTCCGACCCCTGGTACGAGCGCGTTGACCCCAGCAACACTACTGGGCCCCGTGCCAGCCACGATCGCAAGGATGCAACGAGAGTTTGCGATAGCGGCTGCAACGCGCCTAACTCGTGGTCGACCCGCTCGTACTCGACCTGCCTCGTCGCAAAAATGTGGAATGCCCGCTCGACTGTGAATCCACGGTCACGAAACGACGCAGATTCCCTCAAATCGATAAGCGCAACTGGACGAAAAGTTTCGAGAACTACCCTAAAAATTGGAAAATCGAGACCTTGATACCCAAGGCTGATGATCCTCCCTGTCGAAGGGACACCCCACAAATCGTGGTTGCCATTCACAACGAGAAATCGAGGACTGGTCATCCCGCCTCCTTGCTTTCTGGTCGGCACAGCTCGTCAACCTGTTTCGCGATTTTTTTCTCGAGTTCAGTGTGACTTACAGCGTGCAGGAATGCCTGGTGTCGCGGCGCATCTTGCTCCGTAGCCTTGGGATCCTTGAGGTTTCTCTTTTCTTCAAACAAAGCCGCGAATCGTCGCGGCGCTACGCCTACGAACAGACGGAAGTTAACGCGGGCATCATCTCGTTCAGGTGACGATGATATTTCCATTATCGAATCCGCGTGCAACTCCGCCGCTAGACTCTTTCGATAGGGCTCGATGTAGATGACGCTGAGAATACCTGCGCTCACGATATGGCGTGCGCAATTGTGGCAAGGATAGGTTCGGCAATACAGCGTGGCTCCCCTGATCGACACACCACCTAGCCGCGCCACCGATACGATCGCATCCATTTCGGCGTGAACAGCGCGAGAGAATTCAACCAGTGCACCAACGCGCGTGCGCTTCACCGCCTTCGAGACACGCTCAATCGTCGTCGCCGAGGCAATGAGCTCGCCGATTCCCTTGGCGATCTCCCCCTGCTTGCTTCCGTCAACATTCGCCACTGCGAGCAGCTTGACGATCTGCTCATTCGACGCAGCACCCTCAAGCAGGGTACGCAGTGCGCGGGCGACCTCGGCATAGATCTCGCTCTTTTTGGACTCGTTGAAGCAGTTCCCGGAGTGAAAGCAACGACCGTATGGGACGGGTAAGTTCTCCTGCTCCCCCTGGTCGATACGTTCAGAGGCCTCGTCGTAGGCTCCGCCGCCGTACTTCGGAACTTCATTCGTGCCGGTCGACAGAATATTTCCTGCTTCATCGACGATCGCGGCACCGACCTGCCGTGAGAGGCACGCGGAACGGAGCGACGCGCTCCACGCAGCGTACATCCCGCATTCGTCCTTCGTGGGGCGTTCGACACCATTTCCGGTCACTAGTTTGACGAACCGAGAAAGAGCGTCCGCTACTGGGTCCGCCTTGCCGCTCGTGCTCCCAAAATCAGCGTCATTGCTCAGGAAAAAATCAGCCAGATGAAGAAGCCCTCGGACCTGCTGGCCCTCGTCTTGGGGGTCGTCTTCGTCGAGCCTCTTGATTTGCTCGAGCTGGTCTTGTGACGCGCCCTTGTACTTGAGCTCCAGACGTTTCTCGCGTTTGACTTCCTGACAGCTGACACCAACTAGATAAAACGACGTCTTATACACTGACCGGAGCAGCTCCAGCTCAGCGGGGTGCTTCAAAGAGTCGAGAATGAATGCGGTGGGGCCCTTGCTTTTCGCCCTAGCAGCCGAGATGGCACGAATGGCCAAACCAGCAACGATGCTCTCACCGTGCTTTTGGCGGAGCGCAGTGCCGGCGCTCTGCAACGCGGCGGTTCGCTGATGCGCAGCGTTGACCACGGTAGAGCTGACCTCCTTGATGAGGTCGCTCAGGACGATCGTCTCTACTTCGAAATCCTTGCCACGAAGCTCCTCAGCCAGTTTCTTGGCGATATGGCTGCCGCCACCGCCCGCATGTGCGGCGATACCAAAGACAAGGTCATGCGACTCCTCCTCGGCGACAGCGCCGGAGACGCGATCAGCCTTCCCCCTATGTTGCTCAGGGCTTATTAGTGGCAGTCTTTTCGCTGGGTTTGCCATGGCTACCTGAACAGGAGCGCAGCATAATGTAGTACCCGCACGTTCAGGTAGCCATCAGCTTTTTCGCCCGCGCCGAATCGATCGCGTTTTCAGCCACTTGGGATGTCCATCGACCCTCGACAATCGCCGGTGTCGCATCGACATGCACGTGTGTGTACCGCCGGGCGCGGGACTTCAAACGTCCTCGAAGTAGTCGTTGTCGACCTTCGGGATGCGTAGCGCCTTGTGACTCACGGCGACACCGTGGTCCATCATCAGCGAGGACAGCAGCGCGCCGTCAACGAGGACGATGGTGCCGCGGGCGCGGGCGGCGGATTCTTTGGCGTCGCGCGTGAAGACGCTGGTGGTGATGAAGACGCCCTTCGAGGCGCTTTGGAGTTGGAGGGCGCCCATGAAGGTTTGGATTTCGGGGCTGCCGACGGGGTTCTTCCAGCGCTTGGCTTGAACGTATACCTTTTCGAGTCCGAGGCGATCGAGGGAGATGATGCCGTCGATGCCACCGTCGCCGGAGCCGCCGACGCGCTGTAGGTCAGAGCGGTTGGTGCCGTAGCCCATGGCGTGCAGGAGGTCGAGCACCAGACTTTCGAAGAACTCGGGCGGCGCGCGGCCGATCAGCTCGAGGAGATCGCGTGCGACGCTGTCGCGGAGCTCGGCGAGGGCCGATTCGATGCGCTCTTCGGGGCTGGATTTTTCGGCAGTAAGGGTCTCGGCCGCAGGGGTGCTCGCCGCGGTGACGACGGCATCCGCTTTCGGTTTGAGGCGTGAGATTCGGAATGCACTCGACAGTTGCTCGAGCTCGTCGTTGGTGATCGTCTTGTGGCTCGCCTCGTAGGCGACGCCTTCGGGGGTCAGCTGCCAATAGCCGTAGCGCGGGCTGGTCGAGAATCCGGCGCGTTTCAGGCGGTCCTGCGCCCAGCCGTTGCGATTCTTGTAGACGTGTTGAACGCCGCTCGGAAGACGTTCGGCGCGCTCGTCGGGACTTAGACCGAGCCGCGTCGCGACTGCTTCGTGCGCGTCGGCGGCAGACACGCCTTCGGGGCGGGTCGCGAGGTAACGGAGAAGCGGCTCGATGAAGTGATCGTAGGTGGGGACGGGCATAGCGGGGCTCAGTCGTTCGCCTGTTCGGCGCGTTGCGCGGCGCGAGGTCGGCCGCGCTTTGGCGGCGGGCCGTTTGTGGGTGTGGGGCCGTTGGTTGAGCCGGCGCGAGCGAGTATGGATTCGGCGGGTCCGTCGTTGGGGTCTTGGGGGACGAGTTCGCCGCGGAAGGCTTTGCTGAGAATCGCGTCGCCAAGGGTTCCTTGCGCCGCACGAAGGTCGCGCAGGCGCGCGATCTGCGAATGCAAGAGCGTCAAGAGGCGCCGCGCGCGCTCGACAACCTCAGCCTGTTCCGCCAAAGGCGGCAAAGGAAAGCGCAGCGGCTTCAGCCGTTCAGAGGTCAGATGAGCGATGTTCGTAGTCAGCGATGCAGCCGCGCGGAAATAGCCACTGTGAAGGTGGTTCAAGAATACCAGTTGAGCGAACTCCGATGTCGTCGCGTACTCAGCGGCGCGAAACCGATGCACTGTCGCCTGAATACAGAGATGCTCGAAGCCGCCGTGATAAATCGCGCTTTGCCCGACGAGCTCAGGGCTTTGACCTTCACTGAGCACGATGTCGCCAGGGATCAACGTGTAGAGCGCGAGTTCCTTTTCGTTGAAGGGCATTTCGAGAACATCCTCGAGAGCCAAACGGTCCTCCTTCACGTTCGCGACGCGCACGTACGGACGCAGCACCCGCCCTTCCTTACCAACAACATATTCTTCGGCAGAGCGTCGGCGGCCTAGCAAGACATCGCCCACCAGGTCCACCGTCGCCCAGCACCATCCGGCGGGCAACTCGTGCAGGCCTGTCACGTCAGCGGGCTCGGGCTCCTTGTACTTGGTCCGCCACTTGTCGTCGGTGTGGGGTTTGCCTTTGGATTTTAGTTTGGCGAGCTCGGTGGTTTCCCACTTTTGGCGGCGTTGGGAGCGGATGCGTTTGAGGAGCTCGGCGGCGGGTTCGAGGTCTTTTTGTTGCGCGCGCCAGTCTTTGGTGAGGTCGCCGCGGAAGGCCGCGGCGAGGATCGATTGGCGGAGTTTCTCGAGCAGCGGCGGCACGGCGTCGAGCGCTTCGCGTGCGCGGCGGCTGCGCGTCTGGAGGGCTTCGAGCTTGGCGACGATGCGGCGTTGCTCGTTCAACGGAGGAACCGGCAGCGGTAGCACTCCTAGGTTGCCTCGAGATACGCGGCTCCTAGTTGTGCCGCTTGCGGCAACTTCGATGCTCGCTCGAAAGTCCGGCGAGTTTATCGCGCCCATTAGCCACGTCCGATCTGCGCGTTCTGGCTCCGGTCGAACGATACAGACGTCAACGACCGTTACGCACCGTCGCTTGTCACCGGGAAAGATGCATGCGCGACCAATCGGGTCGGCCATTCGCGAAATCAGAACGTCGCCCTGCTCCAGGTATGTACATCCCAGTTCCTCGGCTTTCTGTGAGGTCAAGAACCGAGCGGACTTGTCAACGAAACGTCCGACCCCAACGTCTGCGAGTTGAATCAGGCGAACATCGCCCCGTGGATCTTGGTCTTTGGACTCGATCCAGTCGCCATCCGCGAAGACTCCGCTGCCGACGAGCTCTCGTATTCCTACGGCGCTCCAGCCGCGTGGCAGCTCTTTCACCCGATACCCCCGAGTTCCTCTTGCAATGCCTGGATTTCCTCAAGAGCGCTTTGCAGGTTGAGAACGATCTCGGCCGCGATCGTCTCCGGTTCCGGCAAGTCGGCATGATCAGTAGCATTCTCATCCTTCAGCCAGGAGACGTCGAGATTGTCCCCACGCTTCTCAATCTCCTCCCGCGTGAACTTCCGAAACCGCCCCTCCTCGCCCAGATCCTTCCGCTTCGCCTTGCCGAGCGAGTCACTCCCAAACGCCTTCTCGAACTCCGTAAAGTGTGCCCGCGTGAACGGCGTTCTCTTCCCGAACGACGGCATGTTCACCCGCATGTCGAAGAACCACACCGCCTTGGTGCTGCCCTTGTCCTTCGCACCCTTGCTGAAGAACAACACGTTGGTTTTCACGCCCTGCGCGTAGAAAATGCCAGTCGGCAAGCGCAGGATGGTGTGCAGGTCGCACTTGTCCATGAGGTCAGCGCGCACCTTCTGGCCGACGCCGTCTTCGAAGAGGACATTGTCGGGAAGGACAACGGCTGCCCGGCCACCTGTCTTGAGCCCCCTATAGACGTGTTGCAAGAACACGAGTTGCTTGTTGCTGGTGGGGTAGAGAATGTCGTCGCGGCCGCCGCCTTGGCCTCCTCCCTTTTTGGTGCCGAAGGGCGGGTTGGTGAGGATCACGTCGACCTTCGCGAGGTTTTTGCCGGCTTCGCTGAGGGTGTCGCCGAGCTCGATGTCGCTTTCGATGCCGTGGAGCATCGCGTTCATGAGGGCGAGGCGGTGCACGTCGGGGACGAGCTCCATTCCGATGAAGGCTTTTTTCCGCTGAAACTCTTGTTGGGCACTGGAGAGCTTGTAGTGGTCGGTTTGCTCGCGCATGTACCGGTCCGCGTTGATCAGGAAGCCCCCGGTGCCAACGGCCGGATCTTGGATCAGCTCGCCGGGCTGGGGTTTGACCAGCGCGATCATGGAATCGATCAGCGGGCGAGGGGTGAAGTATTGGCCTGCACCGCTCTTAGTTTCTTCGGCGTTTTTCTCGAGCAAGCCTTCGTACAAGTTGCCGAGGCCTTCGCTTTTCGCGCTGTACCAGTCGAGGCCGTCGATCGAATCCACCACGGTACGCAGGTGACGCGGCTGGCGGAGCGCCGTGGAGGCGTTGTTGAAGATGGCCTGCACGCGCATGGAGCCTTTGCCGCCGAGATCGACCAGGAGCTTTTTGTAAAAGTTGAGCTGCTCGATACCGTCCGTCTTGAGCAGATCATCCCAGCGGTAGCCTTTGGGGATTTGCGCTTCTTGCTCGGTCTCTTTCATCATCTTGAGAAAGAGCAGGAACGTGAGCTCGGTCACGTACTCGTGGTAGGTGATGCCGTCGTCGCGGAGGACGTGGCAGAGGTTCCAGAGCTTCGAGACGATATCTTGTGTGCTGGGCATGGGTCCGTGACGGCGAGAGCGGAGGTCGCCGTTCTGCCGTGTTCGGCACGCGAAAACCAGCGTTTTTGGCGATCGAGGCGGAAGGCCGCGACTTCTCAGCCGGCGTCCGACCAGACCTCCTCGGCCAGTTCTTTGAGCAGGGCGTCGAGCTTGCCGTCGAAGGCTTTGTTCAGGCGCGTGAATCCCCCGCCCTCCGCCTTGAGATCGCCCTTCTCGAGTAGCTCGGTGTCCACGATGTGGTCGTGCTTGACCTGGGATGCGATGCGGTCGAGCCACTTGCGTTGTGGGTCGGTGAACGCGTGCTTCTTGCGTAAACGCTGCACGGCGTGGTCCACGCGCTCGCCGTAGGGCACGAGCGGTGAGCCGAGCGCGAGCTGGCGGATGTAGCCGATGATGGTCGCGGCGAAATCTTCGTTTTTCGATTCCGTCCAGGCCGATTGCAGCGCCTTCTCGGTGTAGCCCTCTTGATCGAGCATCAGCTTGAGCTGCCTGAGGTCTTCCCGCGTCAGGTCTCGTGGCCGTTGCGTCACCACCAGCAACGCGGGGATCTTGTTCAGGTTGCCTTCGAGGAACGACTTGAAGCTTTCGAGGTAGTCCGCTGGACGGGTATTGCTTTGCTTGCCGTAGCCGCGTTTGACTTCGCGGACCTGGTCGACGTGTTCCGAAACGATCATCTTGTACGGCGCGCTGCCTGACGCATCGTCGAGGTAGGTCGCGATAGCGGCGTGCTTGGTGAGCCAGTCAGCGGCGTCGCTAGCGGAAGCCTGCTTGAGGAACGCAACGAGCTCCTTCACTGGCATGCCGGCGGCCGCCTCAAACCGTTCTTCACGCTCGCCCTTTAGCCGGCCTTTCTTGCGCTGCAGCTTGGCGACCAGCTCGCGCAGGGATTCCTCGCGGAACTCCTGATCTTTGCCCTCAACCACCTCTTTCACGAGCTGCTCGAAGCTGATGAGCGGGTTCACCACGACCGGCTTCATGTCGGTCACGTTCTTGATGGCCGAGTAGAGGTCGACCGCGTCGAACACGCGGAAGCGCTCTTTGCCGATCTCCGGGCAGAGCCGCGTGGCGCGGCCGAGCATCTGCTCGTAGAGGATGCGGCTGCGGACACGCCGCAGAAAGACCAGGTTGGCGATCTTGGGAATGTCGATGCCCGTGCTCAGCAGGTCGACCGTGACAGCGATGTTGGGCTGCCGCTCGTTGCGGTAGCGCCGGATGGCCTCGAGCGGCTTGTCCGTCTCGCCGGTGATCTTCATCACGGCGTCGTTGTCGACGGAGCCATAGCGGCTCGCGAGCACCTCTTTGAGGATCATGACGACCAGGTCGGCATGGGCGTCAGTGGCGCAGAAAATCAGCGTCTTTTCGTCTTGCTCGGGGTCGATGTGCTTCGCGAGCTCGGTCAGAACGACGCGATTGAAGTCCTCGACGATGACCCGACGATTGAAGGCGTCCACCTCGAAGTCAACTTCGTCCGGCAGCTCCTCCTTCTTGATGGTGGACCCCTGCGCGGAGCGCTCGAGGACCAACACCTCCTCGCGTGCCTCATAGTGGATACCGTCCTGCGCCAACTTGGTCACGATGCGAATCGGCGGCTCGTGGTCGACGAGGAAGCCGTCGACGACAGCCTCGCGGTACGAGTAGCGGAAGACAGGTGCACCGAAGATTTCGGTCGTGTGCAACGCGGGCGTGGCGGTGAGGCCGATCTTCACCGCGTCAAAGTGATCGAGCACGCGGCGGTACTTCGAGATGTAGTCGTCCTCATCTCGAAACAGGAACTCGCGATCGGAGAGCTCGCGGTCGAGCAGGTAGCCGCGATGACACTCGTCGACGACGATGCAATCGTACTGGTCGACGGGCGGAACTTCTTGATCGTCGCGTTCGAACGGGCCGACGACGCGCTTGACCATGGCTTGGATGGTGGCGATGTGGAGGCGCGTTTCGCGCTCGGGCTTGATGTCGCCGAGCTCTTTCACGTCGTAAATGTCCGTGAAAGTCTGCAAATTCTCGAGGCGAAGGTCTTTCAGGGCGTCGGCGGTTTGTCGCCCGAGCGCGTTCCGATCGACGAGAAAGAGAACGCGCCGGAATCGACCCGTTTTGATCAGGCGGTAGCAGAGTCCGATGCAAGTGCGGGTCTTGCCGGTACCGGTCGCCATCGCAAGCAGGAGCTCCCGCTTCCCTGCTTCGAGCGCGCTCTCGACCGACAAGATCGCCGTGCGCTGATAGTCGCGATCGATGTACGGCATCGGCTCGACTTTGAGCTTCGCGTAGGCTTCGTCCTCGTTCTGTTTCAGCAGGTCAACGAGCCCGTTGGGCGTGTGCCAGCCCTCAAGCGGCTTCGCGTGGTTCTGCTGAAACAGAACG
>Ga0207667_10006525_pt1 | contig 14109 bp, 21 predicted proteins | sample KBSCornC52_FD_184301 | JGI IMG/M metagenome (GOLD analysis project Ga0207667, IMG submission 184301) | Corn rhizosphere microbial communities from Kellogg Biological Station, Michigan, USA - KBS Corn C5-2 (SPAdes) (version 2) | ecosystem: Host-associated > Plants > Roots > Rhizosphere > Soil ... | reverse complement strand
ACATCTGCGCGAGGTGGCTGAGAAGGCGACGCCGATCTATACGGACCTGCTCGGCGATCGCTATTTCAACGACGACTATTCACATGTCACGCTTAATGTCCAGCAGGATGACTTCATTCGCGCATTTTCTCCCACCACAGCCATCGCCCTTCTAGACGAACTCGCCGCGCTCCGTAAGGAGAATGAGGGGATGAGAGCCGTAGTGATGGATATTTTGAAGCTGGCAGATGAGCATCGAGCGGGAGGCTATCGCATCTTTCAAGTCATGACCGATTGCCCACTTATCGACGCCGCCCGCGCAGCCATCGGAGACAGCCATGAGTGAGATGACGCTTGAGCGGCTTGTTGAAAAGTGGCGCGCAGAAGCAAATGATGATGACAACGTTAAGGCTGGCTATCTGCCCGCCAGTGACTTGTATTCATGGAAGTGTGCAGAAGAACTTCAGGCATATATCGACGCCCACCTCACCCGCGCTCCGGTGCAGGTGACGGATGAGGTTGCGCGAGACGTGGCGGAATGTCTTCAATTCAGCGGATGGGCAACCGGCGGCGATTTCGAAGATGATTTTCTTCCGGACGTACGCCGCGCCCTCGAATACGCGCGTATGGCGCAGCCTGTGGTGGCGAAGGTGCCATCACTCAACGCCATGATGGATTCAATCGACGAATACGCACGTACATTCCTTGCTGGAAATGGAGATGGCGTTAGGGTGAGATCACAGTACGACCGCCTCTACAAGATGTGCGAAGCCCTTCTCTCCAAACCCCACCCGCAAGCCGCGCAAGGTGGTGAGGCGAATGGTGAGGCGGCTGTAGAAATATCGCCGGAGTTTACCGATTCGGCGCACGGAGCTATCGCGTGGGTTCTGTACCACCATCAAGGCGGAAGCAGTCCCATCGGTCAGCCATTGCGTTTCGCTCTTGGGCTGGATGCGCACGAGCACCTTCCGAAGCATCTGATCGACCAAGCAAAGCACTATGCTTCTTGGGCTGGCGCTACCACGGAGAGGTTCCACGCCGAGAGCGCGCCCGTGCCGGACCAACGCGACGCCGAAATTGCCCGCCTGAACGCGATCATCAACACGCCGCAGGCCGACGACTTCCTGCGCGCGACCAGCACCGAGGCCGAGCACCAGCGTCAGCGCTGGGGAACCTCGCACGACGCTGGCAAAGAGCCATCCGACTGGTTCTGGATGATCGGCTATCTCGCGGGCAAGGCACTGCATGCGCACGCCGCCGGCAACATCGAGAAGGCAGAGCACCACATCATCACGACCGCTGCGGCGTGCGCCAACTGGCATAGGGCGATGTTCGGGCAGACTGATATGCGACCCGGCATCGACGGCGAGTCTGCACTCTCCGCCGCCCCGACGCTCGCCGGGAAGGAGAAGGGGTGATGAGCAAACATACCTGTCATTGGCCTGGTTGTCCCAATGAAGTGCCGCCCGCTATGTGGGGATGCAGGAAGCATTGGTTTCGCCTACCGAAGCATCTGCGTGATGCGGTATGGGCCGCGTATCGCCCGGGCCAGGAGATCACCAAGACTCCATCCGCCAAATACATCGAGGTCGCAAAGCGTGTCCAGGAGTGGATCAGCGTGCACGGAGAAGGCGCATGACCGACGAGCAGAAAATGCGGGAAGTGTTCGACAATGAACGCTATTGTGACATGGTAGGACGCCTACGATGCCGCGCTCAAAGAAGGATGGAATCGCGAGCAGGCCATGGGTTGCGCCATCCGCGCCTACTACGCCAGCGCAACTACAGGTCCAAGCCAAAGTTCGTCGGCGCTCCACATGTGTCGCCTGTCGACTGCGTGTTGCTGGTGTTCGATAAGAGGGATTTCACGTATGGCTGACGAGCAGAAGATGCGAGCTGAGTTCGATTACTGGTGGAATCGGCATGGACGGTTTAATGCAGACCTCGAGGACCCCGACCAGATCGAGGCTGCATGGACCGGTTGGCAAGCCGCCTTCTCCCACGCCAGCGCAGCTGTCAAGGAAAACTTGACGGTTGGGGAGGCGGTGGCGTGGATGACGCACCACGAACCGCCCATGCTGTTCCCAACAAAGGAGGAGGCGGCGTCGTACTGCGATGACGATGAGCAACCCATTCCGCTATATCCCCACCCGCCGCGAGCTGCGGAGGATGCGACCGGTTGGCGAGAGATGGACTCGGTCCCTGCCGACAAGGCCATCATGGGCGCGTGGTTCGGATCGCCGGATTACACCGAGATTTCACCAGTCATCTACTGCTCAGAGCGTGGCAAGTGGATGAACCCGTCCGACATGCGCGACGACGAGTACACCAGGCCTGACATGTGGCACCCATATCCGAGGGCGCCGATTCATCGTGACATCGACCAAGCCATCGCGGCCAAGAGGGGTGGGTGATGGGTTCCCTACTCCAGAATGCGAACAGGCATGATCGGACCCTGGACTTGGTCTTGCATCACCTCATTGGCGGACTTGCAGATGGGGCATTTCACCAATCCACTGCCGTCCTTCAACTCGATCGGCATCCCATGCCATCCGAATGCGCCAGGAGCGACCTCCTCATTCCGACCGAGGATGCCCGTGCAACCCGTCACTCCGCAGTAAACCGTGGTGTCAGTCATGCGTGAATCCCCCATCCTGTTCAGTGCGGCAATCGTCGCTCCGGCGCGGGGCGGCGGCAAGGAGGTATTGGCGCCATGAGCCATCTTTGCCTTTCCCGTGAGGAGCTGACCGAGCTTTGCCGTACCCCACGGAAGGCGGGGCAGCTCCATTTCCTGCGCCAGAACGGCATCCGCCACTACGTGGATGCCCACGGCTGGCCCGTGGTGACGCGTGCGGCGGTTGAAGGCCAGCCCAATCAGGCGCAGGCTACCGCCGCCTGGAAGTCGAACAAGGCCGCCTGACGATGGGTCGGAAGCCGCAGAACGCAGGAGCTATTCCCCACCTCCGCGTGCGGAAGAAGGGGAAGAAGGTTTTCTACTATTACGACCACGGCGGAACGCCGCGGCGCGAGGAGCCGCTGGGCAGCGACTACGGCCTGGCCGCCTTGAAATGGGCGGCTATCCAGCGCGCCAGCGCGGAGAAACCTGCGCAGGTTGTCACCTTCCGGTACGTCGCCATGCGCTACATGGCCGAGGTAGTGCCGACGAAGGCGCCGCGCACCCAGCGGGACAACCGGACGGAACTGAAGTGGCTGCTGGCCTACTTCGATGATCCGCCATGCCCCTTCGGCGGTATCGAGCCGCAGCACGTCAAGGCGTACCTACGGTGGCGCGCGCAGCCGCGCACCAGCATCACCAAGACCGGGAAGATGGTCGAGCACAAGGGAGAGGGGAAAACGCGCGCCAACAGGGAGAAGGCCCTGCTCTCCCACATCTGGAATTGGGCTCGCGAGGAAGGCTACACGGCTCTTCCGAACCCGTGCGCCGGCGTGAAGGGATACAAAGAGGACGGCCGGGATGTGTACGTCGAGGACGAGGCCTACCAGGAGGTATGGGACGCAGCAGATCCGACCATGCGCGACGCCATGGACCTGGCCTACCTGACGGGGCAGCGCGTGGCCGACACGCTGAAGATGGACATCCGCGACATCAGGGACGGCTTCCTGCATGTGCAGCAGGGCAAGACCGCCACGAAGCGGCGCATCGAGGTCGTGGGGGAGTTGAAGGCCCTGCTCGATCGCATCGCCGCGCGGAAGTCACCACTGAAGGTCCACGCCACGCGACTGATCGTCAACGAGCATGGTCAGCCGATCGCTATCCGCGCGCTTCAGCAGCGCTTCGACAAGGCCCGGCTGGCGGCCGGCGTCGACTTCGATGGGTTCCAGTTCCGCGACCTGCGCGCCAAGGCCGGCACGGACAAGGCCGACTCGGCTGGCGACATGCGAAAGGCCCAGCAGCAGCTCGGCCATGCATCTATCACGATGACCGAGTCCTATGTGCGGAATCGGCGCGGCGACAAGGTCACGCCGACCCGCTGAGGTTGGTCCGCAATTCTCGAATACCCCAACTTTCGCCCGATGTTTTTGGCAGCGATATTCCACTGATTGCGGACCTGGCCGAAACGTAAGTCGTTGATATGGAGAAAATGTCGCTCGGACTCAAAATCCGCTTCTGGCGACAGAGTGGAGGTTCGAGTCCTCTCACCGGTACCAAGAGGCTGTCTCAGGAAGTCCAACGAAGTCCAGAGAGCCTAAGAAAAGCCCGCAAATCTGCGGGTTTTTTTATGCCTGTCGTCCAGGCACGTCTATAGGCGTCTCCTAGAATCTCGCCCCTTCTGGGGGTATTTTTGGGGGTATCCTGGCTACTCAGCCCCAGGCGCTGGAACGGGATACCCCCAGATGGTCAAGCCGATCACTGACGTCGCACTGCGCAAAGCAAAGCCGCAGGACAAGCCCTACAAGATCGCTGCAGGCAATGGCCTCTACCTGCTGGTGAACCCTATCGGCTCGAAGCTGTGGCGATGGAAATACCGCGTTGCTGGCAAGGAGAAGTTGCTCGCACTCGGCGCCTATCCCGTCGTATCGCTCCAGGACGCGCGGCAACGCCACGAAGAGGCCCGCCGGCTGCTTGCGCAGGGTCAGGATCCCAGTGAGCTGCGGAAGGCTCAGAAGACAGCCCGCGTACAAGCAGAGGCTATTGCGTCGGACACCTTCGAGCGAGTGGCCCGTGACTGGATGGCCTATCGCGAAGCGAAGGGCGATACCGCGGAGACCACGGCTGCCAAAGATCGTTGGCGCTTGGAGACGTACCTCTTCCCTCATATCGGCCAGCGCCCTATTACCGAGATTACGGCTATCGAGCTGCGCGACGTTCTCAAGAAGGTGGAGGACGCCGGCAAGCACGAAACCGCAAGTCGGTCGAAGATCACCGCTGGCCAGGTGTTCCGCTGGGCTGTTCTCGAAGGTCGGGCAAACAACGACGTTACCGCTAGCCTGCGTAGGCTGTTCGCCACGCCGAAGCCAACCCATCGGGCCACCATCACCGACCCAAAGCAGATCGGCGAGCTTCTGCGAGCGATAGAGGGCTTCTCTGGCCAACCAGTGACGCTGGCTGCCCTCAAGCTGGCCCCGTTGGTCTTCGTACGCCCCGGCGAGCTACGACAAGCCGAGTGGTCAGAGTTCGACCTGGACGAGGCTATATGGCGCATACCCGGCGAGAGGATGAAGATGAAGGCCGCTCACTTGGTGCCTCTCTCCAAGGAAGCCGTGGCCATCCTGCGTGAACTGCACAAGCTCACCGGTCACGGCCACTACGTGTTCCCTGGTGTACGTACCGCAAGTCGTCCCATGTCAGAAAACACGGTCAATGCCGCCCTTCGCCGGCTTGGCTATGCCACTGACGAAATGACTGGCCACGGCTTCCGCAGCATGGCGGCGACCAGGCTTAACGAAATGGGATGGAATGCGGATGCCATCGAGCGGCAGCTGGCACACGCTGAGTCGAACAAGGTTCGTGGGGCCTACACCCACGCTGCCCAATACCTCGATGAGCGTAAGCGGATGATGCAGGCGTGGGCTGACTATCTGGCCAACTTAAAGGCCGGCGGCAAGGTCGTGGCGATCAAGCAAAAGAAAGCTTGATGTACAAAACCCAAGCGACGCCTGAGGTCAGCTAAGAATCTAGCCGATCAATCCATCGCTGTGGCGTCTTCAATTCCAGGGCCTTAGCCAAATGGTCAAGTTCGCCAGCCCAAGCGTCTAGATCTTGAAGTGCCTCAAGCCGCTTGGCTTCGGGAAACTCGGCTAACCCATTTATTCCGACTCTGAGGCGATGCTCAAACTCACCCAGTGGCCAAGTTGATCGATTACGAAGTTTTTCCCAGCTTTCAATGTTTCGCCTTGCCGCTGCAAGCGCATCGACATGTGGCATGTGTGCGGGATCGTGCGTATCCGTGGCGGCAACGTTCGCCTGCAACCTGTGATTCGTCTCTTGATAGATCTTCTCTAGAGGAGCCACAAGAGAGGTGGCCAGGTCATACGCAAAAGTTTGGGCCGCAACCTCTAGAGTTGGACGGATAGAAGATGGTTCAGCGCCTGATTCTTCAAGGATATCCTTGATCTTACTGATAAGCGCGACTCTCTCCTCTACCGATGGAGCGGAGGACCACCGACCAGAGAGCGTCTGAAGGTGAATTAGACTTGACCCCATAACCACTGAAAGATTGCGAACCTGCTCTAACAGCTCATCCGCCTGCTCAATCTTGCTACGCAATTTTGCTTTGAGACCAAGCCCCGCTAACTCCTCGAACCTATCAATGGTTCCGACGAAGAAGAAGAGCAAGCCGGATGCCATCAACAAAGAAGCTCTTTCTAGCGGACCAGAAACAGCAATCCACGCGCCGTAGCCTGCCAATAAAATTCCAAGCATGCCGAGCATCAAGCTCCCATAACGCACAAGCTTGCTATCTTTTGTTGTCGCTGAATCCTGCACCATATCCATGCGCCTCTAGAACAATATTGTTCGCATCCTCTACTGCGTTTCTTTTGAGGATAATGAACGCAAAAAGATCACTTCTTCGCAAGGATCTGCGTGACAGCCTGGTCGCCTGCACTCATTGCATCAAACAGATTTCGTAGAGTCGAGGCATGCTGCTCGCGCAGAATCCTCGCTTCATTCTCGTCAGCCTCATCACCCAATGCATATCGCACCATCGCCGGGCGGTCGGCAACAACCATATCGTGACGGTAGAAAAGATTCTGCATAGCCTCCGCAGCAGGACCAAGCTCGTGAAGCCTGCCTTCCAGCTGCCTCAGTGACGGAGGCATTTCCAATGATTCGAACCGTTCTACTAGCCATCCAATCACCATCACGTCTGCCAACGGCTCACACCGAGCAAGCGCATCACTCCATGGCGAAGTACGTTGTATCCAGTCCTTTAGCGGACGAACCAGCGCTAGCGCCCTATCGCGAGCAAGAAGACGATCTGCCTCCCTCTTGATCTTTTCCTGCCTGTTCTGAACCGCGTTCGGGACGTATATAGCCACGGTAATGGCAATAAGCGATCCAACGGCTTGCACCCATGCCGCCCACTCAGAGCTTGTCATACGCCCCCCTGCTTTTCTCGATATATCTATGGTCTGCGTAGGAGGCTATAGGCGCAAGACAGGCGCTGTAGGAAAAGCCTTACATCCAGCTCAGCCATCCGACACTACCCGGACAGCCATCCCAGGCATAGGATCGGCCAGGCGACCAGGCTGCAATGGCTCGGTCAACCACGGGGGAACAACTCATGCGCAAATTCAGCGTCTTGCTGGCGGGCTGCTTGTTGACTCTTTCCTTTACCGCAGCAGCCAAGGGCGGCGGTCACGGCGGTAGCCATGCCTCAGTAGTCCACGTCAGCGGTCACACGACCAAAACTGGCACCTACGTCCCGCCCCACTATCGCACCGGAGCGGACAACTCGAAGCTCAACAACTGGTCGACCAAGGGCAACGTCAATCCCTATACCGGGAAGGCCGGGACAAAGGACCCATACGGTCACTAGCGAGGATCAGAGATATGCGCAAACGCAATCTCGTCATTTGGCTGGCGCTTGTTGCTATGCCCGCGTTCGCGGGTGTTGCCGACACACTTGAAGATCTAGTCGGCTACACGATAGTTGCCTCCAAGACGATTGATGGCTGGCAAGACGCCGGAGGGAAGAAAGGTGACTCCTTCGAAGGCTGTGAATACGGAAGGACGATCATCTTTGCGGACAATAAGATCCTTCATTGCGCCATCTACAACTATCAGTACTCATACCGTCCAACTGCGGTCATCCTTTCTAACGGAAGTCAGTTCAAGATGATCGTTGACGATGAGGTCTATGACATGCAGCGGTAGCCCGCGATGTTCGTCGCGTACAAGCAAAAAGAGGGGCCCTAGCCGCACGGCACTGGCGGCTTGGGCCCCTAAGTTTTCGCTTGAGGTCAGACATGAAGCCGGCGATTGAGCTACCGGGTCGAACGGCGAGGCGTCACTCTGCTGCCTGGATCGCAAAGTGAGACAAAGTGCCAATGTATTCCCCAGGCGTGGCGAGGATTACGGATTTTTCGTGGTGGTCGTGGCCGGCAATCCATAGACGTAATGGCCCAACAACCCCTGCTGCTGTGCTGCTCGCTGGCGAGCAAAGTAAGCATCTATTGCATCGGCCGCCGCAGTAGAGTTGGCCATCTTCTAGCCGATCCGAGTGGCAATGCGGTTGTTGACCGCACCAATGGCGTCCGAGACGCTAAGGCCAGCTGCGGCACCCAGAGCGGTCCCCACAGGTCCGAACGTGGAGCCGAGAAGCCCGCCGATGCCACCACCAATAGCACGCCCTAGCAGACCGCCTTTGACCCCAAGACTTGGGCCATAGATAGCCTTTGAGAGCAACCCGGTAGCCTACAAATCGGCCGCCGTGCTCGGCCCCGATGCTGCCACCTTGGCATCCGAGATAGAACGCCGCATGAGGCTATCGCGCAAGCCTTCCAGCTATTGGCGGGCGGCCTATGCCATGGGGTATTGGGCATCGTCATCCTGACGAAGCACCTGCTTTACCCGAGCCAGTGCAAGCTGTGGATCACCAGAAGCGTTAAGGCTACCTGGAGCATTAGGGTCAAGAAGTCCCCCAACTGCTTCCATCGTATTGATCGGCTCAGATGCCTTTGCATACGTGGCCAGATAATCACGATAGCCCGGTGCGACGCGTTCGATAGCGTTGACAATCGAATCCCTAGCAGGTCCATAAGCGAGCGCACCCTGGCCGTTAGCGTTACCGAGCATCTTGGACGCTTCTTGCCTCACGGCATCCAGCATGTCCGTACCCACCTTACCACGGATATTCGCTGCCCCATTGATCGAATCGATCAGCTCACCCAACCTGGCGCCATTGCTTCCGAGGACGCCTAGCGGCCCGTTCTTTAGCGTCTACAGAGCGTCCAGCACCGGCTTCGGATTGACCATATTGTGATCGATGGCCTGACTTGCCTGCGCAAAGGTGTCCTGTGCTCTTTTACTCGACACGCTGCCCTCAAGATCTTTGAGCGCGGCCCACGCATCATCTTCCTGCATGGCTCCGCTCTTCACCTGATCGACCACATTCCTTGCCGATTTGAGCGCTTCAAAGTCGCCTGCGGACATGCGGCCTGGCTTGTTCAAGATGGAGTCGAACACGTCCTATGCGCCGTTCCATCGAACAACGGGGCGCGAATCCGTCAGATACTGCTGCACAAACGGGTCAACCGCAGCACGACGACTTGCCTTGGCGGCCTACATATCGGCATCAGTACCCGCCAGTTGCTACACCATCGCTAACCGAGCGTTGTTATTCGCTGCATCCTGAGCTGCAAAGGCTGAAGCCGTAGATGGGTTGTTCCGCAATGCGCGTTCAACCTGTACTGCCTCGGGCGTCTGCAACACCTGGGCAACAGAGGGGCTTTCTCCCGGCACGAGCTAAGGCGTATTACGCAGAAGTCCCGCCACAACGGGGCTATTGCCGGTCATGCGAGCCACATTGGCATTGGCGATCGCATTGGGGTTGGTGATGTGTTGGATGGCATTCTTGACGCCGCCAGCCAGTAAGCCGCCAGTGTCCAGGCCGAGCTTCATTGCCGGACCAGTGGCTGCCCCCATCCCTACCTGCATGGCTTTCTGGGTGGCATAGGAGGGCGCAGGAGCCCTGCCCTCCACCAAGTCTTGCAGGTTGGTCTGCGGACCGCTCGTGACCGGCTGGGTGGCACCAATGAGGCCACCCTCTAATGCAAGCGAACCGAGCTTGCCGGCGTACGTTGTGGCCTTAGGCAGAATGCCCAGGGCCCTCAGCTCGCCAACACCGGTTAGCCACGGCAACACCTCACCCACCGTGGCACCTGCGTATGACGCCGTATTGTCCGGCGTGGCCTGCTAGTAGGACTACTCGCGCCGTTGGATGTAGCTATCCAGATTGCGAGTCATGTCCTTGAGGCCGCTGCCAGCAATCGGACTCGCGGCGTTCAGATGCATGACGCCCTGCGCAATGCCCAGAGGCAGACTCCCCAGGTGATGGAGCGCAGCGTCGCCCATGTTGTTACCGAAGTCGTTGATGCGCTCGAAAAGCGAGCGCTCCGGAGGAACGTCCTGCATCTATGCAGTGTTATCGGCAGTCGGCTAGCCCTGAAGATCCGACAGCTTCACGGTCTGGGCATTAAGTTCGGAAAGCTTAGGCATCACGGCACCTCGGTGAGTTCGGGATCAGCAGGATTGGATACGCCGGTCACCTTCCACTTCCTTCCACCGACGTTGAGTACCTCTCCCATCATGTATCGCCTGGCAGATCCGCCGGTGGGCTGATTGGGCGAACCTGGGACTTCGCCAATACCTACCCCGCCCGGAGTGATCTGATTGGGGAGAGAGCCGCCGTTGTCAAACTGGGTCTTCAGCGTGTTGACCTGATCGGCGATCTTCTGCCCCTTCTCGATCTGCTGGCGAATCAGCGATGCATTTAGCTTAAGCGGCTTACCGAGACCAAACGATGCGTCTTTGCCGTACTTGATATCGGCGTCAGTCGGCTTGTTGCCCTGAGAGTTGAGCACGGCGTTTGCCATGGCAGCCTACGTTTCATAGGTATGCATTGCGTACATGTCCAGTGGATGGAGCAAATTAGCTCCCCAGCCCGTGGATCCACCATGATTATTGATGTACTTTTCAAGATCCTCCGTGCTCATGCCGCGCAATTGTTCTTCAGGCGTATTGGTGATCTGGGCGGCAGCTTTGTAAGCCGCATCGATACCGTTGTTTGCCTCCGCCTACATCTTGTTGCGCTGATCGAAAGCCTTGATCTGCGCGGCGGCTCCCTGACGGCCACCGGCCATGCCAGGCCCAGCGGCGGCACCGGCTTTACCACCGCCAATGAATGGGCTGCCGTCCGGATTGGTGACAGGAGCAAGTTCGCCCGTACGTGGGTTCGCCCGGTACAGCTGACCGTTGGGGCCGGATACGAACTGGAAGCTCTTGTCTACCTGCTGCGGCTGCCAGCGTGGGCCGCTACCGAGCACTTTCCAACTGCCGTCGTCCTGCTGTTCCTGGGTGACGATGTTGTTCCCCTCGGGGATCTGACGAATGGCTTTGGCCTTTGCTTCCGAATTTGCCTTGGCAGCCTGTGCCTGAAGCAACTGTCCACGTAGCTCGTTCTGTTGCATCTCCATGGCCATCTGCGGGTCGAGCGCGCTCAATGCTTGGCGATAGCCCGGCGTGTCAAACGTACCGTCTGGACGAATGAACTTAGCCCCCAATGCCTGGATCTGCTGCCTCCGCTGCATATCCGCCATCGTCGCCTGCTCCACGGCACCCGTATAGCGACGGCGTTGAAGGTCATTAGCTCCCTGCGAGATGCTGTCGATACCACCCAGCAGGCCGCCAGAGATAGCCTGAAAAGGCGTGACGCCGGGCTGACCATTGGCGGCCAAGATGCCCAGACCTGCGCGAAGCAGGCCCTAGTTAAAGAGTGCCCGCTGGTCGTCGTCGGAGAGACCGCCAGCTGCCGGCTAGTTGCTGCCAATAAATGAGTCGAGGATTCCCATGGTTTAGGCCCCCCTGCTGCTCTGTCGAATATCGTTCATGTATCTATCCTCAGCGAATGTGTTTCTGATTGATTTGGTAGTTAATCAAAGAGCGGACTTAGTGGAGCTGCCTAGACGCCATCTTTCCGCTGGCGCTACCGATGGCAACAACCTTGCCATCTTCATCACCGTCAGGGATCGCCTTCGGAATCGTCACCTTCACCTCAATGATTCCAAGAACGTGCGTGTATGGAATCCATACTGTCAGCGGTGAAGGATCGTCTTCGTATCCGGCGACTGTGAAGCCTAGAAGCGCGGGATGAGCAATGTTCACGCCCGAACAGTGCAGAACCGGATGACGAGGGCTATCCCCCATTCCTTCACCGACGGGGGTCTGCATGAACTCGGAGGCGCCCTCTGCGTGTAACTACGCAAGCGCAGACGATCCATCAATGATGACGCGGTACTGGAGCTGGTAGTCAACGCCGGCAATCTGAGTGTTTTCCATAGTCATAAGTCATTCCCTCTCAATATCCAAGGTTGCCTTGGCCACGCAGAGCCAGGCGCGCTGCTGCACCCACGGGGCGCATTCCGTTATTCAAACCAGGGCCGATATAGCCAGCAGGCTGTCCATCCACCTGTCCCAACTGCGGACGACGTAGAGCCGCCCCGAGCAGACCACCTTGAGCTTGGCCGCCTGCTGGTTGGCCCGACATTCCACCGGCAAGGCCAGAAAGGAGGTTGTAGATGTTCGAACCCTAGCTACCCTGCTGAGCCAATGCCCACGGGCCAAGCACGGACCAGTCAATGCCTTGCGTAGCTGGCATGACATTGCCGCCAGCGAGCACATTCGCGTAGTTCATGCCCTACGTACTGCCAGTGTTCCAGAGCGGCATGTAAGACGAGAGAGACGAAGGGTTGTAGGCCAGCTCCGGCTAGCCAGCGAGAAAGTTGAAGCCAGGCATATGTCACCTCACAGGTAGTAGCCAAGTAGACCCATACCGCCACCGATCAAGGCTCCAGTGCCAGCACCGATGGGACCACCAGCAGCTCCCCACATGGCTCCAGCCGCAGCACCTGACATAGCGCCACCACCAGCGGACGCCAATGCACCACCGACGCTACGTGGCTTGTAGTTGGGGTTAAGACCGGTAGTCGCCGAGCCCGTGAAGTTGCCTGAAATCGCGTTCAAGGCGTTGCCGTAGTTGTTGAGCTGCTGCTGGGCATAGCCGTAGTTGCGCATGTACCAGTCGTTGTAGGCCTGGTTGATGTTGCCCTGGTTGTAGTCCTGCTGAAGTCCGGCAAGATTGCTGTACTGCCCCAAGAACTGGCTCTACAGCGCGTTCGCTCCGGTGATGCCCTGGGAGGCGTTTAGGATGAGCCCCGCGTTCTGCTGAGCGGCTCCCAGGCGGTTGGCGATGTCCTGCTGAGACAATCCTGCGTTGCGTGCCAGGTCGGTCTGCTGGGCCGATACAGAGCGATTCAGCGCGTTCTCGGCTAGCTGCTGCTGGTTCTGGTAGTCCTGTCCGTATAGGCTCGTGGCGACGTTACCCAGATTCTAGGCCAGGGTGTTCTGTGACTGCTGCATGGCATCGTTATACGCGCTGCCGCCGAAGGCACCGTTGGAGGCGAACTGCGCAGCCAGTGCAGGAGCATCGTTCTTGTTGTAGCTGTTGACGATGTTCTGCTGCGCCTGGTTGACCATCTGCCCGAGAAACGGGTTCTGGCCGGCGTACTGGTTCGTACCTACGTTCGTGGTCTAGCCGAGGTACTGGTTGCTGCCAGGGTTGACGCTGTACTAACCGTTCGCGATGCCTTGCAACGCGTTCATCTGCGTCTGCTAACTGTTCAACCCCCCGTTTGCGCCGAGCTGGCCGAGCCAAGCGGCGTTGTTCTGCTGGTCGGTGAGGGGGGCGGTCAGTTGCCCGGGATACGACTGGTAAGGCAACTGGTTGACCGCGTTAGTCTGGTTGATGAAGTTCTAATAGTCGCTCCTCAACCAGTCGGGGATCTAGGTGATCGTGGTGGTGGTCGTGTTCTTAGGTTGGCTGCTGCCGCCCATGGTCAGGTCCTCATAGCGATAGTGGTTTTGGTTTGAACATGCCGTTACTACAAACGGCCGTGCATGACCCGGCACGGCGGCGGGAGGCGACAGGCAGGCGGGCTTGCCCCCTATATACATAGGTCACGCCATGGCGTTTTTCAGTCCCGTTCAGATTGACGCGAAGGCTGGCAGCCTCGTACAACATGAGAGCAGTCGCTAGCGGATGTGGGCAAAGTGGTGCAGGTTGCTAGCAACTTGCTAGCAAGCATTGCCGCGTCGGTCTTTAATTGATTGATATAAATCAAAGCATCACCGCTTTGGCCAAGGCGGGTGGCCCTGACCACCGAAAGCGCATCCATTTCCATGTCAAGCTACTTTGGAAAAGCAGGCCTCAAAGTGATTCCGTTGATATCTCCTGTTAGCAATGAGGTGCAGGCACTTAGCACCCGACAGAACCCGATGCTGCCCTGCCCGATACTTCGTTCGCTGGCCCGTCAGCTTTGATCGTAGTTGTTTGCAATGACGCAAGCGCCGATGTTGGGGATGGAAGTACTCCGGGAAGGCCCTGAGCCG
>Ga0207667_10006518_pt1 | contig 14126 bp, 11 predicted proteins | sample KBSCornC52_FD_184301 | JGI IMG/M metagenome (GOLD analysis project Ga0207667, IMG submission 184301) | Corn rhizosphere microbial communities from Kellogg Biological Station, Michigan, USA - KBS Corn C5-2 (SPAdes) (version 2) | ecosystem: Host-associated > Plants > Roots > Rhizosphere > Soil ... | reverse complement strand
GATACGCGACTTCTTCTCGCCAGACGTGATGAAACTCATCGGCCTGATACTGATTCTCGTACTGATTCCCGCCCACCTTGTCTGGCTCGTTGAGCGCCACCATGAGAAAGATGGCATTGTCGAAACGAAGCGCTATTATCCCGGTATTTTCAAGACGATCTGGTGGTCCACCGCGACGCTCGCAACCCAGGCGGATGAGATGCCGAAGACGTACCTGGGACGCATCATCGCTTCCGTATGGATGTTCACAAGCGTCGTGTTTATCGCCTATTTCACCGCGCAAATCACAACCTCCCTCACCGTCAAGCAGCTTCAGTCGTCAATCAAGAGTCCCGCAGACCTGCCTGGCAAGAAAGTGGCGACAATTGCGGGAAGCACGGCGGAAACTTACCTGAAGGACAACCACGCCGAGATACAGACATTCACAAAGATAGACGACGCGTTTGACGCGCTCAACCAGAGCAAGGTCGACGCCGTTGTCTATGATGCGCCAATCCTGCTCTACTATGCCGCACACGATGGCAAGGGCAAGGTGGTCACGGTGGGCAACATATTCAAGACCGAAGGCTACGGAGTTCTGTTTCCATCAGAATCGACGTGGCGCAAGCCCGTCAACCAGGTCATTCTTACCCTTAAGGAAGACGGGACTTACGATAAGCTCTACTCCAAGTGGTTCGGCGAAGCCGATAAGTAGGTATAATCCGGCTAGCTGGTTCACCGGAATGAATTGGCCGGAAGGAGAATGCCTCATTGTTAGCTTCGAGGAGTCACAGCCACCTGCTCCACCCGGACGAAACCATTATCGTGGTTATCGACATGCAGGAGCCTTTTCTCCGAACGATCCACGAGCGTGACCGCGTAATCAAGAATGTATGCTCGCTCCTTCGTGGAGCTAAGATATTGCGCGTACCTATCGTCAGCACGGTTCAGAACTTTAAAGCGATGGGCGATGTAATTCCTGAAGTAAAAGCGCACCTTCCTCCGCTTCTCCCGCCGTTCGACAAGCTCACTTTCAGCAGTTATGCAGATCCCGGCTTCGCGTCAGAGTTGAATCGGTCCGGCCGAAAGCAGGTGCTCATCTGCGGCGTGGAAACCCATATCTGCATCAGCCAGACCGCGCTTAGCCTGATGACAGCCGGATATCAAGTCCATGTCTGCGCAGACGCGGCCTCCTCGCGCACCGTGGAGAACTGGCGGATGGGCCTCGAAAAGATCCGGCAGGCAGGCGGGCTTGTCACGTCGATGGAGACCGCACTGTTCGAGCTGCTCCAGCAGGCCGGAACCGCGGACTTCCGTGAGATATTGGCGATCGTTAAGTAGAGGAGGGGTCGGGCGCCGGTCAAATAGGTCCAACGCGTCCTATAGGTCTTATGCTCCCGACACATGCACTTCTACGATTTGATTGAGACATTCGGGGGATGCGGCAGTGCCAGAGAGTATTGGACAAGGAGGAGTTCTGCTCAGGCATGCCAGCGCAGCCTGGGCCGGGCTGCTGGACTTGCTGTATCCATCGTGCTGCCTGATCTGTGGGAAGCACGAGGCGGAGCCTTTCTGTACGGACTGTCTCAACGAGATCGTCCCGCTGAATGCGCCTTATTGCGATCGCTGCGGTGTGCCGGTCGCGCCCGGCCAACTCGTCTGCGACCATTGCGATGCGGGACCGGAGCCCGCGTTTGCCTGGTCGCAGGCAGTCGGGCAGTACTCCGGAGTTCTGCGTACCGCCATCCATCGCCTGAAATATCACGGCAAAGGCGCGCTCGCCAATCCGCTTGGAGAGCTCCTCGCGAGCTCCCTCGGAACTTGTACTCCTCTGCAGCCGCAGAACGGCCAATTCGACTGCGTTGTCCCCGTCCCGCTCCATCGCTCTAAGTTCCAATCGCGCGGCTTTAATCAGGCGGAACGCATCGCGCGGGTACTCGCGTCGCGCATCAACGTCCCACTCGACGATAAGGGCCTCCTGCGCGTCCGCAAATCCAGCACTCAGACTGCCTTCCACCGTAAGGAGCGACAGCACAATATCGAACGTGTCTTCGACACGAAAACCCCGCTCCATTTCGACGGCAAGTCGGTCCTCTTAATCGATGATGTCCTGACAACCATGGCCACGGTGAATGAATGCTCGCGGGTGTTGTGCAATGCCGGAGCGACAAGGGTCGCGGTGCTGGCGCTGGCGCGGGGGCTGTGATCCAACGTGGAACCGCAGAGAAAGGGTGAAATGTCAACTTCTGATCCTGTTGTTCAGCCTTTGCTCAGCATCACGCTCTTCGGCGGCCTAACCGTTCGGGTGGGTGAGCAGCCGGTTATCGGGCTTCGGCCCCAACAATCTGCATCTCTCCTCGCCTTCCTTTCGCTCCACAGCCAGCGCGCCCATACACGTGAGGAGATCCTGGCTCTATTCTGGCCGGATAGCGACCCGGAAAAAGCGAGACAGAATCTGCGCCAGTGTTTGCATACACTGCGCACCGTGCTGGAATCCCAGCCTATCGTGCCTGGCACTGCCCTACTCTCTACGCGCAGCACCGTTCAACTCAATCCGAAATCCGTGTGCATTGACGTTGTGGAGTTCGAGCGGACGATCGCATCGGCCAGCAGGACCGGCGACAGGGTCGAGCGTATCGCTGCGTTTCAACACGCTGTGCAGCTCTACCGCGGCGAGCTTCTGCCGGGATTCTATCATGACGCCTTCCTGCATCAGCAGCGGCGGCTCGCGGACATACACCTGCAAGCGCTCGGGAGTCTGGTCACTGAACTTATGGAAGCCGGCGACCCGGCCCGTGCTCTGCCATACGCTCGCCAGGCCGTCAGCCTTGATCCGCTGTCGGAACAGGCCCATATTGACCTGATGCGCGTGTATGGCGCCCTCGGCCAATCGGCCGCTATTCTCCGGCAATATGGCGAGCTCGAGGCGGTACTCGAGAAGGAGTTGGGAGAGACGCCGAGCGATAAGACGCGCGCACTGGCAGACGCGCTCGTTGAAGCATCGCGACGGCCATCTTCTGTAGAACTAAAAGGCGCCACACACCGCGAGGCAGCTCACGTTCAACAAGCTCTGCCAGTGCGACCTACAGAGCCAGTGCTCACCGACACCGCTATGGATGATTCGAACGTGGACAGCACCGGCTCCGGTTCCCGATTCGTTCCGCGTAAAGGGTGGCCGGTGCTTATCACGGCTGCGACCGTCCTGCTCTTTTTCCTGATTGTCCGCCAGAACCGTCGCGCGGCGCCATCCGATCGGCCGAATCCTGGCGCCGCTTCCGCCGCGGCGAAGGAGGCCGCGAGCCTCCCTGAGCCGCGCAATATCAGCTCGCAGCCGAGCGTGGCGCCGATGCCGTCGGTCTGGCCGAAAAGTCTGGATCTGGCGCCCGATGAATTGCGCGCTTCGGATTCGCTCCGCTTCCCATCGCCGTACCACCCCGGCACGCCGCTGCGCGTTCCGATAGCCAGCCAGAGTGCGGGGGCGCAGGCTTTGATGTTACCCATTAAAACGCCCGAGCCTCTTTCGCAAGAAGCAAATTGGGCCGTGCGCTACAGTCGCCAAGCAGGAGAATCCGAAAAGACAGGCAGTGAACCGACCGCCATCACCGTAGACTCAGCAGGCAACGTCTATGTCACGGGCCGCGTGCAAATGGAGAGTGAAGGCGTCGATTACCTTACCATGAAATACAACGCCTACGGTGAGCGATTGTGGCGCAAGTATTACAACGGTCCCGGTAACGATTACGATAGAGCAAACTCCATTGCCGTCGATGCGGCGGGATGTGTCTATGTGACAGGAGAATCGGTTGGCGGCAGCCCCGGGAGCGGACCGGACAGGCACAACCGGTGCGATATCGCCACGATCAAATACGATCCCGATGGCGAACTCTCCACGACGTGGCCCGACGTCGGCTTTGGACCGGGCGTGAGACGATACGCCGGCCCTGCATACGGCTTGGACAGCGGCAGCAAGATCCTGATCGATAGTAAAGGAAACGCTTTGGTTTACGGGCAATCGTGGGGAGGCGATCCCAAGGACGGCGGCACCGGCGCCGATCTCATCCTGATAGAGTATAGCTCGAACGGCGAAGTGCTAAAGTCGATACGTCATCCAGGCGGTACAGTTGGACCGGGCGCCGCGCCAGACATGGTGATAGATACCAAGGGCAATGTCTACGTGATCGGCAGAGTGCTTGGACAGAATAATTGTCCGGCGTTGATTACGGTCAAATACGACGCCGATCTGAACATGATTTGGGAAGACCGCTACGGTGGTAAGGAAGCGATGGGTGCGGTCCCAACTTGCCTGGTGTTGACTGGATTTCAACAGGTCTATGTCGTCGGCCACGAGTCGTTCTATGTATCGAACGGCCTGGGGCCCGGCGAAGCGTATGCCATCCTCAAGTACGACCCGGGGGGCCGGAAAATGTGGAGCGAGCCAGCTACTTACCGCTGGCCCGGCTACAGCTATTCTCATCTCCCTATTGCCGCTACGTTAGACGGCGGCAATGGGCTCTATGTTACCGGGAGCATCCTGCGTGAGAGCGCCTCTCCCGGCTGCGGAACACTTCAAATCGGAACCGACGGAACCATCGGCTGGGCCGACCCGTACCGCAGCACGGGGCGGCATGGCCACTTCGCGACCGCAATGGCGGTCAACAGTCTGGGCGAAGTATTCGCTGCGGGATGGGGTACCTTTCTTGACCCAACATCTCCTTCGAAGGAAACGACCGAGTTCACCGTACTTCAATTCGGGCGCGCGCACCGGTATAGCGCTGAGGACCCACCTCCGCATGTATGGCGGCTCGGAACCTACGGCCGGATTGGCCCGCGAGTATTGATGACGATCGACCACAAGGACAATGTCATCGTTTGCGGTCAAGCGCTTTTCGGTCCGCGATACGAAATTACGCTCTTCAAGTTACACCCCTAACGGTCACGGCGAGCCTATCATGACCTCGCCGGTCACACATTTATCCATATTCTTTGTTCGCGTGTCCTAATTCGCGACAGAATCACAGCGGAATCACGGTGAAATCACGTCGGGCTGTTATCTTCATGCTAGCAATCAATTGCGCATGGAGATAAACTCGATGAAACGTATCCTCTCTTCTCTCACACTGGCAGCTATCCTTCTGACCGGTCCTTCTCTCTCACGAGCCGTCGCGCAGGCGACCTACAAGTTAGTAGACCTATCCGGCGGCACGGTGAATGTCACGGCCATTAACAACCTCAATCACGTAGTCTTCAAACCAGACAGCCAGGCCGCGCTCTGGATCGACGCCAACAATGACGGCGTTGCTCAAAGCACCGAGAAGATCTCGCTTGGCGTTCTTGTCGCCGGCGGAACCAGCTCCGGCAGCGGGATCAACGACAACGACGAGGTGGTTGGGTTTGCGAATGTGAACCCGAGCAGTATCGCCTGGACGCATCCGTTTCCCAATGGCAACCCTGGGCCAACACAGCATACGTTCCTTTGGAACGCGGGCGTTATGCGCGATCTCAATGACCTGAACGGCGATGGCATTGCCGACGTTCCGGACTGGGTTTTCGAGGGAGGCGCCGCCATCAACAACAGTCGGCTCGTCATGGGCAGCGGCGCTCACTGGGATGGCTCGACCTGGACAGGCGGTCACGCCTTCCTTTACGATCTCAACGCAGGTACCGTAACGCTCATCCAGTTCTCCGATCTGTCCACAGGTAGCGCTCCCCTGGCGATGAATCAGTCGGGCCAGGTGACTTTCACCGATAACGCCGCCGGAAGTAAGAATTCATGCCTTTATAGCGCGGGTGCGATTACGAAGCTGAACGTGTTCTACGCTTACGGGCTCGGTGATGGTGGGACGATTGTCGGGGCGGACAATACGAGCCCCGGCGGCCTCGCTGCTGCGTTCTACATGGCCAGCGCTACCTCTGCGCCGCTTTATATCGGCAATCTTGGCGGAGGCGTGAGCGATGCCTACGGCGTCAACCTATACGGAACCACCATCGGAATATCCCTGACAAAGGGCGGAGCCGTCCCGGTCTGGCATGCCTTCCGCTGGAAGCCAGGTCAATCGGGCCTGACCGACCTCAACAGCTTCTTGCCGAAGCGCTCAACCGTGACATTGACGGGGGCGCAGAACATCAATAACAACGGCTGGATCGTCGGTCACGGCACGGATGGCTCGGCCAACCGGACCTACGTGCTCATTCCACAATAGAGGCTGCTTGTTTATTCTCATCGTCGGGCGATGGCACGTGCCGTCGACCGACCGGCTTTTGGGAAGATGCGGTAGCGACGTGAAAGTAATTTCCCCTAAGACGCTGATTACAAAGGAGGCAAGATCACGATGAAACAATTCATGCACGCAGTCCTGGCCGCATTTGCGGTGACGACCCTCGCACCCTGCCCCGCTCAGGCGCAGACCTACGTGCTCACCGATCTGGGGGCAGTGGCGGGAGCCCCAAGCTCCGCAGCCGATATCAGCCCGACCGGGGTGGTGACCGGAACCGTCACGATCAACGGCGCCACAATAGCCTGCGTCTGGACCCCCGGCAGCGGTGGCTACACCTTCCGGAACCTCGGGCTCCCCGGCGGCGCCAGCCACACGATAGGATTTAGCGTCAACGATTTGGCACAGCTGGCTGCGACTGCCAGCCTGACACCCGGCAGGAACAACAACGTGGAGAACGCCTATCTGTGGACCGGCGGCGCATGGCAGGATCTGACGAGCCAGAAGGCCCAGAGCGAAGGTATCGCCATCAACGCCTCGGGTCTGGTCGTCGGAATGACCTTTCCCTCGCCGAAACCTGTCGAGGCCACGCTCTGGAAGTCCGGGAAGGCATACGCCATCCCCAACGGCGCTGGAGGAGTTGCCTTCGGCATCAACGACTCCGGTCAGGTTGTGGGGTTTGGGCAGCCTAACGGAAGCGGAACCAACTTCGTCGCGTTTGTCTGGACCCCAAGTGTCCCAAACGGCACGTCTGGGACGACGGTGCTCCTCCCGTTCAGCTTCGCGGAAGCGCGGGGCATCAATAGCCTCGGCGACGTGGTAGGAGTTGATGACAACGTTGGCCAGGCATTCTACTGGTCTCACACCACCGGCGCGGTTACGTACATGGGCGCCGGCGTGGCCCGTAAACTGAACCGAGCAGGTCAGGCGGTGGGGTCAGATGGTCAGCGGGGCTTCCTCTGGGATAGCTTAAACGGCAGGAGGTCTGTTGACAGTCTGACGATCGTAGGTATTCCACCAGGGCAGACGTGGGCCTTCACGTGCCCGTACACGCAGCTATACGTGGCGAAATCCATTGCCCAGGTCTCGATCAACGACGCCGGCCAGATCTGCGGCACAGCATCGGTGACCGTAAATGGCATCACGACGAATCACGCCTTCCTTCTGATGCCGCAGTAAACCGGAAGATCGAGCATTTGCATCAACAACAACGGCGACACAGTCGGGGGCGCAGGTTGGGAAGGGTTCGTGCTGCGAGGCGGCGGTTCGGTCTGGATCTGGTCGGCGGCAACCGGCATGCTCGGCCCGAATATGAACCACTCAATACAGGCCTCCGGCTGGGTCCTACAGTTGCCATACGCACTCAACGACAAGGGGGACAGATCACCGGCTTGGGGACACATAACGGCCAGACCCGAGCGTTCCTTCTGACGCCGCAGTGAGGAGCCGCGGACTCCGCTGGTAACGCCGTGATGGCGCCAATTCCACCGGTTTGATCAACCTATGAGTCCAACTTCAGTCAATGCGCCAAGAACATGAAGTGCTCGAATATCTCTGCTTAAGCCACAAGAAAGGGTTAGAAATGACTTAATCTGGTCGAATTCAACATTCCGTGCGAATCGTGGATTCGGAGCACTATGTTCTCGAACGCAGGTACGTCTCACTTCCGGTGGGCGCAGGCAGCCGTCAGAGTTGCGCTTGTGGTTGGTGCCTTCTGTCTCGCAAATGTAGCGCAAGCCCAAACCGAGTACTCAAGCCTGGCAGCGCTGCAATCTGCCTCGACGCTGTCCAGCCCGATCACCTTTGAAGGCATCGCGCCGGCAAATGGCCTTAGCACAAATCCCAGTCTCTCTCACATTACTTTCAGCGTAACGGGAGACAGCCAGGCATATTACGTATGCGACACGACCTATGACTCATCCGGTTATACCTTGAACGGCACAAGCAGTCTTGTAGGTGGCGCCGCTATTTCCGTCGCGCCAATAGACACCATCGCATTCGAGAATGCGATTACCGCGTTTGGAACGGAGTTTGGATTTGCGCGAGTACCAACTGGCGGGGGATTTATCAGCAACAGCTTTGTCGCTAGACTCTTCAACGGAACGACGCAGGTAGGCGATACATACACCTCGGAATCTCTTTCTACCGGCTTTTTCGGCTTCACGTCGGCAATCGCCTTCGATCGGATTACGATCACAACGCAGGCCGTCAACAACACATATCAAGTATACGATAATATGGTGTTCGGTTCGGCGAATCCGAGCTCGTCCGTACCGGAAGGCTCTAGCCTCGTCTTGTTCGGGTTCGGCTTGTTCGGCACATTGCTATTCCTCGGTATTCGCTGCCTGGTCCGCCAGTGCCGTACTGACGAATGCGTGCCGAGCATATAGTATGGGCGGACGGATGCTCCCCGCAGCTTGTTGACGACTCCAGCTGCTAAGTTGCAAGACGGCAAACTTCGGCTGCAGATGTGATCGTTGAGGTATGCAACGCGCGGTCCGCAAAGCGAAGCAGGAATTCGGTTTCGCTTTGCGGGCTGCACCGTAAGAGGGATTAGAGGCGGCTATAGACATCAGTCCGCTTGTCCGGAGTACAGCGGACCATGATCAGTGACAGCAATGCGTGTGCCGTCCGCAAGCCTATAGTCAATTGGGCCCGACTGATGCCGTTCGAGGCACATTGCACGCGGCCGATTTCGCGCGTGGCGGCCCTCCAAGCCTGTAAGTTATAAAACGATCACTCGGCGCGAGCGCATCCCAGGTGCGGAGACCAAGCAGCTAAGCAAGGGAACGGTGGCATCTTCGTCTGAGCGTCCACGCGCCACTCCAGCCGTCCGCTTCGCTTCACAACCGGACACTGACACCGCCGCACGTACGCGCAAGCCGATACGTCGAAAGCAATCCACGGCATATGAAACTATTCCGCAAAATCAGGGTGACAATTGCCGTGATCCTCGCGACCACGGTCGTCGGGCTGGCGATCGGCTGGAACAATATCCACAGCGCGGTGACGGTGCCGTGGCAATTCCTGTTCTGGCTGATCGCGTCCGCGTGCCTTGGGTTTGCGTTCCCACGGATCTGCTGGCTGTGCCCGGCGACCTTCGCGTACACGATGTACATCATGCATATCTGGGCGATCCGGCATGGCTATCAGCAGCCGTACGTAGAACGATACGAAATCGATGCGGTCGATTGGCTGTTCGACGGCATATCGCCGATGATGGCGGGGATCGCAGCAGGTGTGATACGGTTCTCTGTTCGTGAGGCTCGGCGCTACAACGAATCCGGCAAGTTCATGACTTATGACGAATATAAAACTGCACGCGCGTCGGCAGGCGGACTCCTGCGCGCCTCGAGCCAGCCTGCCTCAACCGCAGCCGATCTGCTGCGATCCTGCGCCGCACCGCCGATAGACGATCGTGACGATCTGGTTCGCGCCTCATCACAGTAGTGCGGATTATGGCGTCCAGCGGAGCTTCTTAGCTTCGGCGGCATCCACGAGCTTTGCATGCCCGTCCGCGAGTCCGACTGCGGCTTTGCCCTCGTGCCGAAAGTCCAGTTTGCCGTTCTTGCCCTCGTAGATCATCACCGTTTGAGCGGGCGCGTGCACCTTCGCCATCTTAACTCCTGCGAGATTGGCGTTGAACGAGTAGGATATCGCACCGCTGCTATCGGACGGGCACTTGAAGATTGCTTCGTTCTTAATATATGGCATCAGGCTCTTCTTGTAAGACCCCGCCTTCAACTTGAACGCTTCGTCCCAATCCTGCACGAACATCATTGCGCCGAGCGAGATTTGCTTCACGTTGGAGAGGCAGGAGACTGCGCGGGCCGAATCGCGCGCCTTGCCGAACAGCGTCGGGTCAGTCAGACTGTAAGCGATCAGGTTAACAATGTCATCGTTACCCTTCTTGAGCTCCTTAGGTGATCGCGGCACGATCTGCCAGCCACCGTCCGCAGAGACAAGGTTGACATCCGTATCGAATGTGTCCGACTTCGGCTGGCTGGCCGCCTTCACTGTCACCTTTCCGGTGACATTTGCCGTCGTGCCGGTTATCGTGGCCTTGGCACCGGATAAGGTGAGCGTGGCGGGGTCCTTCTTCACCTGCTGAGCGAATGCATCCAGACCCGCCGCGTCCATCTTGACCCCCTTAACGCACGCTGCCGCCTCTTTCAGGTGTCCGTTTCCCAACTGCGTAAGAAACGATTGAACGGTCGCCTCGGGCGTCGACCGGTCCTGAGCAGCCACTCGCAGGCAGGCGAGCAGGATAAGTGTGAATGAGAATGCGATTTTGCGCAGCATGAGAGTCCTCCACAAGCGTGAAAAGGCGCCGACCCAATCTGTAAGAGTTGAATCGATCCGCCCAACCCAATTTGACTGCAATTGGAGCCGGCACATAAGTGCAGCCGACCGCAGCAGGTGGTGCATTGAAATAATCTCGCGGGCAAAGTGGTCGGCTGTCCCTAAAGCCCGCAATGATAGTATACCGCTCGTCGGCGCCTTGACGCTTCTTGAGAATTATAGGGTGAGGCTGTTCAAGGCTCGCACGAGCAGAGCGTTGCCATCCGGCGCCGGTACGAGCGCGGCGAGCACACTTTCACCGAGAAGGTATTGTATCAGTAATCCAAAATACCGTTGGTGCGCCAGGATCATAGTTTTGGCGCGACTTTCTTGTCGTGGAGCCGCTTTGGAGCGGTCTTCGATTGTGCTTTAGCCTTCGGTTTGACCTTGCGAGCGACGGCTCTGGCGATCGGCGCCGGGGTGGAAACATGGACCCGCCGGGTTACCTTCGGAACAGGTCTGTTCTTGGCGGACGAGACCGGATGGACGACTGGCTTCGTGATCTGAGGCGTCGTCGGTGCGATGCCCACAGCTACACGCACGTTCGTTATTCCCCAGCTCTCATCGTCCGTTGTCTGCATTCCCTGTCCCGCAAAACGGAACAGAACCGCTCGACCGGTATGGTTGAACGTGAATCGCAGACGGTAAACCGAGTCCAGCGGCACATTCTGGCCTCTCACGGGAAAGGTGTAGCCGAGTGAATTCTTCTCGACCGCGCCGGTGTAGCCCTCGTTATGGCCACCGGGATACTCGCCGGGATATGCCTGGATCTTCAATCTTGGATTGTCGTCCGGCGTCGCGTTCCAGAAAGTCGTCTGAATGATGGTTGGACCGTCCAGGATTCCCAGGCTCCAAATGTCAGGACCATTTGGGGGCCTGGAATCGTTGCCGTCCATCGTGCGGATAATGAACAGATCGAAGGAGATCGCGATTTCCTTATGATCCGGCAAATCAACAAGGTTCAGCAAGATCGGCCGGTTACTGAATTCACCAAGAAAGAGTCTGCCGCCAATCGGTGTCTTACTGATGGTCAGCGCGCTGTGGTCATCGCCCACCTGCGCGGAAGTCCACTCGCGGCGCGGCGATGGCGCGCCAAAATTATCGGCGAACACAGTCTTTGTTATATCTTTCGGATTTGTCCAGGCCGCGAAGCCGGTGCGCAGGTTCAGCCGTGTGAGCTGTCGCGAGACATCGCGCGCCGCTCGCTCCTGAAGCTGTGAATCGTAATCCGTCAGTATTCGCGCGAAGTCCGCCTTGCCCGATCGAATTGCCTCGTCCAGCGCTGTCTTGCCCGCCCTGTTCTGGTGATGAATGTCGGCGCCGGCGGCGATGAGCAAACGTCCAATATACTGCTGTCCGTACCAGGCGGCCACTGCAAGCGGAGTGTTGCCGTCAGAGTTTTCAGTATCGACCTCTACGCCGGCTGTGATGAGATACGACACCGTTGCATAGTGCCCGTACATTGCGGCGAAGTGAATTGGCGCATTGCCATTCTGTGCTAAAACGTTGAGATCCGCACCGTTCTGTAAGAGAACTTCTAGGGCGGCCGTCCGGTCTCGCCCGGTAGCAGAGTGCGCCGGAGTCCATCCATTCTTCTGCTGCTGATTGACTCTGGCTCCATTCGCGATGAGCAGCCGCATAATGTCCACCAGGCCGCCATCCGCTGCCCAGTGCAGCGGAGTCGCGCCGTCGCCGTCCGTTGCTCTGGCGTTGGCCGGCGCGGCCCTCAGCAATAGCTGGACAGCGGAAATGTCGTTCCGCTTTACCGCGTCGATAATGGCCTGCGCGGACACTCCTGCGGGAGCTACCAGCAGGAGAGCGATAACGAGATAGACGGCAACATGAGTGCGGTTAAGAGTTGGCAAATACGACCTCCTGAACCAGTTTACCAGCCGCTCAGCGAGTTTCCGTAACAGAATCCGGGTGCGAAATGATCGTCTTACCGGATCAGCGCTGCGTACAGGCGACGAAATGAGTTTTTTGCGCTATGCTAATACCATCATGACAGCAATTGACGCCGCAATTGAATTTGCCGAAAACCCGGAGCCGCGCTGCCCGTGCGTGCTGCTGCTGGACACGTCGATGTCGATGCAGGGAGAACCGATCGACGCGCTGAATGCCGGCGTGCGCCTGTTCTGTGACGAGCTGCAAAAAGACTCCGTGGCATCCCGGCGAGTCGAGGTCGCAGTCATCAGCTTCAATACGATCATCGAGGTCGTACAACCCTTTGTATCGGCCAGCCACTTTCAACCGCCGAAGCTCACGGTACAGGGCTTCACAAACATGGGCTCTGCCATCGATCGCGCGCTGGACCTGATCCAGGAACGCAAAACGCTCTATCGCGCCAGCGGGATCGCTTACTATCGGCCATGGGTGCTGATGGTGACGGACGGGGAACCGCACGGTGAGGCAGACCATGTAATTCAGAATGCTGCGAGGCGAATTCGGGAGTACGAAGAGGATAAACGCCTGGCGTTCTTCGCGGTCGGGGTGCAGAATGCCTCGATGCAGAAGCTCGCCAAGATCGCGGTCCGTCCTCCCATTCAGCTGTCCGGCCTCAACTTCCAGGATATGTTCGTGTGGCTATCCACCAGCATGCAGCTCGTATCGCGGTCCAGGGTGGATGAACAGATCCCCTTGCCTCCTCCGGGAGCCGTTGCAGCGCACTGAAAGGTGATTCTGAGTGCGTCTACTGCGCGCCTCCAACGCACATTCCATAGAGATCGCCGCACAGGATGAGATCAATTCCGGGGGCGAGGCCCGCATCTACTCCGTTGCTTCCGATACCACTCTGGTCGCCAAGGTATACCGTCAGCCGAAGAAGGAGTACGCTCGCAAGCTGCGAGTGATGCTGGACAACCCTCCGTCCGACCCCACTACAGCACAGGGCCATACGTCCATCGCGTGGCCGGTTGATCTGCTCCGCAACGATAACGCGGAGTCTGCGATCGTCGGGTACTTAATGAGTCGCGTAGTGGGCGCGCATCCCGTCATCAACCTCTACAATCCCATCTCACGCCGCGAGACCTCTCCCCTCTTCAGCTACCAGTACCTCTATCGCACGGCTCACAATATGGCAGCCGTGATGCAGGCGCTGCACACTCGCGACTACGTGGTCGGCGACATCAACGAGTCCAACATCCTGGCGACCGATACCGCTTTGATCACGATCGTAGACACAGACTCCTTCCAGGTGCGTGACCCAAATAGCGATACCGTCTTTCACTGTCCGGTCGCCAAGCCGGAATTCACGCCGCCCGAGCTGCAGGGCAAGCTGCTGCATTATATGGTGCGAACGCCCGCCCACGATCGATTTGGGCTCGCCGTACTCATCTTTCAACTGTTGATGGAGGGAACCCACCCGTTCGCCGGGATCTACACAGGCGACGGTGATCCGCCGCCCTATGAGGACCGTATCGCTGCCGGACACTTTCCGCATGGCTCCCTCGAGACGCCGTACCGACCACTTCCATTCGCGCCGCCGCTGGCGATCCTCCCCGCCAATATTCACTATCTTTTCATGCGATGCTTCCAGGATGGTCACGAGTCCCCGCAAGCGCGGCCGGACGCTGCCACGTGGGTGAAAGCATTGAG
>Ga0207667_10006514_pt1 | contig 14129 bp, 12 predicted proteins | sample KBSCornC52_FD_184301 | JGI IMG/M metagenome (GOLD analysis project Ga0207667, IMG submission 184301) | Corn rhizosphere microbial communities from Kellogg Biological Station, Michigan, USA - KBS Corn C5-2 (SPAdes) (version 2) | ecosystem: Host-associated > Plants > Roots > Rhizosphere > Soil ... | reverse complement strand
CGTCAACTGCCCGAACTGTTCGGTGTCGCTCACGCTGCATCGCAACAAGGGCGAGTCGCTGCAATGCCACTATTGCGATTACACCATCGCGGTGCCTACCGTATGCGCCGAATGCAGCGCCGCGCGCTTGACCGAGGAGGGTTCCGGCACCGAGCGCATCGAGGCGACCTTGAAAGCTGCGCTGCCGAGCGCGCGCGTCGCCCGCCTCGACCGAGACGTCGCCGCCGGCGCGAAGAGTGAAGCCGTGCTCGATCGCGTGCGAGCGGGTGAAGTGGACATCTTGGTGGGCACGCAAATGGTGACCAAGGGCCACGATCTGCCGAACGTCACCCTAGTCGGCGTGCTCAACGCCGATTCCGCGCTCTCGATGCCGGATTTTCGCGCCTCGGAGCGGACCTTCCACTTGCTCGTGCAAGTGGCGGGGCGCGCAGGGCGAGGGGACAGCCCGGGCCGCGTGTTGATCCAGACTCGCCAGCCGAAGCATCCGGCCATCGCGTACGCCGTGCGCCATGACGTGGCAGGGTTCATCGAGCAGGAGATGCGCGACCGCGAAGAGCTGCGCTTTCCGCCATTTTCTCGGCTCGCGCTGGTGCGCTTCGACGCCGTGGACGAAGGCCACGCCCGCGCCGAGTGCGATCGCATCGCCGAGATCGCGCGCAGCGCCGCGCCCACTGGCGTCGAGCTACTTGGTCCCACGGCGGCGCCGCTCGCGCGCCTGCGCAACCGTTACCGTTTTCGCTTCGTGCTGCGCGCCGCGGAGCGCAAGCCGCTGCGCGACGCGCTGCTCGCGGTCGCCCGGGCGAGCGTGAGCCGGCTCGTGCGCATGGCGATCGACGTCGATCCGGTCAACATGCTGTAGGCGCGGGCAATCGTCGAAACAATCGCCCAAAAATAACTCAAAGCCGGAGCAAGTCTCGAGCTAGAATGCCCCCGGCGATGATGCGCGGGCTCGTTCTGGTTGCTTTGGTTGCGAGTGCCGTCACGTTGTTGTCGCCGCGGCCCGCGCAGGCATTCGAGCGCGAGTGGCACACCGGCGCTGGGCTCGGCGTCACCGCGTATCCACGCTACTACTCGGTCGGCCCCGCGCTCGGTTTGAACGCCGCCTACGGCATCTCGGATGTATTCGATCTGAAGCTCGAGCTCCTGGGCTCGTACCACGGCTATGCGCCGGGCCCGAGCTTGCCGCACCAGAGCGCCCAGCCCTTCTCTGCCGTAGCCGGGCTGTCTTACAAGCTGGATGTTTTGCAGTGGATCCCGTACGCGGCCGTGCTCGTCGGTTTCGAGCACGTGAGCGGCGCTGTGCCGGCGGCCACGTTTCACCGGGATGACGCGCTCGCAGCGTTGGTGCTCGGGCTCGACTACGCCATGACGCGCAACTTCGGTCTGGGCGTGTCCTTGCGCACGGACATGCGGCTCAGCACGCCGAGCGAGGGCGAAGCCCTGACCACCCTGTTGCGCGCGGAATACCATTGGGGATTTTGAGGGGATTTCTGCTCGCCTGTGTGTGGGTCGTGGCGTGCGACCGGGGCGCGGGTGGCGCGCCCGCTCAGAGCTCGGCGCCAACGCTCGCGCGTTCGGCGCCCGCGGCGAGTGCTTCGGCGGTGGGTTCCGCACTGGCGATGCCAGCGGCAGCGCCCGCGAGCTTCGCCGCGCTCGTTCGCGCGGAACGCTGGCTCGATGCGCGCGCCGCCTTGGAGGCGCTCCCGGAAGCGCGTCGTGCGGAACCAGAGACTCGCTTCGTGCACGCGCGCGTCGTCTTCGAATTGGGCGACGCGGAGCTCGCGCTGCGCGAACTCTCAGACCTGGAGACCGCGCTGCCCGTGTTGGCGCCTCAGATCGCGGCCGCGCGCGCGCGCGCCGAGTTGAAAGCGGGGCCGTTCCTGGACGCCGCACAGTACTTCGAGCGGCGCGGCGACGTGGATGGGTTGCTCTCGGCCGCTTCGGCTTATTTGCAAGCGGGCGCTGCGCCGAAAGCGCGCCTAGCCGTCGAACGCGCCCTCGGCCGACTCGGAAAATCCAAGCGCACGCGCGACGCCGAAGTGCGCGCCCGTGCGCTGCGCGCGCAGATCGCTGGGCAAATGGCGGATCACGTTACGGCTAACGGCGATTTTCACTGGCTCGCCCTGGCCGCCCCGCTGCGCCAAGAGGGCGACGTTGCTGCGGCCGCTTTGGAGCAAGCGGGTGGCGCGCTGCGCTTGTCCAAATCCGAGCGCCTGGAGCGCGCGAACGCGTTTGCCGAAGCCGGCCGCGTTGCTGCCACGGACGCCGAGCTCGCGCTCGTGGCCAAGGCTCCCGGCGCGCCGCCGCCCATCGGTCGGCTCACGTTCGTGCGCGCGTTTGCCCAATATGCCTCGCGCGGCGACTACGCCAAGGCCGCGGAGCTATTCGAGCGAGCCGCGCGTGAAGATCCGGTCGCTGCCTCCAAGTGCTTGTTCTACACGGCCCGCGCGCTGTCTCGCGCGCAGCTCGACGAGCGCGCGAGCGTCGGCTACGAGCGCGTGTGCCGGCAATTTCCGAAATCGGCTTGGGCGGAGCAAGCGCAATACTTGTCGGCGCGGCTGCGCTTCATCGCCGGAGATTTTGCCAAGGCTCGCTCGCTGTACGACGTCTATTTGGCTCAATTCGGCAAGCGCGCGCGCTTCGGCAGCGACGCCAGCTACGAACGCGCGCTCTGTGCGCTCGAGACCGACCAACCCGCGGCCGCCGCGATCAGTTTTGCGCGGCTCGCCGAACGCGCAAATGAGCGCCGCAGCAAAGCGCGCCTGCGCTATTTGGAAGCGCTGAGTCTTGCACTCGCCAACCAAAAATCGAAAGCCGTCGACGCCTTCACGCGCGTTGCGCACGACGAGCCGCTCTCCTTCTTCGGCCTCATGGCGCGCGCGCGGCTGCAAATCGTCGGCGCGCCCGTGCCGCCGCTGATCGCTGACAGCCCTGCGAGCACGCAGCGCCCACTCGAGATCTCGCTGCCGGCCGACGTCGCGGTGCTGAATCGCGTGGGGCTCGCGCGCGACGCCGAACGCGAGCTCGGCCGGCAAGAGTCGCTCGTGCAGCACCAGTACGCGCCGCGCGGCAACGAGGCGTTGTGCGAGTCGTACGCACAGCTCGGAGTCGCCAAATTGCGCTATCGCCTCGGTCAAGCCGTCGTGCGGGCGGAAGCGCTCGACGCGGCGCCGAACGCGGGCAACGCCTGGGCTTGGCGTTGCGTCTATCCGAGCCCGTATCCGGACTTGGTGCAGAGCGCTGCGCAGCGTGAGGGCGTGAGCCCTGCGCTGCTGTACGCCGTCATGCGCCAAGAAAGCGCGTTCGATCCCGGCGTGAGCTCGCCTGCCGGCGCGTACGGCTTGTTGCAGCTGATCGTACCGACCGCGCGCCGCATCGCCGACGGCCTCAAAGAGCCGTTTTCAGAGTCCGCGCTGATCACCCCCGACGCGAACGTGCGCTACGGCGCGCGCTATCTCGCGCAGCTGAGCGGCTACTTCGCCGGCAATTTGGCGCTCGTCGCCGCGTCGTACAACGCCGGGCCCGACGCTGTCTTCCGCTGGCTGAGCACCCCCGAAAAAATCGGCATCGACGCCTTCGTCGCCCGCATCCCATTCGAAGAAACGCGCAGCTACGTCGAGCGCGTGCTCGGCAATCTAGCGCGCTACCAATACTTGCAAGGCGGCGCTGCTGGCGTGTCGGCACTCAACTTGGATTTGCCGCGGGCGACTCGGCCGGATGATTTGTTTTGAGGAGCCGACGGTGGGGAGCTCGCTCAGGGAGCGGGTTTGGGGATGCGCTCGACCCTTCGAGGGTAGCCGATATCATCATCTGCCGTTTCGGCCCAGTAGATGAATTGGCCATTGAGCTCGTACTGGAACACGGGCTTGTCGATCACGACGGTGGAGTCACCCAAGGCGCAGCGCGCAAACGCGCAAAAGTGGAGGGCTTGGCTCACCCGGCCTGGTGAAACGGCGCCGTTGGCTTCGGTCCAATACAGGCCAGCGTCGTCCACGCGCAAGTCAGACTTCAGGTCGCTGCCGCTCACCAGTTCGTTGGGAATCGAGTCGCCACAACCTTCGACTGGACAGCTCAGGATGTGAGCGTCCGAGTCGACCCAGTAGATGTTCTTTGAACCCACGGCAAATGCAGGTCCAAAAGTCGGGAATCCGGCTTGAGTGGTTACCGCGCTGCCGCTTGGAGGTAGGACGTGCTCTGGAGGCGTCGACCCGTTTTTAGGAGCCCGTAGGATCTGAATCTCGAGTACCCCTTGATCGTCTGCGGACCGCACCTTCGGCCAATAGACATACTCTCCCTGGAACGTGAACGTAGCCCCGAACGTGTTGGAGACGATTTCGTCGGCAGCGACCAACTCAGGTGTGGCAGCGCAACCCGTGCTTGGGCAACGATAGATGTCGAACGCGGAGTTCCAATAGAAGTAGTCACCGTCAGCACCGTCTGTGACCGCAACGTTGTTGGGGTCGTGAAGGAACGTTCGCGGCTCGCCAGAGCAGCCCGAGCTAGGGCAACTGAAGACCACCGATTGGAGGGGAGCGTCGGGGATCCAATATACGTCGTGGCCACCAATGGCGACCCCCGACCACGGTGTGCCGTAGCTCACTCTCGTGTGCTCGCAGTCCTCCTTGATGCAACTCTTCACCGCGCCCAAATACGCCTGCCAGTACAGTCGAGAGTCGTCGACCCAGAAGCTGTACACTCGCTCATCGAGGACCGTCTTTGGTGGGAGAGTAACGCCGGCAGCATCGCCGCTGGTATTCGTCGTCATTTGACGATCCAGATCCACGGAGCGGCCTCCGCACGCGGACGCGCAAACCAGCACGCTCAGTGCGCCGACGATTTGGGTGGGCGTCATATGCGCTGCGTCCTTTTTTATTTTGGAAAGCGGCGAACGTGCGCCGATGGAAAATCCCAGCGCAGCTCTGCGCTGATCGTTTGGTCGGTGGTCGCCGTGTATATATAACGATCGTCGATTGCGACTACGTTCCAGTCGTCCAGGCCGTTAGTGATGGGCACAGAGGGTTCACAGTGCGGCAAGCTGCAGCTAGTCAATGCGTTGCCCAAGGTGAGATCGTAGTATTGAAAATAAGCCTTCTCGTCATCCACGCGCAGCCCGGTGGGCGCCCGAATCGCTGCGCTGAGCGACTCCGGACCACCAACGCAACCGGTCAAAGGACAGCGTTGAATCGAGCCGGTGAGCGTGTTCGACGTCCAGTACACATAGGCTGCGTCGAAAGCTAGATTCGTGTAGATGGGACTGCGCCCTGCCTCATATACGTCCGTGCTTCCGATGATCTTGAGGCGTTCAGCAACCGTCTCGAACCCTGTCGAGCCGTCGATTCGCGCGCGTCGCAGAGTAGCCGTGCGATCAGTCGACGATGGTTCGAGCACATAGATGTAGTCACCGTGAACTGCCAGGCTTTGCGGGTAATTGACCGTTCCAGCCACCGGCTGCGGCTGAGCGGCACCGGAATACGGCATTCGCTCGATCGCCTGGGAGACCGAGTCGTAGAGGTAGACTGCGTCCGGGCCATAGCCAAGCAAGATTGTATTGAAGATGTCGGCGTACAAGACGCGTGGAGGCCCCTCGCACCCCGTTACCGCACAAGAAACGACCTTCAGGCGGTGAGAGGCGTCGAAGCTGAGGTTCATCGTCCAATAGATGGCCCCCTCGTGCACTCCGAAACCGACACTAGCGTCGACTCGCGATGCATCGTAGGTGACGAGAGATTCCGCGCAGCGCTCTTTCTCGCAGCTGTGCAACGCGATCCCCGTCTCGCCAGTCCGGTCATTATAGCCGGCGAAGCCTCCGGTCCAATACAGCCGCTGCTCATCGACCGTGAGCCAGCCTACATGCTCGTTGATGCTACCAATCGTCGTCGGTTCGGTGCTCGGCTCGAGCCGAGGAGGCGTCGAGAGTTCGACTGCGCGGTTCCCGCATGAAATCATGAGCGCGATCGCAAGCCCGGTGAGCGCTTGGAGCGAGCGCCGAATCATGGGGTGCTCCAGATGCGGGTTGACGATATCGCCATGGTTGATGTTGGTGGCTGGCGTGACATATCCGTCACTGAAACTGCCAGGACAGCCCAAGCCCGAGCACTGGCCATGCGATCGGAGTCTCCCAAACCTGCTGCCCGTGAACGCGCAGCGTAATCGGGGTGAGCGACTTGTCGACCTCGACGCTAGTAAGTAGCCGCAGACGACCGAGCAGTGTCGGCGTGTACTCGAAGCGCACGCCCATGGTGAGATTCAAAAAGTGTTCGCTATCTGCGTCCAAGATTTGAGTGCCTTGAACCTTCAGCGAGCCGATGTTTAGCAAGGCACAGGCAGCAAGCGCTCGATGGGTAACGCAGGGCGCAACCGTCGCCGAGAGCTGGGAGGTGCGTGCGCCGCCGACGTGTTCCACGGTCTTGGACGCGGGCAGTTGGTCGGCGAACTCGACGAGTAGGCGTGCCCACTCCGAGCTAACGCTGGCACCGAAGCGGAAGCCCAGTGCTGGGGCGGGCGCCGCACCGATCGAGCCGAAGCCGGCCGCGCGCAAGGCGATCGGATTTTCGTGATCGCTTGGCGCAGCCAAGCGGGGCCGAGCTGGCACTGTCTTGCGCTTGCTCTGAGCGACACTTGTTTCCGCCGGAGTATCGGCAACGGGCGGCCGCGCTGCTTGCTTTGGCGCCGTGTTGGCTGGCTCAGCTGGTTCCGTGGCCTTGGGCGGGGCCGCTGGGGGATTTTCGTTCGAGTCTGGCGCCGCGCTCGGATCGAGCGCGATGCTGATCGCCAATGCCAGCGAAGCGATGAGCTCGTCACAATGTTCCGGACGCTCGCGTAGCTCGCGTGAACCGACGATCATTCCCTGATCATCGACCAACTGCATTTCTGCCTGCAGGCCATCTGCCACGCTCGTGATCTGGACCACTACCGTCTGGCGGGCCACCGGGAAGAAGGGATCGTACCCGAGATGCTTCAGCACTGCGCTCCGCAGCGCCGACTGATCCGGGCAACTCGCGGCTTGTTTGCTGCGCACGTACTCTAGCCGTGTCGCATCGCCCGGTGCTGCTTGCACCACAGCCGAAGAGAAGACCAGCGTAGCGATCAAAAGCGCCCGATAGAGCAGGCTCATCACGGTCCCAACAACGCCGATTCGAGCGCCGAACTGAGAAAGCTATGCGGATATGCAATGCGAAACGCGCGTGCGCGCGCTTCGGCTTCTTGTCTGCGGCCAAGCGACAACAGAGCGCGAATCGCGAGGGCTTCGCGTTCTTCGGCGAGCCGGCCGTGGGGGAACAGGTGGCGGTGCTGTTCCGCGGTGTTCAGCGCTTGGGTGGGGTCGCCGTGGGCGGCGTCCGCGCGGGCGATGTCGAGCAGGGCGCGCTCGCGAGCGAGATCGGACGGGCTGTCCGCGACGAAGCTGGGCTTGCTACGCGCGACGCCGGACGCGGGCGGGGTGCTCTGAGCTCCGCTCGGCGCGCTGTTCGCGGGGGTGCCCGACGGCGCTGAATCCGGCTCCAGTGGCAGAGCCGCGCTGCCCGCTATTCGCGCGGGACGATCGATATACACCACGCGCACCTCGGTCGGGCGCAGTACGCGATAGAGCGCCGCGCCGGTAATGCCGCCCATCAACCAAATGGCCCCGGCGACGGCCAGAACCTTCGAACCGGCGACGCCTCCGAGCAGGGACACTGGCGCCGGGTGCAGACTCGCGGGTGCGAGCGGCTTTGGCGCGGCGGCGGCGGCCAGCGCCGCTGCGTCGAGCGCGGTAAAGAGCGCGCCGGCCACGCGCTGTTTGGCTTCCACCGGCGGTTCTTCTCCCGGACCGAGCGCGCGGAGTGCTTCGAGCGGCGTCATGATTCGCCTCGTTGAGCGCGCAGTCGTCGCACTGCGAGTTCGTATTCTTGGCGCGCCAAGCGCAAGCGCGAATAGGCGGTGTTCAATGGGATTGCCAAGCTGTGCGCGATCTCCGGAATGCTGTGGCCCTCGACTTCATGGAGCAGGAGCAGGGCGCGCCGGTCGAGCGACACTCGAGCCAAGGCGAGCTCTGCGAGCTCGAGCTCTTGGCGGGTGATGAGCTGCTCGTCTGCGGGCGGCAATGGATCGACGAGCTCGGGCGCGACCACGCACAGTTCGACCCGGTTTCGTGCGAGGCTCTTGTGATTCGAGGCGGCGTGAAATGCAAATGCGAACAGCCACGGTCGCAGCGGCCGGCTCGGATCGAAGCTCGCCAATTGCGAGTGCACTTGCAAAAAGACTTGTTGCGTCAAGTCTTCCAAGTCGCGCGGCGCGATGCCCAGGCGCCGCAGCACGTTCCAGACGTACGTGAACTCTTGCTCGAAGAGCGCTCGAAAACTGGGCAGCGCAGATGGAGCTGGCTCCACCCGCTTTGACACCTTCTGCGCGCCCATTGTTGATGGATTATTGACGAGCCCGGGTTTCCGTCACGAAATCGCTGGCCGCCGCCTTGTTTCGCTCGGCGGCGCGCGGGCCCACTGGCCGAGCGCGGGCGGCTAAAATCGGCCGATATCCGTCGCGGCCTCGCGCCACAGGGAGCTGCCGAGTTCGGGCTCGCCGTCGGCGGCCCAGTGTGCGGCGAAGGCGTTGCGGAGCACGAGTTCGGCTTGCTTGCCGCGCGGTGAAAAACCCCATTCGGCCTCCTGCGAGAGGTCGTTGGGATCGGCGTATAGCCGCCACATGAAAAAGCCCGCGAACCACGGCGCGTCGACGAAGGCCGAGAGCAGCGCGCGGTAGGCTTCGGCTTGCGCGGCTTGATCGGCGACCACGTGGCTCATTTTGTCCGGCCATTCCCACGGGCGAATCGCCGCGTTTTCGCGGGTGGTGTAGCCGAACTCGTTGAAAAAGATCGGTTTGTGCCAGGTGCGCGCGAGCGCTTCGAGCCGCTGCCGCACGCGCTCACCGCCGGCACGAAGCTCATCCGGGCCTGCGCCGTCTTTGTCGGCGAGCGGGAAGAATGCGTTCAGCCCGATCACGTCAAGCTCGCCCAAGATCACGGTCTGCTCGATGTCGTCCCAATTGCCGGCGTACGTCAAAAGCCCGGGATAGAGCTTGCGCACGTCTTGCAAGATAGGAGCGAAGGACGGCGCGTGCGCCGTGGTGAGCCAGCTGCGAAGCTCGACGCCGACCGACAACATGTCCGCGTGAGCTTCGCGCGCGACTTCGGCCCAGGTCAAAAGGAACGCGCGATAGTTGTGGCTCCACTCGGCCCAGGCGGCGTCCGAGCCCGGATCGAGCTCGCCGCGCCAGTCGCCACTTTCGACCCACAGGTGCGGCACGATCAAGACGCGTAGCCCGCGCGCGTGCGCTTGCCGGATCGCGCGCGCGATCGCCGCGCGGGTTTCTGAAAACGGCGCTTCGAAGCTGAGCGAAATGCCCGTGCCGTGCAGATCCCACACGCGCGCGAACGGCGTGAGGCTCACCCAGGTTGCGCCGAGTCGTTGCGCTTCAGTGAGCGTCTGTTCGAAGGCCGGGCTGCCGTAGCCTTTGCCGGGGTGGAGCGCGCTTTCGATCGGGCCGATGGTGACGCCGCGGATTGCGCCGTAGCCCGCGCGCTGCCACGCGCGTTCGTCGAATGGGAGGAGCGGCGCGCGGTGCTTGCCCGCGGTCGCGCCAGCGCCCACGCCCCCCCCACTCGAGTTCGGTCGTTCGGCGGTCGCTTCTGACGCTGGCTGACCCGCAACCGAATGGGCGAGCGCGAGCAGCCCGAGCGCGCCGAGCGCAAGGCTGCGCCTAGCCATAGAGCTTTCGGTACAGCGCGTTCAGCGTGGGCTCGTCGATGCGCGCGAGATCGGGCACGACCAAGTCTGCGCCGTGGGCGACGAGCTCGGCCTCGGGATAGCTGTGTCCGACCGCGATGCACGGGAGCCCCGCCGCTTTCGCGGCTTCGATGCCAGCGAGTGAGTCTTCGATCACGAGCGCGCGCGCGGCGGCTTCGGGTTCGATCAGGCGTGAGAGTGCCGCGATGCCGAGCAAGTAGCCGTCCGGATCGGGCTTGGATGCGCGCGTGTCTTCGGCCGCGACCACACTGACGACGAGCTCACGCACGCCGAGCGCTGCCAGGCCGAGCTCGATTTCGTCGCGCAGTGCGCCGGACACGATGCCCACGGGCCCGACCGCCGCTCGCCTTCGGATGAGCTCGCTCGCGCCGGGAAAGAGCGGCAACTCTGCTTCGGCTCGTGCGCGGTAAAGCGGACGCTTGGCCTCGACCAGCGTGGCGATGAACGCCGCATCGGCCGGCCTTCCTGCGTCGCGCAAGATCGCATCGAAGGCACCGATGTCGTCGAAGCCGAGGTACTTCTGCCAGTAATCGGCTTCCGTCAGCGAAACACCGAGCGGTGCGAGCGCATCCTGGAATGCGGCCAGGTGGACGGTTTCGTCGTTGGCTAAGACGCCGTTGTAGTCAAAGAGGGTGGCTGGAAACACGGGCAAATCACCGAGGTGTGGCTCCCCCAAGGCGGATTAGTGCGGTTGCATTGGCGGGCCGGCTGTGTCAGGTTCCGCGGCCGTAAAGGACCGAATGAGTCGTAACACATGAGTAAGGGCGATCTTCTCGAAATGGAGGGTGTCATTCAGGACGCTCTCGGCGGCGGCCAATACAACATCAAGGTCGACCAAGGCGGAGCTATCGTCCGCGCCCAGCTCTCCGGTCGTATGCGCCGCCATCACATTCGCGTGCTGCCGGGAGACCGCGTGCGCGTCGCCGTCTCGCCGTACGATCTGTCGCACGGTTTGATCGTTTACCGCGGCAAGTGAGGTTCGTCCGAGCGCGCTCGGACTTTTCCCTCTGCTGCTTGCTTCTGCTTTCGTGCTCGCGCGCGCCGGAGCCGAGCGATCACGAGCGCCCCACGTCCTCTGCGTCGGGCTCAGCTGGGCCCGCCGCGCCGCACATTGACGCGGGCTTGCCCGCGCTCTTGTATTTGCCGGACGGCGGCGACACGGTTCAGTTCGGGGTCGCGCCCGATCGGCGAGCGCTGCTGCCCGGTGCGCCGCTTTCGCGCTGTCCCGCGGAGATGGTCGACGTGCGCGGCCGCTTTTGCATCGATCGCTATGAAGCGTCGTTGGTCGACGCAAAGGGTGGGCGCCGACTCTCGCCCTATTATCACCCGACGCGCGCGCAGACGGCCGCTTCGTTCAAAGACTGGTCCGAGCGCGCGCGCGGCGCGCCGCTCGGCGTCCCAGCGCCGCCGGATTTTCAGCTGATCGAGGAGTTCGAGCCGCGCGCGGAAGCGCGCGCGGGCGTGACTCCGAGCGGCTACCTGAGCGGCACTCTGGCCGAGCTCGCCTGCCGCAACGCGGGCAAGCGTCTGTGCACGCTCGACGAATGGGTTTTGGCCTGCCGCGGTGAGGGCGGCCACAAATTCCCGTACGGGGACCACTACGAAGAAGGGCGCTGCAACGTCTTCCGCGAGGCGCACCCCGCGCAGATCCTGCACGGCGACATGTCGACCGGTCACCTCGATCCGCGTTTGAACTTGGTGGACGGCGCGGCGGGCCCGCTGCTCCGCAAAACCGGCGCGACCGAGAGCTGCAAGAGCGTCTGGGGCAGCGACGCGGCCTACGACATGGTCGGCAACCTCGATGAGTGGGTAGATGCGCCGGTGGGAGCGTTCTTGGGTGGCTTTTACTCGCGCAGCACCCGCGAAGGCTGCGACTCCAAAGTGAGCAGCCATCCGCGCGCGTACTTCGACTACAGCCTCGGCGTGCGCTGCTGCCGTTGATGCTTGCTGCGCGTCAGGGGCGTTGGCTGCGCCGTCTGCCGCGACGCGCGCCGCGCCTTTGCCTTCCGGGCTGTGTCGCCCGAGAATCTCTCGCAGCCCGAATGCCTGGGGGGAAATCCGGCCCTCCGGCCTACGAACTGTAGAAAATGTATGCTTGTGTAGGTCTGTGTCTTACCATTCGGGTTGATGGTGACCCAATCTCAAAAACCTGAACCTTCTCCGACCGAGGTCGACGCATTGGCGGCCGATCCGGCGATGGCGGCGATTCGAATCCGATCCGAGCGGCGCCGCGGGCGGCTCACCAGTCTGAGCCTATTAGCTCTGGGCGCGCTGCTTCTGGCGGGCTGCGGCAACCCGGTTGCCCGCAAGCTCGAGGGTCGTTGGCTCGGTGAGAGCGTCGAGAACTTCGACGCCAAGGACATCGCCACGGCGACCGGTTGGGCCAAGGGCTTGAGCCTCGAGTTTTCGGGCACGCACCTCACCGTCGCCGTGCCCGCCGAGGAGCCGCGCACGGGCAAGTACAAAGTGGCGAGCGTGCACGACAATGACATCGAGCTCAGCGTCACGCGCCTCGACGGCGCGGTCGACACGGCGAGCTTCAAACTCGACGATGAGCGCAGCCTGCGCTTCATGGTCGGCGATCACCGCGCGGTGGTGTTACGCCGCGAGCAGTGAGCGCGCGGCAGTCGGAACGCGCCGCCGAAGGCTGAGCCGCCCCGCGCCGGGGCGCGTGACCAGGGTTGCTCCTTTCTATGTGCGGTGCGTTGCGACCGTGCGTGCTCGCATCCCTGCGGGATGCTGCGCGCGCCGGGCCCCTCAACCCCGGACGCGGCGGCTTGCCGCCGCGCGCGGGGGAGGGAGCCCACGGCGCGCACGGTGGCGTGTCGTGGCGACGCGGAAGTCTCAGCGCGCCGCCGAAGGCTGTGCCGGTCCGCGGCGTGGCGCGTGACCATCAATCAAACGAACGAGCCAGGCGAGACTGCGGCGGCACTGAGCCACTGCCGGAGCAGTGCGCGGCTCACGGGCAGCCGTCGCCGTAGTCGATGCAGGCATCGGGCTGATTGGCGAGAAACTGGCTGACCTCGGCGCTCAGATCTCTAGCATTGTCTGCGACCGTGACCGAGCCGAACGCGGTGTGCGCTGGCCAGGCGAGCAGCGGCCCGAGCGTGGTTAACCCGGTCGCGAGGATCTCGAGTCCATCGTCCACGTGCCTCACCGCCTCGAGCCCTGCAAGCGAGGTGAGCGCCGGAAGCGTATTCAAACTCAGTCCGCCGCCCCGAATGGACTCCAGTTTCGCCAGGTCGGCAAGCGAACTGAGCGCGGGGTCATTATAGACAGACAATCCCATGCCGCCTGGAGCCGCGCTGCCAATTTGGGTCAATGCTTCGAGGCCGGCCAGGGATGTCAGGGCGTTGTTGCCCGAGATGTCCAGAGAGCGTGCAATGGTCGTCACTCCGCCGAGCCCCACGAGCGAGCGGAGCGAGGCGTTCGAGCGAACCAACAACGAGCTGATCGTTCCGCTCAACGCAATGGGCGAAAGTGACTCGAGCCGGGTCTCTTCGAGCTCGAGCGAGCCCACCGAACGTAGCTGATCCAACCCTTGCAGAGAAGTGAGCGTCGACTGACGCCGAATGATGAACGCGCCGTCGATGCTCGTTAGGTTGGACAAGCCGGTCAAAGAGGTGAGGCCGGGATCGGGCGTGGCCTCGTCTTCCGATCCGAGCTCGAGCTGAGTCAATTCGGAGAATTGCCCGATGTGCTCCAAAGATCTCAGCTGCGGATTTCGCCATAGCCTCACCGAAATTCGACTCGCGCGCAGGTTGTCGAGCCCTTTGAGCGAAGTAAGCTCGGGATTTCGCGTGACGGAGAGATAACCGCCGCTCGCGATCTCGGTCATGCCCTCGAGACCCGTGAGCGATTCGAGTCGAGCGTTGCCACTGATCTCCAAGCTCGAGAGTGGGCCGCTGATCGAAGATAGAGCGGACAAGCTGGTGAGCGCCCCATTGTCAGCCACGGCTAGCCCGCCGATCCGACGCAAGCTCGAGAACCCGTCGAGCGACGTGAAGATCGTTTGCGCGACGACGAGCGAGCCGCCGAGCTGAGCAAGGTTTTGCAGGCCGTCGAGCGACGTCACTGCGTCGAGCTCCCGGAGCGTGAGCGAGCCGCCGACCTGGGTGATGTTTTGCAAGCCGTCGAGGGACGTCAGGGAGTGGAGGCCCCAAAGCGTGAGGTCGCCCGTGACGGAGGTGATGGTCGAGAGCCCGGCGAGCGAGCGCGGGTGCCAAAATGTGCGCGGGTTGATCCACAGCTCGCCCTTTATTTCGGTGCAGCGCTGGGCGACGAGTGCGTCGTAGTCAGCCTGGGTCCAGACTCCGACCGCGGGACATGAATGGGCTGGCACCAAAGGTT
>Ga0207667_10006510_pt1 | contig 14130 bp, 8 predicted proteins | sample KBSCornC52_FD_184301 | JGI IMG/M metagenome (GOLD analysis project Ga0207667, IMG submission 184301) | Corn rhizosphere microbial communities from Kellogg Biological Station, Michigan, USA - KBS Corn C5-2 (SPAdes) (version 2) | ecosystem: Host-associated > Plants > Roots > Rhizosphere > Soil ... | reverse complement strand
GTGCGTCAGTACGAGGCCCCGGTGGGAGAGCTGGAGCAGCAGCTGGCGGGCATCTGGCAGGAGGTACTGCAAGTTGCGCGGGTAGGGCGGCGAGACAATTTCTTCAGCTTAGGGGGCCATTCGCTCAAGGCGCTTCAGCTAGTCGCAAGAATCCACAGCGCATTCGCGACGTCGTTACAAATTCACACACTTTTCAGTAGCCCAACCATCATGGAGCTCGCGAGCCACATTCGATTTTTCACGGATGATGGCGTAGATGGCCCTGTGCAAATGGGAGATGCGATCTCAGGTTTCGAGGAAGGTGAGATCTAAACGAGGGGAACCGAGATAGACGCACCGGGAGGGACCGCCTTTGGACGGGCCCTCCCGGTCTCCCTGGGTACCACCATATAGTTCTCGTTGACCGGGTACCGCCGGTACTTACAAGTCGCCTCGTAGTTGTAAGTCTCCAACCATTCCTGGAACAAACTGGCGTTCTCATCATCGACTTCCACGAACATGGGCGGCCGCCATTTTGCGATCGTTTGTTCCAGCCCTGAGAGGGCTTTGATTTCCATACCCTCAACGTCAATCTTGAGGAAGTCGACGCGCCGATCCTGCAGAATCATGTCGCCACGAATCAGGCTCAATGGCCCCTCAGCCGTGTCTATTCGAAGCTGCGTCGCGCCTAAATTGGCCACCGGCGTATACGCCGACGCCTTTTCGGACCTATCTGACAGGCCCACGCCCAGATTTGATGTATCGACCAGGCGTTGCAAGCCATTCAGAAGGATGTTTACTCTGAGAATCGCTATGGCTGGCGGATTGGGCTCCAGGACAATGATATGCGCGGGATCAAGAAATTTGCTGACGAAAATGGCATGATTGCCGACGTTGGAGCCAACATCGACGAAGGTACCCCCGCGGGGGAAATATTGACGAATGATCTTCAGCTCGTCGGCTTCATAGAATTCCCCGTTGGCATGGTACCGTTGAATCTCGTCGCTCTCATCGGTCACGAAGAAACTGACGTCGACGCCATCTATTGTCGCGGATGAGATCTTCCCCGCCAATTGAGTCGCCATTGCGTCACTCCAGGTTTAGTCTCGATCCTGCATGGGCCTGCAAGTCGCCACCTCGAATGGCGTGAACTGGTCCCATGAACGCCGATCCGCAGTTCCAAGGTATTCCCACGCACAGATACTCGCCTCAGGCGGTGTCCTCAATCGAGTCCACTGCGCGGATAGATTAGTCTCAATCCAAGACGCTACTGTGCGTACCGACGGCATCCACATGTCATCCATCAGCACGACTCCGCGCGCGGTCGCCATGCGTCGGGAGAAGTGAAAATCGACGAACACGTCATCGAATCGGTGACCCCCGTCAATGAGGGTCAAGTCGAACTGCTGACCCGATGCATACAGGCCAGGGAGAATGACGCTGCTGTCTCCCCAAAGGAACTGCAGCGCGTCTCGAGCTGTGGCAGTCGCGCGCACGTTCCGCTCCCCCTGCAGGGCTCGCGGGGATCCCTGTTCGATCTCAACGATGACATGGCTCGTCACGCAACCCAACCGTTGAATTGCCGACGCACTGAAGCCCCAGCCGAGCCCGATTTCCAGGACTCTGGCCGGTCGTCGCTCGAGTCCCAACTCGAGCAAATACATCATGTGGGATTCGTCCAGGGCCGTTACACGATCGTCTTCAGCGATCACGGTATGCCGGCGAAGGTCAGCCAGGATCTCCGCTGCCCTTGCAGAGATGTCGCTATGGCATCCGTGCTTATCCTGCGTCATGGCCAGATGTTGCACCAGGTAACGTAGTGCTCGCAAGCGCGGAGCGATTCTGGGGAAAGCGCAGAATCCCGAATGTCGGTCTTCTAGATCACCTTGCGGCCGGCCAGCGACCCGCAACATGTCCGCTTGGGGGTGCAACTCCAGAATGGTCTGATATGTTGTCCAATCCGCGCCATGGGCGTAACCTCAATCTGGGCGGGTGCGCCATGGTGCTATGAACCGGCGAGCATGCATTGGCCGCAGGCTCGCTTCGGCGTGACAACATGATGCCCAACGGATAAGCTGAGTTGTGCCGCGCGCTAGGGGATGTAGAAGGGACGAGACATTCCGTGATCTGGCAACTCCACTTGCCCACCAGGGCGCTCACTTGCCGCGGCCATGACTGACCGGCCTTATTTCAGCGCAGTCATTCCCTACTACGACAGACTGCCCTACATCGAGCGTGTCCTGCATGCACTCTCGGATCAGGACGCCTACCTGGATGATCTGGAGATCGTCATAGCATGCCTGGAGTACAGCGAGTCTCTTCTGCGCCTCCTTGCAGACCTTCCGCCGTTGATTCGCACGCGCGTCATTATGACGCGCGAGCTTTGGAACGTATCAACGGCGCGCAATCTGGCCATGCGTCACGCAGAGGGACAAGTGCTGCTCCTGCTGGATGCGGACATGGTCCTGCCGAGCTCATTCCTCCGGCGCCTGCGGGACGAATATGATCCGATAGAGCGGCATGCAGTCGTCGTCGGGCAGATGTTGAACTACAGCGCGTACACTGAAGTCAGCGCGGATAGCTTGCACGACTATGCATACTACAAGGACAGGTATCTCGCCGGGAATTGCCGTGCCGGGCTGGGAATCGATGCCCGCTGGAATTGCGCCAGGAAGATTCCCTGGTCGCTGTGCTGGACGGCCCTGGTGGCGATTCCGAGATTCCTGGTGGAGGAGCGCTCGCTCTACTTTGATCAGTCATTCGCGGGGTGGGGAGCTGAGGACCTGGAGTGGGGCTATCGAATACAGTGCGCAGGGATCCCGATTCACTTCGCCGACGATCTATGGGGCATACACCTCCCCCATTTGCGAGACGTGCGCAAGAACTGCGCGGATCAAGAACAGAACTACGATCGATTCCTGAGCAAATGGCCATGCTTTGAGGTTGAGATTGTCACGCGTTTCGGTGATGCGTTCGCGAATCATCGCTTTGATGAATTCGTTGCCGCCTTGGACGACGTTCGCGGTCCCGGCCAGACCGTCAATGTCGTTGATTTCTCCGTCGGCGCGTTCCGGCACCTCGCAGTAGGGGCGGTGAGTGACTCCGACGGCACACTGTTGAATTGCGGCGATGTACCAGGTATGTCGGCGGCAAACATCAACAAAAGGATCCCGCTGCTCGGTTTGCGGCTTCCCTATGCGAGTCGATCCATGGACTCCGCTTATCTTTTGGGCTCCATCCGCAAGGCGCCCAGCAGCATTCAAGAGCTGATCTATTCTGAAGTCGATCGAGTCGCGGCCAGCGCGATCTGGCTATGATAGGGACAGCGGCGCGAGCTCAGCGTTTCGATGCAGTCTGCAGCCTGATGGCTGAAGCCGAGCGCCGTGGGGTAAAACTATGGGTGGACGGCACTCGTTTACGTTATAGAGCCCCGCCCGGGAGCGTGCCTCCTGAGTTTCTCGAGCGGCTGAAGTCCCAACGCGCCGATATCATTGGTGAGCTCAGCAAGCCCGAGTTCTCCAAGCGTGAGCGCAGCGAAGACATTCTGAGGCTGCCGGAATATTCGATCGTCTGGTGGAACGAGACGAATACGAACCATGTAACCGCCAATGGTCCGCATCTGGTGGCCAGGATTGTGGGATCTCTCAGTCTGGAGGATCTGACCGGGATCCTGCGGATGATTATATCCCGTCATGATGTATTGGGCGCGAGAGTTACGCTGGTCGACGGTGTTCCCTGTCTGGTCTTCTCAAAGTGTGACCCGAGTGCACTCGAGGTAGTAGATATTTCCGGCGCTACGCCGCGCGAGCCGGATGGGGTTGTCCAACAGATCATAGAGGGCATCGTTTGGAGGAGGTTCGAGAACGGGTCCATATTTCGTGCGTTCATTGTCAGGGTCTCCGCGAACGAGCACATTTGCGGCTTTGTATTGCATCATTTTGTCGCGGACAGCGTCGCATGCCAGATCCTGGCCGACGAGTTGGTTGCGGCTCTTCGTGACAACCGACGGGCGATTGCGCCCCGTTTTCCCCGGCCGCTTCAGTACGCCGATTACGTACGAGGCATCGAGGAGTGGTTATCCGGGTACGGACCTCGACGGAGGCTTGTGTTCTGGAAAGCGTATATGGCGGATGCCCCGGCGACTTTCCTGCCCTATGACACCGATCCCGGATCGGCACTCGTTGGATCTCTCGAATATCTCCCGTTCGAAATACCTGCGGACTGCCGCGCCCGACTGGCGCGGTTGGCGTCCGACCTGAAGGTTACGCTCTTTCTCCTGGTGCTTGCCGCGCATTTCATTACGCTTTCCCGGCTCCTTCGTCAGCATGATCTTGTCCTTACGGTAATCATTTCGGGACGCGAGCACCCGGCGCTCGCGGACTTCGTGGGCAATGCGGCCGATTGCCTGCCCATTCGAATGTCCGTGCTTCCGGAGATGCCGCTCACGGAATTCATAGGTCAGCTCCAAGCAACCTATCTCCTTGCCTATCGGCACCAGGTCAAGTGGGAGCTGCTGCTCGAGGCTTTCAGGGAGATCGGCGCCAACTGTACGTCGCCCTTGACGAATCTCATCGCGGCAGAGCAAACCAGAGCGACGCCGCCTTCCGGGCACCAGAGTGAAGCGGATATTGCGATCGAGGAGGTGCTCGTCAGAGTGCCGCCGTCCGTGGGCAGCGTAAGCTGGCATGTGACCCATGACATCAACATGTGTGATTACGGGCAGCTCATAGGCGGAACCGTGAAATATATGACTCTGAGATACAGCAGGACAACGATACAACATTTTCTCGATTGCTTCGTGCGTTGCGCGGACGCTATTGGGCGCGATTGCGGCCGCGCCATCCGCGATATTTCCGTCGATGCTTGATACAGCCGTATCAGAGGCGCCGTCCATGAGCGTATCAGGTGACGTTGATATCGATCAGGTTGTATTGGACAAGATAGCCAGAAGAATTCATGGCGGTGCTGCGGTTATCCAAGGCATTTATCATCTATCGCCAATGCAGGAGGGAATGTTATTCCATCATCTCCTCAACGAACGGACTGATACGTACGTGATTTCGACAGTCATCGAGTGTGATTGTCATGTGCAAGTGGAGGCTGTGGTCTGGGCAGTGCAGCAGGTGATTGACCGTCACGATGCTTTGAGAAGTGCCGTTCTATGGGAAGGCTTGCCGAAACCGGTCCAGATCGTCTTCCGTCGAGCGCAACTGATGCCGGAACAGCTCGGTGATTCAACAGAGAGAATGAATGAGATTGCCGCGGCCGTGCAACAGAAATGGGACTTGCGGCGCGCGCCACTGGTACGGCTTGCGGTTCCAACGAACAGGGGAACCGGGCCCTGGTGCGCAGTGTTGAGCGTGCATCACCTCATGTGTGACCACCAATCGTTGGGTGTGTTGCTTGCTGAGACCCGGGAGTTTTTGGCAGGGCGCGGCCACTGCCTGCCGAGACCGAGAGCGTATCGTGAGTACGTTCGAGATGCGCTGCAGCGTGCAGATGGATCTAACGCCGCGGACTTCTTTCGCGCCAAATTGCGGGGGATTTCCGAGCCGACCGCCCCTTTCGGCCTGCTGGGTGTTCACGGGGACGGCCGAAGGATAAAGAGCGCCAGTCGAACACTCGATCCGTCTCTGGTGCGGCGGTTGCGGTTGCAATCGCGCGTTCATGAGATGAGCGTTGCAAGGATATTTCATGCGATCTGGGCGCTCGTGGTGGCACGCACCAGTGGTCGCAGTGATGTCGTATTTGGAACGGTTGTGCTCGCGCAAACACACCGTGATGGCGACGCAGGTCGGATGTTGGGCATGGCTGTCAATACGCTGCCACTCAGAGTGAATCTTGGCGGGCTCACCGCGCAGGGCTTGATCGAGACCACAGATAGAGAAATAACCGATATTTTGCAGTTCGAGGAAGCGTCGCTTGCCCTCACGCAGCGCTGTAGTCAGATAAACGGTGAGGCGCCTTTGTTTACCTCCCTGCTGAATTATCGGCACGCTGTACGAGAGTCTCATGATGCCGAGAACGGCGGCGGAATCCGCATTCGCTCCACAAATCCGGGCGTGACAAACTATCCGCTAGCTGTCCGCGTAGACGATCTTGGCGAAGGTATTTCTGTGACAGTGGATACGGACGCAGTCCTCACGCCAGATCGAATCAGCGGATATGTGCAGACGGCACTGGAGTCATTGGTAAGTGCGCTGGAAGAGGCGCCACAAACGCCAGCATCGATGCTGGCGATCTTGCCCGAGGAAGAGCGTCGCAAGATCTTGGAGGAGTTCAACGACACCGTGAGGCCGTTTCCCGAGGGGAAACGGATTCACGAGCTGTTTGAGGAGCAGGTGCAACGCACGCCTGAGGCAGTGGCGGTGATTCATGAAAGTCACATGCTCACGTACGCTGCGCTGAACGCGCAGGCCAATCAGTTGGCACGGTATTTGCGGAAACGACAGATCGGACCGGACTATCTGGTGGGCGTCTGCGTCGAGCGCGGACTTTCAATGGTAGTGGGGCTGCTGGGTATCTTGAAGGCTGGCGGGGCTTATGTGCCGTTGGACCCGAGTTATCCTGCCGAGCGACTGCAGTACGTACTCGATGATGCCGCTCCCTCGATGCTACTAACGCAGACGCGGCTGAGAGACAGGTTACCCAGGACGAATGCCGAGGTCATTGTATTGGACGAGCAGTGGAGTGAGATCGCGCAGCAGCCCCGCGGTGATTTGGCTCCAGGGGCGGTGGGTCTGCGGTCCGATCACCTCGCCTATGTGATCTACACCTCCGGATCGACAGGGCATCCCAAGGGAGTTGCCATCGAGCATCGTAACGCTGTCAACCTCATCTGCTGGGCGCGCTCCGCGATGCCAGCCGAGATCTTTGCGAGGACTCTCTATTCGACGTCGCTGAACTTTGATCTTTCCGTTTATGAGTGTTTCGTGCCGCTTGCCATGGGGGCCAGTATTCAGGTAGTTGAGAACGCCATGGAGCTGTTGCGATCGCGCCTCGATGTGACTCTCATCAATACCGTACCTGCGGCAATTCGTGGAATCGCGGAATCGGGTCATATTCCTGCGGCCACCCGCGGGGTAAATCTGGCGGGAGAGCCTCTCAAGAAAGATGTCGTCGATTTGATTTTCCAGTCCAGTACCGTGGATTACGTCTGTAATCTTTATGGTCCATCGGAAACGACCACCTACTCCAGCTGGGTCTCCATGTCCAGAAGGGCCGGCTTCCTGCCCACGATCGGCCGTCCGGTCGCGAACACACGGTTCTACATACTTGATCCGAGTCGGCAACTGGTACCGATCGGTGTAACAGGAGAGATCTACATCGGCGGAGCAGGGGTTGCACGTGGATATCTGAACCGGCCGGAACTCACAGCAGAGAGGTTTATCAAAGATCCTTTCAGTGCTGATCCGTGGGCGCGCCTGTACAAGACCGGGGATTTGGGGCGCTGGTGCGCGGATGGCAAGATCGAGTACCTGGGACGCAACGACACCCAAGTCAAGCTCCGTGGATTCCGTATCGAGCTTGGGGAGATAGAGGCACAGCTTGCCCGGCACGAGGAAGTGAGAGAGTCCGCGGTGGTGATGTGTGAGGACGTCATAGAGGACGGGCGCCTTGTGGCATATTTGGTTCCGCGGAACCCATCTGTTACGGCAGGGGTCTTGCGTGGCTATCTGCAGCGATTTCTACCAGAGTACATGGTACCGAGTGCATTCGTGATGCTCGAACGCCTGCCGCTGACTCCGAGCGGCAAGCTCGACCGCCGATCGTTGCCGGTCCCGGATCTCAGTGCCTATGTGAGTGGGAAGTTCGAAGCCCCGCAAGGAGAAATCGAAGCGACACTCGCGGGGATCTGGCGGGACGTGCTGCATGTCGAGCGTGTAGGACGCCACGACAACTTCTTCGAGTTAGGAGGGCACTCGTTGAAAATGATGAAAATGATGGTTGCTATCTCGGAAACATTTCCGATTCGAATCACTATTTCAGATGCTTTGAAGAATCCGTCCATCGCAGCGTTGGCGCGGGCTATGAACACACTGCGTATGACGACCGCGGCGGAGCCTGGCGCAGATTCAGTAGAGAGCGAGGAAATCATCCTATAGGGTCCTGGACAGGAGTGTATCAGGTCGTGGTAATGACAACACAGGAAGGTGGCAAGCAACCTGCGCCCAATGAGCGTAACGGGGATATCTGGCCCCTGTTGGATGCTTTGAGTCAGCGCGGCATACAGGTCAGCTGCGAGAGCGGAAACTTACGCGTCCGGGGTCCAAAGGGCTCCATCCGCCCCGATGAGTTACACAGACTACGCGCACAAAAGACGGAAATCCTACGAGAGCTGGCCGATGTCGCCGATATCAACAGAATACCGGTTCGACCTCGCGTACCAGGGTGCCAGGTACCGCTGAGTGTAATGCAACAGTTCTGGTGGCGGGGCTTTTTGCAAAGATTCGGTCTGACCCGCAAGAGTCGCCGGGTGTGCACTGAGGCCATGCGGATACTCGGACCTATCGATGTAGGCTTATTGAAAGAGTGCATCAAACTCTCGGTCGAGCGGCACGAGTCGTTGCGTACCACGATACGGACCATCAATGGCATCCCAACGCAAAACATAAGCATCCGTCCGAAATACGACTTCGAGCTCGTTGACTCATCCAGGCACACTGGACCGAGGAGCGAACAGGACGCACTCAGTCGCGTGGAGGAGTTTCTCGATGAGACCGTTGATCTGTGTGCTGGTCCGCTGATGGCGGTGAGGCTTTTCAAGATCTCCGCGGAAAGATATATATTGGTCGCTGCCTTGGAACACATCGTAGCTGATGGTGTTTCGACGCAGATCCTGAAGGGAGAAATATGGAAGAGCTACGGTTCTCGCCTACGTGGGGCCGCGTCGCAGCTGCCATCGCTGCCAGTGCAATTTGGCGATCTTGCAATGTGGCAACACGAAATACATCACATTTGGACACGGCGCCACGTGCCGTACTGGACTGAGCATCTGGCTGGTGCACCCTACCTCTCGATTCCGGTCGACCAGGGCCTGGTCGAGGCTGAGAAGCCTGTAGGGCTCGTGCTCAGCAAAAAGCTCGGCGGGACGCTCAGTGCAGGGGTTCTGGCTCAGGCCCGTCGCAGCCAGACTCTGCCGAGTCTCCTGGTGCTTGCAGCTCATGTTGTTATTGTCTCTCGCTGGTCAAAGCAACGAGATACCATTGTAGCGCTTCTCTCCAACGGCAGAGATCGCCCGGAGCTCGCTGGTATGATTGGCTACCTTTCCTACTATTTGCACCTGCGGATACGAATAGAGGCAAAGGACAGATTTCGGAATCTCCTGGACCGCGTCAAGGAAGAATATCATCTTGCGTCCGAGCATCGTGACTTCGGCTGGGCTCCGCTGTGTGTCCCCGGGTGTCGCGAGACCTATTTAAACGTGGATCATGTCTTCAATTGGCTTCCAGATTATTGGTCCGATGACCCCTGCGCGGACATCGAGGGTCGCATGAGTGTGAAACCTTTCCCGGTGCCCAGCAAGGTGGCCTGCAAATTTCGTTTGAGCTTTTGCGAGGGGAGCGAGGGCATCGAGGCAATAGTGCAATACCGGCCGGATCAGCTGCGCTCTAGCACGGTTGAATCGTACCTGAGGAGTCTATGCAAGGTGTTGAAAGTGCTGGTACACAATCCAGACATAGAGCTGACTTCATTGCCGGTGTGTTTGTGCTGAGCGCCCCTGTAGCGACCCACCGGAGTGTGTCCGCGCAGCCTCGCCGGCTTACCACGGAAATTGTTTCCCAATGATCTCAAATAGCTTTTGGTTGTACGGCTCGTAGAATTTCTTGAGCTTCAATACGCTCGCTGCGTCAGGCCCGGGAAGCTTCAGAGGGTTTTCGTTTATTCGCTGAGAGAACGGGGGAGTCGAGAAGTAAGGCAGGCCGACAAACTCCTGGATCTGTCGTAGGCATGCATCGCGCTCACTGAAGTAGTCGTCTACGTTCAGCACGAGAACATTATCACGGCCGAAATTCTCGATCCATTGAGCGACCCACGTGCAGTAGATACTCGTGTGCAATGGGGGTGCGGTGCGTATGACCAACCATGATGGAAATATGTCGAGGGCCGCGTCCACGAAGGCATCGAATCTCTGCAGCACTGCCAGCCGCTCCACAGTCTGTTGGCCCGCTAAAAAAACCTCCCATTTCCAGTGGGAGTAGAAGCGGTCAACCGGATTGCGCAGCGTGATGATGAGTTTTCTCCGGGGGCTCAGAGTCGATAAGAACTGAATTTGCTCAGGGTGTTCCAACCCGGCGATGAAGTAAGGACATAGGGCGGGGCCGTGTCGTTTTTGGTGCTCACGAATGGCACGCTGCGTCGGATAGAAATCCCGAAAGCGATCGAGACTCGGTATAAAGAATTCCTTCGCCAGTGGCGTCATGATATTCGGATGCAGGAGCAGCGTCGTGTAAAGATCACTGGTTCCGGCCTTCATCGGACCGACGACGATGAAATCCGGCAGTCCGCGAGGTCCGGTCAGTTGACGCAGTCGTATCCTCCACTTAGGAGGGCTGCCCCAATAGTGTGGGTAGGTTTGCAGCCTCAGAAACTGCCACAGATTTTCCCAGGAGAGCCGTTTGAGAGGTTGTCCGCCAAATCCGTGCGTCCTACGCTGATTTGCATTGACGAGCTCAAAATGGCGCGACAGGCGCTTGCGCCGATGCTCCAGGCTGGTGAAATGACGATCCGGTTTCATATCTAAACCGCAGAGGTATCGGCCAAGGTCCCCGCGAGCGTAGGGGAGGGATGTGCTGCTGTCTTTTTTGAGGAATGTTGTTCAGTGAGTGCCGACTTCCTCATGGGCCTTCTCCATATTGCCCTGTCACTTTGTCGACGCAGCCTACGCCTTGATCCCGCGCTTGTCATGGTGTTCCCACGCACCGGGCTGTCCGGGACAATTTGTTTCGGCAGGCGCGAGGTTCGCGCGCATCTCGCTACGGGAGGTGCGGCGTGTGTTCGACACAATCACCTCTTCGATCACGTATTTATTTGCGCTACTATCCTGTCATCGCTGATTGACTCCCGTCGGTTGCTCCGGGACAGCATTTCCAATGCTCGTTTGGAGTTACCGAACCGTCGCGGGAGCTGTGACCGCATAGTTTGACAGTCAGGACGACCATGGATGTAGACGTTGTCACGCTTGAAGGTCTTCTTGAACGCCTCAGCCCTCTCCTTGGGCCGTGGGCTCCACTCCTCCATTTCGATCGCCCCATCGCTCAATAGCGGAAGGACTGGATGCATGGATGCCACGCAGCGATGTGCAATTCTCAGGGTGCCTCAGAACGGAAAAATGTAGCGCTGCCTGCCTGATAGGGAGGATATCGGTGAGCTCCGACCTTGCGTTTACGGCGATCTTGACTGAACGGGCCAAAGTATCGCCTGAGCAGATCGGGTATTACTTTGTCGCCGAGGATGGAGAGACTGTCGATGCGGTGAACTACTCGCGCCTCGAACAGCTTTCCCGGCGATTTGCATCCGAGCTGGCCAGTGCGGGACTGCGAGGAAAATGCGTGGCGCTGCTGATTCCCCCCGGAATCAATTATGTTGCCGCTCTGCTGGGATGTTTGTATTCAGGGTGCATTGCTGTTCCGGCGTACCCGCCACGCAGGGCGCAGCATCTTCGGCGCGTGCTCGCCGTTCTCAATGATGCCCGCGCGAGTGGCGCCATCGCGGCACCCGATATCCTCGAGCGGTTTGCGGCCCGCGTGGAAATTCAAGACTTTACCTGGATCTGCAGCGATCCAGAAACCATTGGCAACGCTTCTTGCAGTTACGAATCCCCGGCGTCATTGGAGTCGCTGGCCTTCTTGCAGTACACGTCCGGGTCAACGGGCAGTCCCAAAGGGGTGATGATCACCCACCGCAATTTGTTGCACAACTCCCGCGCGATCGCTCGAGCATTTGACTGCTCGGCTCGAAGCGTCGGTGTCATATGGCTCCCCCCGTACCACGATATGGGTCTCATCGGCGGCATTCTGCAGCCGTTATATTCCGGATTTCCCTGCGTGTTGATGAGCCCGACATCATTCGCCCGCAAGCCCCTTCTGTGGCTCGAGCTGATCACGAAGTTTGGCGGGACGATCAGTGGCGGCCCAAATTTCGCCTACGAGTTATGTGTCGAGAGAATCAGAGAAAATGACCTGAAAGGTCTGGATCTCAGCACATGGCGCGTGGCGTTCAGTGGTGCGGAAGTGGTTCGGGCGGAGACCTTGCGCCGCTTTGCGGACCGGTTTGCTCCATGCGGTTTCAGAAAGGACGCGTTTCTCGCGTGCTACGGCCTTGCCGAGGCAACCCTGTTTGTGACGGGAGGCAGAGTATCTGCTGACACAACGAGTACGCAAGAGCCCGTCTGCTGCGGAACACCGGCTGAGGATCTTCAGGTCGTAGTCGTGGATCCGGTACGGCACGCGCAGTGCGAGGCCGGTGAGGAGGGTGAGGTCTGGATATCCGGGCCGAGTCTGGCGCAGGGATACTGGCAAAACCCGCAAGCGACCGAACAGGTCTTTGGTGCGAGGCTAGGTGCTACTGCTAGCCAAACAGCCCGCTCCTGTTTGCGTACTGGAGATCTTGGTTACCTCACTAACGAGGGCCTGTTCTTGACGGGCCGGCTGAAGGAAGTCATCAACCTGGCAGGGAGGAAGCTTCACGCAGAGGATGTCGAGTTTGTCGCCAGAAGCAGCTGCGAGTTGCTGCGAAATGCGTTGTCGTGCGCCTTTGGGGTCAGCGAAAGTGATCGTGAGCGGATGGTCCTCGTGCAGGAGTTGCCTGCAAGGTATCAGGGCGGTACGGATGCGGTGCTGGAAGCATTGTTGCGCGGATTGAGCGCGGAGTTTGGGTTGGTCCCAGACGATCTGCTTTTGGTAAAGGCTGGCGGGATCCCAAGGACATCCAGTGGCAAGGTAATGCGTGGAGCGTGCCGAGATCTCTATTTGAGTCAGGCGCTGGAGGTTACATACTCCAGTAGGTCCTCGAAGTCCATAGAGATCATTGCCGACATCTGGCGCGATGTGCTGCGGGTCGAGCGAGTGGGCCCGCGAGAGAATTTTTTTGAGTTGGGAGGACAGTCGCTGCTGGCCGTGCAGGTGATCTCGCGAGTGCGCGAGCGTCTGGGGATGGAGCTGCCGTTGCGGGAGGTTTTTGAGCACGGCACTGTCGAGGGTTTGGCGAATGCGCTCGAGCGGACGCGACAAACCGCGCCGCGGTCAATTGTGGTGGGGAGACGAGCCGGTGCGGCGGTACTGTCGTTGAGCCAGCGGCGGCTGTGGTTTTTGACGCAGCTGGAGGGAGCGAGTGCGGCGTATCACCTCACGCAAGCCGTTCGACTACAGGGCCGACTGGATCGGGGAGTCCTGCGGGAGGTGTTGGATCGGATCGTGCAGCGGCACGAGGTGCTGCGGACGCGTTTTGTGCTGGAGGATGGCGAGCCGCGGCAGCAGATCGAGGCGGAAGGCGGACGGTTTCGGCTGCGGGAGGAGGATTTGAGCGCGCAGGCGGACTGCGCACAAATGGATAGTGCCGAGCGGCTGCGGGAAGTGGTGGAGGCACACGGTCTGGAAGCCTTCGACCTGCAGAGGGAGAGTGCGGTTCGCGGGCTGTTGGTACGGCTGGGGGAGCAAGAGCACGTACTGGCGGTGACGATGCACCACATCGTCTCGGACGGCTGGTCGATGGAGGTGTTGATCCGGGAGTTCATACAGCTGTATGGGCCGCTGATACGTGGCGAGGACCCCGTTCTGGCGCCGTTGCCCCTGCAATATGCGGACTATGCGCAGTGGGAGCGCGGGTGGGTTGCTGGAGAGCGGCTGCAGGAGCAGGCGCGCTATTGGCAGGAGCACCTGCAAGGCGCCCCCGAAGTATTGGAGACGCCGCGGGATCGAGAGCGGCCTGTGGTCCAGGATTACGCGGGAGACAGTATTGGAGTGAGGTTGAGCACGGAGGTTCTGGAGGGACTGAGGAGGTTGAGCCAGCGCTATGGGACCACGCTGTACATGACGGTGTTGGCGGGCTGGGCGGTGCTGATGTCGCGGCTGTCGGGGCAGAGTGAGGTGGTGATCGGGACGCCGGTGGCGCGGCGCGATCGAGTCGAGCTCGAGGGGCTGATCGGATTTT
>Ga0207667_10006505_pt1 | contig 14137 bp, 14 predicted proteins | sample KBSCornC52_FD_184301 | JGI IMG/M metagenome (GOLD analysis project Ga0207667, IMG submission 184301) | Corn rhizosphere microbial communities from Kellogg Biological Station, Michigan, USA - KBS Corn C5-2 (SPAdes) (version 2) | ecosystem: Host-associated > Plants > Roots > Rhizosphere > Soil ... | reverse complement strand
GGTGAACAAAGACCTGATTCCGGTGGGTGGCCCTCAGCCGGTGGCCGGTACGCCGTTCGACTTCCGAAAGCCGACCCCGATCGGCCAGCGCATCCACGACAACAACGAGCAGTTGAAGATCGCCGGCGGCTATGACCACAACTGGGTGCTCAACGGGCCCAACGGCACGATGAAGCTCGCGGCCAAGGTTACCGATCCGAAGTCCGGACGCGCGCTGACCGTTACGACCACCCAGCCGGGCGTGCAGTTCTACTCCGGCAACTTCCTTACCGGGGCTTACAAGAGCGCCAAGGGAACGCCTTTCGCCAAGAACACCGGAATGTGCCTGGAAACGCAGCACTATCCCGACTCGCCCAACCAGCCCAACTTCCCCTCCACGGAGTTGAAGCCCGGGCAGACCATGCACTCGGAAACCGTCTTCACCTTCTCCGTAGAGAAGTAATTTCGGATCAGCAATCCAGACAAGAGAGAGCACAGCGAGTTCGCTGTGCTCTCTCTCTTTTTGCTCTGGGCCGCTTGGTACGGTCCTTAATCTATCCGAGCTTGCGCTTCAGGTCCTCTGCGATCAGCTTGCCGTGGAACCTGCCGTTCTCGATGAAGATCTCGTTGGTCCGCTCGCCTGCCACAATCACGCCCGCCAAATAGATTCCCGGGACATTCGATTCCAGCGACGCCGGGTCACACAGCGGGCAACGCGCATTCGATTCGTCCAGCTTCACGCCCAGCGCTTCGATGAAGCTGAAGTCCGGATGGTATCCCGTCAGTGCGAACACGAACTGGTTGGACAGCGTTAGCGAGCCCTCGGGCGTCGCCAGCGTCACCGCATCTTCGCTGATCCCGGTCACGCTGGAGTTGAAGTACGCCGACACCTCGCCGTTCTTGATGCGGTTGTTGATGTCGGGCAGGATCCAGTACTTGACGTGCCGATGCATCCCGGGCCCGCGGTGTACCAGCGTCACGCGTGCTCCGTGCCGCCACAGGTCGAGAGCCGCAATGGCCGCCGAATTCTTGCCGCCGATCACCAGCACATCCAGGCCAAAGTACGGGTGCGGCTCGTGATAGTAGTGCGCCACCTTGGGCAGGTCCTCGCCGGGAATGCCGAGGTAATTGGGCAGGTCGTAGTACCCGGTCGCGAGCACGATCTTGCGCGCGAGGCGCGTGACGGAGCGGCCGAAGCGGTCGGTGGTATGCACCGCGAAATTGCCGTCCGCGCCCGCAACCCGGTCGACCTTCTGGTACTGGCGCACGTCCAGCCGGTAGTGCTCAGCGACCTTGCGGTAGTATTCGAGCGCCTCGGAGCGCGTGGGCTTCTGATTCGGGCTCGAGAACGGCATGTCGCCAATCTCCAGCAGCTCCGGCGTGGTGAAGAACGTCATGTGCGCCGGATAGTGGAAGAGCGAGTTGCACAGGCAGCCCTTGTCCACCAGCACCGCGGAGAAGCCCGCGCGCTGGGCGTCGATGGCACAGGCCAACCCGGTCGGCCCGGCCCCGATCACGAGCAGGTCGGAAGCTTCCGTGCTCGCCTGCGGCGTGCTCTTTTCGGCGGTCATCCCCTCCATTGTAGAGGGTTCGGCTGGGCCGTCGCGGTGGCTGGGCGCTCGTTGCCGATGCGGTTGCCGTCGAGCTCGATGCCGAGTCTGACTCTCACTAGAAGGAAAGCGACAACGGCGGCTCGCCTTGCGTACTTGCGCCTCGAATAGGGCATGGCTTCAGGTGGCACACGATATGCAGCACGAGCTTTGGACGAGTCCACGCAGCCTCTTCCCTCGAGAGCAACCCAGAGCTGAGTAGCCGATCGCTGACAGAGCCGAAGCTATCCTCCTCCGCTCTGACCAGCCGGCCAACGGCCGAATCGAAATCGGCGCTGCCGGTCCACACAACGGCGACGCTGTTCGTCAACTGCCATTTCATTTCGCTTTCCCGCTGTTCGAGCCAGTACGCAACGATTGCATGCCGCGTGTTCTGGTCAAAGCCTCCCAATCCATTGCAGCTTCCGCCCGGGGAGTTTTCCTCCACCCAGCGGTAGCTCACAGTCTTCTCCCCGATGGCAATCAGCGTATTCGCATGAGTAGGACTCGGCCATTCTTCGGCAATGGGCAAGTAGACGACCGGCCATCCCGGGGCAGCTGATCTGGCGAGAGAATCGCCACAAGTCGCCGTTCCCCAACCGCCGCTCGCTCCATTCGAGGACGCGTACACCTCGATCGTGAGCTGCTCTTCTGAGCCGCGCAATATCTGGGCGGCGAATCCTGAAATCGGCGTCGGCGACTTCGCGAGGCGCAATGCCGCTAACTTCACCAATACCGAATGCTCTCTGCTGAGCTGGTACGTCGAGAACCACTCCTTCAGCACTGGAAGCTGCTGCTCGGACGGAAGTCGCTCCAGAAGTACGAACGCCTGAATCGGATAGCGTCTGCCGAGCTCCCGAAGCACACTCGGTTCAACGGTCTGATCGCGATTGCCGCGGATCAGGGCATCGAGGACCGCATCATAGGCCCGAGCGTCCTCGCGCGTGGGCGAGTATCCGTAGTCGCGCATCAGCGGAGTCTGCTTCAACCATTCGGGCAATAACCGAATGAAAGCATCATCCCCTCGCTCGCGAGCCAGGGTCGCAGCCCAGGCTACGAGCCGGGGGTCACCGCTATGGAGCCACGCAGCGAGCTGCTCTTGCGTGGCTTGGGTCTCGTGGGAAACGGTCTGCGCTGGCAATGGGGCGGCTAAAGAGCAGAAGAAAGCTGCGCAAATCGCGCACCGGTATAGGGTGGTCGAGTTCATCCGGCTGATCTCACTTCTTCTAAAGACCACGATGAGAGCGAGTTTGTTTCAACTCGTATGTCCGCCACGCAAACGCTTTAGTGGTCGCGGACGGAGCCGTCGACTTTGTCCCACATTTCGGGGAACTCCCACTCTGGGATGCCGCGCTCGTTGTCGATCAGGTTGTCGTCGAGTTCGATGCCGAGACCTGGACCATCCAGATTGCCCTTCAGGATGATGTTGCCCTCGGTCATCACGAACGGCTTCTTGATGTAGCTCTTGCCCATGGGGCTGCGGTCGACGTTGGGCGGTCCGCCCTTCACCGCCTGCAGCGAGGGCACCTCGTGCGCGAGGAAGTTGGGGATGGACGCGGCCACATGCATGGACGCGGCGAAGCCCACGACACCCTCCTTGGAGTGCGGCAGCATGTCGGCGTAGAAGGCCTCGGCCAGCGCGGCGACGGCCTTCAGTTCGGTGATGCCGCCGACGTGGGTGACATCCGGCTGCAGCAGTTGCGCGGCGCCTGCGGTGAGCAGGTCGCGGAACTGCCACTTGGTGACCATGCGCTCGCCGGTGGCAAACGGGAAGGTGGTCTTCTTGGCCATCTCGGCCATCAGCGGCAGGTCCTGGAATTGGATGGGCTCCTCGTAGAACCAGGGGCGGAAGGGCTCGAGTGCCTTGATGATTTCCATAGCGGCGGGCGGCTCATGTTCGCCGTGCATCTCGATGCCGAGGTCGAAGTTGGGGCCGACCAGCTCGCGGATGGCGCGGACTTTTTCCACGAAGCCATCGATGTAGTACGGACTTTCCGAGGAGCGCGAGAGCCTGCCGCGCGTGGACGAGACGCTGGTCTTCATCGACTTGTATCCGGCGGCAAGCACGTGAGTCTTGGTTTCTTCCACGCTCTCGGCCTGGCCGTAGCACTTGATGCGGTCGCGAGTGGGGCCGCCGAGCAGGTCGTAGATGGGCACGCCGAGGGCTTTGCCTTTGATGTCCCACATGGCGATGTCCACCGCGCCGAGCGCCGAGGTGAGGACGATGTCGCCGCGGTAGAACGCGTGGCGGTAGATGGCCTGCCAGTGGTGCGCGGGGCGGCGCGCATCCTTGCCGATGAGATAGGGCTCGATCTCCTTGATGGCGGCGACCACGGTGGGAATACGGCCTTCCACCGTGCCCTCGCCGATGCCGGTGATGCCGGCCTCGGTGTGCATTTTGACGAAGATGCTGCGCAGCGAGTTGACGGGAATGATCTCAAGCTTGGTGATCTTGATCTCGTCGCGCGGGTCGGCCAGCGCGCAGGCATGGTTTACCGGCTGCGCGGCCAAATTGCGCTCGCCGGCCAGCAGACCGCCCATGCCCATGGCGGCGGTTTTCATCCAGGTGCGGCGCGACTGAATCCCGGTGCGGCGTGACTGGCCCATTGACTGTTCCCTCCGATTGTTTTCGCTAGAGAACACTATCACTTTTCAAGGTCGGTCCTGCGGCCACGGGACTCTATGCGGGGAGTGCACAAAAGAAGCCCCGGATGGCTGCACGCCACCCGGGGCTTGTGGTTTGAAAGCGCTACTCGTTGACGGCGCGCTTGCGGGTCTGGTCATCCACGACCAGTTCCTCGCGGCGAACTTCGCCGGAGAGATCGCGGACCTCCTGCACCGGGCGCTTGCCGACGGCCACTTCTTCGCGGACGACGGTTCCCTTGTCGACGGAGGCGGTTTCCTCAGTGAGCGGGATTCGTATCTCCTGATTTTCGCCGACGCGACCGCGCGCGGGAGTGTCGCCGCTCACGTCGCGGCGTTCCACGACCAGCTCTTCGCGGGTGAGGGGCACCTGCACGTTCTGGGTTTCGGTGACGATATCCTTGCGGATGACCACCTCACCACGGTTGACGCGGTCCTTGTGGACGCGCAGTACCTCGCCGAGAAGCTGGATGTTCTCCACGTCTTCCTGGCCGCGGTTGCGGTTGCGATCGTCGTAGGCGGCCTCGCGGTTCGCACTGGAGCCGTATGAGCCGGTGGATTCGCGCGCCGACTCCGAGGTGGATTCAGGCGGGTTGTATTCGCTGCGGCGTGCCTGGTCGTAGTTGCTGCCGGCAGCATATCCGGCGGTTGCGGCGGGAGCGGAGTAGTCGGCGGAGGTGCTGGCGTTTTCGCCGAGGTCGGCTCCGTTGTCGCGCAGGATGCGCTCGGCTTCGGCGGCGCGGCTCCCGGCCTTGACGGTGAGGATGCAGCCCTTCTCCGAGGAACCGAAACGCTGACTGAGATAGCGCGAACGGTGCTCGGGGACGTCCATTCCGGTGAGGGAGTGGTGCAGGTCGTCGTGGGTATAGGCGGAGGAGGAGCCGACGTCAGGATCGGTGATTTCGCGGGTGCCGAAATCGCCGCGGGTGCGCTCGTCGGCGTAGTTTTCCGGGCTTCCTTCGAAGAAGTTCTTTACCTTGTCCCACATGCTTTCGCCTGCATTCTCGGCTTTATGGGCGGCGGAACCGCCGCGATGCGCGACGCCGAGGTGGGCGGAGGTGAAGCCTGCATCTTTGAGTTCGTCGAGTGCGCGCTCGGCGCGATCCGAGGAGTCGAAGTATCCGACGATGGTCTGGTTTTCGGTGTAGGTATTGGTCTGGTCCATTGGATTGTCCTTGATCCGGATTGGATCTGGATTCGGGCGCACACCGTGCGACGCCGGGATTGTGACTGAGGCCGGTAGCGATCGGGTGAAACCCTGCAACTCACCGCCTGGGTGAAGCTGCCTACGAATACGGCAGCCACAGCCCGGATAGGATGCGGGATTGCGGTTGTGGATATCGTTTGTAGCGGGCCGTTGCATGACGCGGCCAACGCGAGTTTGACGGGAGTGAATGGTGCGGCGCAGGCCTGAACCGCGGCGAGCGTGAGGGGCACCGGACCGATTGCGGCGAGGGGCATGGCGGGGATGGGTAAGTCTTCTTCTTCGGTGCTTTGTGTGAGAGGTTCGGGTTGGCAGACGGGAGTGGTGGAGACGACGGGAGTTGGTGTGGGTTCGGAGGCGGGTGTGGGTTCGGTATTGGCTTCTGGGATCTCCTGGATGGGGGCGAGGTCGCCGACGAACGGCTCGGTGGTGACGGCTTCGACGGGCTGGGTGGTGGGCTGCTGCTTCTCGCGGAAGGCGAGGTTGGAGCTGGCGATCTGGAGGCCGTAGAGCACGGTGCGGGCGAGCTTGCTGTCGATGTCTCCGGCGGTGAGGCGGCTGAGGATGTCGAAGAGTGCGATCTGGATGGAGGCGCGGTCGTCGATGGGCTGCATGGTGAACATGCCGATGCGGCCGGCGAGCGGGGCGTTCGGCAGGCGGGTGCGGTTGTGGTAGTAGCAGAAGTTCTGCGCACGCAGGGCAGGCGAGCCGCAGCGGCGGCCATCGGCGTGGACGTGGCGGCAGAGATAGCGGCGGCTGGGGTCGTGCTTGGCGGTGGTGGAATTCATGGTGTGGGGTACCCCCTGTACTTTGGTCCTAAAGTCTTGGTGGAGCGGTTGTTAGTTGCTGGTTGCTAGTTGGTAGTTCTCGGTTCTCAGTTGCCGGTTCTCAGTTGAAGGGCAAGAGCAAAGGCAAAGGCAGAAGCGAAGGTGGGTTAAATGCGAAGGCCCGGCGCGGTGGCCGGGCCTTTCTTCAATCCTTAAGTTAAGGATATCAAGCCGCGCATAACTGGTGTCACATGAAAATGATTTGCGGAAGTCGCGGTGGGGGAGGGGGTTGTGCGGTTATCCACAGCTTGGGGGGCTTGACAGCATTTTGAGTGCGCGGCGGCGGCGGTGCGCGAACGACTGTGTGGCGCCCCGGGGGGGGAAAGGACAGTTCCCCCCTGAACATATTCTGGTCAGCATTCAGTCAGCTCAGATCAACCTGACCCTTTCGTCCAAAAGACTCTCAGGCTCAGTCCAAGGTTGGACGATCGATGTGGTCGATAACGAGGGTCTGAATGGGACCGCGGCTGCGGTTGAGCTTGAGACCGAGGCGCTCGACGACGCTGTAGACGGCAGTTTGCACGTCCTGGTTTTCGGGATCGATGGGGTCGACGTGGAAGTCCCAGGAGCCGGTGACGCCGGTCTGGTTGAGGACGGGCAAGCGCAAATATTGGCTCAGGCGCGTGGCGAGGTAATCGGTGGTGGTGTTGGTGCCAATGGCTTCGCCATCCATTCCGGTGGGCCTTCTATAGACGATGGCGCGCGGATCGGAGTCAGGATTCTCGGGCGCTACAAACTTAAGCGGCTTGGAGCCGCGCGTGAGGAGATAAACCTCGCCTTGTTTGGTTTCGAAATGGCATCGCAAGCCGAAGCGCTGGAGAAGGAGCGCCTGAAGCATCTGGCGCTGCTCGGCGGTGGGCTCGGCCTTGCGGATTGGAATCTTGCGTGAGGGCGAGTTGTCAGATGGGACGGCGTTGATCTCAAACCGCTCGGATGCCGCCCACTCCGGGCCACCGGTGACCTGATAGTCCTGCAGGCCATAGGCAACCTGGACGAGCATTTTTGCGGGTCCGCCGAAGAAGACGCGACCGCCGACTGAGCCCATGAAGCCAGCCGCATTGGAGTAAAGATTCGTGTCGTTGGGATTGTGGTGCTTGATGGTTGCGGCTTCGAACTCTGGGGATGAGAGCGATGCGGGAGCGGCGGGTGGAGTCTGCGCGCCGAGACGGCACGATGGGGATAGGAGGGCCACGAAGAGGAGCGCTGCGGTGGCGAGCGGGTTCATTGAGCCAATGATGGCAGAGCGTTAAGGTAGGCGGCAATGTTTATTTTGCATCGTATGGGCCGCAAATAAATCGGATAGCAATGCGGGTTGATGCAGGAGGAGAGCTGCGCACCAACCGGCTATGCAGAAGGAGTCAAGCCAAGGGAGAGATTGCGATGAAGATTGCCGTGATTGTGGCGCGGGTGTTGCTGGGGGTGGTGTTTGTGTTCGCGGGATTCACCAAGGTGGTGCCGGTGATGCCAATGCAGCCGATGCCGGGGGATCTGGGCGCGATGCTGAATCTGATGGTGGCGCACAAATGGATCTTCTTCTATGGCGTGTTCGAGCTGGTGAGTGGGCTGTTGCTGCTGGCGGGACGGTTTGTGCCGCTGGCGCTGACGCTGCTGGCGGCGCTGCTGGTGAATATTCTGCTATTCAACGTGACGCTGGCGCCGAGCGCGGTGGGTATTGTGGCGGTGCTGGTGCTGGGCGCGCTGGAAATTTTTCTGGTGTGGGCGTATCGGGAGTCGTTTGCGGGAGTGTTAAGTGCGAGGGCGCAGCCGCGCTTGACGGCTTAGGCCTGAGACCGTTCCAAGCACGAAGCGCGGCTGCCGCTCCGGCCGCGCTTTTTCGCGCGAGGTGAACCGATCCACACGACCTGGACGGCTGCGGTGGACACCTAAGGGCGCTTCATATCCGGCCCCAAGTTGCTGGATTAGAAATGCTTGCGCAGCCATACTCTTTTCATCTCCAGATCATTTTCTCTGCCAGCGGTTTGCATGAAAGTACTTGCACGCCGAGGATGCGAGCTTTCGCAGCCGGGGGCTTTGTGCTTGAGGTGCTTGGCTATGAATCTGCGAAATCGTTCTGGGCTTCTATCGATCGGGTTCTCGCTCTCGCTCGGCATGTTGACTGCATGCGGGAATCCTGCGCGTGTGGCTTCTTCCTCTACAGCCTCTACAGCCTCCACATCGTCTGCCGTCTCACTCGCCGTCTCGCCCGCAATGGCGAACGTGACGGTGGGTAAGACCATCTCCTTTGGCATCAAGCAAAGTGGGTTGAGCAATAAAGCGGTCACATGGTCGATTCAAGAAGGCGCAACCGGAGGATCGATCTCGAATTTCGGAGAGTACACGCCGCCGAGCACACTCGGGACCTACCACGTGGTGGTCACCAGTGTTGCTGATACGAGCTTGACGGCATCGGCAACGGTCACCGTCACACTGAGCGCCGGTAGCTTTGCGGCTGTGGGGAACATGAGCTCGGCGCGGGTCGAAGACACCGCGACACTTCTGGCCAACGGGAAAGTGCTGATTGCGGGCGGGTGGGACGGTTCCAAGGTGCTTGGCAGCGCCGAGATCTACGATCCGGCGACCCGTACGTTCACGCTCACGGGCAGCATGGTGACGCCTCGTCATCTTCACCTGGCGACGCTGCTGGCCGACGGTCGCGTTTTGATTGCTGGCGGAAATGGAGACCGACCTTCGAAATCCAACGGCTCACCCATCTTCAGCGCGGAGATCTACGATCCTTTGGCAGGAACGTTTACCCCAACCGGTAACCTGGATCCAGTTGGCGGATCCGTCTCATCCCTTTTCTTCTCGGTTGGGTGGCCGCCATTGCTTCCGGACGGAAGGGTATTTGTGGCAGCCTCGAATCGTGCGCAGATCTATGACCCGCAGAGCGGCACTTTCACCTTCACCAGCCCATATCCGACCACGATACCTGGGATTTCAACGGTCACTCTGCTCCCCAACAATAAGGTTTTGTTGACCGATTCGAACAATGGAACCTTACTGTTCGATCCGCAGACTGGGGCTTTTGTCGCGACCGGCGCGATGCAGGCCAAGTACGCTCCGGAATTCGGATACATCGCTGCCTTATTGGCCAACGGCCGGGTTTTATTTGTGGGCTACGACACTATTTCGGGATCTGACTTCGAAATCTACGACAGCACAGCAGGGACGTTCAGTTCCCTTCCAGGCAATCTGCCGGTTCATTATGTGGTCCCTGCAGCCCGCCTTGGCGATGGAACGGTTCTGTTTGCCGGCAGCGGAAACGGTTCAGACGCCGACGTTTTCTTACCCAGTAGCAATACGTTTGTGTACGCGGGTGACATGATCAGCCCCCGCACCGCGAATACAGCGACTGCACTGCTCGATAAAACGGTACTGATTACGGGTGGCACTCCAGCGGGGGGGACGAGCCCTACGTCCAGTGCTGAAATCTATGTGCCGCGATGATCTCCGCGCAGGCGGACCGGGTGTGGCGGGCTAATTCGCGGTGGGCGGCTCGATGGAGTCGATGACGAGGACGTCGACGGGTTCTTTGGACGGCACCAGCTTGAGCCCTAGCTGCTCTTCAAGCGCGGTGAAGACGGAGGGCTTGCCAATTTCGTCGGCGGCTGCGCGAGCGGCAGGCGCGTATTCGAGGGTGAAGTCGTATTTGCCGGTCAGGTTGGTTTTATCGACGACCGGACGGCCGGTTTCTCTGCCCAGAAGAAACGTGAGGTTGGTGAGCGGAGCATTGACCCATTTCACGTTTCCATTGGGCGCCCCGAACTGCGAGGTGGCACGTTCGTCCGCGCTGGGCTGCTTCAACTTCGAGCCGCTTTTTGCGACCACCAGGTCATACGCGGGTATTTCGCGCGCCTTCATGTGGTAACGCTCGGCCAGGAGGGGCTGCAGCATCGAGGATTTTTCCGGACGGCTGAGCTGGTTAAAAGCTGACGCATCTTCGCTGCTGACACGAGCTTGAATGGAGTAGAGGCGCTGCGGGTCTTTTGTCCATTCGGGAAGTCCGAGGATGCGGGTCTGGTCCATCAAGTGGTATGCGACTTGTACGACGAAGGCTATGGGAACGCAGGAGGCGGTGATGCCATCGGGCAAGTAACCTACGCCGCCGCTGTTGGCGGGACAACTTTCAGGCGAGATGGGCTTGACGGAGGTGATGTCCCATTGCAGCGGCTTGGCAGATTGGGCCTGCAGTGCGCAAGAGGCGGCGATCCCGGCGCAGATCAGCACAGCGGCGCAGCGCGGGAGCATAGACGGACTGAAAGCTGCGGTCTCGGTGGACTGCGCCGTCGTCCACATCACTTCAACGTTCCTGCAAACTCGGTCATCGCCTTCAACACGTCTGCTTCATTGGAATTGAAGACTGCATGATTCGCGTGCGGCAGCACAATCACCTTCGCGTTCGGATTGCCCTTCTCGAACGCCGCAATCTGCGCGCCGTTCGTGTCCACGTCTTCGGCTTCCGCCGCGGCGCGCTGTTGCGGGTTCAGGCTCGCCGCCGCGGGCCCAAGATCGTGCGGCAAGGCGAAGATGGCAAGAACGGGGCAATGGACGGTGGAGAATTTGGCTAATCCGTGAATGATCGCCGAAACTACTTGCGTCTCTGGCGAGTCAGGCGGAGCCGGCGGCTGTGGCATGCTGTCGAGTTGCTTCCGGGTATCTTCGAGATCCCGCTGGAGCGCGGGCAGGTCTGTCGTCAGCATCTGGGAGATCAGCTTCCTGGCATCGGCAGCGGCGAGGAATGGCGTGAGCTGATCGATATCGTGCTGCACCTGCACGGCATCGACAGACTGGTCGCCGCGGACAGCGTCGTAGTAGGCGTATGAGTATCCGGCGTCGAGATAGATCAGCCCCGCCACCTGCTCCGGATGAGTGGTGCCAATGTAACTCAGCTCCTCTCCCGCAAGCGAGTGACCGGCCAGGATTGGCTTTTGCAGCTTGAGCTGGTGCATCACGGCCAGCACATCCTCGCCCAGCCGCTGGGCGGAGTAGTTGGCTGGAACAGGCGGCGGCACGCTGGATGCCCCAAAGCCGCGCCGCGTGATTCCGTAGACATGGAAGGTGGTGGCCAGCTTCGGAGCAATCTTGTCGAAATCGTGCGCGGTTGGGCCCAAGCCCGCAAGCAGCACCATTGGACGGCCGGTGCCGCCCCAGTCGAGCACCTCCAGCTTCACGTCCTTGTCTACGTTTATGAACTGGATTTTGTGGGGTGAGCTGTCGGTGTTCGCTTGTGAGGTTGCGGCAGGGCTGGGCGAAGCGGAGCTCTGCGAGAGCGAAGGAAGAGCGGACAGCATCAGAGCGGCAGCAAGGATGGCAGAGAACGGGTACAAGGGTTTCCTCCGTTTGCCTCGGTAGTATTCGACTGTGGAGCTTCGCGGAGAAGGATACCAAAGGCGGCTGATGGGTAGCCGTGTTGGGTGAAGGCCGGCGAACTTGCTGTCGTTGCTACTGAAGCGGAAAGAGCCACTCTTTATACTTGAGAGGACCTTTACAAGCGGAACGATACGACGGGCACGGAGCGCGATGGCACAGTTTGCGGCGGTGGATGAGCAGTTGGATTTGATTACGAAGGGGGCGGCGGAGGTGATTCCGTCGGTCTCGTCTGCGGACAAGAGCGCGCTCAAGGAGCGGCTGGCGCAGTCGGCGGCGAAGGGCGTGCCGATGCGGGTGAAGGCGGGGTTCGACCCGACGGCACCGGACCTGCACCTGGGGCATACGGTGCTGATCCGGAAGCTGAGGCACTTTCAGCAGCTGGGGCACACGGTCATCTTTCTGATCGGGGATGCGACGGCGCTGATTGGCGATCCGACGGGGCGGAATGTGACGCGCAAGCCGCTGTCGCGGGAAGAGATCGATCGCAACGCGCAGACGTACAAGGAGCAGGTGTTCAAGATTCTGGACCCGGAGAAGACGGAGGTGCGGTACAACTCCGAGTGGCTGCAGGAGCTGGGGTTCGAGGGGATGATCCGGCTGGCGGCGAAGTTTACGGTGAGCCAGATGCTGGAGCGCGAGGACTTCCACAAGCGGTTCCAGGAGGAGCAGCCGATCTCCGTGCACGAACTGCTGTATCCGATGGCGCAGGGGTACGATTCAGTGGCGCTGAAGGCGGATGTGGAGCTGGGCGGGACGGACCAGAAGTTCAACCTGATGCGCGGGCGCGACCTGCAGCGGGATGCGGGGCAGCCGCCGCAGATCATTCTGATGACGCCGATTCTGGAGGGGCTGGATGGCGTGCAGAAGATGTCGAAGTCGCTGGGGAACGCGATTGGGATTCAGGAGCCGGCGGGGGAGATGTACGGCAAGGTGATGTCGATTTCGGACGAGCTGATGTGGAAGTACTACACGTTCCTGACGGACCTGAAGACGAGCGAGATTGTAGCGATGCGATTGTCGGGCCAGCACCCGATGCAGTTGAAGAAAAATCTGGCGTGGGGGATTGTGAAGGACTTCCACTCGGCCGGGGCGGCGGATGCGGCGGCGGCCTCATGGGCACAGCAGTTCCAGCAGCGCGGAGTGAGCGAGGATCTGCCGGTGGTGCCGGTGTCGCTGAGCGCGGATGGGTTGGTGGATGCCGAGGGCTCGGTGCGGATGGCGAAGCTGCTGGTGGCGGCAGGCCTGGCGGCCTCTGCGGGCGAGGCGACGCGGAAGTTGGGAGAGAATGCTGTCAGCGTGGACGGCGCGAAGTTTGCCGAGAAGACGCTGCGCGGAGCAAAGCCGGGCGACACGCTGGCGCTGCGGCTGGGCAAGCGGAGCGTGCGGGTGGAGTGGGTTGCTTAGATAGATTGGCGTAGGGTTACGGTCCCCGCGGAATTTCTTGTTGCCTTGTCTTTGGGGTGGTACGATTGCCCGACCCAAGACAAGCAGGAAATTCCGATGAGTAATGTGAACGTCATCCGCATCATTGCTGGATTGGCCTTTGCCGGCACGTTTCTTGTAATCGCTGTCTTTTACTTAGGACTGCTTGCACGGATTCTCAAAAAATGTTCTCCACAAACTCGCACGATGGAACCAGGCTTGGTCTGGCTGCTGCTTATCCCTCTTGTGAGTTCTATCTGGATATTTTTTGTCGTCATCGCGCTGGCTAAGTCTCTGGGCAATGAGTTCCGACTTCGAAATATTCCGGCGGACAATGAACCCGGGAAATCGATTGGGATTGGCATGGCCGTGTGCGGAGCATGCTCCTTCATACCAATCGTGAACCTTCTTACCGGTCCCATTGCTTTCGTTTTATGGATCGTCTACTGGGTGAAGATGGCTGGGTATTCGAAGATGCTGGATGCGGCTCCGGCGAACCCATCCGCTGCAACGCTGATTCCTGGAGTCTGATTTCCGAGCAGATTCCCGCAGAGAAGGCCCTGCTGAATCTGCGCGCCTGGCTTCCGTGTGCGCGTGCTTAGCTGCCGGGGCCGTGGGCGGGCTTGCCTTCCTGCACGTAGTTGCGGTTCCACTTGGGGATTTCGACGACGTAGGCTCCGGGCTTTTCGATGATGGCCTGGCAGCCGAGGCGGGAGTTGAGCTCGATGCCGGCGGCGGTTTCGAGACGATCGAGCTCCTTGTCCTCGGGCTCGCTGATGCCGGAGGCGCCTTCGCGGACGTGGAGGTGGCAGGTGGTGCAGGCGCAGACGCCGCCGCAGGCGTGGTCGAGGAAGATGCCGAAGTTTTCGGCGACGTCGAGGAAGGACATGGGCTCGCCGTGTCCCTCGTAGGGGAGCGTGTCGAAGGGGAACTCGACGGTGCGGCCCTCCGGGAGGAAGGTGACGCGAACGATGCCCTCGGCGGGTGGCTTGGAGAGATCGATTTCAGACGTAGTTGCCGCTTGCTCAGCCATAGACTCCATTCTAAGGCGCGGAGGGGAAGCAGGAGCGGATGCGCGTGGGAATGAGAAGGGAAAAGGCAGA
>Ga0207667_10006497_pt1 | contig 14142 bp, 8 predicted proteins | sample KBSCornC52_FD_184301 | JGI IMG/M metagenome (GOLD analysis project Ga0207667, IMG submission 184301) | Corn rhizosphere microbial communities from Kellogg Biological Station, Michigan, USA - KBS Corn C5-2 (SPAdes) (version 2) | ecosystem: Host-associated > Plants > Roots > Rhizosphere > Soil ... | reverse complement strand
TCCATCCACACAGGTATCGATCAGAATGATCCCGACAGAAGTGTTCACCGCCCAGGCGCTGTTCATTTTGTGGTCAGCAAATAGAGGTTGTCAAAAACCTGCCCTCCTTCGGCATACCAACTGTCCTGCGACGGGTAGGCCCCGGCCTCTGCTCCCCCCGGAGCGCCTACAGCTCTGAGCAGAACGCCACCGCGGGTTGGAGGTTGGCATAGCGGAGATGGTAGCCGGGCAGGCAAGAACTACGACAGTGTGCGATAGACCAGTGCACCATGCAGATGGCTCGCGCGATTCCGTAGCTCCTCGAATAACACCGGAGCGGCGCCCGCAAAGAGTTCGCCGCCTTCCGCGCAATCTTCACGTTCTGTGCTGCGGGTGCGCGGAACGATGCTGCGCACCCTCGAGGAATAGGCGGCACAGGGTAGCGCCCAGCTCTGATGGGCTGAGTTCGCCATTCCGCTTGAACCAGACTACGGTACGATCCAGCAGCCCTTCCAGCATCATGCCGAGGTATTTGCTGGAGATGTCCTTCCGGATGGATCCGGCCCGTTGTCCGGCTTCGAGGACTGATCGCGCGCGCGCTTGGTAAGCCTTTCGCATGCTCACGATTTCCGCCAACCGTTCGGGAGAGAGGGCACGTGCCTCGGCCAGAGACGTCGCATGTTGGGTCTGGTCGCGCAGCAAGCTCAAGACGTGCGTCTGAATGCCAACCTGAAGTTGCGCAAGCGGATCGGCAATGCCTTCCGTCGCTTCGATCACATCGTTGTCCAATTGTTCGATGGACGATTTGCAGATCGCGTAGAGGAGATCCTCTTTGCCCTCTACGTGATAGTACAACGTGGCTCTTTCCATTCCGAGCAGGGTGGCTAGATCGCGGGTAGTTGTCGATTCGTAGCCGCACTTAGAGAATAGTTCGGCGGCCCCGCGAATGAACTTCCCCAGCGTACCTCGATGCAAAGCACGCGATCGTTGCCGGCCGGTGGACATCGGAAGCGGCGTAAAGGTAGGGGCTTCGCGCTGTTCGGGGCTGATGACACCCTCCCAAAAAATGCAGCTATAGATCGAACTCAGGTCTTTGCAAGAAAGCGGGCCCGAAGCGTGAAACCATCGTGGCGTCCAGTTCAGAGTGTTCAATAGAGCCAGGCGCATATACTTCGGAGAGATATCAGTTCGCAGGATGCCTAATCTTCGTGCCGCATTCAGCTCCGAATCGAGGAGGCGTGAGTATTCCTTGTATCTTTCCGAAATCTCCGCGAAGTGAAGGCGGGACAATGCTCGAAACTCAGTGACTACCACCAGTGTCTGGCGGGGATTTTGCGCCATGACCTGAAGATGGGCGTCAATGAAAGCGCTAATCCGGCCGCGTGCGGTCTCCGCCTGGTTCAGGGCAACAGGGAGGTCAGTCAGGAAACAATCCATGACCTGGCGGCAAATACGGTGAAGCAGTTCCTCCTTGTTGCTTACGTGATGGTATAAAGAAGCCTGTTGAATGTTCAGACGCGTGGCGAGTTCGCGAGTCGTGGCAGCATAGAAACCCTTCTCGCCGAACAAATCCGCGGCTGCATCGAGGATGCGTGCGGATGTAGCACCGGCGGCGCTTTCCTCCTTCTTCGGAACCCGGCTCGGCCTGTTCGCCGTGGGCGGGGCGGGCTTCTTGCTGACCAGCTCCAACGCGATATTTCGGCTGCGATGTGGCTGGCCCTTCAAGGCACTTTCGATTCCATGGATCGCCAGGCCCGCGTGTTGTTTCACCAAGGCTTCGGCTAGGGAGGCATCGCCGGACTGGATCGCGTTCAAGATCGCTTGGTGCTCTTCAAACGCACGCCGTGCACCATCGCCTTCGACGGGAATCACAACGGCCGCTGGAGATGCGAACGCCGCCGATTGAAGACGCTGGAGGCACCAGGCCAGCATCGGGCTTCGCGCTACGGCGACGAATGCGTTGTGGAACGCGGCGTTTAAATCACCGAAGCGGGACATCTCTTCTGGGGTGGGCAGGGAGGATGCGCGGGAGGGGATCGCTTCAGCCAGCTGAGCGTTTAGCTTGCGTGCTGCTTCAAGCTCCGAGGGGTCCTGGATTCGCTTGGCTGCAAGACCAGCCGCCAGCGCTTCCAGAGCAGAACGCGCCAGGATGGCGTCCCGGATGTCCTCCAGCGTAAAGTGGCGCGCCGCAAATCCTCCAGAGGGTACCGGCTCAAGCAGCCCTTCTGAAGCAAGGTGGTCCAGAGCCGATCGCAGAACCGGCCTGGAGACGCCCAGTCGCCTGCTCAGATCGAATTCTTCAAGACGCTCCCGCGCTGCAAGTTGGCCTCTGAGGACCATCTCTCGCAATGCGAGGACTGTACGCCCGCGCAATGTGGAAGCCCCGTTCAAGTCGCTCATCAGGCCGAAGGATTCCAGCAGCCATCATAACGCACGCCCATTTGCAGACGGTCACGTCCCACTTTCATCTCTAAAGAATTATACCAGCCGACAGGTATTCGATAAATCCCGTCATCGTCAAGCTCTAGCTTTCTATTTCGAAGGATAAACTTCAGAGCGGGGGAGGACTTATAGATTTTATTAATCCATGTAATCTATTGAAAAAACAACAACATCTTGCGATCCACCATTACCGGTCGTTCGGTGTATTTTTTCCCTTGACTCCAGAGATTATCTGAAATAGAATTCCTTGAGTTGTATGCAAGCGGTGGCCAGGCCGTCGCCGGGGTGCTTCGAACGTGAATAAAAGGGGGTGGGACGATGCGCATTCAGTTAGTCTCAATGTGTTTACTAGCGTCGGCGGCCGTGGTTTTGGCCCAATCCGATCGTGGAACAATTACGGGAACTGTGGCCGACCCGGCCGGCGCAGTAGTGGCCAGCGCCCCGATTGAAGCCAAGAACGCGGAAACGGGCGCCGTCTTCCAAGCGGCGAGTTCAGACACCGGGAACTTCACGCTCGCGCAATTGCCCGTCGGCACCTACGAAATAACAGTGGCAGTGGCCGGCTTCAAGAAGTACGTTCGGGAGAACATCGCGATCGGTGTGGCCCAGACGGTGCGTGTGGATATCGCTCTCGAAGTAGGCTCGGCTGCGGAATCGGTAACCGTATCGGAGCAAGCCTCTCTGCTCAAAACCGAAAGTGGAGAACTGAGTACTACCGTTGGGGCGCAGCGCATGATTGATCTGGGGAGCCTGGGCATTGGCGGAAGCAATTCTACCAGCCAGGGCCTTCGAACCTATCTAGCTGAGATCCAGCTCGTGCCCGGCGCATCGAATCCTGCCTCGGGATTCATTCTGGGCGTTCGTGTGAATGGGGCGCCGAACGGCACCCAGCGCACAATTATTGATGGCGCGGATGCCACCAACCAGATCAACTCGGTACAGGCCGGCACGGGAGCGAGCATGGACGCCATGCAGGAAACCGCGATCCAGACCAGTAACTACTCGGCGGAGTTTGGGCAAGTGGGCGGTGGTTTGTTCAACGTCACAATGAAGTCGGGAACCAATCAGTATCACGGTGCGGGCTACGACTATCTGGTGAACGAAGCCTTCAACGCTTCAACCCCTTACACCAATACGCTGCCGCGCACGCGGCGTAACGATTACGGCTTCAACCTCGGGGGGCCGGTGTGGATCCCGAAAATTTACAACGGCAAGGACAAGACCTTCTTCTATTACAATCGCGAGCAGTACCGCGAATTTTACGTGGTGAACGATACCGCCATCACGGTTCCCACCGCGGCGTATCGCGGGGGCGATTTCTCGGGCGCGATAACCGGCCGCAGCGCTGGAAACGATCCGCTGGGCAGAGCCATGTTGGAGGGCATGATTTTCGATCCGCTCACCCAGAGGTCCGTCAATGGCCAGCAGGTTCGCGACCAGTTCCCAGGCAATATCATTCAGCCAGCCCGGTTTGACAATGTTTCCAAAGCCATCCAGGCTCTGGTTCCGAACCCGACCAGTGCATCGGCGGCGCTGAACTATTTGCCGTCGTTCCCGAACGATCGCATAACCACCAATGAATCGGTGAAGATCGATCACCAATTGACGACCAAAATGAGGCTTTCGGGTACGTGGCTGACCAATGCGACCGCCACGCAATACTCGCAGAGCCTGAACTCTTCTGAAGGATTCCCGGCCATCATTACGCAGACGCGCGGATCGTTCAGCCGGTCCATGAACTGGCGCTTCAATATGGATTACACGGTGTCGCCAACCATGCTGTGGCACGTCGGCATCGGGTCGCTCCAGTATCTGCTCGACGATCACTCCCCGACCACCGGTTTCAACGACAGCGCGATCGGCCTGAAGGGTGTTCCGAATCCCGGGGGGCGGTTCCCGGCCATCTCCGGATTGTGCGCTTCGGGCACGGCTCCAGCCTGCACGGGAACGGGAGGCAGTGCGAACTACGGGGCGGGTGCGAATGTCGGCGCGGCACAGTCCCTGACCAAGCAGTTCACGCCTACCTATAACACCAATTTGACCTGGGTGAAGGGTAACCACACTTATAAGTTCGGCGGTGAGCTTCGCACGTTCGGTTATCCCTTCCATAATCTCACCGCAACTAATGGAAATTTCGTGTTCTCCGCTGCTCAAACCGCTCAGCCTTACGCGCAGTCGACCACGGTGAATGGCGTTACTTTGGGCTTCCCCTACGCCAGTTTCCTGCTAGGCCTGGTGAACAACGGCGTGGTGAATCCTCCGGCCGACCTGAAAACCGGCAAGCAATTCTGGGGATTCTATGCGCAGGATACCTGGAAGATCACCAGGAAGCTAACGCTCGACTACGGGCTACGCTACGATTACGACACCTATCCGCGCGAACAGTATGGCCGCATGCCGAGCGTCTCTTTGGCCGTTCCGAATCCCACCGTCGGCGGACGTCCGGGCGGAATCATCTACGAGTCGACTTGCAACTGCAATTTCGCTAAGAATTATCCATTTGCGTTCGGCCCGCGCCTTGGCGTGGCTTACCAGATAACGCCCAAAACCGTGTTCCGCGGCGGAATCGCGGTCGCCTACGATGGTACGGCCACGGCCCAGACTGGCACGGGAAGCGCCAGCGCTAACAATTCGTTCTCGGCTCCGGGCTTTGGCGACGCCGCGATGAAGTTAGATACGGGCGTTCCGGCAGGCTATGTGTTGCCCTGGCCCAATTTTTCCAGCGGCGCCTATCCGAATCCGAATTTTCCGGCGAACCTGAACGGACCGACGTCCATTGTGGATCAGAATGCGGGCCGTCCCGCGCGCCAGATCCAGTGGAGCGTCGGGCTCCAGCGTGAGTTGGCGCGCAATACCGTGGTGGAAGCGTCCTATGTCGGTAATCGCGGCGCGTGGTGGCTGAGTACGGTGCTGGACAACTACAACGCGCTCTCGACAGATACGCTTAGGGCTGCCGGCCTGGACATCAACAACGCCGCGGACCGTGCGATTCTCCGGGCGCAGATCGGTTCCACGGCTGCGGGCCGGTTCCAAAACAAGCTGCCTTATGCCGGTTTCCCGCTAACCTCCACCGTCGCGCAATCGCTCCGCCCCTTCCCGCAGTTCACCAGCGGGTTGGGCGCTCTGTGGGCGCCGCAAGGCCGCACCTGGTATGATTCCCTGCAAGCCAAGGTTACCCAGCGTGTCTGGCACGGATTGGAAGCGCAATACGCGTTCACTTGGGCGAAGGAGATGCAGCTGGGCACCGAGGGTGGCACCATCAACGACGTGTTCAACCGGGCGCAGAACAAGACGATCTCCGGCTTTTCCCGTCCTCTGGTAAGCGTGATTTCGCTCAACTACCGCGTGCCCGCGCCAGGAGGTAATAAGATCGTGTCCTTGGTGGTTCGCGACTGGGCGGTCGGAACCCTGCTGACATACGCCAGCGGAACGCCGATTCTGGCGCCGACGTCAACCAACAACCTGACTTCGTTGCTGTTCCGCAGCACGTACTATAACCGCAATCCCGGCGTGCCCTTGTTCCTCAAGGACCTGAACTGCCACTGTATCGATCCCACCAAGGATCTGGTCCTGAATAAAGACGCCTGGAGCAATCCGACGGATGGCCAATGGGGCACGGCGAACGCTTACTATAATGATTATCGCTATGAGCGCCGGCCTTCGGAGTCGTTGAGCCTCGGCCGCGTATTCTCCTTCAAAGAGCGGATGCGCTTCACGGTCCGCATGAACTTCACCAACCCTCTCAACCGGCTGGAAATGTCGAATCCGACGGGTTCGCCGTCGTCGGCGCCCACCACGGGAAATGTGTCGGGCGTGCCCGCGTGCACCGGCGTGAACAAGTGCGTAACGGGCGGGTTCGGCTTCATCAATGCCGCCGGCGGTGCCACGTTCCTTCCGGCTCGCCAGGGTACCCTGGAGATGCGCCTTTCATTCTAGAGTAGGAGTACAGTAAGATCTGTGGACACTAACGAATACACCCGGCGCCAGGCTCTTCAGAACACATTGAAGTGGTTCGGCGCCGGGGCTGCCACATGGGTCGCGGGCGGCATCGCGCAGGCATCCGAGCTGCCGATCAAAACCAGCGGCCTGGAACATATCGGCATGCAGGTGCCGGATCAGGAAGCGGCCGCGAAATTCTACGGGCGGATCTTCGATCCCCAGCTGTTCCAGGAGAAGGATCCACCGCCGCGATACTACGTTAAGATCGGCATCAACTATATAGCGTTCGGCGGACTTCCTGCGAACGCCAACCCTCCCGTAACATCCGCGAGGATCGACCACTTCTGCGCCGTGGGGCTGGACTATAAAGGACAGGAGATGCGGAAGAGCCTGGATGAAGCCGGGGTTCCGATGACTGGCCAGGGGGCGTTGGGCATGGCGGCGGACCCGGACGGTCTGCGGCTTCAGTTTCTGGGTGCGCCCGCGGGATTAGCCCGCACCATCATTCCCTCTTCGCGGATCTCGCAGGATGAGCCCGCGGTACAGGCCATCGGGTTCGACCATATTATGCTGGCGGTGACGGACCTGGAGAAGTCGGCTGCGCACTATCGGAAGATTTTCGGCATGGAAGTTTCGCGGACCAAAAAGCCGGAAAGGATCTGGTTCGGGGTCGCCAAGACCCGCCTGGGGTTGGAGAAGGTGGCGGCCGGGAAAATGCCCAGCATCGAACATATTTCGATCAAGATCGCGGGCTTCGATAAAAGTGCGATTACCGAAAAGCTCAAGAAACTGGGAGTGGAGATAGCGCCCTCGAACGATGAAGGCGGACTGCGATTCAAGGATCTGAACGGGCTAGTGATGGAGCTGAAACCGGGAGTTTGACCATGCGATTTACGTGCGCCGCGCTGTGGATGGGCTTGTTGCCGGCTGCGGGTTTCGGAGCGGACACCCGCATCGCGGAAGCCGCGATGCACGAGGACGCCGCCACAGTGCGTACCTTGATCCAGCAAAAAGCGGACGTAAACGCGGTGCTTCCGGACGGCGCCACCGCTCTGCATTGGGCCGCGAACGAGGACGATCTCGATACGGTTAGCCTGCTGATCCAGGCCGGCGCGAATGTGAAGGCCAAGGATCGCTACGGCTTCACCCCCTTGTACTACGCCGCCACAAACGGCAGTGCGGCGGTGATCCGCAAGCTGCTCGACGCCGGGGCCGACCCGAACGCGATGGATGCCGGCGGTGAGACGGCCCTCATGACCGCGACGCGCAGCGGCAGCATCGACGCCGTCAAGGCTCTGCTTCAGCATGGAGCCGATGTAAAGGCGAAAGACACCGTAACGCAGCAGACCGCGCTGATGTGGGCGGTTCGATCGAATTTTCCTGCAGCGGTTGACCTCTATCTCGAATACGGAGCCGAGATCAATGCCCGTACGCGCACCGGCAAGACGCCCGCGGCCCGGCCTCCAGGGGCGGGTGGGGGATCGCACGGCTCGGGAATTGTTCGCAGCGGCTGGCCGGAACAGGGTTTTCAGGGCGAGACTCCGGGCGGCATGACGCCGCTCCTCTACGCAGCTCGCGATGGCAGGATCGACATCGCGCGGATCCTCGTCGCCGCCAAAGCGGATGTACAACAAGCGGATGTGAACAGCATCACTCCGCTGCTGATGGCGATCACCAACAAACATCTGGACGTCGCGAAGTTCCTGTTGGAGAAGGGCGCTGCCGTGAACGCAGCCGATTGGTGGGGCCGCACGCCGCTGTACGCTACAGTCGAAATCCGCAATCGCGACTACGGGCGGAATAACGAGCATGAGATCGATCGGCCGGCCGCGTTCGAAGTAATCAGGATGCTGCTGGATCGCGGCGCGAATGTGAATGCCCGAACCAAGGAAGTCCCGCCGACTCGCAGGTTCGTTACGCCGCTAGGCGATCTATCCTGGGTCGATTTCACCGGGCAAACTGCGTTCCTAAGGGCTGCGCTCGCCGGTGATATTACGGTGATGCGCCTCCTGCTCGAAAAGGGCGCAGATCCAAACATCCCGACTTTCGCGGGCACGACGGCGCTGATGGCGGCCGCTGGAGTGAACTGGATGGCGGGGCAGACTTTCACGGAATCCAAGGAAGCTCTGATGGAGGCCGTTCAGTTGTGCCTCGACAAGGGCGGGGACGTAAACGCGAAGAACTCGATGGGCGTGACCGCGGTGATCGGCGCTGCGAATCGGGGATCGGACGACATCCTGGAGTTTCTGGTGAAGAAGGGCGCCCGGCTGGACATAAAAGATAAGGAAGGGCGCACGCCTCTGGTTTGGGCCGAAGGTGTTTTTCTCGCCACCAACGCTCCGGAAGCCAAGCCTTCGACAATGGCTCTGATCAAGAGGCTGATGGCGCAATGAATAAGACCGCCGCGATTCTCGGAGTCATGGGTCTGGCCGCGACAGTTGGCTTGCAGCAGATCGCACGACCGCAAGAAGCGTCGCCGGATCGAGCGCTGCTAAATCAATACTGCATCGGATGCCATAACGAGAAACTCAAGACTGCGGGATTGATGCTCGACAAGCTGGATCTGGCGCATCCGGGACAGGATCCGGAAACCTGGGAAAAAGTCGTGCGCAAGGTTCGGGCGGGTATGATGCCGCCGTCGGGGATGCCTCGCCCGGCTCGCACGGTGCTCGATTCGTGGGCCTCCAACCTCGAAGCCGGGCTGGATCGCGCGGCAGCAGCCAATCCGAATCCTGGAAGTACAGGGCTGCATCGGCTGAATCGCACCGAGTACACCAACGCAATTCGCGATTTGCTGGCGATCGATGTGGACGGATCCACGGTTCTTCCTGCCGACGATTCCAGCGAAGGGTTCGATAATATCGCCGATGCCCTGGCGGTCTCGCCAGCGCTGATCGAGCGATACGTGGCCGCGGCTGGAAAGATCAGCCGTCTGGCGGTCGGGAACATGTTGATCACGCCGTCCACGGTTACATATCGCGCGCCGGCGGATCTTTCACAGACGGAACACGTCGACGGTTTGCCGCTGGGAACCCGCGGCGGGATGCTGGTCCGGCATACGTTTCCGCTGGATGCCGAGTATTCGTTCAAGGTTCGTGCCCGATCGGCTGGAATCGGCGTAGGCGGCGCAGGAGCTTCGGGCGAGGAATTGGAATTCGTTATCAACGGCGAGCGCGTCAAATTAGCTGCCGGGGGTTCTATCGACGTGAAGGTTCCCGTAAAGGCGGGACCGCAGGACATCGGCGCGGCTTACGTTCGGAAGGCTCCTCCAGGAGCGGACGATATCTGGCAGACCTTCGCCGGCAATTCGAGTGTGAGCAGTATCGCGATCACTGGGCCGCTCAATCCTACGGGTCCCGGAGACACGCCCAGCCGGCGCAAGATTTTCGTGTGCCGCCCGGCGTCCGAGGCGGATGAAGCCACGTGCGCGAAAACGATTCTGTCCACGCTCGCGCTGCGCGCGTATCGCCGGCCGCCGTCTGGCGCGGATCTGGATACGCTTCTCAGCTTCTATCAAGCGGGGCGGAAGAACGGCACTTTTGATAGTGGAATCGAGCAGGGACTGGCGCGGGTACTCGTGGATCCACGGTTCGTGTTTCGCTTCGAGCAGGAACCCGCTGGCGTGGCCGCGGGCGCTACCTACCGCGTGAGCGATGTGGAGCTGGCTTCACGGTTGTCGTTCTTCTTGTGGAGCAGCATCCCCGACGATGAGCTTCTGGATGTGGCTGTGCAGGGCAAGCTGCACGATCCGGCGATGCTGGAAAAACAAACGCTCCGAATGCTGAAGGATCCGCGTTCGGAAACGCTGGCGACCAATTTCGCCGGGCAGTGGTTGTATCTGCGCGAGTTGAAGAACGCTCGTCCCGAGGCTCGCGGGTTTAACGACAACCTGCGCCAAGCGTTTCGCCGCGAGACCGAACTGTTTTTCCAAAGCATCGTGAACGAGGACCGCAACGTAGTGGATCTGCTCAGCGCGGATTACACATTCGTCAACGAGGCGCTGGCTCGCCACTACGGGATCCCCGGCGTCAAAGGGAGCCGATTCAAGCGGGTCACGATCCAGGATGAAAACCGCCGCGGATTGCTGGGCCAGTCCAGTTTTCTGCTGGTGACTTCGGTTGCCACCCGTACTTCGCCCGTCGCTCGCGGCAAGTGGGTTCTGGAAAACCTCCTGGGTAGTCCTGCCCCCCTGCCTCCGCCTAATGTTCCGCCGCTGCCGGAGAGTGAAGGCGCACAGCAACCCGCATCGATCCGGCAGAAGATGGAGCAGCACCGGCAAAACCCCGTCTGCGCCGCCTGCCACAAGATCATGGACCCCATCGGGTTTTCGCTGGAGAATTTTGACTTGATCGGAAAGTATCGGACCACCGACGGCGGCCTCAAGATCGACGCCTCGGGCCAACTGGTCGACGGGACCAAATTGGACGGTCCGGCGAGCTTGCGGCAGGCTCTGTTGAGCCGTTCCGACGTGTTCGTCCGGACCATGACCGAAAAGCTTTTGACGTACGGAACAGGCCGGGCGCTGAAATACTACGACATGCCGGTGGTGCGTTCGATCACCCGGGACGCGGCGAAGAACGACAACCGTTTCTCGTCATTGATACTGGGCATCGTCAAGAGCGATCCATTTCAGATGCGAGTAAAAGCAGGAGGCAACCAATGAGTTTCATCACCAGAAAACATCTTTCGCGCCGGACTTTGCTGCGCGGCGTGGGAGTTTCCCTCGGGCTGCCGCTGCTCGATTCCATGGTGCCGGCGCAAACGCCGCTGGCCAGAACCGCGGCGACATCGAAAAGCCGGCTGAGCTGCATCTACGTGCCCCACGGCGCGACGATGGACAAATGGACTCCGGCCGCGGACGGCAAGGCATTCGAGTTCACCGAGATCCTCGGCCCGCTGGAGAAATTCCGGGATCGCGTGTCGATCGTCTCCAATTTGGCGCATCCGGCAGCAGGTGGGGTGGGATCCGATGCCGGCGCTGACCACGCGCGATCCGCGGCTGTGTTTCTCAGTGGCGTCCATCCCGAACAGGGCTCGATCCACGTCGGCACGACCATCGATCAGATTGCGGCACAGCGGATTGGGCAGGATACTCCGCTCCCTTCCATTGAGCTTTCTATAGAGGAAGTGGCCCTGAGCTGTGGCTCAGGATATGCGTGCGCCTACTCGAATACGATTTCCTGGAAGACGCCCACCACGCCGCTGCCGATGGAGAACAATCCGCAGGTAGTGTTCGAGAAACTGTTCGGCGACGGGAGCAACAACGCCGACCGGCTGGCTCGCAAGCAGCAAAGCCGCAGCCTGCTGGATTCCGTGATGGATCAGGTGGCTTCACTGCAACGGGAGCTTCCCGCGTCGGATCGCACCCGGCTAGGCGAGTATCTGGATGACGTCCGCGAGATCGAACGCCGCATCCAGAAAGCCGAGAATCAGATTCCGGCCAACCTGAAGCTGCCGGAAGCGCCGGTAGGCGTGCCGGAGTCTTTCGACGAACACTTCAAGATTATGTACGACCTGCAGGTGCTGGCGTTCCGCGCTGAGATCACCCGCGTCGCCACGCTGATGTACGCGCGCGATACCAGCGGCGCGGTCTATCCGCAGAGCGGCATACGGGACGGATTCCATGTTTCTTCGCACCACTCGAATAACCGCGCGAATATGGACAAGTTCGCGCTGATCAACAAGTATCACGTGGAGATGCTGGCGTACTTCCTGGATAAGCTGAAATCGACGCCGGATGGTGACGGGAATCTGCTGGATCACTCCCTGGTTCTCTATGGCAGCAGCATGAGCAACGGCAATCAGCACGATCACGATCCACTGCCCGTCGTGCTTGCTGGGGGTGCATCGGGCCAGTTGAACGGCGGCCGCCACATTACGTATGCGCCGCATACACCCATGTCGAACCTGCTGCTGTCGATGCTTGACAAGCTGGGGATCCAGGCGGATAAGCACGGCGACAGCACCGGGAAGCTAGAGATTTAACTTTGCGTTTGGAGACTCATGCAACGATCGTATTTGCACTTTGCAGCGGTAGCCTTAGTGCTGGCCGCTACGCCCGCCAGCCTATTCGGGCAATGGTTCGACTATCCCACTCCTGGGGTGCCCAAAGGTCCTGACGGGAAGCCCAACCTTGCCGCGCCCGCGCCGCGCACCGCCGACGGGCATCCGGACTTTTCTGGAATGTGGGGATGGGACGCCTTCGTGCCTTGCGGCAAACGCTGCGGCGATACGCAGGTCGGGCCGGAGTTTCTGAATATCGCCGCTAGCCTCAAGAAAAGCCCGCCCTACCAGCCGTGGGCGGCGGCGCTTGTGAAGGAACGCAGAGCGAACCAAGATCAGGACCCAAATGTTCATTGCATGCCGCGAGGAGCTCCTAGAATCTGGACGGACGATTATTATAAGAGGATTATTCAAACCCCGGAGCGTTTGATTATCCTCACCGAGCGCAACATGCAGTATCGCCAGATCTTCACCGATGGGCGGCCTCTTCCGGAAGACCCAAATCCCACATGGAATGGCTATTCCACGGCCAAGTGGGACGGAGACACTCTAGTGATCCAAACGATCGGCTTCCGCGACGATCTGTGGCTGGACTCAAACGGCAACCCTCTCACTAACGCCGGCAAAACGACGGAAAAGATCCGGCGGCCGAATTTCGGAACGCTTCAAATCGAAATTACTATCGACGATCCCAAGGCCTACACTGCCGCGTGGACCGTGACGTTCAATCAGCCCATTGTGCTGGATAGCGAACTCCTAGATTATTACTGCCTGGAGAACGAGAAGGACGCTGCACACATGGTGTCGAAGTAAGCATTCGCAACGTGTTCCACTCCAAGACTTCACCGACATGAAAATAAAAATAATCCTTTCCACTCTCGCTCTTGCCGTGGCAGCCACGGCGCAATCGAAGCTACAGTTGAAGGTGCATCACGGCGCCGGCCAGACCGGTTACGACGTGAACTCCACGATGATCTCCGGCGAAAAGGACATGCTGGTGATCGATCCGCAGTTCAGCCTGAGTGAAGCCCATCGTCTGGCCGCGGAGATCCTTGAGTCCAAAAAGAATCTGGTGACCATTTACGTCACCCACCCGCATCCCGACCACCTGTTTGGCCTCGCGGTTCTTCATCAGGCGTTTCCGTCCGCTCGGATTGTCGCGCTGCCCGCAACGGTTAACGCCGCCAAGACGGGCTGGCCTGCCCGGCAGAAGTTCTGGTTTCCAACGTACGGTAACAACATTCCAGGACCCGAACCCGTCTTGCCGGAGGAACTTACTACCCCCGTCCTGACCCTCGAAGGGGAAAACTTCCCCGTTACCGGTGGGGTCCAAGGGGCAGACGGACCTGGGAACAGCTTCGTCTATATTCCGTCCCTCAAAGCCGTGGTGACGGGAGACATCATGTTTGATCACGTCTACTTTGGTGTTCCCCGGGATAAAGCTCGCGAAGATTGGTTGAAGACTACGGAGCAGATCGTCGCGCTGAATCCAGCCATCATTGTCCCCGGTCATGAGGGTCCTGGCGCGACACGTGATCTGGCGACACTCGCATTCATGAAGAAGTACATTGCGGATTGGGACGCTAACGTCGCCGCTTCACGCGACGCCGCGGAAATGCGGGCTAGGGTGCTAAAACAGTATCCCGGCCTGGGGATGGAATTCACCCTCAACGATCGGATTGCGACCTACTTCCCGGCGGCTACCAAAGGCAAGTAGAGCCGTGGCGGGCATGCTCGTCTATACCGGAGCAGCCTGCAGCAGAGCCGCAACACAATGGT
>Ga0207667_10006493_pt1 | contig 14147 bp, 14 predicted proteins | sample KBSCornC52_FD_184301 | JGI IMG/M metagenome (GOLD analysis project Ga0207667, IMG submission 184301) | Corn rhizosphere microbial communities from Kellogg Biological Station, Michigan, USA - KBS Corn C5-2 (SPAdes) (version 2) | ecosystem: Host-associated > Plants > Roots > Rhizosphere > Soil ... | reverse complement strand
TCGTCCGTGCGGACGAAGGCGACGGCGAAGCACTAGCTATGCTTCGGCTAAAAGATTGGCTGCCAGCAGTGCGAAGGGATGGATGATGACAGAGCAATCCGACATTGGCGCACGTTTGCAGAGGATCGAGGATACGAAAGCGATACGCGAGGTGAAGGCGCGCTACTTTCGATACATGGATACGCGCGAGTGGTCGGGCATGCCCGATGTCTTTACCGACGACGCGGTAATGGACATGAGTGAGGAGCAGGCGACGTTCGACAGGATGGGGTTGACCACTGGCGGGGCCATGCTCGTGACCCGCGGCCGCGACACGATCGTCGCGAATATGGAGCGTTCGTTGGTCGGCACGCGAACCATGCACCACGGCCACATGCCCGAGATCGAGTTCGTCAGTAGGGACGAGGCCAAGGGCATCTGGCCGATGGAGGACATCGTCGAATTGCCCGAAGGAGCACCGGTGCGGCGGCTCCACGGTTACGGACATTACCACGAAACCTATGTGCGCGGCAGCGACGGACGCTGGCGCATCGCGCACTTGAGGTTGAGCCGATTGCTGGTCGAATTCGACCCGGCCTAGGCCGCGCAAGCATCGAGGCCTGGCGCGGCGTTTGCCTCACCGCGGCCAGACGGCAAGACGCCCAGCTTCTCGGGGAGCAACGTGCGCCTGTCGTTCGAAAACCTGTTCGGATCACAGCTCTCGGCAGCGTTCTGGATGCAGAACGTCTTCAACAACAAATATCGCCTGTTTTGTGCGGACAACCTCAACAGCATTGATACGCCACCTGCAAGTGGGGCGACAGACCTACGGGGTGACCGCCACGGTCAAGTTCTGATCAGGCTCCCTTGAACGCGAAGGCCTCGTCCGCAATGCCGGGTGGGGCCTTCGTGCTTTTATGGCAGGCAGCGGTGGTTGCCGCAAAAAGGGCGCGCGTGATTCGAGAGACAAGGAATGCCGATTTCCGAGACGCGGCTGCGAGCATGGAGGTTCCCGGACGTCAGCGTTCGGTATGAACCGAGGGATTGCATCCTCTATGCGCTTGGCTTGGGCCTGCTGTGCCTGGGCAGGCCGCGCTGATCTTTCGTCTTTCGGGCGATTACAATCCGCTTCACGCCTCGCCCGGTCGCGGCGCGTGCCGGGTTTGACAGGCCGATCCTGCACGGTCTTTCCACCTATGGAATCGCGGCCTATCTGCTTGTGACACAGCTTGCTCAGAGACGCCCGGAGCGTCTGAAAGAGTTCAGCTGCCGATTCACGGGACCGGTCTTTCCCGGCGAGAATCGGCGACTGGACGTCTGGTTGGACGAGGACTGCGTGCGCTTCAGCTGCTTCGTGCCCGAACGGGATAGCCAAGTCCTCGGGCACGGCAAGGCCCGCATCGCCCCGGCGGAATAGCGGGCGCGCAGCGGGCCTGGAAACGGGCTTCCGGCAGGAGAAAGATGATGATGCAAGCGATTGATATGCCAACTGCCGTAATCACGGGCGCAACATCGGGCATAGGACTTGTCACCGCGCGAGAACTGGCCCGGACGGGAATGCGCGTCATTGCCCTTGGGCGTGACAAGGGGCGCATCAAGGCGGTCGGCCAGGCCATCACAGAGGCCGTCCCCGGCGGTCGAGTTGAATGGATCCTCGCCGATTTTGGCTCGCTGGAGCAGGTGGCACAGGCCTCTGCGGAGATACTGGAGACAGCGGGCACCATCGACGTGCTGGTCAACAATGCCGGCAATCAACTCGATCGGCGGATAACGACCGGCGATGGCTTTGAGATGACCTGGCAGGTGAACCACCTGGCGCCCTTTCTCATGACGAAGCTATTGCTCCCCCGCGTGCTGGAAAGTCCGCAGCCGCAGGTGATCACGGTATCATCTATCGGTCATTCTATGATTCCCGACATGGTCTGGGACGACCTGCAGGGAGAGGTGGCATACTCGCCCTACACCGCCTATTTCCAGAGCAAGCTGGCAAACGTGCTGTTCACCCGCGAACTCGCCGCGCGCAACGCCTCGACGCCGCTTGTGGCAAGCGCGGTCCACCCCGGCCTGGTGGCGTCAGACTTTGCCAACAAGTGCGACCCGGCGGTGCAGGATTACTATGCCAAAGCGGCCGCGTCGGGTGAGGCACTGACATCGGAACAGGGCGCCGATACCGTGATCTGGCTGGCGACCGACCATGCCCAAGGCCGTCCCTCGGGCGGGTATTTCTACCAGCGGGAAAGGCTCGATCCTTCTACAGCAGCGATGAACCCCGCATCGGCGGAGCGGCTCTGGGCCATTTCGGAGGAGCAGGTCCGCGCCTTCGCCTGACTGGCAGATACGTCCTCATGGAGCCTGCCAACCTTTGCCGCGGACCTACGCGCTGTTGCATTGAACTGCTGAAGCGGCCGCTGTCGCAAGCGCTGTGGCTGCTCTGCGTTTCATGAAGGAGGCGCTGAAGCGCCATGGCTCGCTTGAGGCCACCGTCACTGATGGGCTGCGTTCCTACTAAGGTAGCCATGACCGAACGCGGTAGCGCTAAGAAGCAGGAGATCGGCCGCTACACCAACAACCGGGCGGAGAACAGCTATCTGCCATTCCGACGGCGAGAGCGAGCGATGCTGCGCTTCAGGCAGATGAGATCACTGCAGAAGTTCGCTTCAGTTCACGCATCGCTCCACAACCACTTTGCCCAGGAAACGCCCACCTCGTCGATCGCCACACCTACAAGCAACGTCGCTCCGCCGCTCTGGCGGAGTGGCCGATGCTTGCTGCTGAAGGTGTCAGTTTTGGAGCCGAGCTCCGTCCAGTGGAGACTGGTTGGCAGAGGACTGGCAGCGCCCTTGCGCGCGGTTAATATCTTTCGCGAGCGCACGGGCGGCGAGCATGAAGTGAACGCCCGACCAGAACATCGTGACGGCCATCAGGCACATAGCGTACCGTAGCGACATCTGCCCATAGATGGGCGCGAGCCGATCGCTCGCCCAGCCGATCGCCATCGGGCCAATCGATGAGCCGACGAGCGTCAGGCAGAACAGCAGCACGGCGGAAGCCATCGCCCGTCCGCTGTCCGGCACCAGATATTGGATCGCGGCGAAGGTCGGCGCGAAATAGAGCAGCCCGCATAGATAGACCGTGCCGAGTAGCACAATCGATAGCATAGCATCGTCGGCGAGCCATGCGCTAAGTGCGAGGGGGATGCATAGAAACTGCCCGATCGCGGGCACGCCGGCTCGCCAGGCCGCGTTGCGGCGGCCCAGCCTGTCGCCCAGCAGCCCGCCCGCAAAGGTGCCGATGCCACCGCCGATGCCGAAGGCGAGCCCAACGCCAACACCCGCCGCGGCCGTCGACAGATTGTGCGTGCGGATCAGAAAGGCGGGCGCGAACACGTTCAGGCCATAGCTGCCGCACGCGAACAGCGACGAGGCGGCCGCCAGGTGACGGAAGGACCGGAACGCGAGCAACCGTCGGATGGACTGCGGGAAAGACGGCGTATCGGGATGGATTGCTGATGCGCGCTGGCGGAGCGGGGGCAGCACGATCATCGCGCCGGCCGCAATTAGCAGACCCGGCAGGCCGACGATGAAGAAGGCGGAGCGCCAGTTCGCGACATCGTTGATCCATCCGCCGAGCGCCAGCCCGAGCGTGCTGCCGATCGGCACGCCAAGCGAGAAGGCGGCGACGATCGCCGCCCGCCGGCTGGTGGGGAAAGTCCGCGCGATCAGGGCATGTGCGGCCGGCATGCTGCCGGCCTCACTCGCCGCGACACCGATCCGGCACAGGATCAACTGAATGAAATTCTGCGCCCCGCCGGTTACGGCAGTCGCCAAGCTCCAGATCGCCAGCGACGCGACGAGGACGCGGCGCGGACTGCCGCGATCGGCAAGCCGCGCTAGCGGCAGCCCGGCAAAGGAATAGACCACAGCGAACGCAAGACCAGCCATAAGGCCGACCTGCGTATCACTCAGACCGAGCTCCGCCTTGATCGGATCGACGAGGATGAACGGCAGTTGCCGATCGATCGCGTTGACGGTGCTGACCAGCACCAGCACCAGGACCGCCAGCGTGCCCCGGGGCGAACCGGGTTCCAGCGGCCCGCCATGCCCCGGCTCGGCGGCCCCGCGTATAGATGCAGACCGTGGCCGATCGGCTTCGTCGTGCGCTACTGACGGCCTCGTTTCCACTTAGAAGCGTGCGTTGATCGAGCCACCATAGGTTCGCGGCGGCAGATAGGTGCCCGCGGCCTTGTTGCTGATCACCGCATATCCGCGAACCGCCTCATTCAGCAGATTGTCGACGAATGCCCTGACCGTGAACCTTCCAGCCGGGTCGATCCATGCTGCGGAAGCGCCGGTCATGTGGAAGGATCCCTGCCGCAGAACATTGTCGGCCTGAGTGCCGTAGCCCGAGTTGAACACCTCGTTGAGCGCGAACTGCGTCGCACCGTCGGCGATGCGCGTGCGGTAGAGCAGACCGCCCCTGTCAGCCTGAAATCTATGCTGCCGCTCAGCCACCATTCCGCTCTCCCCTCGCAAGTATTCCTGAACGCAGCATCCGGCGCAAGGGCCGCCGGTCTCATCGGTTCCGGCCTGACCGCAGTGCGCGGCAGCACCTTACTGAAGTGCCGGGGACATGGGTCTGGACCCTGATGACCGTCATCGCCGGTTTGGCGGCAGCCGGCGTCTTTGTCCTTGATCAGGCCGTGAGTCGACGGTCGTTCGCCATCCGATCCTTCCATGCGTCTCCGTCAGAGAGCTTACGCGTCCCGCCCCGACAACTCACCAAACAGCGCGCGCAGTTCGTTCACGACATCTGCGGGTCGCTCGGCAGCAGCGAAGTGGCCGCCGCCGTCCAGCACTGACCAGCGCCGCAGGTTGCATCGCTCGGCTGCGAGCTTGCGAGGCATCATCACCACTTCCTTCGGTGACACGACGATCCCCGTCGGCACCGTAATTTGCGGCGGGGTTTCCGCCTGCGGACGCCGCCGCCCATCGGACCAATCCCTGTACCAGCGCATCGACGTCCCGATCGTGCTGGTGAGCCAGTATATTGAGGCGAGGGTGCAGAGGAAATCCTTGCCGTAATAGTCGGCGAGGTCTCCAGGGCAGTCGCTCCAGTCACGTCGGCGCTGCCAGATCCACGCCGCCAGGCCGATCGGGGAGTCGTTCAGGGCGTAAGCCAGCGTCTGCGGAATATGATCGTGCACCGCGACGTGGGTCAGCTTGGGGAGCATGGACAGCGTGCGATCGCGCATCCACCGCTCATCCTCGGCCCACATGTCCTGGGGCACATCGAACGGGTCCACGCCCGGTAGTGCCGGCATAGTCAACAGGATCGCGATGAGATGGTCCGGGAAGGCGGCCGCGAGTTCCCCGGTGACAGCGGCGCCGACATCCCCTCCGGCCGCACCGTAACGCTCATAGCCGAGCACGTGGTACATCAGCCGGTCCCAGATTACCGCGATCCTTGCCGCGTCGAACCCGCCGGAGCGTAGCGGCGCAGAAAAGCCGAATCCGGGCAGGGAGGGGATCACCACATCGAACGAGCAAGCCGGATCGCCGCCATGCGCAGCCGGATCGGTCAGCGGCTCCAGCACGTGCCGATAGTCCCAAAAGGTCCAGGGCCAACCATGCGTCAGCACGATGGGCGTCGGATTGGGGCCCTTGCCGCGAATATGCATGAAGTGGACCGGCACATCGTTGATCAGGACCTTGAACTGCGGATAGCGGTTCATGGCCGCTTCCTGCGCGCGCCAGTCGAAATCGGACGCCCAATAATCCGCCATCCGCATCAGCCAGTCCCGCTCCACGCCGTAGGACCAGTCCTGATTGTCGAAATCGTCGGCCCAGCGTGTGCTGCGAAGCCGCCGGACCAGATCGTCCAGCGCCGCGTCGGGAATGGCGATAGTGAAGGGGGTGGGCGTACTGTGGTGCGTCATTGCTGATGCTCTCCCAAAGATAACCGGGATCAGACGGCGGTAGGTCTGAGCAGCGCTTCGGTGCCGCCATCGATGAAGAGGATCTGACCGAGGAGATAGCTCCCCTCCATTTCCGCCAGGAAGGCCGCCACCTCGGCGACTTCATCGGCCTCGCCGAAACGGCCTACCGCGTTCGGCTGATAGGTAGCGAGCATCTGCCGCCCCTCCTCGCTAGAGAAGACGATGTCGTTCATCGGCGTCTTGATCACGCCGGGCGCGATCGCATTGAGGAGGATGCCCGAGCCGGCCCATTCCGGCGAGATGGCCGCGCGGCGCAGCCACCGGCCGAGCGCGACCTTGCCGGAGCAGTAACAGGTATCCGCATCGAGTGTCAGGCTGGCCAGCACCGTCTGCTCGTCCTTCTCCAGCAGATCGGCGACCAACCCTTCGTCAATGGCCGGCAGCAGAATCGCCGTGGAGCAGAAGGTGACGGCGCGCGGCGCGGGGGAACGAGCGAGGAGGGGGCGCAACCCCTCGAGCGTGGCGATCGCGCCGTAATAGTTGATCGCGATCGTGGCTTGCGGCTGCGGCACGCTGGCAATCGCCGCCGCAGCCACGACGGCATCGATTCCCTGTGGAGATGCGCGCTCGACCGCTTCGATCATCGCGGCGCGCCCGTCTGGTGTGCTCAGGTCGGCGACGATGTCATCCGGCCCCCCCTCGCGACGATCCACCCCAATTACCCGGTGCCGCTGCCGACGGAACCGCTCGGCGGTCGCCTTGCCGATCCCCGATGCCGAACCGGTCACGACCATGGTCTTGCTCATCAAACTGCCCTCTGATGCTGCCCGCCGTTGGCGTGCTCAAACGCCGCCGTCTTGCCGCGGGTGCGCGTGCCGCGCGTCGTCCGAATGCATGTGCGCCTTTTGCGCAAATCGTTCTATGCAAGTCCCAGACAGCAGAGGCTTTTGACGATCATGACCGATGCCTTGTACGAACTTGTGGACCGCGTGGCGATTTGCGAACTCAAGGCGCGTTATTTCCGCGCGGTCGACACCAAGGACTGGGACACGTTCGAGTCGCTGTTCGCGGATGACGCCGTGCTGAGCGCGCCGGACGATAGCCCGGACCTCGTTTTTTCCAGCCGTTCAGCGGTCCGGGCCGGCGTCTCTTCCTCGCTGAACGGTATCGCGACTGTCCACTTCGGCCATATGCCGCAGATCGGTTTCGATGGACCGGACGAGGCGCATGGCGTCTGGGCGATGGAGGACGAGCTGTTCTTCGACGACGCGCCGGCATCGCCGATCGCCTACCTTCACGGCTACGGCCATTATCACGAGCGCTACGTGCGGATCGACGGCACGTGGAAGTTCCGCAGCGTCGAATTACGCCGGCTGCGGGTAGATACCCGCCCGCGCTGAGCGGTCGCCTCCCGCCCAGGCTGGCGATCGATCGCCGGGAGGTCGCGAACGCGCTCGATCCGGCAGCTCAGGCGCTGCTCGTTGGGCTTGCGGCTGCCGGCCGCTGCCGCCGCCATTTGGGCAGTGGCCGATCTTGCCCAATGCCTGAGCGAGCGCCTGGGCTGCTTCGACATCCAGGGCGAGGATGTGACCATGCTCCCGGCATACCAGCGCTCGCTGTTCGCCGACCTCGGCCCGCTCGGCTAAGCATCGGTGCGGGCGCGCTATCGTCCGAGCAGAAGAAGGGCCTACCCGGCCACGGCCGGGTCCCCGCCTTCCTCATCGGCCGGCTCGCATGCGACCTGATGATGAAAGGCGAGGGATTGGGAGAACTGCTGCTGATCGATGCCATGGCGCGGTTGTGCGCCATCGAGGCGGTAGGGCGCATGATCGTCATCGATCCGATCGACGAGAAGGCCCGGGCCTTCTACGCCCGCTACGGGTTGGCCCCGCTCGGTCGGGCAACGGCGCGCTGTTCCTGCCTATGAAGATGGCCCGCAAGGGCGTTGGCTAGGACAACGCGCCGCGACCGGGGCACGCCGGCTGCTAGATCGCCGCGGGTCCCGGCAGGGCAGTTCATGAATTAGGCACTCAACCAAACAAGATCGTGCCTATCCGACGCGGCCAGTTTCAGCCAGGAACGCCACCTCCTCGATCGTCAAACCCTACAAGCTTCGCCACTCGGCCGCTTTGGCCGAGTGGCAGTCGCTGATGGCCTGAAGCGCGAATGGCGTGGCGATGGCTGCGTCCAGCGGAGACGAGTTCGCATCCGACTGACAGCTCCATCGCAAGCGATCTGATCACCGAATGCTCAACCCTTGCAAGACGGGGGTCGTCCACATATGGATCTTGGCAATCCGACCCCGGCAGAATGCTTTGCCAAGTCAGAAACTTCGCCTACCCCGAGCGAGCTTAAGTACGAGGTTGACGTGATTAGCGGTAGCATCGGCACGGGATTTGGGGCGTCACTCAATGGCTCAGCGTTGGATTCGATACCTCTCGCAGATCTTATAGCCGAAGCCGAAAAGCTGACGCTCGGATCCTTTGGGTCGGTGGTCACCTATTCGCGCAAGGTATTCATCCCACTGACGCAGCTGTGTCGGGATGTTTGCCATTACTGCACCTTCGCGCAGACCCCGAGGCACCGAAGCAAGCCTTATCTCTTGCGCGATGATGTGTTGACGATCGCGCGGGCAGGCGTAGCCGCCGGATGTCGTGAGGCGCTATTTACGCTGGGGGACCAGCCGGAAGATCGCTATCCCGTCGCGCGCGATGCGCTGTCAGCGATGGGGCATGAGACGACGCTGTCCTACCTGCGCGAGATGGCGGCGGCGGTGCTGCAGGCAACCGGGCTGCTGCCGCATCTCAATCCCGGGCTGTTGGACGATGCAGATTATGCGGCGCTCCGCCCCGTCTCGGCTTCGATGGGGCTGATGCTGGAGACCGCCTCCGATCGGCTGTCGGAAAGGGGCGGTCCGCACTTCGGCTCGCCCGACAAGTTTCCCGCGCGCCGTCTGGAAGCGATCGCATCGGCCGGCCGTGCGCGTGTGCCCTTCACGACGGGCTTGCTGATCGGGATCGGAGAGACCCGCGCGGAGCGGATCGAGGCGCTGGTCGCGATCCGCGACCTGCAACGCCGCTATGGCCATATCCAGGAAGTGATCATCCAGAACTTCCGGGCCAAGCCCGGTACGAAGATGGCCGACCATCCTGAGCCGCCATTGGACGAGCATCTGTGGACGATCGCCGCCGCGCGGCTGATCCTGGGGCCGGGCATGGTGATCCAGGTCCCACCCAACCTCCACGCGCCGGACGAGCTCGCCGCGCTGCTCAGGGCCGGGGTCAACGACTGGGGCGGGGTCTCGCCGGTGACGCCTGATCATGTGAACCCTGAGGCACCGTGGCCGCATCTCGATATGCTGGCTCAGGCGACAGCCGCCGCCGGCCGCGTGCTGCGCGAGCGGCTCGCGATCGGCCCGGCTTATGCGCGCGCGCCGGACGAATGGCTGGAGCCGTCGCTTGCGAAGGTCGTGCGCCGTTCGGTCGATGCACGCGGCCTGCCGGTGGTCGACGGCTGGCACGCAGGCGGCGGCGAGCCGGTTCCCGATATCCTGGTGAGCGGCAGGACGGCCGTATCGGCGGAGCTAGAGCGGATTATCGAACGCGCCATTGCGGGCGACCGGCTCGACGAGGCGCGGATCGCGCGATTGTTCGCGGCGGACGGGCCGGATGTGACGCTGCTCGCCGAGGCGGCGGATGCGCTGCGCCGCGAGATCGCGGGTGAGGCGGTAAGCTATGTGGTCAACCGCAACATCAACTACACCAATATCTGCCTCCACAAATGTGGCTTCTGCGCCTTCTCCAAGGGCAGCACCAAGGCCGAGCGTGGCCCCGCCTACCGGCTCGATCTGGAAGAAGTGGGCCGCCGGGCGGCCGAAGCGGTGGAACGCGGCGCGACCGAGGTCTGCCTGCAGGGCGGAATCCATCCCGATTATGACGGCAACACCTATCTCGACGTGCTGCGCGCGGTGCGCGAGGCGGCGCCGTCGATTCATATCCATGCTTTCTCGCCGCTGGAGGTGACGCATGGCGCGAGTACGCTCGGGCTACCGCTCGAGGACTATCTCGGGCGGCTGAAGCGGGCGGGGCTCTCGACGCTGCCGGGGACGGCGGCCGAGATTCTCGACGACGAGGTGCGGGCGATCATCTGCCCCGACAAGGTCAACACGGTCGAGTGGCTGGAGGTGATGCGCACCGCGCATCGTGTGGGCCTGCGCTCGACCGCGACGATCATGTTCGGCCATGTCGATGGCTATCAGCATTGGGCGCGACACCTGCTCCGAATCCGCGACCTGCAGGAAGAGACGGGCGGGTTCACCGAGTTCGTGCCGCTGCCATTTGTCCATATGGAGGCGCCGATTTGGCGCAAGGGCGGGGCACGATCGGGGCCGAGCTTCCGCGAGGTGCTGCTGATGCACGCGGTCGCCCGGCTGGCGCTTCATCCGCTGATCCCCAACATTCAGGCGAGTTGGGTCAAGCTTGGCGGCGACGGGGTCGTCGCGGCACTCCGGGCCGGCGTGAACGATTTAGGCGGCACGCTGATGGACGAATCGATCACGCGCGCCGCGGGTGGCCAGAACGGCCAGCTCTGCGATCCGACGCGCATGGCGGCCCTCGCCGCACAGGCCGGGCGCACCGCCCGCCAGCGCACGACGCTTTACCAACCCGTCGCGCGGTCCGAACTGGCCGCCGCCGCAGGAGAATGAAATGACAAGTTCGCCAACGATCGCCGTCATCGGGGGCACGGGCAAGCTGGGCGCGGCGATCGCGCGCCGGCTGGCCAAGGCAGGACGCAAGGTCATTATCGGTTCGCGCTTGGCCGAAAGCGGCGACAAGGTGGCGAACGAGCTGGGCTTTGGCCTGACCGGCCTGGCCAATGCCGATGCCGCCCAGGCAGGTGACATCGTGATCGTGGCCGTGCCGTTTGCGGCGCAGGAAGCGACGCTGGCCGAGATCGCGCCGCATGTCGCGGGCAAGATCGTAGTCGACACCACCGTGCCGCTGGTCCCGCCCAAGGTGATGCGCGTCCAGCTTCCTCCCGAGGGCAGTGCCGCCCAGCGCGCGCAAAAGCTCCTCGGCGAAACCGTGACGATGGTCTCGGCCTTTCACAGCGTCGCCGCGCACAAGCTCGCCACCGATGAGAATATCGCCTGCGATGTGCTCGTGTTCGGTGACGACAAGAACGCCCGCGCCCAGGTGGTTGAGCTAGTCACCCAGACGGGACTGCGCGGCATCCACGGCGGCGCACTCGCCAACTCCGCCGCCGCCGAGGCGATGACCTCGATCCTCATCTTCATCAACAAAACCTACAGCGTTGACGGTGCGGGCATTCAGATCACAGGGAAGCTGATCGAACCCGAGTGAAGGCCCCGTCGCCCTCCGACCAGATGCTCCGCCGTGGCATACTCATCAACTATGATTATGAGCCGGCGGGCCTCGCCAAACATATCGCCGTCCCCTTCATCCTCTCGAAAACGCCCGCGGAAGGCATTCGGCATTCCGCGGTATGGCCAGGAGACCGACGCAATTCTCCGCGAGCTTGGCAAGTCCGAGCTGGAGATCGAGGCGCTGAAGGACGAAGGCGCCCGCTGACCGGCCTTTTTGCCCTTCGAGGTTGACATGGGCCGTCCGTGCGCCGAGCACAGCCCCATTTGGGCTGGCGGATAAGACGAATGGTTGAGATCCATCCCTTAGGCAGCATCGGCGAGGTCGAGGCCGGTGCGGATCTTGCGGCCGTCCTTGGCGATGCCCTTCAGGAGGCCGGCCTCGCACCCGAAGGGAATGATATTCTGGTGGTCACGCAGAAGATCGTCTCGAAGGCCGAAAACCGCTTTGTCGATCTGGCGACCGTCGCGCCCTGCGCACGGGCGATCGAGCTCGCCGCCGTCACCCGCAAGGACCCGCGCATCGTCGAACTCGTGCTGCAGGAATCGAGCGAGATCCTCCGCGCGGTCCCGCATGTGCTTATCGCGCGGCATCGCACCGGATGCGTCATGGCGAATGCCGGGATCGATCGGTCGAACCTCGGGCGCGAGGGCGACTATGTGCTCCTTCTTCCCGTCGATCCGGACGCATCGGCGGACCGGCTCCGCAGGGCGATGGCCGATCGTTGGCCGATGCCGCCCGCGGTCCTGATCTCGGACAGCTTCGGGCGGCCGTGGCGTTACGGCGTGGTCAACGTCGCGATCGGCGCGAGCGGGCTGCCCTCGTTGATCGACCAGCGGGGCCAACCCGATCGTGACGGCCGCACGCTCGAGGTCACCCAGTTCGCCTTCGCCGACGCGGTTGCGACGGCGGCTGGCCTCGTGACCGGCGAGGGGGCCGAGAGCATCCCGGCGGTGCTGGTGCGTGGCTTGAGTTGGGGTGGCGTGCCCGCTCCGGCGACGGCCTTGGTACGTCCGCTGTCGGAAGATCTATTCCGGTGAGCGGCGTCGTGGTGCTAACCGGCGGTGTCGGCGGCGCCAAGCTGGTGCTGGGGCTGCAGCATGTAGTCGAGCCGGCATCGATCACCGCGATCGTCAACACGGGCGACGACTTTCGTCATTTCGGGCTCGCCGTCTCGCCAGATATCGACACGCTCCTCTACACCCTCTCAGGCAAGGCGAATGCTGCGCAGGGTTGGGGGAGGGCCGGCGAGACTTGGAGCTTCATGGCGGCGGCACGCGAACTCGGCGGTCCGGGCTGGTTTCAGCTGGGCGACGGTGACCTCGCGCTCCATATCCTGCGAAGCGACGCGCTGGCGCGTGGCCGGACGCTGTCGGAGGTGACGCGCGGGTTCGCAACCGCCATGGGCATCGAGGCCGCGGTGCTGCCGATGAGCGATGATCCGGTCTCGACCATGGTGGAGACGGATGAAGCGGTGCTGGAGTTCCAGCGTTATTTCGTTGAATTCCGCTGCGAGCCGGAAGTCCGCGCCATCCGTTTCGAAGGCGCGGCCATCTCCTCACCGGCGCCCGGCGTGATCGAGGCGATCACGAGCCCGAACACGCAGGCAATCCTCGTCGCGCCCTCGAACCCCTTCCTCAGCATCGATCCGATCCTGGTCGTTCCCGGCATCGCCGAAGCCTTAACCGCAGCGCTCGCGCCCATCGTGGCGGTCTCGCCGATCGTTGGCGGGCAGGCGGTCAAAGGGCCGACGGCCAAGCTCATGCGGGAATTTGGCCTCAAGATCGATGCCGCAACCATCGCCGGCCATTATGCGCCATGGCTCGACGGCATCCTGGTCGACGAGCGCGACCCCGAACCGGCGCTGTCGATCCCGTGCGGCCGCGCGGACACGCTCATGAATGATCTGCCCGACCGGATCCGCGTCGCCCGCGCCGCACTCGATCTTGCGCGTAGGATTGGTCGATGAGATGGACCGCGATCGTGCCTCTGAAGTCGGCTGGGTCCCGAAAGTCCCGCCTGAGCGAACGGGTCGCCGCCGCGGAACGTGAGCGGCTTTCACTTGTCCTCTTCGGGCATGTGAGCGGGGTTCTTGCCCGAAGCGAGCGGATCTCGGCTCTTCTGGTGTTGAGCCCGGCGCGGCCCGAAGGCTGGGCCGGGGATTGGCGCGAGGACCAGGGTCGCGGTCTCAATCCCGAACTGGATGAGGCGCTTTCCGGCCTCCAGGAGGGAAAGCTCATCATCCACCCAGACCTTCCGCTGCTCAGCGTCGTGGATATCGATGCGCTGCTCGAAACAGCCGAACGATCCGGACTGGCGGTTGCCCCGGACCGGCATGACAGGGGTACCAACGCGCTGGCGCTCGCCGACGGCAGGGCTTTTTCATGCTGCTTCGGCGAGGACAGTTTCGCGCGGCATCAGCAGGGATCGGGCGGCGCGTTTGGGATCGTGCGCCGGGCCGGTCTGGCGTTCGATTGTGATACGCCGGCCGATCTTGAGGAAGCCTTGGAGGCCGGACTGCCACTCTTCTCCCGAATACGCGCGGCGATTGCCGTCTGATCGGATCGGATCAGAGCGGCAGGGCCGTCGTTGCCTTTGTATCGGACAGGGTCGCGATCGAGTTGATCTCTTGGTTGCCCCCGACGCGGCTCAAGCGTGAGTTCGGTCTACCACCCGCTTCCTGGCAACGGACAGCTGCGACTGTGGTGGAGTAAGCGACGGCTTAGGCTACGTTGACAAATTCCGACGGGCTATGCCTCGTGTGTCGAACGAACGTTCACCGCGTCAAGCAACGTGGGATTATCCCTCCAGTATGCGGTTATGGCATCGAGCAAGTCCGCCTCTGCCGG
>Ga0207667_10006492_pt1 | contig 14147 bp, 14 predicted proteins | sample KBSCornC52_FD_184301 | JGI IMG/M metagenome (GOLD analysis project Ga0207667, IMG submission 184301) | Corn rhizosphere microbial communities from Kellogg Biological Station, Michigan, USA - KBS Corn C5-2 (SPAdes) (version 2) | ecosystem: Host-associated > Plants > Roots > Rhizosphere > Soil ... | reverse complement strand
ATCCCTACGCGGCTTCGCCGTTCCGGAAACTCAGTGACGCGGACTGGCAGAAACGCCTGCCGCACGCCTCCTATGAGGTGCTTCGCCACGAGGACACCGAGCCGCCGGGCTCGAGCCCGCTGCTGGCGGAACACCGCAAGGGGACTTTCGTCTGCCTGGGCTGCGGCCTTCCAGTCTTCAAATCGGATTGGAAGTTCGAGAGCGGCACCGGCTGGCCGAGCTTCTACACCTACATCAAGGGCGCGTTCCTGGAGAAGAAGGACTTCGCCATCGGCGTGCCGCGCACCGAGTACCATTGCGCCCAATGCCTGGGCCACCACGGCCACGTATTCAACGACGGGCCGAAGCCGACCGGCCTGCGCTATTGCAACAACGGCCTGTCGCTGAAGTTCGTGCCCGCCTAGACGCGTTTGCCGTGCTTCGGCGGAGGCGACGACGACGGAGAGGGCGAGACGCCCGCCGCCGCGTCCCGTTGTTCGACTGTGCCAGAGCCGGAGACGCTGCTTTCCAGCCTCGCCGGGCGGGTCAGCAGGGTGACGTCGCCGGACCCCGAGATATCGATCTTCGCGCTGTCGGCGGGGGAGAGCGTGGCGTCGCCGGAGCCGTCGATCTTCACATCGGCGTCCCTGGCCTTCAGCCCGCCAAGGTCGGCGCTGCCGGAACCGGAGACATTGAGCGAGATGGCCCTGGCCTCGCCGACCGCGCTGACGTCGCCGTCGCCGGAGATTTCCACCTCCAGCTTGTCCTGCCGGTAGCCGGCGATGGCGATCTTGCCGCTGCCTTCCATCTGGAACCGCGTCACCGCCGGCGCGGTCATGACGATGGTCACGTCGCCCCAATGCGTATGGTCGTGACGGCGGAACCTGACCCGTCCGCCGTCGACTTCGAGATCGTCGACCAGCGACTTCGGCCCGGAGACGGTGAGCTTGCCCGGACCGGGCGCCTGGGTGAACTGAACGTCGGCCGGTATGTCGATGTCGAGGGTGTCGCCGCCGCTCCAGGCGATCTCGCGGGTGGTCTGCGGACCGCTGTCGGCCCAGTCGCGGTGATGGCCCCAGTGGCGGCCGTTGATCTCGAAGTCGTTGTCCGAGCTCCAGCGGCCCCAGTTCCACGCGCCGCGGCTGAGCAGGTCCGGGCCGCCGATCGCAACGGCCGTGGAGAGCGTGACCACCGAAAGCAGGAAGCCTGTGACGGCGATCATGACGAGCACGCGGATCATCGCACGCCTCCCACGCTTTGCGGTTCCAGGGCCGGCTTCAGCAGCCGGTAGTGCAGGCGGCCGTACCAGACCAGCGCGTTCACCAGGCCTATGGTGCAGATCGCGAGCAGCGCGCCGATCGAGGCCGCGCCGGACATCAGGCCGATGCCGGCCAGGACGGCGGCCGCCGCGCCGCCCGGCAGGCCGGTGAACGGTCCCGCGGCGAACACCACGCCGCCGGCGAAGAAGACGGCGATTACGGCGATCGCGATGCCGAACATCGCGCCGCCGACGCCCATCAGGATCGGCAGCAGGAAGAGGATGTCGATGGCGCCCAGGCCGAGGACGGCGAAGATCGCCGCCGCGCCGGCCGAGGGCGTGCGCTCCTCCTCCCAGCGCTGCAGGCCGCGCTCGGCGCGCAATTCGCGGGCGAGGCGACCGGGGTCGCCAAGCGCTGCGGCCACCTCCTCCTCACTGCGGCCGGCGGCCGCCCCTTCGGTGAAGTGGGTCTCGTAGTCCGCAACGATGTCGGCCTGGACCGACGGCGGCAGGCCGCGAAGGCCCTCCCGCAGTCGGGCCATGAACGCCTGACGGGTCATTTCACCCCTCCAAGGATGCCCTGCACCGCGCCGGAGAACGAGCTCCAGGCGGCCTTCTGCGAGGCGAAGCTCGCCTTTCCGGCCTCCGTCAGCCGGTAGTATTTCCGCGACGGACCCGACGTGGATTCCACCAGATAGGTCTCGACCAGCCGGTCGTTCTGCAGTCGGCGCATCAGCGGATAGATCGTGCCCTCGCCCATGCCGATCGAATCGGAGAGCTGGCTTGCGATGTCGTAGGCGTAGCTGTCGTGCTGGGAGAGGAGGGCGAGCACGCAAAGCTCGAGCGCCCCCTTCTTCAGCTGGATCTCAATGGCTTCGGGCACGTCAGCGCCTCCTTGCGAGCCCAAGACCTATCGCAAGGTATTGGGTGGTGCAAGGTAGCTGGCATTAAACCTTAGTAACCTGCGCCGCAGGTGTGACGGCTAACTCCTGACCTTCACGTAGTCGCCTGGCGCGTCGCCCAGGGGCTTGAGCCTGCCCTTGGCCGGGTCGCGGGCCGGGACCTGGCCGCCGGAGCGGGCCTTCAGCCACGCGATCCAGTGCGGCCACCAGGAGCCGGCGCTCTCCTTGGCGCCGCCCTGCCATTCCTCCAGCGAGGCGGGCAGGTGGTCGTTGGTCCAGTGCTGGTACTTGTTCGCCGCGGGCGCGTTGATCACGCCGGCGATGTGGCCGGAGCCGGCGAGCGTGAACGTCACCGGCCCGCCGAACAGATTCGCGCCCTTGTAGACCGACCGGGCAGGCGCGATGTGGTCCTCCCTCGAGGACTGCACATAGATCGGCGTCTTCACCTGCTTGAGGTCGAGGCGGACGTTGTCGAGCACCAGTTCGCCCTTGGCCAGTGCGTTCTCGCCGTAGAACTTGCGCAGGTAGAAGAGGTGCAGCGTCTTGGGCATGCGCGTCTGGTCGGAGTTCCAGAACAGCAGGTCGAAGGGCTTGGGCTCCTTGCCCAGCAGGTAGTTGTTCACGAAGAACGACCAGATCAGGTCGTTGGCGCGCAACGCGTTGAAGGTGTCGGCCATGGCCTGGCCGGACAGCACGCCGCCGCCCTCGTCCATCTTCTGCTCGAGGTCCTTGAGCCACTCCTCGTTGGTGAACAGCAGCAGGTCGCCGGCTTCGGAGAAGTCCTGCTGGGCGGCGAAGAAGGTCGCCGAGGCGATCCGCTTGTCGCCGCGCGCGGCCATGTGGGCGAGCGTCGCGGAAAGGAGGGTGCCGCCGATGCAGTAGCCGACGGTGTTCACCTGGGTGACGCCGCACTGGTCCATCGCCGCCTGCGTCCCGGCGTAGATGCCCTCGCGCATGTAGTCCTCGAAGGTGCGGTCGGAGAGCTCCGGCGTCGGGTTCACCCAGGAGGCGACGAACACGGTCATCCCCTGGGCGGTCAGCCACCGGATCATCGAGTTCTCGGGCCGAAGGTCGAGGATGTAGAACTTGTTGATCCACGGCGGGAAGATCACCAGCGGGATCTCGCAGACCGTCTCCGTCGTCGGAGAAAACTGCAGCAGCTCGATGATTTCGTTGCGGAACACGACCTTGCCGGGGGCGGTCGCCACGTTCTCGCCGATCTTGAACATCTCGTAGTCGGTCTGGGCGATGGAGAGCTGGCCGCCGCCGCGCTCCAGGTCGGCGGCGAAATTCTCCATGCCGCGCACCAGGCTCTCGCCGCCGGTAGCCATGACTTCGCGCAGCGCCGCCGGGTTCGAGGCCAGGAAATTCGAGGGCGAGAACGCGTCGGTGAGCATCTTCATGAAGAACTCGACCCGCCGCTTGGCCATCGGCTCGACGTCGTTCACCTCAGCGACGAGGCCGTTCATCCAGTTGGCCGTGAGTAGGTAGGACTGCTTGATCACGTCGAAGACCGGGTTCTCCGCCCAGTCGGGATCGGCGAAGCGCTTGTCGCCGCGGGCCGGGACCGCCACCGGCTCGGGCGTCTCGCCGCCCATGCGCCTCGCGGTCGCCTGCCAGAGGTCGAGGTAGCGGGCGAAGAGATCGGCCTGGGCGCGCATCAGCCGGTCGGGCTGGGCGGCGAGGCGGCCCATCACCTCGGTCAGCGCCGGCGCCACATGGAAGGGATCTGGCGAGAGGGCGGCGGGGCGGTCCGCCTGGCGAAGCGCCATCTCGGCGATCGCGCCCTGGGCCGTCAGCGCCGCACGGGCCAGGTTCATCGAAAGCTTTTCGACCTGGGCGCGCTGGTCGGCGGTCAGGGCGGCGATGTCGAAGGCTGGCGCGGCCGGCGCCGCGCCCTGCATGTCGGCGGGCGCCAGCGGCTCTTCCGGAAGCGGCGGCTTCACCTTGCCCCGGTTCTTGCCTTTGGCGTCGTCGTTCTTGGCCTTGGCGTCGCCGTCCGGTTTGACCTTGCCTTGGGCCTTCGCGGCCGCCTTTTTCGCGGCCTTGCCGTCCTTGTCCTTACGGCCTTTCGTCGGCGAGGTTTGCTCGCTCATCGGTGTTCCTCCGCCCGCGAAAGCGCGCGCGCCCTTTCGCCGGTCTCGATCATCGCATAAGACCGGACCGGAAAATGCATGTCCGGTCGAGCCTTTTTGTGAACGTCCGCCGCCCACGCTTGGCTGCGCGCCTCGTGGCGAGCGGCGCGGCGTGCGCGCTGTTGGCGGCCTGCGTGGGCAACCCGTTCGAGGACGCCAAGGTCGATCCGCGCTCTCCGGTGGCGGCCGAAGTGGCGAGCGCCGTGCGGCCGAATGCGCCTTATCCGACTTTCGCCGGCATCCCGCCGATCCCCAAGGACGTGCGGCCGCATCAGCAATACGGCCAATCGGCGGCCCAGATCGCCCAGGCCGGACGCGAACTCGAGCAGGCCACCGCCGACAACACCTGGACGCTGAGCAACACCGAAACCTTCGCGGCCGAGGCGCAGGCCGGGATCGGGCCGGCGATCGAGCCTCCGCAGGCGGCCGACACCGAGGCCTTCACCAAGGCCCTGCGCAAGCGAGCTACCCCGCCTCCGCCGCGCAAGCACTAGCGCCAGCGGAGGCAGAATTCATCGAACCATGGCTTGGCTGACTCCCGCCCGGAGTCTATCCAGGCCCCGACTTCACCTCCGATGAAAGCCGCACACGGGCAGCTCGCGGCGCAAGACCTTCCAGATGACCCCCGACTTCCACCGCATCCGACGCCTCCCGCCCTACGTCCTCGAGGAGGTGAACCGCATCAAGGCGCGCCTTCGCGCCCAGGGCGTCGACATCATCGATTTCGGCATGGGCAATCCCGACATGCCGACACCGAAACACATCGTCGACAAGCTGATCGAGACGGCCCGCGATCCTAAGGCCGGCCGCTATTCGGCCTCGAAGGGCATCGTCGGCCTGCGGCGCGCCATGGCGGGCTACTACGACCGCCGCTTCGGCGTGAAGCTGAACCCGGACAGCGAGGTGATAGCCACCTTGGGCTCAAAGGAAGGTTTCGCGAACCTGGCGCAGGCCCTGACCGCGCCGGGCGACGTGATCGTCTGCCCGAACCCCGCCTATCCGATCCACGCCTACGGATTCATCATGGCCGGCGGCGTCATCCGCCACGTGCCAGCGCTGTCGCCGGAAGACTATCTGGCGGGCGTCAGCCGCGCGGTGAAGCACTCGGCCCCTCCGCCGACCGTGCTGATCCTGTCCTATCCCTCAAACCCGACGGCCCAGTGCGTCGACCTCGACTTCTATCGGGACGCGATCGCTCTGGCGAAAAAGCACGAGATGCTGGTGATCTCCGACATCGCCTATTCGGAGATCTATTTCGACGACAATCCACCGCCGTCAGTGCTGCAGGTCGAAGGCGCCAAGGACATCGCCGTCGAAGTCAATTCGCTCTCCAAGACCTACGCCATGGCCGGCTGGCGGGTCGGCATGGTGGTCGGCAACGCGCGGATCTGCGCGGCCCTGGCGCGGGTGAAGTCCTACCTCGACTATGGCGCCTACACCCCGATCCAGGTGGCGGCTGCGGCGGCGCTGAACGGGCCGCAGGACTGCGTCGACGAGATCCGCGGCATCTACAAGCGCCGCCGGGACGTGCTGGTGGAGACCATGAAGCGGGCAGGGTGGGACATTCCTTCGCCTTCGGCCTCGATGTTCGCCTGGGCGCCGGTGCCCGAGCAGTTCAAGGAGGCCGGCTCGCTTCTGTTCTCCAAGCTGCTGATCGAGGAGGCCGGCGTCGCCGTCGCGCCCGGCGTGGGGTTCGGCGAGTATGGCGAGGGCTTCGTGCGCGTCGGCCTGGTCGAGAACGAGCACCGCATCCGCCAGGCCGCGCGCAACGTGAAGCGCTTCCTCAACCAGTCGGACGAGATCCTGGCCCGCGCGCACAACGCCCTGGCCGCACAATGAACCCGCCACGCACCTGGCGAATCGGTGTGGCGGGCCTGGGCACCGTCGGGGCGGGCCTGCTCAAGTTCCTGTCGGAGCGGCCGGACTTCGCCCCGGCTGGCGGCAAGGTCAGCGTGACCGGCGTCTCGGCCCGCTCGCGCTCGCGGCCTCGGCCCTTCGACATCGCGGGCCTACCCTGGTTCGACGACCCGGTGGCGCTGGCGACCTCGCCGGAGACGGAGGTCTTCGTCGAACTGATCGGCGGCTCCGACGGCCCCGCCAAGGCGGCGGTCGAGGCCGCGCTTTCCGCCGGCAAGCCGGTCGTCACCGCCAACAAGGCGCTGATCGCAGAGCACGGCGCGGAACTGGCCGCGCTCGCCGAAGCCCACGGGGCGCCGCTCCTGTTCGAGGCCGCGGTGATGGGCGGGGTGCCCGCCGTGAAGGTGATGCGCGAGGCCATGGTCGGCGACGAGATCAAGTCGGTCGCCGGCATTCTCAACGGCACCTGCAACTACATCCTGACCGAGATGGAGGCGACCGGCCGCTCCTTCGCCGAGGTGCTGGCCGAGGCCCAACGGCTGGGCTACGCCGAGGCCGACCCGACCATGGACGTCGGCGGCTTCGATGCGGCGCACAAGATCTCCATCCTGGCCGCGCTCGCCTTCGGCTGCGCCCCGAACTACGCCGCCGCCGAGATCGAGGGCATCGAGGGCGTCGAACTCCTCGACATCCAGCTCGCCCGAGACCTCGGCTACCGGATCAAGCTCGTCGCCTCCGCCGACCGCTCGCCGGACGGCGTGCTGGTTCGCGTACATCCATCGCTGGCCCCGCTGGCGCACCCGCTGGCCCAGGCGGGCGGGGCGCTGAACGCGCTGTTCGTCGAGGGCGCGCGGATCGGACGGATATTCCTCCAGGGCCCCGGCGCGGGCGCGGGGCCCACGGCCGCCGCGGTCGCCGCCGATATCGCCGACGTGATGACCGCCGCCGTGCGTCCCGTCTTCCAGGCGCCTGCCGGCAAGCTTACGCCGTTCACGCCGGTCAATCCGTCGAGGAGCATCGGCCGGGCCTATCTGCGGCTCTCGGTCAAGGACGAGCCGGGCGTGATCGCCGCGGTCTCCGAAACCCTGGCCGAAGCCGGCGTCTCGATCGAAAGCTTCCTGCAGAAGCCCGTCGAAAACACCCAGGGCGTGCCCATCGTGCTGACCACCCACGCGGTCGCCGAATCCGTCCTGAAGGCCGCCATCGAACGGATCGCCGCCCTGCCGGCTGTGCTCGACCGCCCGCGCCTGCTACGGATCGCGCGCATTTGAACCCGACCTGCAAAGACTTGCCGGAGACGCTGAAGAGATGAGTTCCGAAACCCTCGACCGCAGCCTGGTGCTGGACGCGGTCCGCGTCACCGAGATCGCCGCCATCGCCGCCTGGAAGCTGGTGGGCCGCGGCGACGAGAAGGAGGCCGACCAGGCCGCGGTCGACGCCATGCGCACCGCGCTGAACGACCTCGACATCGACGGCGAGATCGTCATCGGCGAGGGCGAGCGCGACGAGGCGCCGATGCTCTACATCGGCGAGAAGGTCGGCAAGGGCGGCAAGCACAAGATCGACATCGCCCTCGATCCGCTGGAGGGCACCACCCTCACGGCGAAGGCCATGGCCAACGCGCTGGCGGTGATGGCCTGGGCCCCCAAGGGCACGATGCTGAACGCGCCCGACACCTACATGGATAAGATCGCCTGCGGCCCCGGCTATCCGGCGGGCGTCATCGACCTCGACAAGAGCCCGGCCGACAACGTCAAGACGCTGGCCAAGGCCAAGGGCGTGGAGCCGTCCGAGATCACCGTCTGCGTCCTGGACCGCCCGCGCCACGCCGAGATCATCGCCGGCCTTCGCGGGGTGGGCGCGCGCGTCTACCTGATCACCGACGGCGACGTGGCCGGGGTCATGAACACCGCCGATCCGGAGACGGGCGTCGACCTCTACGTGGGCTCCGGCGGCGCGCCCGAGGGCGTGCTGGCGTGCGCGGCGCTGAAATGCGTGGGCGGCCAGTTCCAGGGGCGCTTGGTGTTCCGCAACGCCGACGAGCGCGCCCGCGCCGCGCGGGTGGGGATCACCGACCTCGACAAGAAGTACGACCTGCACGAACTGGTCCGCGCCGACGCGATCTTCGCGGCCACCGGGGTCACCAACGGCGCCCTACTCGACGGCGTCAAGCTGGAGGGCGGCTTCGTCCACACCCACACGCTGGTGCTCAACTCCGCGACGCGCACGGCGCGCGAGGTGCGGATGAAGCGCCCGGTCTGACGAGATCACGGCCTCAGGGCTGCGTCCGCGTTTGACGCAGCTTTGCGGTGAACTGGATCCGCGGAGCGGGCTGGCGACTCGCGCGTTGGCGGCCGATAGTGCGCCGCCTGGGAGATGGGAGCGGCGATTGGCGGACGGCAGCGGCCAGCTGGGCTACCTTGGCGTCACCCGATCGCTTTCCGGACGACTGTGGCGCGAGCGGGCGGCCGATCCGGAGCTGGTGCGCCGTCACCAGCTAGCCCACGGACTCTCCGAGCCGCTCGCGCGCGCCCTGGCCGCCCGCGGCGTGCTGGCCGAGCAGGGCGAGACCTATCTCAATCCGACGCTGAAGGCGCTATTCCCCGACCCGTCCGGGTTCACCGACATGGATCGGGCGGCCGAGATCCTGGTCGACGCCCTGGAGCGGCGCCGGCCGCTGGTGGTGTTCGCCGACTACGATGTCGACGGCGCCTCTTCCGCGGCCCAGCTGGTGCGCTGGTTCCGCGCGATGGGCCAGGACCTGCCGATCTATGTGCCCGACCGCATCCTTGAAGGTTATGGCCCGTCGCCGGCCGCGTTCCGCCGCCTGAAGGCTGAGGGCGCGGAGCTGGTGATCACCGTCGACTGCGGCGCGGCGGCGCACGACGCCCTGGCCTGCGCCGCGGAGATCGGCCTCGAGGTGGTGGTGATCGACCATCACCTGATGCGCGGCGAGGAGATCCCGCACGTCGCCGCCCTGGTGAACCCCAACCGTCCCGACTGCGTCTCAGGCCAGGGCCACCTGGCGGCGGCGGGCGTGACCTTCGTGCTGCTGGCCGCCCTGAACCGCGAGGCGCGCAGGCGCGGGCTGTTCGGCGACCGCGCCGAGCCGGACCTGCGGCAATGGCTGGACCTGGCCGCGATGGGCGCGATCTGCGACGTCACCGAGCTTCGCGGCTTCAACCGCGCGCTCGCCGCTCAGGGGCTGAAGGTAATGTCGGCCTGGCGCAACACCGGCCTGAAGGCGTTGCTGGAGGTCGCGAAATCACAGGGGCCGGCGTCCGTGTTCCACGTCGGCTTCGTGCTGGGGCCGCGGATCAACGCTGGCGGGCGGATCGGCCGCGCGGACCTCGGCGCGCGCCTGCTCTCCACAGACGACGCCGAGGAGGCGAGGGGCCTTGCCGAGGAACTCGACGGGCTGAACGCCTCGCGCAAGGAAGTCGAGCGCGAGGTTACCGACGCGGCGATCGCCCATATCGAGACTGAGAGCAACCAGGCCGCAGCCCCGATGCTGCTGGTCGCGGCCGACGACTGGCACCCGGGCGTGATCGGCATCGTCGCCGGCCGCCTGCGCGAAAAGTACCGCAAGCCGGTCGTGGTGGTCGGCATCGACCGCGCCGCAAACATCGGCAAGGGCTCCGGCCGCTCGCAGCCCGGCGTCAATCTCGGCCAGGCGGTGCAGGCGGCCTATGACGAGGGCCTGTTGCTGGCCGGGGGCGGCCACGCCATGGCGGCCGGCTTGTCGGTCAGGCCGGACGCCATCCCTGAGCTGCGCGAATTCCTCTGCGCGCGGCTGGCGGACGAGAGCGAGATCGCGGCGGCGGAGGATGCGCTGGAGATCGACGCCCTGGTCACTGCGCGCGGCGGCGACCGGGCGCTCTGGCAGGATTTCCAGCGGATGGCGCCTTTCGGGCCCGGCAACGTCGAGCCGACCTTCGCGGCGGCCGACGTGCGCGTGGAACGGCCGATGGCGCTGCGCGGCGGGCACGTGCGCTGCACGCTCACGGACGGCTCGGGCGGCAAGCTGAAGGCCGTCGCCTGGCGCGTGGAAGGTTCCGAAACCGGCCGGCGCCTGATGACCGAGGGCGGCGCGATCCATGTGGCGGGACGCCTGAAGCCGGACGACTGGCAGGGCCGCCAGGGCGTTGAATTCGAAATCGAGGACGTCGCCGATCCGCGCCGCGCCTGAGCGCGGACGGCTACCATCTCGACAGTGGCGGGGCCGGCGTCTTGCACCCCTTCGGGAAGGCGGATATAGAGCCGCCCTTCGCGCCACGCGGTCCCTTCGTCTATCGGTTAGGACGCCAGGTTTTCAACCTGGAGAGAGGGGTTCGACTCCCCTAGGGACTGCCACGCGAAAATCCCCTCATGCCCAAGCTTCGTGCCTCGCGATGCATCGCGGTGCGTGAATTTACGCGTTGACGTGCGCAGTGTTACCAGAACAGTGTTATGGTAGGCTCAGTCCGAGGTTGGATCGGGGAGTAGCGGGCCGAGGGGCAGATGGCTGGTTACGAGTTCGAACAGATGGATTCGACGGTGGAGGCCGTCCGGATCAGTGGCCGCGTCAAGTGGTTCGACGCCGGCAAGGGCTATGGCTTCATCGTCCCGGACGATCCGAGCCAGACGGACCTCAAGGACGTGCTGCTGCACGTGACGAGCCTGCGCAGTTCCGGCCGCGAACATGCGCTGGAGGGGGCCCTCATCACCTGCGACGTGGTCCGCCGGCCGAAGGGCTGGCAGGTGGCCGAGGTCGTGGAGATCGACGAAAGCGCCGCGCCGCCGGCCCCGGAGCGCCGGCCGCGCGACGCAGCCTTCCGCGCCGACCGCGAGTCCTTCCTGCGCGGCGACTACGCCAGCCGCGCGCCAGCCCGGCGTGCGCCCGCCGCCACCGGCCCGCTGGAACGCGCCAAGGTGAAGTGGTTCAACCGCACCAAGGGCTACGGTTTCGTGGTGCGCGATCTGGAGCCGGGCGACATCTTCGTCCACATCGAGACCCTGCGCCGCTCGGGCATGGAAGATCTGCAGCCCGGCGACGATGTCATGGTGCGCTTCGCCGAGGGGCCGAAGGGCCTGGTGGTCGCCGAGATCGAGCTTCCGGGCCGCGACTAAGCCCCGCCGCGCTTGCCTGGCCAGGCGCCCTGCCGCAAAGAGAGGCTCAGGTCCTCGCCGCGGAGTTTGGCTTGCCGTTCACGTCCCGCTCCCGGCTCACCGCCGTTCTTGTCGCCCTGGCCTTTCCCCTGGTCTCGATCGGGGAGGCCGCCGCGGCCGTTCCTGTGCAGGGCGTGGAGGTCAAGGCGGTCTACCCGCACGACGACCAGGCCTATACCGAGGGCCTCTTCTACCTGGACGGCGCGCTGTTCGAGAGCACGGGCCTCGAGGGCCGCTCGACGATCCGCAAGGTGCGGCTGAAGGACGGCGCGGTCCTGCAGGTGCAGACCATCGCGCCGAACCTGTTCGGGGAAGGCATCGTCAACTGGGGCGGCGAGATCATAAGCCTGACCTGGCGCAACCAGGTGGGGTTCCGTTGGGACCTCAAGACGTTCAAGCCGAAGGGGACCTTCCGTTATCGCGGCGAGGGCTGGGCGCTGACCCAGAACGGCAAGGCCTTGATCATGAGCGACGGCACGCCGAACCTCCGGGTGCTGGACCCCACGACCCTGCGGGTGGCGCGCCAGATCAAGGTCACCGCGGACGGCCAGCCGGTGTTCAACCTCAACGAACTGGAGTGGGTGAAGGGCGAGATCCTGGCCAACATCTGGCAGACCAACCAGATCGCCCGGATCGATCCTGCGACGGGCAAGGTGAAGGCCTGGATCGACGTCACTGGCCCCAACATCCCCGAGAGCCTCCGCTCGCGCGATACGGACGCGGTGCTGAACGGAATCGCCTACGACCGCCAGAATGACCGGCTGTTCCTGACCGGGAAAAACTGGCCGCATCTTTACGAGGTGCGCCTGAAGCCGCTGAAGGGGCCAGCGCGATGAGCCGCGACGACCGCGCGGGCGACGAGGCCGCGCCTGCGCCGCCCGAAGGCTATGTTCCATCTGAGGGCCGCGGCGGATTCTCGACGCTGAACGGGCCCTACTTCTATCGGCCCCGCGACGGGACCATGGCTGAGCAGGCGTTCTTCGCGCTGAAGCGCCACGCCAACGGCATCGGCCTGGTTCACGGCGGCATGCTGTCGGCGTTCATGGACGGCGTGCTGGCGGGCGCGGTCTGGCGCGGAACCGGCAAGACCGCGGTGACCATCCACCTCTCCATCGACTTCCTGCACATGGCCCGGGTCGGCGAATGGGTGATGGGCGAGGGCCGCATGACGCGAGCGACCCGCGACGTGGCCTTCGCCGAGGGCCGCGCCTACGTCGGCGGCCATGACGTCGTCCGCTGCTCGGGCGTCTTCAAGCTGATGAGCCGCGACCGCTAGGGCGGCAGTTCGTAGCCCGCGGCGGCTTCGGCCTCCAGGGTGCGCCGCACGGCAGAGCGATGCATCATCCGCTCATAGTGGGCGACGAGGTTCGGAAATTCCTCAGGGGGTGGCTTCAGCGAATTGAAGAACCGCCAGAATAGCCGGAAGAGATGGATGTCGGCGATCGAGTAGGCCTCCCCCACGGCCCAGTAGCGGGCGCCCAGCCTGCCGTCGGCCAGAGCATAGATGGCTCGCGCATGATCGAGGCCCTGGCGGCGGGCAGGATGCACGGTTGCGGCGATGAACGACATCCAGGCTACGACGCGGGCCTGATCTTCGAGGTCATCCGGTAAGAGGCGCGCCATCGGATAGCGCCTTGCGAGATAAAAGAGGATCCCGGCGACCTCTGTCAGCGGCCGGCCCTCGATCACCAGTGTCGGAACCTGGCCGGTCGGATTGAGCGCCAGATATTCCGCCGTACGATTTTCCTGCCGCCGAAAGGAGAGAGGGCGCGCTTCAAACGGCTCGCCGATCTCATGGAGCGCGATGTGCGGAGCCATCGAGCTGGCGCCCGGCGCGAAATAGAGTGTCATCATCAGTCGCGGCCCCTGCGGCGCGGGAGCCTAGCGCGGCGGCTTCCGTTTGCCGACGGGCGAAAACGCCTATATCGCAGGGCCGCCGGCGCTTTCGGGGCGTAGCGCAGCCTGGTAGCGCATCTGCTTTGGGAGCAGAGGGTCGCAGGTTCAAATCCTGCCGCCCCGACCATCGCCGGCAAACGAAACTGAGGTCCGTCCATGCTCGCGCGCATCTTCCGCCCGTCCAAGACCGCCATGCAGTCCGGCAAGGCCAAGGCCGGCGAATGGGTGCTGGAGTTCGAGCCCAAGGACGCCAGACGCGCCGACCCGCTGATGGGCTGGACCCAGACCGCCGACACGGAAGGCCAGGTGCGCCTTACATTCGAAAACAAGGAAGAGGCCGTCCGCTACGCCGATCAGAACGGCATCGCGTTCCAGATGATCGACCCAAAGCCCGTCAAGCGAATCATCAAGGCCTATGCCGACAACTTCGCCTTTGGCCGCAAGGTCCCGTGGACCCACTGACGCTGCCAAGCGCCCTTAGCTCAACCGGATAGAGCACTCGCCTTCTAAGCGAGCGGTTGCAGGTTCGAGTCCTGCAGGGCGCGCCAGCCCAGGGGCGCTATGTCGTGCCGGGCGCGCGAATAGGCTCTCCGCTGCGCGCGCTTCAGCCGTAGGGATTTCGCTCGGCGTCCAGGGGCACGACCCAGTCGGCGCGGCTCGGCATCTCCGACAGCATCCAGCGGGTCAGCCGCTCGTAGTAGGCGACGAACCGGGCGACCTCGTCGGGCGACATGCCGCCGGCTCCCTTGGCGCGCAGCTTCGCCTCCTGCTCCTCGCGCCAGCCGGCTACGACCTCGAAGCTCGGCGCCTCCAGCAGGACCAGATCGTGCAGCTTGCCGAACAAGGCCTGGTAGGGACCATCGAGTTGGTCGTTGACGTAGGTTCGCCAGATGGCCTTCGGGTCTTCCTCGCGCTCCAGGTCGTTGACGGGGGTGGCCAGGGCCGCGCGGCCCTGGCTGACCGCGCCGACGC
>Ga0207667_10006490_pt1 | contig 14150 bp, 13 predicted proteins | sample KBSCornC52_FD_184301 | JGI IMG/M metagenome (GOLD analysis project Ga0207667, IMG submission 184301) | Corn rhizosphere microbial communities from Kellogg Biological Station, Michigan, USA - KBS Corn C5-2 (SPAdes) (version 2) | ecosystem: Host-associated > Plants > Roots > Rhizosphere > Soil ... | reverse complement strand
AGCTGTGCGCGCCGCATCCTTTGTGCTTCGGACTGCACATCCCGGACCAACTATTTCGCGTCCAGGGGCAGATCGAAATAGAAATATTCCTTGCCGGTGGCTGCGTTGCTGAGGCCGTTTAGGTACAGCAACGATCCTGGCTGATGCTCTGCCTCGAAGTAGAAAAACCCGTACGCCCTTTCGCCGTTCGGAATCAGCTTGACGGAAAGCGCACGATTCGTGATCTCAGGCGTATTCAGCGGCCCCTTTTTGTGGGAGCGCGGCAGAGGAATCGGTAGCGAGGTCGCGGGACCGATGTGAGGCGGCTTCTTGACGCCCTGGTAGTAAATCAAATCGTCCGGCGGATATGCATCCAGGTGGTGATTTTCGGGATCGACGAACTGAACCTTCATGTTCAGCCGCAGGGCGCTGCCGGACCCGTTTTCAATGATCACAAGAACGGGCAGGATTCCGTGCTCATATGGGTTCACCTTGCCGAAAGCCGACTTGGCCTGCTCTTCGGTGACGTATGGAACGGCCGCGATGGTGATACCTTCCTGAGTCTGGTGGCCGGCATACGACGCCGCCGGTCCCGGTGCGAAGCGGCCTTTGTCCTTGTCCACCGCCAGCACCGCCGGTATACTCAAAAGAACGATTAACGCGACTCGTTTCATCTATTTCCTCTACCAGGTTCTCCAGATCGCCCTCAGCCCGGCGCTGATCCTGTATCTACTTTATCGAGGTTTGCGCGACCCGAGGTATTTGACAGGAATGGACGAACGGTTCGGGTTCCTGCCCCCGTCCTTTAAGCCGACGGGTCCGGGCTCCATCTGGTTTCACGCTGTTTCCGTGGGCGAAGTGCTCTCGGCTGTCGAATTGATCCGGCGCGTGCGAAGTACCCAGCCGCGTGCCGAGATATTCGTTTCGGTAAGCACCCTGGCCGGGCGCGAGGTCGCCGACCGGCGCTTGGCGGATCTGGCAAATGGGGTCTTCTACGCTCCGCTGGACTATCGGTCTGTAATTCGACGTGTTTTGAGGCGGATTCGCCCGGCGGTGGTGGTCGTACTTGAGACCGAGATCTGGCCGAATCTCTATCGCGAATCGAAACGCGCAGGAGCGGGCCTATTGGTGGTCAACGGCCGGATTTCCGATCGTGCGTTGCCGCGTTACCGGCAGTGGCGTCGATTTTTCAAGCACGTTCTTCGGTGGCCGGATGCGATTCTGGTCCAGAGCCAGCAAGATGGCGAACGATATGTAATGGCGGGCGCTCCGAAGGATCGTGTGCGCGTGGCCGGAAATCTGAAGTACGATTTCACACCTCCGGATACCGCAGTAAATGCCGCCGAGCTAGGCGGCGACCCCATATGGATCGCAGCTAGCACGACAGGGCCGGTGGAAGCCGGTGATCCCGACGAAGATGACGTCGTGATCGAGGTATTCCAGCGGATCAGCATGCGTTACCCGCGGTTGTTGCTGGTGCTCGCACCGCGCAGGCCGGAGCGATTTCTGGTGGTTGCGGAGAAGCTGGTCCAGGCGGGCGTTTCCTACGTGATCCGCTCGAAATCCGGCTTTTCTTGTGTGCCGCCGGCTGTGTTGCTGCTGGATTCCATCGGCGAACTCGCGGGCCTGTTTGAGCGCGCCACAGTAGTGTTCATGGGCGGGACCTTGCCGCATCGCGGCGGGCACAATATCCTGGAACCGGCCTATTTCGGCAAGCCGGTGATTGTGGGGCCGCACATGGAAAACTTCGCTGAAATTATGGAGGAGTTCTCGGCGGCGGATGCGGTGGTCGGGATCGGTGGCCCTAATGCGCTCACCGACGCAGTGGAAGCGTTACTTGAAAATCCCACACGCGCCGCCGACATCGGTGCGCGGGCGCGGGCGCTCGCAATGGCGAAACGTGGAACAGCGGACGCAATCGCAAACCAGATCCTGGTGGCCGCTGATGAGGCGGTGCCCGATCCGCCTCACACTCTCGAGGCGCGAATCACACGCGGGCCGCTGGTCGCGATCTGGAAGGCGGGGCATGCCGCGAACATTGCACGGGCACATTCCAAGAAACTCGATACCCCAGTTATCAGCATCGGCGCGCTTACGATGGGTGGGGCGGGGAAGTCGCCGCTGGTTGCGCACTTGGCGCAGAAACTGGCGGAGATGGGTCGGAACCCGGCCATCCTAACTCGGGGATACGGGCGTAAGTCGCGCCTGGACGTGATCGTGCCACGGGGCGGCAATGCGGAGGTTGAACAAACTGGGGATGAGGCGCAAACGTACATCCGGCAAGCCGCTGCGCATGTGGGGATTGGCTCGGATCGCTACCAATTGGGTTGCAAAATGCAACGCGAACTGAATCCGGACATCTTCCTGCTAGACGACGGCTTTCAGCATTTTCGATTGCAACGGGATCGGAATGTCGTATTGATTGATGCGCTGGATCCGCTGGGCGGCGGAGTTTTCCCCCTCGGCCGGCTACGTGAGCCATTCACAGCGCTGGCCCGAGCCACGGCGGTAGTCATCATGCGGGCCGAGGGTCACCACATGGGTATTGAAAATCTCATCCGGCGCTACAATTCGCGCGCGCCGATTTTTCGGGCGCGGGTTCTTCCTCAGGGCAATCTGCCGACCGGCCCTGTCGCGGCCTTTTGCGGACTTGGTCAGCCGCGGACTTTCTGGCGCACGCTTGAAGCGCTTGGTATCAAGGCCGCGCCGCGCTTGGTATTTCCCGATCACCACCGCTACACGGCGGGCGATTTGGCAGAAATCCGCCGGCAGGCTGCCGACGCGGGGGCGCAAGCGCTTGTGACTACCGAAAAAGATATGATGAATCTTCCTTCAGGGATCGTTCTGCCCCTAGAAATATACTGTTTGCGCATCGGGATCGAGATCGAGAATGAAGCCGAATTGCTGCGGCACCTCCTTTCATAATGAGACGAGCCATTTTCGGCGGGACCTTCGATCCTATCCACCGGGCCCACCTTGTCGTCGCTCGCGAAGCCGCGGATGCGTTTTCGCTTGATCAGGTACTGTTCATTCCCGCGGCCAACCCGCCCCATAAAGACGCCTGCACCCCCTACGAAGATCGCTACAAAATGGTCGAGCTGGCCTGCAAGGAAGATCCGCGCTTCTCACCGTCGCGTCTGGAACAAGACGCTCGCAAGAGTTATTCGATTTACACCATTGAGTTAGTGAAATCGATGGGAGGCGAAGTGTTTTTCGTGATCGGAGCCGACGCCTTCGCCGAAATCCAGACCTGGTTTCGCTGGCAAGATGTCATACGAGAAGCGGAGTTCATCGTAGTCACTCGGCCGGGACACCAGTACTTGAGCCCCCCGGGCGCGCGCGTTCACCGGCTGGATACTATCGCGCTACCGGTGTCGTCGTCGGAGATACGTGCGGCTTTGGCCCGCGGAGAAACACCCGCGGAATTGCCGAAGGCCGTTGCTGAATACATTCGGACGAGCGGATTATATGCGCGTTAGTGATCGCGGTCGGTCACCAGGTCGGTGACCGCCGTGAGCGCCTTCTGGTATGGCGATTCCGGGAATCCGGCGATGATCTCGCGGGCTTTACGAGTGAAGCTAAGGGCCCGTTCCTGCGCGCGCTCGATCGAGCCATGGCGATTGAGGATGTGCAGAATCTTGGCACACGGCACCTGGTCATAGTTGCCGTCGGAGAGCACGGTTTCGACCAGCTTGCGTTCTTCGGGCTCGGCCGTTTCCAGGGCGTAAATGAGAGGGAGCGTGACTTTGCCTTCGCGCAGGTCGTTGCCGACCGGCTTGCCCAGGATCTTCTCGCGCGACGTAAAATCGAGGATGTCGTCTACCAGTTGAAATGCGATTCCGAGGTTCCAGGCGTATTCGCCCAGGCGGTTCTCCATCTCTTCCCCGGCGTTTGCACACACGGCGCCCAGGCGCGCGCAGGCCGAAAATAAGCTCGCAGTCTTGCGGTCGATCAGCTCCATGTAGTCGGCTTCGGTGACGCCGATTTTGCCGATGCGCTCGAGCTGAAGCAGCTCGCCTTCCACCATCATCTGGGTGAGCGTGATCAGTACGTCGAGAATCGCGAAATTGCGCTCGCGCAGGGCCACGTGAAACGCCTGCATGTATAGCCAGTCGCCGGCTAGAACCGACGTGTGGTTGCCCCAAACCACATTGATGGAAGGACGGCCACGGCGGGTCTTGGCCATGTCAATGACGTCGTCGTGCACCAGCGTTGCCGTGTGAATCATCTCCATCACGGCCGCGATCCGGGTGAGTCCCGGGCTGGCAGGTCCGGGCGCCGGGGCGCATAATTTCCCGCATAGCAAAACCAGGATGGGACGCAGGCGCTTCCCACCGCCCGATTGCAGGTACTGGCCGATTGAGGTGAGTGCTTCCACCGACGCGATGGACTCGAGACCGATCTCGCGATCCACCTGGTCCAGGTCCTTGCGAACCAGGTCGAAAATCTCAATGGCGGTGAGGGTTTGGCCAAGCTTGCCGAATGCCATAGGGATGTTTGAGTGTAGCAAAGCAGGCAGTTCTGCGATACGTCCTGTAAACCAGTCTCTAGTGGTAAACTACCTTCGAGTGTCTTTGCCTGGGCGTCCACCGCAATCTGACAAAGACCGTTTGAATCGCTAAAGGAGCGTGATCCAAGATGAATATCTTTGTCGGAAATCTCAGTTTCCAGACGACCCAGGACGAGCTGAACGCCGCATTTGCACAATACGGGAACGTGGAACGCGTGAACATCGTGACCGACCGTGACACAGGGCAGCCTCGGGGGTTTGCGTTTGTCGAAATGCCCGACCAGCACGAGGCGGAAACAGCGATTCAGCAGCTTAATGGCGCCGAGATGAACGGCCGTGCGCTTAACGTCAACGAAGCGCGGCCCAAGCCGGCGGGCGGAGGATTTGGTGGCGGCGGCGGGCGGGGTGGTCCTCGGGGTGGTGGTTTTGGCGGCGGTGGCGGCCGTGGCGGAAACCGCGGTGGGGGCGGCGGTGGCGGGCGGGGGCGCTACTAAGCTTTATCACAAGATCTTACTAAGCCTCAGAAAGTTTTCAGAGGTAATTCGGGCGATCTCTTCCGGTGTGACGCCGCGAAGTTCAGCTAGTTTGCGGGCGGTTTGCGCTATGAAGGCAGGCTCATTGCGCTTACCGCGATGCGGAACCGGCGCCAGGTACGGGGCGTCGGTCTCGATTAGAATCCGGTCGACGGGCGCGATGCGCGCGGCTTCCTGAACGTCGAGAGTTTTGGGAAATGTCAAGATCCCACCGAAGCTCAGGTGGAATCCAAGATCGAGGCACAGCGCAGCCTGATCGGGACCGCCCGAAAAACAGTGCATGATGCCGCCTAAACCGTAGGGTCTCCAGTACACCTCGAGCAAAGCAATAGTGTCTTCCCAAGCCTCGCGAGTGTGGATCACGATAGGCTTGCGTGCCTCGCCTGCGATCAGCATCTGCTTCAGAAATACGTCGCGCTGGATCTCGCGCGGCGAATAGTCATAGTGATAATCGAGGCCGATCTCGCCCAGCGCAATCACCTTGGGGTGCTTGAGTAGCTCTCTTAACCCCCGGAACGTTTCTCGAGTCGCCTTGGACGCATCGTGCGGATGGACACCGACGGTGGCGTAGATCGATTCGTGCTTGTCGGCCAAGCGGATGCCGGCTTCGAGGTCAGGTGGACCTTCGCCCGTGCCGATGACGACCATTCGCTCGACTCCGGCGGCTAGGGCGCGGTCGATAACGGCCTCGCGGTCGGGGTCGAACTGCGGGTTGTCGAGATGGCAGTGGGAATCGATCACATTAAGTCCTCGCACGCACAACGGAGCCTGCGGCCCTGTGCGAGCGTAAGGTCACTTTAGGCGAGCACCTACGGGGACGTCCTCCAGGAAGCTGGCGAGCACGGGGTTGCCGCCTTCGAGCGAGGCTGCGACGATCATGCCCTGAGACTCCAGCCCACGTAACTTACGCGGAGCCAGATTCGCGACGATCACAACCTTGCGTCCTACTAGAGATTCTGGCTTGTAAGCCAAAGCAATTCCAGCCACAATCGAGCGCGGCTGGGGCTCGCCAATGTCAACCGTAAGGTGAAGTAATTTGTCCGCGCCCTTGACGGCGTTGGCGGATTTCACTTCTCCGACGCGGAGGTCGACTTTTACGAAGTCGTCAATGCTGATATGTGAACTGCCGTCCGCGGCAACCGACGCCGACGGGGCCGGTTTTACGCCCATAAGGGTCTGTTGTCGAACCAGTTCGGCGGCCTCGCCTTCCTTCATCTTTTCGATCATAGTTTTCACGTCAGCTCGTGGAAATACTCCACTTGCCGGTTCGATTTCCTGCCCCGAAGCGAGTTTGCCCCAGTCCAAATCCGCCGTACGAATCGCGTCCAAAGGCGTCCGGAATCCGAGCTGTTCCCAGATTTTGGCCGCTGATTCCGGGATCACCGGGAACACCAAGGCTGTGACGATGCGCAGCGCCTCGGCGGCGGTGTATAGGGTGTCAGCCAGTTTAGTCGTATCGCCGGATTTGGCCAGGTTCCAGGGAGCTCGTTCGACGATAAATTTGTCGACGGCGCTGATGAGGCTCCAGATGGTTTCGAGGGCTTTTGAAAAGTTCAGCCACTCGAAGGAATCGAGCGCGCTGTCGACGGCGATCCTCGCGGTTTGTGCGATGGCCGGGTCGCCTGGACCGTTCGGAATCTGGCCGTTGCAATTCTGATGGATCAGCGCCAGCGTGCGGGTAGCAAGGTTGCCCAAGCCGTTGGCGAGGTCGGAATTGTAGCGCTGGACCAGCGCGTCATAGCTGAAATTTCCGTCCTGGCCGAAGACCACTTCGCGCAGCAGGTAATAACGAAGAGCGTCGGCGCCAAGGGCCTCTTTGATGGGCGTCGCGCGGACCATGTTGCCCTTGGACTTGCTCATCTTGTCGTTCTCGAAGAGCAGCCAGCCGTGCGCGAAAAGTTTCTTGGGCAGGGGCAGATCGGCCGCCCACAAGAAAGCAGGCCAGTAAACGGCGTGGAAGCGCAGGATCTCCTTGCCGATCAGGTGGAGGTCGGCGGGCCAGAGACCTTCGCCGTCGACAGCGGACATGTAGGTGGAAAGCGCGTCGAACCAGACGTAGAAAACGTGGGGGGCTTCGTTCGCGACGGGGATCCCCCACTTGATCGTGGTCCGGCTGATGGAGACGTCCTTGAGACCCTGCTTTACGAAAGCAATCACTTCGTTGCGGCGCGACTCCGGCCGGATGAAGTCGGCATTGTCTTCGTAGAACTTGAGAAGCCGGTCCTGGAACGCCGAAAGCTTGAAGTAGAAATTCTCCTCCGTGACGGTTTCGGTGGGGCGTCCGCAATCCGGGCACGGATCGCCCGGTTTCGCTTCATTGACGTACAACTCGTCGAAAACGCAATACTGGCCAGTGTAACTGCCCTTGTAAACGTAGCCGCTTTTGACGCAGCGATCGAACAGGTCTTGGACCACCTTGGCGTGCTTAGGATCGGTGGTGCGCTGGAAACGATCGATCTGCAGGTCGAGCGCCTTCCACTGCTGGCGGAATTCATTCGAGATAAGATCGGTGAACTTCTGCGGCGACTTATTGGCGGCGGCTGCGGCGCGCTCGATCTTCTGTCCATGCTCATCAGTGCCGGTGGCCAGGATCACCGGCTCGAAGCCTTGCATACGCTTCAGACGCTTGATCGCATCGGCGGCGATGGTGGTGTAGGTATGGCCGATGTGCGGAGCGGCGTTGACGTAGTAGATCGGCGTGGTGAGGTAGTATTTGCTCATTTGTTCCTGAGATACGCTTCTTGCGCGGAGGCGAGCACGCGCGGCAGCGGTGTGCCTGTGCGCTGGGCAATGGCTTTGCAATCGTCGAACTCGGGCGCGAAGGCGCCCTGCGCGGAAACCTTGCCGTGGATAGTGCCGTAAGGTGTTTCGACTTCGATCATGCTCCGGTGCTCCACGCGGCGTTCGGCGGCATGGATGCGCAGGCCTAGCGTGGAGGTTTCGGCGAAGATAATCTGCGCCAGGCGCTCCTGATCTTCGGGCTTGGCAATCACGCGGAGCAGCGAACCCGGGCGGTTCTTCTTCATCTGCAGGGGTGAGAGCGCGGCGTCGAGCGCTCCGGCATCCATAAGCTTTTCGAGTGCATAGCCGAGGACCTGGGGGCTGGAATCATCAATATTGGCTTCGATGACGCTGACGAGCGTTGCTTCCGGCACATCTCTGCGCTCGCCGAGCAGGACGCGGAGCACGTTGGCGTGCTGCTTGAAATCGCGATCGCCAGCACCGTGGCCGATCGAGGAGATCCGCATGGCGGGTAGTGGACCAAAGCTGGACGCGAGCGTTACGGCGAGTGCGGCGCCGGTGGGCGTGGTCAGCTCGACTTCGGGGCCGCGTGAGTAAATTGGTTTTCCTGTGAGCAGTGCAGCGGTGGCGGGCGCAGGCACAGGGAGCAGGCCATGCTCGGTTTGCACAGTGCCGCTGCCGACGTTAATCGCGGAGGCGTGGACTTCGGAAACGTCCAGGAGATCGAGAGCCACGCAGGCTCCGACGATATCGGCGATGGAATCGACTGCGCCGACTTCGTGGAAGTGAACTTTCTCAATCGGCACACCGTGGACGCCGGCTTCGGCCTCGCCTAGCCGGAGGAAGACGGCGGAGGCAGCGGCCTGCGCGCGCGGAGTGAGGGGAGCGCGATCGATCATCTCCAGGATGTGAGATAGATGGCGGTGCTTGGCGGGTTCCTCACCCACATGGACGCGGAATTTCGACGCTGTGACACCTCCGCGGACGGTTTTCTCGACCTCGAACCACGCACCGGTCTCCAAACTATGTAAGGCGGCGAGGAGCGCATCGGACGGGGCCCCGGCGTCGAGCAGGGCGCCGACGGTCATGTCGCCGCTAATCCCGGAGAAGGCGTCAAGGTAGCAAATTTTCATTTCGTTAATTCTTAGGAGACGAGCAGAGGCAAAGCCTGGGCTGCAGGAGCCCGCCAGGAGAAATCGACCATCCCCGAAACGGGCGTCTCCGCCGGATTCACTTCTACTACTTTAGCGCCCGAAGCCTTGGCGAGATGCACGAGTCCCGCCGCCGGGTAGACCAGCGCCGAAGTTCCGACCACCAGAAACACATCGGCTGCAGAGGCAGCCTGCTCAGATTGTGACCAGATTTCGGGCGGAAGACTTTCGCCGAACCAAACGACGCCGGGGCGTTCGATAGCGCCGCAGGAGCAGCGCGGCGGGAGATCGGGAAACGAAGGCCGGGCGTCATGTCGCTCTTTGCCGCAGAGAGTGCACCGCAAAGTCCAGATATCACCGTGGACTTTCAGCAGGTGAGTGGCGCCGGCGCGATCGTGGAGCCCGTCCACGTTTTGCGTGATGAGGGTGAAGTTGGCTGTACGTTTTTCGAGATCGGCTAGGGCGTGGTGACCGCGGTTGGGTTCTGCTTTCGCAATCAGACTGCGACGCCAGTCGTACCACTCCCAGACAAGCTTGGGATCGCGCGCGAAGGCCTGCGGTGTGGCTAAATCTTCGGCTCGGAAGTTCTTCCAGAGTCCACCAGCATCGCGGAAGGTCGGGATGCCGCTTTCAGCGGAGATGCCGGCGCCAGTGAGCACGGCGATGGATTGGGCTGTTCTGACCCACCCCCGCACCCGCTCTGCGGCGGTCACAATGTTTCGGCGAGAACCTTTTTGCTTTGCTCTTCGCGGAAAGCGCGGAGCTTGTCGCGGAGTGCGGCATCATTCGTCGCTAGAATCGCCACGGCCAACAGTGCCGCGTTAGTAGCGCCGGGCTTGCCGATGGCGAGGGTGCCTACGGGGATTCCGCCAGGCATTTGGACCGTCGAGAGCAACGAATCCATGCCTTTGAGCGACGCGCTTTCCATGGGGACGCCGAGGACTGGGAGTATCGTATGGGCGGCGGCAACACCGGCCAGATGCGCAGCGCCCCCGGCTGCGGCGATGACGACTTTTACGCCGCGGTTTTCAGCTCCGGATATAAACTCGGCGGTGGCGTGAGGGGTGCGATGAGCGGAAAGCACTCGCTTTTCGTGCGGGACGCCGAACTGAGTCAGCGTTTCGCAGCAGTGCTTCATGACGTCCCAATCGGACTTGCTACCCATGATGACGGTGACCATAGTTATTGTCCTTGAGCCAGAGTGAATCCGGCCTTGCCATCGTAATTGCGGAGGCTATTGGTCATTCCGATCGGGAGACCAAGACCGACGATGCGGTCCAGTAGCGAAACGATCTGCTTGGGGGTGACGCCGGTGCCCAGGAAGCGGCAGCGGAAATCGTCGGTACACAGGGTTTCGGGAGAACCCTCGGGCCAGACCTTGACGCCACGGTTGGCCATCATTTCGAAGGTGAGTCCGTCGCCAGAGGCTTTGCCGATCACGGCGGCCAGGCTTTTCGGCTCGCGCGAAGGCCATTCGACGTAGACGTCGACACCGACCAGCTCGGTCTTGGGCGCGGGCTTGGGCTCGGGAAGTTTGATGGGTGGACGAGGAGTCGTGGAGTACTCGGCAGCCTTGATGGTCTGCGGCTTTTGGCCGAGCCGTGCAACGACGGCCTGCGCGAATTCCTTGGTGCCGACTTTCTGCTTGCTGAGACCTTCCTGGAAGATGTCGTAGGTGTGAACACCGTCCTCCAGAGTGCGGAGCCAGGCGTTGTGGATGCGTTCGCCGACGTCGGGCTGGCCGATGTGCACCAGCATCAGCAGAGCACCGTGGAGCAGGCCGGACGGATTCGCCAGGTTCTGACCAGCACGTCGAGGGGCTGAGCCGTGGATGGCTTCGAACATGGCGGCATGTGCGCCGATGTTGGACGATCCAGCGAGTCCAACGGAGCCCGCGATTTGCGCGGCCACGTCGGAAAGCACGTCCCCGTAGAGATTGGGCATGACAATGACATCGAAAGCTTCGGGCGTGTCGGCCAGTTTGGCGGCGCCGATATCGACGATCCAATGTTCTTTTTCGAGGCTGGGATATTCGGCGGAGATCTCGTCGTAGATCTTGTGGAAGCCGCCGTCGGTCATCTTCAGGATGTTGTCCTTGGTGAAGCAGGTGACCTTTTTGCGCTTGTACTGCATGGCGTACTCAAAGGCGTAACGGACGATTTTCTCGCTGCCGGGGCGGGAGATGACCTTCAGCGCGATGATCTCGTCGGGTGTGGCTTGATACTCAATGCCAGCATACAGATCCTCTTCGTTTTCGCGGACGATGACCACATCCATGCCGGGATGCTTGGTGCGTACGAATGGGTGGTACGAAACGCAAGGCCGGATGTTGGCGTAAAGTCCGAGCATCTTGCGTGTAGTGACGTTGAGGCTCTTGTAGCCGCCGCCTTGAGGGGTGGTGATGGGGGCTTTGAGGAACACCTTGGTGCGGCGGAGGGAATCCCAGGAGCTGGGCGCGATGCCGGAGGTGTTGCCAGTGAGGTAAACCTTCTCGCCGACCTCGATAGTGTCGATCTCGAGCGCTGCGCCGGCCTCCTTGAGGATGTGCAACGTGGCGGCCATGATTTCGGGGCCGATGCCGTCACCGTGCGCGACGGTGATAGGGACTGGAGTGGGCATGTTTTAGGGTGAACTTTCTACGATAGCAGACCAGATATCCGCGGCGACAGTTTCTGCCGAATGTGGCCGATAAGGAGCCTATATGGCTTTGCCAATTCTGAAGGTCAGCGTAAACGTATCAGGGGCAGTGTTGCTGGACGGCGAGCCGGTCTCGCTGGAGGGGCTGGGGGCGAAACTGGAGAGCCTGAAGGCGGATCGTCCGGTGATCTGGTACTACCGCGAGGCAGCCGAGGGAGAACCGCCCGCGGAGGCTATGCAGGTGATGAAACTCATCGTCGACAAGCAGCTCCCGATCAGTTTGTCCAGCAAGGCAGATTTTTCCGACTACGTGGATCGAAAGGGCGTGTCGCACCCGCGTTATGCCACCTGGGACGGAGTGGTCGCGAAGGTCCGGGAAATGACGGCGGGAGGCAGGTATGTCGGCATCATCCGTCCGGACCGTTCGTATTTGCTGATTGCGCCACCGTCCAAGGATTCAATGCCCGCGAACATGGTCGAGATGATGGCGAAGCTGGTTCCTCCACAGCCGAGGCGTTCGATTAGTGCGATCGCGGACACGTATTTTTCCTGGAGAGCAGGTGGTGGCGTGCCGACGCTGGCGGAAACGGCGCAAGCGATCCCGTTCTTCGGAATGTTGCTGGGACTGGCGTGCATCGGCCATTCGGTTTGTGTGTTCACGGGGACGGATGACTCCATGGCCGCTGGTTGCAGAGGGACCGACTTGCTGATTGTGGATGACGCTCAGCTGCCGGCGCTTTCGGCGGATTGGAAGAAAGTGGCAGCCCCGGTAATGCGTAACGCCAACATAGTGACTCACGAGCGGGCATCGTTCAAATTGAAAGCAATTTGAGATAGACTCGGGGGCTATGCGAACCCTTTTTTTCCCGATTGTTCTGATGCTCGCGGCTGTCGCGTGGGCGCAGCCACAGACCTTTCCTCTCGGTGCCGGGCCGTGGTCGTACACTACCTACGAAAAGAACACGAAGATTCGGGTTTCGGTGGTGACCAAAGGGCTCTCGCATCCGTGGAGTCTGGCGTTTCTGCCGAATGGAGATGTTTTGATTACCGAACGGCCGGGGCGGCTGCGTCTGATGCACAATGGCGTGCTGGCACCGGAACCCATCGCCGGGATTTCGGGCTTGTCGATCGATCAGCTATTCGATGTCGCGCTGCATCCGGATTTCGCCAGGAACGGGTTCGTGTATCTCACCTACATCAAGAAGGGCAAAGCTCCCGATGGCAAGAACGGCTATTGGGCGACCACGGCGCTGGCGAGAGGGAAATTTGATGGCAAGGCGCTTACGGGCGTCCAGGACGTCTTCGTGGCGGATGCGTGGCAGCCGCTCAATGGCGGCGATGGATCGCGCGTGGTGTTTGGGCCGGATGGCAAGATGTATTTCAGTTCGTCGCACCGCAGGAATCCGGATGCACCGCAGGATCTGAGCTCGGATGTCGGCAAGATTTTGCGCCTGAATGACGACGGCACGATTCCCAAGGACAATCCGTTCGTGGGGAAAATCGGCGCGAAACCGGAGATTTATTCCTTAGGGCATCGGACGGTGCTGGGGCTGACATTCAAGCCGGGGACGAATGAACTGTGGGAGACGGAGAACGGTCCACAGGGCGGCGACGAAGTGAACGTGATCAAGGCGGGCAAGAATTACGGGTGGCCTCTTGTGACGTATGGTCGCGATTACGACGGCAAGCGGCTGCCAGGACCGTCGGACTCATTGCGTGGGGGATTCGAGCCGCCGGAGCTGTTCTGGGTGCCGTCGGTGACTGCGTCGGGGATTTTGTTCTACAGCGGCGATAAGATCCCGGCGTGGAAAGGGAATCTGTTCCTCGGATCGATGACGGTGGGCCGGCTGCCGGGGACAGGGAATTTGCAGAGGATTGTGTTCAACCAGAACGGCGAGCAGCGGCGGGAATCGCTGCTGACTGATCTGCACCAGCGCATCCGGGATGTGCGGCAGGGGCCGGACGGGATGCTGTATTTGCTCACGGATGAGAACGATGGCGCACTTCTCAAGATCGAGCCAGTTCAGTAATTGACAGGCGACCCGCTTACGGGTAAACAAGATCGCCTGTCCTACTTTCAAACAAAATACAAGGTCTTTCGAGAGCGCGACTTAGCGCGGTGCGGCATGGGTGCGCCCGAAGTGTGGGGATAGACTTCGGTCGTGAGCAAACTGAGCGAGAGCAAAAAAAAAAGACTCAGGCCGCAGTAGTAACGAAGCTGCTAAAGAACGTGGAGAAAAAGTTGGGGGGCGAAGACGTAAAGGCGACCTTGGGGGATTACATCCGGCTGGTGCAACTCCAGCAGGAACTGGAAGACGAAGAGCCGCGGGACATCACGGTGACCTGGGTGGAACCGAAATCAGAGGCATAGAGTATCACCCTCTGCCGTCGCAGAAGAGGTTCCACGAATCGGGGGCGAGGTTCAAGGGATTTTCGGGGCCGATCGGATCGGGCAAGAGCCAAGCGCTGTGCCAGGAAGCGATCAAGCTGAGTTACTTGAATCCTGGACGGACGGGATTGATTGGCGCTCCGACGTATCCGATGTTGCGGGATGCGACGGTGGCGGCGCTGCTCGAATCGCTGGTGAAGAACGGAATT
>Ga0207667_10006486_pt1 | contig 14155 bp, 10 predicted proteins | sample KBSCornC52_FD_184301 | JGI IMG/M metagenome (GOLD analysis project Ga0207667, IMG submission 184301) | Corn rhizosphere microbial communities from Kellogg Biological Station, Michigan, USA - KBS Corn C5-2 (SPAdes) (version 2) | ecosystem: Host-associated > Plants > Roots > Rhizosphere > Soil ... | reverse complement strand
CCGGGCTTCGACAATATGAGTTTTGAACAGCGGCGCCACGCGCAGGACCAGCGGCGCGCACAGCGCTCGGCTTAGACGAAAGGGCACTTAAATGGTTTCGCTCACCACCACGATTTCGACCCCGACAAACTTCGTCGAATATGCCAAGTCGATCGATGAGAACGATCCGACCCGCGCATTCGTCGAGAACATGATCGAGGAATCGGACCTGATGCGGGCGATCCCGATCCTGCCGGCCGAACGCGGCAAGCGGGCCTATATGGACATCGCATCGCTGCCGACCGTCGGTTTTCGCGGTCTGAATGAAGCGGGCAACCAGGGAACCGGCTCTTTCAACCTGCGCGAGGAAGATACCTACTTCATCGACGATTACATCTTCGCCGATCGCGCGATGATTGATCGTCTCGGCCCTGAGGGCAAATACAAGCAGGAGCGCCTCAAGAGCATTGCTCTGGGCCAGTTCTTCTCCCAGAACGCCATCAAGTCGGACAATTCTTCGAACGTCCGTACCCCGAATGGCATTCAGGCCCGCTGCCTGGATTCCACGGCGGCGACCGGCAACCTGATTAACAACTCGGCGGCGTCAGGCGGCGCGGCTCTTTCGCTGGCCAACATGGACGCGCTTTACTGGCGCGTGAACAAGCCGACCCATTGGATCGTTCCGCGGGGTCTTATGCCCCAGTTCGATGCCGCGGCCCGCAATAATACGCTGGTCAACCAGACCGTCTCCTATGCGGAAGACGATTTCGGCCGGCGTATCATCAAGTTCAAGGGTCTGCCGATCCTGTACGGGTATGAGCCCGACGACTCGCCGGATCTTCTGCCCTTCACCGAAGTCGCCGCCGGCGGCGGCTCGGCTGTCACGTCCTCGATTTACTGCGTGTCGTTCCGCCCGGGCGGTTTCTACGCCATCGAGCAGACACCGCTGACCGTTATGCCGGAAGGCCCGACGGTCGGTCAGCCCTTCGATTCCACGCACATCAAGTGGGATTATGGTTTCGCTCGCGAGCATCCGAAAGCGATTGCCCGCCTTACCTCGATCACCAACGCCGCGATCGTCGCCTAACCAGCGGATCGGACCACAGGAGATAATTCCATGGCTTTGACCGCCCTCGCGATCCCCTCTCAGGTGACGACCTTCCCGTGTCCGTTCGATGCGATGACGGCGTTCACCGATACCCAGACCCTGACCGCGACCGGATATCTGAACAACCTAAACTCCGGTTTGCTCGACCTCGGCGGCGCCAAGCCGGTTTCGGCGGTCGGTCGGGTCGACGGTATCTTCAATCTGGACATCACCGCGATTGACGTTGCCAGCGGCGACGAGACCTATGCTTTCGCTCTGCTCGGATCGAACGACAGCGCGTTCGGCAACGGCAATGTCGAATTGCTGGCCTATCATGATATCGCGGCCGCGTCCTCCGGTCGGGTGATCGCGACCCTGCTCGGCGCCTCGCCTGCGATTCCCCCGACCAATCTGGCTGGCACCATCATTCAATTGCCTTTCACGAACCTGATGCAGCGCATCTACTATCGCTACCTCAAGGCTCGCGTGATCATCGGGGGCACCACGCCGACCGTGACTGTGACCTCATGGATCAGCCGGGCCGCGATTGACGTATGATGCCGAATAGCCTCGGCGACTTCACGCTGAACGCCAGCCGATAACAGGAGACCATGCCCAATGTCGCTCAAGATTGACGCCAGCATGTCCGCCGTCGCCTACCATAAGACAGATGGCGCAGTGACCTTTCCGTATGCGATCGACGCACACCAGGCGGTCTCGCATCATCCCGACGAATGGAGCAAAACGCCCTGGTTGGAGGATGGCGAAAAGTCCGTCCCAACGGTCGAGATTCCCGAGGGCTGGGAAGACATGAAGCCGACCGATCGCATCAATCTGGCGATCCGCCTGACGGGCGCCGAGCGCAAGGGCCTGACCGCCGCCAAGGCGGACGAGATCATTGCCGCCGAAGCCGCCAAGCGCGATCCGGATGCCGCAACTGCCTAATCCTCTGAGGGTGCGACTACGCAACTGGAAGGCGGCCCATGGGCCGCCTTTTTCGTGGTGCGTTGCGCCGACCTGTCGATGGCGGAAGGTGAGGCATGGCAGCATTCGAATGGCCTTTATCGAAGCTCGAAATCATCAACTCCGCGCTGTCCCAGTGCGGGGATAATCTCGTGCCCGTGGCCGATGACGGCTCAGAGGAATGGAATGCCGCGTCACCCGCCTACGAGCGCGGACTGGCCTATGTCTGCGAAAGCCACCCGTGGTCTTGGCTGACCGACATGCGAACGCTGGCGCCATCGGATATCGCGCCAGATGACGATCAGTTCGATACCGCCTATCCGCTGCCGGCAGACCTCGTGCATCTGATCATGGTGCGCATGAACGATCGGCCGTGCGTCTGGGGGCTTTTGAATAACCAGCTTGTCGTCAACGCGCAAGGCGGGCCACCGGCACCGAATCCGCCGACTACGCCCTATCCCGTCACCATCAAGGGCATTTTCTCGACCAATTCTGATCCGACATTTGCCACGCCGACAGTGGTGCTGGCTCTGCAGGCATTCGTCATGTCGGGCATCTATCGCGGCATGCACACCGACACGAACGAGGCGGACAAGCTCTGGGCCGCAGGTATGCACTTGCTCGCCGAGGCCAAGGCCCGCCACGACATGCAGAGCCCGAAGCGGGCGGCTTTCAATTCGCGATACACGGCCGTGCGGCGCAACCGCAAGCCGTGGCGGCAGACGCCTCCCGGCTGGTCTGGCACGGGCACCCCGAATTGAGGTGACCTATGCCGAGGCAAATCCAGGGATCGCAGCGGGACTTTTCTTTCGGAGAAGTCGACGTCGCCCTGAAAAGGGCTGACGATCATCCCGCGCGCAAGGGCGGACTTCGCCAGATGGCGAATGCCCGCATCCTGAATTCGGGCGGTCTGCAGGACCGCCCCGGACGCCGCGCGCTCTATCCAATCACGAATGGCGGCTCGCGTACCGAGCGTTTTACGATCTCGGCCGGTAATATCTTCGACATCCAGTTCGCGGCCGGCCGGGTCAAGATCATCGACAGCACCGGAACAACCGTCGGCAATTTCACGCTGCAGGGAAACGGCGCCGCGCTGCCGTGGGCGTCAAGCGCTGACATTCAGTCGATCGTCTACACGGTATTTGGCCTGGCGATCACGATCACGTTCGGTCATTCCATGCGCCCCCAGGTCATTACATGGGATGGCGTGTCGACTTGGAGCATCGCCGACTATACCGAGTTGCTGATCGGCAACCAGAAGCGGACGCCGTTCTATCGGATCAGCCCGCAGGGAATTGCCATCCAGCCATCTGCGCAGACCGGGGCCGGGATCACCATTGTTGCGTCGGCGCCTCTGTTCACGGCCTCATGGGTCGGCGCCCGCATCCGGTTCGTGTTTCGGCAGATTTTGATCACCGGCTATACCAACTCGACGCATATCACCGCGACGGTGGAGGAATCGCTGCCTGGCAGCCAGGTGCTGACCTTTGGTGTTGACCCTTCGACCAGTTTCAGCATCGGCGACGTCGTGATTGGTTCGGTGACCGGATCAAAGGGCGTTGTCACCGCCATCAATGCCGGCGCCAAGACGATTACAGTTCAACTGCTGACGACCAGTTCATCGTCAGCAACGTTTAATCCAGGCGCCGGTGATCAGACCGTGGCCTTTACAACCGCCGATACCGTCGCCGGACCAGGCGGAGGCCTGACGCCATCAAGCGTGGCTGCAATCGGAAATCCGCAATCGGTAACGATCTGGGACGATGAAGTGATGAACGACTTTCGCGGCTATCCCGCGTCCTGTTTCAATGACCAGTTCCGCGTCGGATTCTGCAATTTTTCCTCCGTTCCTGGCGGGATCGGTTGGACGGCGATCAATTCAACGACTGATTTCTATGCCAATGATGCGTCATCGCCTGACAATGCAATATTTGAGATCGCGCCAGGTAAGGTGCAGGTCTATTTTGTGGTGCCAGGACCAGAGAGCAACGAGTTCGTGTTCTGCGACCGGCGCATTTATTACATCCCGATCTCGCCGACCAACCCGCTCAAGCCGGGTAGCGTTGGGTTTCAGATACTGTCGGGGGATGGTGCCGCGCAGGTGCAGCCGCGGCTTTCGCAGGAAGCGATCCTTTATGTGAACGCCGGCCAGAATAGCATGATGGCGGTGATCGCAACCGGTGCGTACCTGCGGCCGTTCAACACCAAGAACCTGAGCGACTTCCACGCGCATCTGTTCAATTCGATTCAATGCATTGCGGCTCCATCCGCCGACGGCTCGTTCAACGAACGCTACGCCTATGCCCTGAATGGTGATGGATCGATAGCGGTTGGAAAATACAATCCGGACAGTCTGCAGACCGGTCTTCCGGTGATCGGCTGGGGCCCATGGTCCGGTGTGGGATCGGTTAGTTGGATCTCGGCCTCAGCCTTCGACGTATTGTTCACGGCGACCTATTTCGGCGCCGGCCTCGTGGAGATCCTCGACGACACGCAATATCTCGATTGCGCGTTGCCGGTTAACGCCGCGCCCTCCGCTTTCGCCCCGCCCGGCGGCAAGGGGCCGTTGTGGTTCATCCCCTCGCAGTCGGTCGCCCTGATGGATCAGACCACGCGCTACATGGGCATCTATCAGATCGACGCTGATGGCTTCATCGTCCCACAGTTCAACGGCGGCGAGGATTTGACCCTGGCCTCGCTGGTCGCTGGCCAGCCATGGACATTGACCGTCGAGCCATTTGCCCAGAACGCAAGCCCAGGAGCTGACGTCCATCAGCGCATGATGCGCCGCCGCATCTCGAACTTTGCTGCCTATTTCGTGCACTCATCTGGCTTCTTGTTTGCCAAGCTGTTCAGTTCCAAGCAGACCGCTACATCACCGGCCCTCGGCACCGTCATGAACACTCGCCGCATTCCTGCGTGGAATGCGGGCGACGATGCGACAAAGCCGCCGACTTTGCGGGAAAGTACAGAATTATGGCGCCCGTCGGGCCTCTCCTACGATCCGCGCGCCGCCATCATCAAGGACACTCCGGGACCGCTCATGATCTCGGAAATATCCATGGAAATCACCCTATGAAGGACGTGCAATAATGGGTGCATCGGGTGCATCGGCGGCAGGCGGAAACTCGCTCGCTTCGATCGGTCTGCAGGCCTATGCGACGATTCTGCAATCGCAGGGCGTGGCGGCGGCTGATAATTTCCAGGCGGCAAAACTGGAGCAGGCGGCAAAGTACGGGGAACTGAAAGCCGTACAGACCGGCGGCCAGATGACCCGCAGCCTGAACCAGACGCTCGGCAATATCGACGCGGTGCGCGCTGCGGCGAATGCCGACCCATCATCACCCACCGGGGCCGCTTTCCGAGATAACCAGGAAAGCATCGGCAACGACCAGCGCGGAATCGCGGTTGATAGCATTCTTGCGCAGGCCCGGCAGGAAAGGGCGGATGCCGCGTATTATCGCTCGGCCGCCGATAACGCTCTGTTCGCCGGAGAGATCGGCGCGGCCGCTGGGATCGCGAAAGGAATTGCTGGAATGTCCTTGCCGGTGCCAGGCTGATGGTCGAACTCGCAACAGTACCTGACCGCATCGTCACCTCGACTGCGCCGCAATCGTCGGTCTCCCGGAGCGACATCATTGGCTCGACCGACATGATGGCGAACGCGCTGTCAAAGGTCGCCGATGCCCAGATGGACATTGCAACCAAGCAGGCCAAGGAACAAGCCGCGGAAGATTTGCAAAACCAGAAAGTGACGCTAAACGAGGATGGGTCGGTCAGCGTCGTCAATCCGGCTAACTCGGTCATCTTCGGCCGTGCCGGCGAACAATACCATGCGGCTGTCATGGCAGGGACGATCGCCCAGCACGGCAACGTCATCTCGGAAGAGATGAACGGCCTGCATCAGAAATTCCCGACCGATCCGGTCGGCTTTAAGGCCGCTGCTGAGGCATGGAAGGCTACCTACGTGCAGCAGCACGGCGGTGGTGAGGTCGGGGAGGCGATCAGCCAGCAAGTCAATCAAGCCCAGACGCAGCATTACAATGCGATCACGAATACGTCGGCCAATATCGACATCACCAATCAGCAGAAGTCTATCCAAGCCAACATTGCCGACCAGAAGAACATTCTGCAGGGCCTCGCGCGCCAGCCAGGCGGCACCGATACGCCTGAATTCAAGGCGGCCATCGCGCGTATGGATGCGTCCTATCAGGCGCTCGGCACCAATCCGCTATTCCGGATGCCGCAGGATCAGATCGATCTGGAGGTCAAGAACTTCCACAATCTGCTGCAAGGCGAGGCAATCGTCGCCCATATCGACGAGACCTTCACCAAAAAGGGCAAGGGCGAAGCGCAGAAGGCGCTGAACGAAAGCATCCTTGCCAACCCCAATCTGAGCGAAGTCGATCGCAACCGGCTCTATGCCCATGGGCTGGCGCGCCTGCAATTTCTGTCGGCGGATGCAAAAGAGAAGATCGACGCCGGGCGGAAAGACGTTTCCGAACTCGAAACAAATATCGCCAACGGCACGATCAAGACTACGGACCCTGTGATCGGCATGGCCGTAAAGCAGGCCATCGATCGTGGCGATAGCGAAGGCGCCAACAGGATCACGGCGTCAGTCCATGCCCGCATGAGCTTGTCCGGCATCCAGACCTTGCCGCAGACCATTCAGGCAGAGACGCTTGGGATCAAGCCGATCGGTGCTGTCAACACGGATATCCCGTCGGAGGGCCGAGCGCTGCTCGACCACATCGCCGGCCCAGAGTCGGGTGGTCGATACGATGTTCGATATGGCGGCAAGCAGTTTCAGGGCTATGCCGATCACCCGCGCATCGATGAGCCGATCACCTCGGGTCCCGACGTCGGCAAGACATCCTCGGCGGCCGGTCGGTATCAGTTCATCGGCTCGACCTGGGACCAGCAGGCAAAGAAGCTCGGCTTGACCGACTTCTCGCCCAAGAGCCAGGACGCCGCAGCGTGGGATCTGGCCCAGACCGAATACAAGGCCAAGACCGGGCGCGATCTCTTGACCACGCTGCGGTCCGGCGATCAGGCGGCAATCTCGGATGTGCCGCGGCAGCTATCCGGTCAATGGTCATCGCTGCCCGGCGGACGCCAGCCGGCGCGCGCTATCGCACCTTCGGCTAACGGCGGGCCGGGTTTCACGGCTACCGACTTGCAGCGAAATCCGTTCCTCGGTTCAGCCTACGTCCGCACGGTCGCTGCCGACGAAAGCCTGCGAATCCAGTCCGCAACTCAGGCGGCAGCCGGGATCGAGAAGCTGACGGCGAACGGTCTTTTGCCACGACCGGAAGACGTCGCGCTGGTCATGCAGACTGGCCAGCAATATCCCGAGAAGTTCGGCCCCATCGCGGAAAAGACCCAGGGAATGCTGGCAGCGGGCGCGCTGGCATCGATGGACAAAACGGAGCGTGACGAGGTGATAGCGCAGTACCGCGCTGCCGCGAACGGATCGGATCAGCACCAGGCCAACATCGCCGCGGCGTTCTTCGACCAGTACAGCAAATCGGAGAAGGCTCTCGCCGAGCATCCCTATCAGGAAGCCGCCACGCGGGGCTGGATCGCCCCGGTAGCGCCGATAGATCCTGGCAAGCCAGAGAGTATCCCGGGCGCGCTGCAACAGCGCCTGACGGCCTCGCAGCGCATCGCCTCAATGAATCATTCACCGGCCCCGCCGGTGCTCGACAAGGACGAGATGCCGCAACTGCAGGCCGCCTTGGAGGGGCCGCAAGGGGCGGGCGTTCTGGCGTCGATTGCTGGCTCGCTCAAGCCCGACGACATGAAAACGTTGCTGGATCAGAAGGGGTTCACTGACAGCCTGACCTCGATGCAGTCCAGCAAGGATCCGGTCAAGATGTCCACGGCCATGTCGGTGGTCGACCGGCTCTGGCGCGACAATGCGGCGGAGGCCGAAAAGACGTTGGGCGCGCCAGCCATCACGAAGCTGCAGGCGTGGCAGGCGCTCAAGGGCAGCTTCAATGGCCCCGAATTGGCTGAAAAGCTGAATATGTCCGACGACCCTTCAACCGCGAAGGCGCGCGAGGAAGCCAAGACGGCGGCGGAAGCCGAGACGAAATCGATGACACCTTCCGACATGGCCTACAAGCTCGGTTCATCGTGGGGCATACCGCTCCTGTCGCGGATCGCCAACGTGGTGACCGGTGCGACGCCAGCGGTCCCGTTTGACAGCATCACCGGCGGGGCATTGGTAGCCGATTACAAGGCCACCTATACCGCGCTGCGGTCCTATGGCGTCGATGCCGACAAGGCCTCCGATCTCGCTGTGCAGCGGCTGGGCTCGACCTGGGGAGTATCGCAGACGGCCGGCAACCAAGTCATGCGCAATCCGCCCGAGCGGTCCTATCCGGCCATTGGCGGCACCCACGACTGGATGCAGACCGATCTTACGAAATGGGTAGAGAGCAAGGTGGGACCAGCGTCGGGCCAATCCTTCTCCTCGAATCTCGCCGCCGCCGATGCCGCGATGAAACTCACGCCAGAGGAAAAGGCACTCTATCAGCGTCACCTTTCGAACCTGACTGGTCCTGGTGGCGTGGACAATCCCGACGGCACGCGGGCGACGCTGTTTCAAACGACCGCCGAGCACGATGGCAGGTTTTATACGATCCCAACCGTCTTTGACGGGAAAATTCTCTGGGACAAGGGCACCGCTGATCCTGCTGCTGCGGCGGTCGAAAAGGTCAAGCAAATCGGATGGGACAAGTTTCCTTCCTACAATACCGAAGCCGAGGCGGAAGCCCGCTATCAGCAGATGCACGGCTTCATCGAAAAGGACACCACGTCGTTCAAACAGGGCGGCGGAGGCGGCCGACGATCTCTCGAGGCCGGCATCGGCGGCGTGATGCAGTCGCCTAATTGGTCCGTCGCCGGCATGATCGCCGACAAGCAGACCGAGGCGGAGATCGCCGCCGGTCGGCCGCCGTCCTATCAGGTCGCGGTGAAGAAGGCCGACGGCACGCTGGACATCATCCCGAGCCGGATTGCATTCGATCCGTCAGATCATATCGCCAAATATGGCGCGGGCCTCGAACAGCGGCGGAAGAACGTCGAGGCCAGCCGTAACAGCATCATGAGCGGGATGCCGCAGCCATGACCGCAATCGACGTCGCCCCGGACCCGGCTTTTGGGCTTCGAACGGAACAGGGTGTTCCGCCACAGGCACAGCCGTCGATCACTGACGGCGGCGAGGCCGTATTTGGCGCCGCGTTCCGGCAATCGAACAGCGTCGTCTCGGCGATCCAGTACATGCGCAACTCCGGCTCGTTCACTCCGCAGCCGGATTACAACCCGCTGGACGACATCAAATCGTGGAAGCAGCCGGACTATTTCCTCGAACACGGCGACAAGTTCATCGGTTCTCAATCGCCGGCGGAAACCCAGTCGATCAAAAGCCAGATCGACACCGAGACCGCTGACCAGAAGCTATTGGCTGCCAATGGCAAGATCGGGTTCATCGCCCAGACCATGGCGGGCACGCTGGATCCAACCATGCTGCTCCCTGGCGGCGTGGCACTGGATGCGGTCAAAGGTGGCCTGACCTTCACGAAGGCGGCGGTCGAGCTCGGCAAGGCCGGTCTGATACAGACGGCGGCCCAGGAAGCTTTGCTGCACGCCAGTCAGCAGACCCGGACGTTCGAGGAATCGGCCCTCAACGTCGCCAGTGGCACGCTGCTGACCGCGCTGATCGGTGGCGCCGCCGCAGGGCTGCTGTCGCCAACCGAGCGCGTGGCGGCGGAAACCGCGCTGCACGCCGACCGGTCCGAGATGAACGCGCACGCGGGCAACCCGTCGACCGGAGAGGCACCGCCAACGGCCAGAGAAGCCCTTGGAGAGTCGCCAGCCCCGGCGGCGGTCAATGCCAACGAACCGGCCGGGGCCGCTCAGGCCGCCTCTGTAGGCGCAGCGGCAGCCGATACCCGGGAACTCAAGCCAGTGTCGGCTCTAGGGTTGGAGAAGCTCCCCTTCGATCCGCTATCTCGGGTGTTCAAATCAACGGCCGCGCCGGCGAAGCGGGCCATGGCCGAACTCGCCGATGTTCCGTCGCTGTTCGAGCAGAACCTGAAAGGGGAGTCCACGACCCTGATGGGCGGCCCCCCGGTCGAGATACAGGCCAGGCTCGGGATCGACCAAGACCGGATCAAATTGGCCGACATGATCGACCGCCAGTATTCGGAATACCGTTATGGCGAGCAAAAGGCCTTTCCGCGTGCGCGGGCCGGGATCGAGGGTTTCGCCGGCCGTGGACCAGAGGGAAAGCTATCAGTCGAGGAATTCAAGCGAGAAGTTTCGATCGCTGCCATGAATGGCGACCAGCACGAAATCCCCCAAGTGCAGGCAGTCGCTCAGTTCTGGCGCAATGAAAAGGCTTCTTGGGGCGAGCGGGCCGAGAAGGCCATTGAGGGTTTCAAGCGAAAGGAATTTGACGACGGTCAATCCTATTTCCCGCATATATTTGACAAGGCCAAAATCGAGGCCCAGCGGCCGGAATTCACCAATATCGTCACCAGCCATTTAGCGGCCGATCAGGGGAAAAAGGCGCAGGCTCAGACACGCATTGCCGCATTGAAGCAACAGCTTGATGAAGCCACGTCGACTATCGAAAAAACCTCGGCCAAACTGGCGAAGATGAGGGACGACGACCTTTTCCGGCCAGGGCATCAGGAAGAATTGGTCAAGGCCGCCGCACAGCAAGACCGCGCGCGCAAGGCGATTGAGGAGGAGATTGCCAATTGGGAAGGGAAGACAACCGCTGAAGCCAAGGCAGCCTTAAAGGCTCGCACCGACGCTGAAAAACTCAGGGACGAAAAGAAGGCGGAGGGCAGTTACAAGGGGAAGAATGAACGTCTAACGTCAGCCGACAAGGCAATCGAACGGGCCGTCAAGGACATCATCGAGTCAGAGCGTAATCTATCGACGCAGGAACTGCGCGAGAAGGCGCACGAGATCGTAAATCACATCATCGGCTCGCCCGCTGGCCGGTTCAACTACGACATCGCATCAGGCGGCCCGCGCATCGGCCATGCTGGCGGCCCTTTGATGGGCGATAACCTGCGTGGTTCGATGCTGGCACGTGACTTTGCAATTCCCACCAACCTGATCCGCGATTTCATCGAAACGGACATTGAGCACGTCAATAATCGTTGGATGCGAACCGTTGTTCCTGACACTCTGCTGGCAGAGCGTTTTGGCGACGTCGAAATGACGGAGGCATTCCGAAAGACAGAAGACCACTATGCGCAATTTACCGACACGACAAAAAGTCAGAAAGATCGTGAGAAGCTCGCGAGCGAGCGCAACACGGTGATGCGCGACCTAGCTGCTGTCAGAGACCGCCTCCGCGGGGTTTACGGAATGGACGTATCGGCGTTCATGCCAAACGCCGCGCGCGTGGTCTCTGCGATCAAAAGTTTGAACGTTCCAATTTCGATGGGCGTTTCGGCATTGTCCTCTTTGCCAGATGCCGCCGGCGCGATCTTCCATCACGGCGTTTCGTCGGCATTCGCGGACGGTTATTTGCCATGGGCGCGTTCGCTCATGGGAGCGGAGGGCTTTAAGCTTGCCGGGTCTGAACTGAAGGCAATGGGACTTGCAAACGAGACGTTCCTTGCAAGCCGCCATCATGAAATCTCTGACATCATGGATAGCGTTCACCCACAGTCGCGCCTTGAGCGCACGCTTCAATGGGGTGCAAGCCGGTTTCAGCTCGTCTCAATGCTGGCACAGTGGACTGACTGGGCTAAGAAAGTGGCCGGTACAGTCGCGATGGCCAACATACTTCGCGCATCGGAGAAGGTAGCCACCGGAGCCGCTCTATCTGAGCGAGAACTGCGCCTGCTTGGTGAAAGCAATATTACGCCGCAACTCGCCGATCGGATTCATAAAGCGTGGTCAGGAGATGGCGGTGGCCAAATTGTTGACGGTGTTCATTTGTCGAATAGTGCAAATTGGAAAGACAAGTCGGCACGTGAAGCATTTGAGGGGGCTCTAGCTCGCGCAGTAAACATGGCTGTCGTCACGCCGGGACAAGAAAAGCCGTTGCTTATGAGCAATCCGGTGTTCAACGTGCTCACGCAGTTTCAGGGCTACACGGCCGCCGCACATCAAAGAATCCTGATCTCTGGGCTGCAACGGCGAGATGCCCAGGTAATGCAGGGCCTCATGTTCTCCCTTGGCCTCGGCATGCTTTCGTACAAGATCAATTCCATGACAGGCGGCTCGCCAGTAAGCGACAAGCCGGCGGATTGGGTCAAAGAAGCGGTGAGCCGTGGCAACATTCTTGGATGGATGGAATGGGGCAATGCCCTTGCTTCCAAGACCACGGGCGGGTCTGTGGATATCTATCGGACTCTCGGGGCTGGAAAACCCCTGTCGCGCTATGCGAGCCGTTCGGCGTTTGATCAGCTTCTGGGGCCGTCAGCCGGCAAAGTCGAAAATGTGCTGAAGGTCACCAGCGCTCTCGGCCGCGCGGATTGGAATGAGGGCGATACAAAAGCGTTGAGAAGGATGATTGCCGCGCAAAATCTTTTCTACGTTCGCGGGCTTTTTGATAAAGTCGAGGAGGGCGTAAATAATGCGTTCGGAATTCCAATGAAGGCGAAACCGCAATGAGTTCCCCAAGACCGCGCATCCAGATCGGGGAAAAGTTCACGCGATGGATGGTCGTTGAGGATTGCAGCATTCCCGGCGAGCGCCGCAAATACCGTTGCCGATGCGAATGCGGCGCTGAAAAGATCGTGGACGGCCCGAGCCTGCGGATTGGCGCATCTCGGTCCTGCGGTTGCTTGATCGGCGACACGGCCAAGCGAGTGCGGACCAAGCATGGCGACAATCGCGGCAACAAGCCGGTACCGGAGTACGTCGCTTGGACCAGCATGAAGAACCGCTGCACCAATCCAAATTGCGAGCGATACGAGATTTATGGCGGTCGCGGAATTACGGTGTGCGCTCGATGGATGGAAAGCTACGCAGCCTTCCTTGAGGACGTAGGGCGTCGCCCCGGGCCGGAATACTCGTTGGACCGGTATCCGGACAATGACGGCAACTACGAGCCGGGCAACGTCCGCTGGGCAACCCGGGAGCAGCAGCGGGCCAACCAGCGCCGCATGAAAGCCGCCTAATGCCTTTGGCATCGAAATGAAGAAGAAGCCCGAGAACCGCTGAGGTGCGTTGCGACACGTTCCTATCCGCCACACGCTGACAGCGGATCACAGGGACAGACACCATGATGAAACGCCTCTTCGCCGCCAGTCTTTTGCTCGTGCTGTCGTGCCTCGGGGCGATGGCCTCCACCTGCAATGTCACCGAATTTCGGCTTTATGCTCCGAGTGGGGTCCAGGTCGCCGATCTGGATGCGCTGGTGACCGACCAGTCTCCAATCACCACCTCGGGTTCATCCGCTCAATCCGCCGCCTTTTCCGGCGATGCCCAGATGATCCAGATTTCCTGCGACACCCAATCGGCGATGGCTTACGGCACGAGCCCAACAGCCACCACAAGCAACATGACCATCCCGGCCGGCTTGCTCGTCTACTACAAGGTCACAGGCGGCAAGAAGGTCGCCTTCATTCTGAGGCCTTGATGATGCGGCGCCGCAATCTTCTTAGCTGGGTTGCAGCCCTCGCGGCGCTTGTAACTATCGCGGCTTACACCGCACTAGGCCAGCCGGTAGCCGCTCTCGGACTCGGCGAACTAGGAGCAGGGTTTGGCAGGTCCGGCGCCATTGCGGGAGTGCGCGCAGGGGACTTCCGGTATCCGTCGTTCCCCTACACGACGCTGGCCGATTTCCGCACGACGGCGGACATCCAGAACAATTTTATCGGGAGTGCGGCCGACGTTGCCGACCCGGACAGTCCCTATGGGTCGACCTCTATTCAGGAGACGTTCAACGGCGGCACGAGCACGCTTGTCTCGAAAACGATCTTGTCGACCCCGGTGGACGTCACCAACGGGATGATCCAATGGACGTTCAAGCCTGAAAACGCAATCTTACCGACAAGCTCGCCTCTCACCACCTTCAATATCCGTCTTTATTCGGCAGGTACGCCAGCCTCCCCAAGCGCGAACTACCATCAAGCCTTTTCG